>Ga0187890_10003319_pt1 | contig 11145 bp, 10 predicted proteins | sample June2016WEW_21_1_FD_133005 | JGI IMG/M metagenome (GOLD analysis project Ga0187890, IMG submission 133005) | Peatland microbial communities from SPRUCE experiment site at the Marcell Experimental Forest, Minnesota, USA - June2016WEW_21_10 | ecosystem: Environmental > Terrestrial > Soil >...
CCGCCTCCGCGCCGGCCGTCCCGCTGTGGTATTCTCAAATCGCTGCCGCTTATGCGTTTCCGCACCGCCCTTGGCGTGGGTTTCCTGGGATTGGCCGCCTGGGGTTTCCTGCGGGCACAGGCGCCTTGGAAGGAATACCCCGCGCTGGAGTACGAGAACTTCGAAATCCCCAAAGACTGGAACCAGAAGACCGAGTGGACCCGCGCCCGGCTGCGCTATCCGGATATCTATGGTTATCCGTTCGTCGACCTGCGGATGCAGAACGGGAAGCCGTTTCCGGGTTACTGGACGATGGACTACCCGCGCTCGGACCGCCATCTGATGGCAGGCATACGTCGGCTGACCCGCATCGAGACGCGCTCCGTCGAGCAGGTGGTGAGCCTGGATGGCAGCGGCGAGGTCTACAACTGGCCCACGCTGTACGCCGTCGAGGTGGGACACTGGCGCTTGCCCGACGATCAGACCCGCCAGCTTCGAGAGTTTCTTTTGCGCGGCGGGTTCCTGATGGTGGACGATTTCCACGGCACCAAGGAGTGGAACGTATTCGTGGAAAGTATGCGCAAGGTTTTTCCCGACCGGTCCATTGTGGAGATCCCCAATAGCGATGCCATCTTTCACACCGTCTACGATCTGGACGAACGGTTTCAAGTACCGGGCGCGCAGTATTTCGAGAGCGGAAAGACGTACGAACAGGACGGGTACCAGCCCCGCTGGCGCGCCATATACGACGACAGGGGCCGGGTGATGGTGGCGATCTGTCACAACATGGACCTGGGCGATGCCTGGGAATGGTCCGACGACGCGCGCTATTACGAGAGGTGGGCGTCACTGGCCTACCGCATCGCGGTGGATTATTTCGTCTACGATCTGACCCACTAGGCAGCCGTGGGGCGGACCTCCAGGTCTGCGCGGGTCCTCCAGGACCCGCTCTTCGAAGCATGCGGTACGGGACGATATACTACCTTGCGACTGATTGCGTTAGTTGTGGCGGCCGCCAGCCTGGCGGCCGCCGGCCTGGCTACCGGACTCACCGCGGAGGATGCGCGCGAAATCGTGCGCAAATCGGTGGAACTGGACCGGGCCAACTGGCTGCGCATGAAGGACTATACCTGGGTTGCGCGCTCCACCGAGCGGCACTTCGATTCCGAAGGCAAGGTGAAATCGGTGGAGCGGAGCGCTTGGGAAACCGTGATGGTGGATGGCGAACCGTACCGGCGCATGCTGGAGCGTAACGGCCAGACCCTCCCGCCCGCCGAACAGAAGAGGCAACAGGACAAGCTGGACAAGAGCGTCGCCCGGCTGGCGCGCGAAACACCGGAAGAAAAGCGACGCCGTCTGGCGGACTACGAAATGCGCCGCCGCAAGGAACGTGAGTTCCTGCTCCAGATACCGGATGCCTACGATTTCCGCATCGAGGGAGAAGCGCAGGTGGACGGCCACGATGCGTGGGTAATCGACGGCTCGCCGAAAGTGGGATATCGGGCTAAGGACCGGGACGCCAAGGCGCTGCCCAAAATACGTGGAAAGATTTGGGTAGATAAGTCGAGCTACCAGTGGGTCCGGTTGGAAGCGGAGACTACGGAGACCATCGCATTCGGGCTGTTTCTGGCCCGCCTGAACCCGGGCGCCAGGCTGGTCTTCGAACAGACCCGGGTCGGCGGTGAATTGTGGCTACCCAAGCGCATGTATATGAAGGGCGGCGGAAGGCTCGGGTTAGTCGTGAAAATCGCCATGGATGAGGAGATCGCGTGGAGTGACTACCGCAGATTCCAGGTAGACTCGAAGGTCGTACCGTTGGCGCGATGATCGGCCGGGACTCTAACCAAGCCGGACCGCTGACTTCCTGAAGCGCCGCACGCCGATGAGGCTGAGCAATCCGCTGGTCATCAGGACGATCGACATAGGCTCCGGGACGTGTCCTTGAGGCTGAATCGGTTTGCATTGGTCGACGAGGCCACCAGATAGTTCGTCGGGAGCCACCCTGGCATGCAAGCCGGACATCGACGCGGATGAACTCTGCGGGCCGGCGCCCGTTTCGCGCTCGGTGGCGGTGGCTGGCGAGGCGTTCCCGGTGTCCGCATAGGAGGCCGAGGCATCCATCATTTTGGGCAGCAGCGTGGATTGTGTGGCATCCGTGGTCTCGCCGGCCGGTTGCGTCGAGACTGGGCGCGGCAGGGTCGAGGCGAGCGAAATGGCGGCGCCCAGTATACTTGCGGCGATCGGCACTACAAGGCGGGATAAGGTCTTACTTCCTAGAAATGTCATAGTCTTTATGTCCTCCGATAGTGTGCTTCGAAATTGAAGTGTGCGGCATTCCCGGAGGCAAAACAAGAGTCCAGAGGGCAGTACGGCGCGTGGATCGTACTGGCAGGCAACCAGTACCGCGTGGTCAGGCGGCCTCAGACCGGCCCAGGTTGGTGCGCATCCCGTTTGATCCAGCGATATGCCGCGATCGAATTCTCCCAGAAGTACCGCTCGGCGGCCGCGGTTCCCTTGGCATGAAAGTACTCCTGCACGATCTTCAGAACCTGCGCATAAGTCCCCAACGGATCGCTGTTCGGCCAGTCACTGCCATACATCAGCCGGTCCGGGCCGAAGACATCCCAGATTTCGTCGAGTCTGCCCCGGTAGAAGTTCGTATCGAGAGGCACACGGCCCGACACGCGCCTTAGCACTCCGGAAACCTTGGCGTAGACCTGCGGACGTTTGCCAAGCTCCCGCAGATTGGCCGTGGAAGGATCGAGTTGTGGCAGGTGATCCAGGACGACGCGCAGGTTGGGAACGCGATCGGTCAGCCGCGCCACATCCGCCATGAGTGCCGGGGTAGGATTGGCGGTATCGAGCACCAAGCCGGCCTCGGCCAGCGCTGTGAGTCCGCGGATGAATTCCGGCTTCTCCAGTTCCGCGCCGAGATCCCGGCCCCACAGGTTGCCATACCTTATACCTCGGAACAGCGGGTTGTGCGCCAAACGTTCCAACTGAGCGCGGAACCTCGGATGACCGGGTTCCAGGTCTCCCATGACGCCGACGATAATCGAGTCTTTGGCAGCCACATCCAAGACCCACTGATTGTCCTCCAGCCAAGGGCTGCATTCAATCTCGATGGCGGCGGCGACGCCGAGACCCTGAGTGACCTTGCGATATCTGGCGGGTAAAGCCGGCTTGTAGAGTACAGCGTCATTCTTGTCCGGCCATGGCACGCCCTGTGGACGAGCCGTGTCGAAGAGATGGATATGAGTGTCGACGATCGGGATAGAGACAGCCCCAGCCAGCCTATCTCGAATGGCTACGGGGGCCACCATGCCGAGGAACCTTCTGCGGTCCACCCTGGTATTGTATCGCCCGTGCGCCTGTCGAAATGGGTCGTTTTGGACGAAGTGACCGAAAAGTCTTAGACAACGCCGGATAAGTATGGGTATAATCAAGCTGATGCCACGATTACCCAAGCAAGACACTGAACTACTCGAAGCGGCTTTAATCGGTTTCCAGCAGAAACGGGACCAGCTTGAGCAGAAGATAGCGGACCTACGCAGCCAGATCGGAGGGAATGCGGCCTCTCGGCCGGCTCCCGCCGCTGCGGCTTCCGGCGCGGCCGCACCTAAGAAACGCAGTATGAGCGCATCCGCCCGCCGGCGCATCGCGTTGGCCCAAAAGAAGAGGTGGGCTGCTTACAAGGCCGAGCACGGAACCAAGACGGCCGCGCCTAAGCCGCACAAGCGCGTCATCAGCGCGGCGGGGCGGGCTCGTATCATAGCGGCCACGAAGAAGCGCTGGGCGGCTTACCGAAAAGCTCAAGAAGCCAAGTAGGCCGGTTAGGTCCGGGCTTCCTCCAGAGACTGAGCCGGTCGCCGGTCGTGGCGCGATGTCTGTAAGACTCAGCACGAATCCCGTGGTGTCACTACTGGACTACGGCACACCGTTTATACTGGCTCTGTGCCCCGCTCTGTGCCCTCTACCTGGAAGACGTTTCCCTACCTGCTGCAGCGAAGCGTCGTTGCGGCGGCCGACGACAACTGCTTCAGCATCGCCAAGGGCGCAGCTTACTCGGCGTTGCTGTCTTTTTTCCCGGTGTTGACATCCGCGGCCGCCATACTGCTACAGACGCGCGCCCAATTCGTCCACGACACCATCGAAAGCTTCCTCGCCCAGGTGGTCCCGCCCGGAACCGAAGACCTGGTCCTGCGCCAGTTTCAGGCCCGTGGCACGCGCCCGTGGCTGGTACTGGCGGTGGCTGCGCTGGTTTCGCTATGGGCGGCTTCGAGCGTCTTCAAGAGCCTCATGGAAGGCTTTCAGGCCGCGTACCGTGTGCCGCGCAGCCGCAATTTCTGGCAAAACACGGGCGTAGCGACCTCGCTGGTGCTGCTGTCCGCGGTGCCCCTGGTGGCGGCTTCCGCGCTGCTGTTGTTCGGCACTCAGGTGGAGAATGTCGTCCTGGGTTGGATCAAGGTGGACCCACTATGGAATCCCTGGGCCTGGGCCTGGGAATTGCTCAGCCGCCTGGCGCGATACGCGGTCGCGTTCGGCACCACCATTCTGGTGACCATGCTGCTCTATTACTTTGGGCCGAAGCGCAGGCAGCGCTTCACGGCGCTATTCCCTGGCGCGGCTCTGGCCGCGGTGCTTTGGATGCTGGCCACCAACGGGTTTGGCTGGTACGTACGGCACGTGGCCCACTACAACGTGATGTATGGCAGTATCGGCGCCAGCATCGCGTTGCTGATATGGATGTACCTGGTGGCCGCCGTCGCGCTGCTGGGATGTGAGTTCAACGCGGAGTATGAGCGGCTCGGCAGAGGACCGGTGGAGTAAGGCTGGCGCAAACGGCGGAGGCAAGGATGAGGATCGCAGCGCTTTTCTGTGTGACCGTGCTTTGGGTTTCGACGCCAGTTTGCGCGCAGGATCACTGCTCCCTCATCGTAAGGGCTCTGTCACCTGACGGGCGACGGCCCGAAGTGCCCATATCCGTCAGCGACCGGAGCGGGAGGACCGACGAGCTTGAGCAGGGCAAGGAGGACGTTCGCTTTTGCGGCCTGGGCATCCTGCCGGTAATCGTTACGGTGGGCAGCGGTGGGATGTGCAATCAGGTAGTGGTCCACGATGTCCCTGTCGCGTGGAACCGCACGTACCTTTTGCATGTAACGTACGACCCCGAGGCGTGTCGCGAGAGGGTGCCCCCGCCGGAGCCGACTTGTGAGATGCTCTTTCGGGTTCGAAGTTCGGCAGGATCGCCGGTTGGTGAGGCCGTCGTCAGTCTAGCCTCACCGATCGCAAGGTCGTTCGCCGTGGACCGATTCGGACGTGCAGACATCGTTCTAAGAGCACCAAGCCACGTGGCCGGGTCAGCCAGTGGAGCGGGTCTGAAGCCTGCCAACTTCGCATTTGACTGCTCCGGACAGGAGCCCGAGCACGAGGAGACCATCAGTTTGGGAGGCCGTTAGATCGCGGTCGTCTTCACCGTTTCCGAGTGCGCGCGTACAAGCCAATTCCGCGTGGAGTAGCCGCGGCGGCAAGTTGCTACCTATTGAGTCTCGCGTAATACGGTGACGGTTTTAGCGAGAAATGTGCCCCTCTGCATCGGGGTGATGTGGGGCGGCCAATCTTGGCCGCAGCCGCCTCTTTAGGCGGCTCAGGCCGGCTGAAAGCCGGCTGCGGGCAAAATTGCCCGCCCCACAAAGGGCTAAGTTGCTGTCACTGTATTATGCGAGCCTCAATAAGTTGGGGCACGGGAAGAGGAACGAGTTCGCCATTCCCGATGCAGTCCTCCAGCCAGAGCCTCTGCATGTCTCTCAAATTATCGACTGCCTTACCGTCATCGCGGCCATGTGGGCGAACTGTCCGGTTGCGCGTGCAATACTCGATCTCCGGACTTACTCATCCAAGATTCGCCGTCATCCACCGTTTCCGGCTGGCGTGCGCCGCGGCGATAAGCGCCAGGAATCCCACCATAAATCCCACCGACGCCCCCAATCCGATCAACTGCGGCTGCCAAGAGTGCAACCAAAGTGTCAGCGCCACGTTGACCAGCACCGGGATGAACGAGGCGCACAGCGCCAGCGCGGGACGGTCCAGCGCGAACAACGCGCGTCCGGTCAACTCCAGCAGGCTCCAGCCGATCAGGCTGGGCGCCAGGCTCAGGAAGACAGTCGCAACCAGAGTGGTGGATTCCGCGGTGAAGTTGCCGCGTTGAAACAGGATGGCGATGGCAGGTTGGCGCAGAGCCAGGGCAACCCCGCAGCCCGCAACGGCCGCCAGCGCCGCCAAGCCGAGCGTTCTGTCGATCAGGCGAAAAGCTTCACGCAGCCGCAGTTGGCTGCGCAGCCGGGCGATCTCCGGCAGCAGGGAATTGGAGATCGGACTGACCAGGAACGCCAGCGGCACGCCTACGCCGCGCATGCAATAGTCCAGCGCGGCGGCCATGCCCGGCCCGATGTGGGTCGCCCAGGCGCGCGTGAAAACGATATTCGCCGCCAGGCTGACGGCATAAAGCGAGACCGCCAGGGGCCGGCCGAGGATCTCGCGCCAGTGCACTTTCAATGGCGGCAGGTTGCGGGTTTCCAGGCCGGCGCGCGCGCAGAAATGCACCACTGCGAACTGCGCCCACGCGCCCGCCGTGTAGCCTATCGCGAACCCATAGACCCCCAGCACGCGCCACAAACTCACGGCGCCGGCGACGGTGAACACGTTGAGACAAGCCTGATAGAAAGCGAAAGGAGCGAATCGGCGGTCCGTATATAACAACGCGCAGTGGATGGCGGCCGAGCCGGCGGCCATGATGGAGAATGCCCCGATGCGCAAGATCGTGACAGAGGTGTGATAATAGCGTGGGTCGAGGCCCGGCGCCAAAACGGCGATCAGCCACGGTGCGGACACCACGATGGCCAGCGTCAACAACGAGAACAGCCAGGCGAACCACTGGCTCAGCTTCAGGAACAGCACGGTGCGATCGGCGCCTTGCCGCGCAGTGAGCATGGGCACGAAGGCGAACACCATGGTGTTGATGAGCACGGAATTCAACGCATCCAGCGGGCCCACGGCCACGGCGAGGGAGTCCGCCTGCGAGTGCGTTCCCAGCAAGTAAGCGGTGAGAGCCACCCGCACGAAGCCGATTATGTTGCCGGTGACGATGCCGGCCCCGATGGTCAGACCGCCGCGTACCAGGGGGCTTCCCACCGCCCGAGCCAGGACTCGTTCGGCGAGGACCGGGGTTGGAGAATCCGTACTCAGGGTTGCCTCAAGTCTGAGAATGCAAATTGTGGGGCGGCCAATCTTGGCCGCAGCCGCCTTTTTAGGCGGCCAGAGCCGGCTGAAAGCCGGCTGCGGGCAAGATTGCCCGCCCCACAATTCATGCAGACCTCACGACGCCCCGCGCGCCGCCGCCAGCGCGGTTTCGTAGTTCGGGAAATCCGCGACTTCCTTCACATACTCTGCGTGTTTGATGGTGTTGTCCTTGCCCACCACAAAGATGGCGCGGCTCTCAATACGCAATTCCTTGATGAGCGTGCCATAGTGGCTGCCGAACGAGCCGTCTTTATGGTCCGACAGCATCTTGACTTTGTCGACTCCGAAAGCGCCGCACCAGCGCTTCTGCGCGAAAGGAAGATCCATGCTTACTGTGAAGATATCCACGTTGGGCAGCTTGGCGGCCTCTTCGTTGAACCGCTTGGTCTGCGCGTCGCACACCGGCGTGTCGAGCGACGGAATCACGCTGAAAATGCGCACGTGGCTTCCGGTGCCGGTCAACGAAACCGGCTTCAGATTGCTGTCCACGACATCGAAATCGGGCGCCGGGTCGCCCGGTTTCAATTCCGGCCCGATCAATGTCTTGGGATCTCCGCGCAGCGTTGTTGCTCCTGGTCGTTCCATTTGTCCTCCTGTTGTTTGGGTGATCTCCTATTGTAACAACTGGGCGAACGCCGCCACGTCCGCGGTAGGCAGCTTGCAAGCGTAGTCTTCGCAGACGTAGGCGGTGGCCTGTCCGCCGATAGCGGTCATCTCCGCAACGGCTGGAATGTAGCGGGCCAACGCCTGGCGCGATTCCCGATTCACCAGCAGCACGATACCATGGGGCACGAAGCGGGAGTGGAGTACGGCAAGCAACTGGCGCGTGTCGTGCGCGTCGCGCTCGCCCACCAGGATAATCTGCTTGGGCTTCGAAATGCTGAATTCGTAAGCCACCAACATTTGCGGGACGCCCACGGGCGCGGCCACCATGCGCGATCCGAAGGCCTCCAGCGCGCGCGCGGCGGAAGCGCGAAAATCCGGGCGGTCCGTGATCTGCGCCAGCCGCAGCAGGTTCAGCACGGCGATGGAGTTGCCGGAAGGCTCCGCACCGTCATAGTCTTCCTTGATGCGCATCACCAGCGTGGGATCGCCCGCCGCGGTGCTATAGAATGCGCCGTGTTCGCGGTCTTCGAACAGTTCCACCATCTTTTCCGTGAGCCGAATGGCCAGCTCCAGGTCGCGCCACTCGAAGCTGGTTTCGTACAGGTCGAGAAGCGCCTGCGCGAAGAACGCGTAGTCGTCCAAAAAACCGGGGATGGCGGCTTCGCCCTGGCGGTAACGCCGCAGCAGAATGCCGGTCCCCGCGTCGTACATGCGCCGCGAGAGGAAATCCGCCGCGCGCCGTGCGGCATCCGTGTAGCGTGGCTCCGCAAGCACCGCGCCGGCTTTGCCGAACGCGGAAATCATGAGCCCGTTCCAGGCGGTCAGGACTTTGTCGTCGAGGTGCGGGCGAACCCGCGCGCCGCGAGCTTCCAGCAGTTTGCCCGAAGCCTCGATAATAGCGGCAAGCCGCGCGGGGTCTTCCGCCTCGTGCGCCTGGTAGAGAATATTCTTGCCGGTGAATTCCTGGTGCGGATCGCTGCGGACGTTGCCGTCCGGCTCGACCCCAAAACGGTGGCAGAACCACTCCGCCGCGGGCTGGCCGGCCACGGCCTCGATTTCGGCTTGTGTCCAGATGTAAAACGCGCCTTCGCCCTTCTCCTCGGGATGCGCCGGGTCGATCACGCTGTCGGCGTCCTCGGCGGAGTAGAAACCGCCGTCCGGGTCGCGCATGTCGCGCAGCACGTAATCCAGAATGCCGCGCGCGGTTTGACTGTAGGACGCTTCGCCGGTGATCTGAAACGCCTCCACATACGAGACGGCTAATTGCGCCTGATCGTAGAGCATCTTCTCAAAGTGGGGGACGAACCAGCGGGCATCCACCGAATAGCGATGGAAGCCGCCCCCAAGCTGATCGTACATGCCGCCCTTGGCCATTTCGCGCAGAGTGGCCGTCGCCATGTCGAGCGCTTCCTGGTTTTTGGCGCCGGCATAATAGCGCAACAGGAAATTCAGCGCGACCGGACGCGGAAACTTGGGCGCTTCCCCGAAGCCGCCATTACGCGCATCGAAGGTGCGCCGGAAAACGTAGAAGCCGGCATCCAGCGTGTCTTTATCCGGGCGCAGCGTGGAACCCGGCCCGGCCGCAACCACGGCCGACTGTTTGGTCAACTGCTCGATCGCCGCGCGGCTGGATTCCTCGATGCGGGCGCGGTCCTGCCGCCAGGCTTCGGCCACGCGCTCCAGCACCATGGGGAAACCGGGATGCCCATAGCGCTGCTCCGGCGGGAAATAGGTGCCGCCGTAGAAAGGCTTCAACTCGGGCGTGAGCCAGACGGACATGGGCCAACCTCCGCCGCCGGTGGTGGCCTGCACGAACGCCATGTAAATGCGATCCACGTCCGGACGCTCTTCGCGGTCGACCTTGATGGCCACGAAATGCCGGTTCATCAGCGCGGCGATGGCTTCGTTCTCGAACGATTCGCGCTCCATCACGTGACACCAGTGGCAGGTGGAGTAGCCAATGGAAAGGAAGATGGGCTTGTCCTCCTGGCGCGCCTTTTCGAAGGCTTCCGGCCCCCAGGGATGCCAATCCACGGGGTTGTGGGCGTGCTGCAGGAGGTAGGGACTCTTTTCGTCGATCAAACGGTTGGTGTGCATGGCTAGGGAAGGCTTTATCATACCCCCGTGGGGCAGGTTGGCAACCTGCAGGCCGATTGTCAATCGGCCTCATGGCATCATAATAGGGTGCTATTCAGAAGACACTTCGCTTCAGCCGTATGGCTGGTTTGCGCCGTCGCGGCCCAAAACAGGCCCGCGGTTTTTCGCATCCAGCCGGTGCGGCCGGTAGCCGAACTGCGCGTGGAAGCGCTGGCAGCCAAGCCTCCCGCCGAGCTGGGGAGCTTCCGGAAATCCGACCTGGTCGACCTTGCCGCGCTCGCCCCCCGCATCAAGCTGGACATCCGCTATGCAACGCCGGACAACTTCCTGAGCACGCCGGTCTACTCTTCGGCGCGCGCCTTCCTGCAGCGTCCCGCGGCGGAGGCGCTGCTGCGGGCACACCGCGAACTGACGAAGCAAGGCTACGGTCTGCTGATTTTCGATGCGTACCGTCCCTGGTACGTCACCAAGATGTTCTGGGACGCCACACCGCCGGACAAACATGAATTTGTCGCCAACCCGGCGGAGGGGTCGCGTCACAATCGCGGATGCGCTGTGGATCTCTCGCTGTATGATCTCAAGACCGGGCGCGAAGTGGAGATGACCGGCGTGTATGACGAGATGTCCGAGCGTTCTTATCCCGACTATGCCGGTGGCACCGCGGTCGAGCGGTCGCACAGGCAACTGCTGCGGCGCGCCATGGAGAAGCAGGGGTTCACGGTGTTCCCGTCCGAGTGGTGGCACTTCGATTACCAAGACTGGAAGCAGTACGCGATTCAGAACGTGCCTTTCGAACAGATCGCCCACAAGTAACGCGGTGTTCGATAACGCGATAGAATGGCGGAGTGACCGACGTGGTGTTGGAGTTCAGACGCAGACTCGGCATTCCCGTTGCCAAGTCACTCACTCTGGACGACGGCTTCATTGTTCTTCTGGACTACTACGAAGCGTCAAAGACGGGTGCCACTGGAAATCTCTTCCGTCTGCGCGCAGATGGTTCGCTCGTCTGGGCGGTCAGCCGTGATGCGCGCGACCTGGTAACCGACGTTCAATGGCGCGAGGGAAAACTCGTGGCGTGGACATGGGGATGCTACATGATCACGCTAGATAGGTCCACCGGAACCGTGTTGGAGTCCGCGTTTACAAAATAGCGCCGCGCGGTAC
>Ga0187890_10003323_pt1 | contig 11136 bp, 10 predicted proteins | sample June2016WEW_21_1_FD_133005 | JGI IMG/M metagenome (GOLD analysis project Ga0187890, IMG submission 133005) | Peatland microbial communities from SPRUCE experiment site at the Marcell Experimental Forest, Minnesota, USA - June2016WEW_21_10 | ecosystem: Environmental > Terrestrial > Soil >...
CCGCGGACGGCTCTTGCCGGCGGTTGGTCCACAGCAATAGATGGTGTCCGACTTGGCCGTGCCCCCGTACTCCAGCCAGATTTCCGGGTAGGCGAGGCAAACCGGGTCGAAGAGCGAGAAATCCTCGAAATCGTGCGAAATAAAGCCTTCCACTTCAACAAGTCTGTGATTGTAGGCGGAGGGATCGGCCTTGAGCTGGCAAAGGGTGACCTTCCAGGGTTCTTCGCACCAGCCGACAGAAGAAATACATGAGATAAAGACAGCTACACAGGCCGCAAGCCAAAGCCGTTTCATCGGAGTACCCCCCAGACCGCGATCTGAACCGATTCAGCGATTGCCGCCGTCTCATGCCTGGAATCAGTGCATTTGCTCACTGTATTCAACCCCGTATCACGCAGCCCGCTGCTTCTTCTGCACGCGAACCGGCCGAATCAACACCTCGGCCGGTATTCCAAGCTTCTGATTCAGTTGGCGAATCATCGCCAGCGAAAGGGCGCGATCCCGGCGCAGAACCTCGTAGACGCGGGTGCGATTGCCGATGATTCCGATGAGGGCCTTCTTGTCCTCGCCTTGCTGCTCCAGCCGGAACTTGATCGCCTCGATAGGGTCTGGCATATCCATGGGAAAATGCGCCTCTTCGTATGCCTCCACCAAGGTGGTGAGAATCTCCAATCGATCTCCGTCGGCGGTGGCTTCCTCGGCGTCCCACAAACGTTCGATCTCCTTCAGGGCGGCCGCGTGGTCGGCGTCAGTCTTGATCGGCTTCAGATGCATATTGAATCGTCCTCGCGTCAATCTTGTCGTATTCCTTGTGCGTTCCCAGCCATTTGATAAAAAGGGTGCTCCGTCCGTAGTTCACCCCGGCCACCAGACGATACGCATTCCCCTTGATGTTGAAGACCACCCGGTCGGCTCCCACGATGCTTGCATGCGCATATCTCGCTTTCACATCGGACGAATTCTTCCATTCCGCTTGCCGCGCCTCCTGAAACCAGGAATCGAGCGCGGCCTTCAGAGCGCGGTGGTCCTTGTGTCCCTCCATCCGTTCGAGGAACCGCTTCAATGTGCTCCGGGCAATGACGCGCACATCGACACCATATCATGTTCCCAAAATGGATACAAGGCGCTTCATCGGGCTTCAACCGAATGCGCCAAAAAACGCTAGGGGCGTCAGGCAGGGGTTGGCGTCCGCCGCCCCTCTCTTCAACTCCGATCGACCGGGGTTGCCCATGGGCACACCGCCTCGGCGCGGCAATCGAGGCGTGGCGCGCCGCTGGCAGATTCGATCCGCAAACCCCACCCCCGCCCGGCCAAGTCCAGGTTCGCCCGGAACCAGTCCGCCATTCCCCGGTAAACTCCCTCGTTTTGAACAGGGCGGCGAGAACTTCTTTATGGGTTCCTTATACGGAAAGGGAACTGCCGGGTAATATAATCGACTCACCCTCTCGTTCATACCGCGTTGTTCGACAATCGCTCCCTAGCCTCAACGTAGCCAATTCGGGAGGAAAATCATCAAGGAGATTGGACGATGCCCAAGAGTGCAACCGACGTAATAAAGCTGGCCAAGGACACCGGCGCAAAGATTGTGGACCTGAGGTTTATCGATCTGCCCGGAATGTGGCAGCATTTCTCCATCCCGGTCGAAGACCTGGAAGAAGATCTGTTCAACGAAGGGATCGGGTTCGATGGCTCCAGCATCCGCGGATTCCAGCAGATCAACGAAAGCGACATGCTTCTCTTCCCGGACCCGGAGACGGCGTATCTGGACCCCTGTTTGGAGATTCCAACGCTGAGCATCATCTGCGATGTGAAGGATCCGGTGACGGGGAACCCCTACAGCCGCGACCCGCGCTACATCGTAAAAAAGGCGGAAGCCTACCTCAAGAGCACCGGCATCGCCGAAACCAGCTTCTGGGGCCCCGAGCTTGAGTTCTACATGTTTGACAATGTTCAGTATGACCAGAACGCCTTCACCGGCTACTACCGCATCGACTCGAACGAGGGCGTATGGAATACCGGCCGGGATGAGAAGCCCAACCTGGGCTACAAGCTGCGCCACAAGGAAGGCTACTTCCCGGTGCCGCCGTCCGATCAGTTCCAGGACCTGCGTTCCGAGATCATCCTCAAGATGAAGGAAGTCGGGATTCCCGTCGAAGTGCACCATCACGAAGTGGGAACCGCCGGCCAGGCCGAGATCGACATGCGCTTCTCGCCCATGCTGAAGATGGCCGACAACGTCATGTACTACAAGTACATCATCCGCAACGTCTGCAAGAAGCACGGTAAGGTGGCCACCTTCATGCCCAAGCCGATCTTCGGCGACAACGGCTCCGGCATGCACGTGCACCAGAGCCTGTGGAAGAGCAGCACCAATCTCTTTTTCGATCCGAAAGGCTACAGCCTGCTCAGCCCGCTGGCCCTCAACTACATTGGCGGCCTGTTGAAGCACGCTCCGGCGCTGCTTGCGTTGTGCGCTCCGACCACCAACTCCTATCGCCGGCTCGTGCCGGGCTACGAAGCGCCGGTCAATCTGGCGTTCTCGCAGCGCAACCGCTCGGCCGCGGTGCGCATTCCGGTGTATTCGAAGAGCCCCAAGTCGAAGCGCCTGGAGTTCCGCTGCCCCGATCCGTCGGCCAACCCCTACCTGTGCTTCTCCGCTCTCCTCATGGCCGGCCTGGACGGAGTCAAGAACAAGATCGATCCGGGCGAACCGCTGGAGAAGGATCTGTACGAACTGGAGCCCGAGGAAGCCGCCAAGATCAAGAGCACACCGGGCTCGCTGGGCGAGGTTCTCGACGCGCTGGAGAAGGATCACGCTTTCCTGCTCGAAGGCGGCGTCTTCACCGAGGACCTGATTTCGACCTGGATCTCGTACAAGCGGGAACGCGAATTGGCGCCGGTCAACCTGCGCCCCGTGCCCTACGAGTTCTTCCTGTACTTCGACCTGTGAGGCGCGGGACTTTGCGCGCTTGAGCACACGTTCCTTTTTGAATTCCCGGGCCGATGCTTCCCATCGGCCCGTTTTTTTTGATTGCCCAGCCGCTTCGATGATTCTTCACGAGAAAGCCCTCAGCGCATTAGATCCCTGCCTGCCTGGAGATCCCTCTTCGCGGTACTCTGGTTGCTCTGGAGATTCTTCGACCTCATGCCCAGTTTGCGCCGCGCCCGCGCGGAACCGCAGAGGTCCGGCCGCCGTATCATGGGAAGAGACGCGCCGGGCGCAAGCCCGCGCGCCCTGAGGCGCTGAAACCATGGCGAAGTTTCTCTTGTGGTGCATTCTTCTGGTGCTGTGCTGGCCGCTGGCGCTGCTCGCTCTGATTCTGTATCCGGTGGTGTGGCTGCTCCTGTTGCCGCTTCGCCTGGTTGGAATCGCCGTGGGTGGCGCGCTGGAGCTGGTGAGCGCGATTATCCTTCTCCCGGTCCGGGTTCTGCGCGCCATTTGATTCGCAGCCCGGTTCCCTGCCCGCGAGCCGGCCTTTTCTAGCGCGAAACCTGCTTGGCGCGTTGTCGTCCGGAACTGCTGATTTCTTCGCACTGGCTTGCCGCCGCCCGGCTCCCTGCGGTAGCGTCAGCCGTAGGCCTGCAGCGCCGGCCGTCGAATCGCGTCCAATTGTTCAGGGGGGGAGATCGATGCGTGGAGTTTTGCCGGTGGTTTTTGCGGCGCTGATGCTGGCCACGCCGTCCACAACCCAGACGCAGACCGCGGACGAAGCCGGCGCGAAGAACGCGCAGCAAGCGCGCGCCGCCCTGGACGCCATGGTGCGTGCCCTGGGCGGCCCGGCCTGGCTCAACATGAAGAACATGACCCGCGAAGGGCATGTGGCCGGGTTCGACCATGGCGACCCCGGCGAAGGCACCACCGAGTACTGGGAGTTCCACGCCTGGCCGGACCAGGACCGCATCGAGTTAACCAAGCACCGCGACGTGGTCCAGTTTTACATCGGGCGCGAGGGCTGGGAGGTGACCTATCGCGGCAAGAAGGCCCTGCCCCAGGACATCGTGGACGACTACCTGCGCCGCCGCGATCACTCCATCGAGACCGTGGTCAAATACTGGCTCAGCGATCCCAAGACCATCCTGGTCTACGAGGGCCAGCGCTTGGCCGAGCGCCACCTGGCCGACCAGGTGACTCTTATCTCCCCGCAGAACGAAGCGGTCACCATCCAGATGGACACGCAAACCCACCTGCCGCTACGCCGTACCTTCGAGTGGCGTGACCCGGTCTTCAAAGATAAAAACATCGACGCCGAGGAGTATGACGACTATCACACCTTCGACGGCTTTCCAACGGCGTTTACGATCACGCGCTTCAAAAACCAGGAGATCATCCGGCAGTACTTCCTGATCCACGTGAGCTATAACCAGCAGTTGCCGTCCGACTTCTGGAGCGTGGACGCGGCCGCGCGCCGCATCAAGAAGTAGAGCGGGGAAGTTACTCCCGATATAAGTTACGCATAGATCGCTGCCGCCTGATCGCGGCATCCCAATGGGTACTATTCTCCGGGCCGCAAGGTGCCCAACGCGCTAAGGTAACTGCACTAAAGCAGCGACCTCGCTTGCACATAAGTTGTAGCTTAATGTCGATTGTCCCCTTGCGAACAGTAGTTTCGTGCGTGTAGAAACAAGATGGCGCCTTTGGCCCCCGCAAAGGAATTCCGTGGGAGTTTCTCGACGCCTTGGGTCCGGCACTCGGTTTCTTCCTTCGGTGGATAAGTCACTTGGGTGTGATTACCTTTGGTCCAATGTCGTCAGTATCGCAGGAGAACCGGTGACGGATAACGGAACATACCCTCTTCCAGAGGCGGATGGTGAAGAGAGGCTGGAAGGTCTCGTGCGTCCCCGTGCCCAGGAGGATCCGAACCGGGAGAGCCGGTCGTGCAATCACGGCCATGATCCTCAGACCGGCCTGTTGACTCAGGACGACTTCCAGAACGCCCTTGCGTCGCTGCTGAAGAATAGTCCCGCGGAGCAAGAGGTTGCGCTGATCTGGATCGACCTGGTAAGCCTGCGCAGGGAGTATTCTCTGTGGGGCTGGAAGCGGGCGGAGGCGCTGACGCGCCGCATTGCGGGAACATTGCGCTCCGTTGTAGATGCCGATGCGCTGTTGGGCCGTGTCGGCGACAGCAGCTTCATGGTGGCCATGCGAGCCTCCAAATTTAACAAGATCAGCCGGGACCGCATCCAGGAGATCGTGGACTCGCTCACGCCGCGGCGGCAGAACGGCTCAGAGGTGAGGCTGGAAGTGGCGGCGGGAGTGGCATTCTTCCCCTCCGACACCAGATCGGCCGAGGATCTGGCGCGGTTCGCCATCCTGGCTGCGGACCGCGCCGGCCATGTCAAGAGCCGGAACGTGGTTGCCTTCCACGCCAGGATGAACAGCCAGATCGTGCGCGACCATCTGTTGGAAGTGGAGATGGGCAAGAGCCTTGACCAGGGCCAGTTCCGGATGTTCTACCAACCTAAGCTGAACCTGGCAACGGGTGAGGTCATTGCGGCTGAGGCGCTGATGCGCTGGCATCACCCCGAGTTGGGTGCAGTCGCGCCCAGCGAGTTCATTCCCGTAGCCGAACGCTCCGACCTGATTCACGGCATCTTCGACTTCAATTTACGGGCCGCGCTGGAGCAGGCCCGGCGTTGGCGCGATCTAGGCGTTGCACTGCCGATTATCGCGGTGAATGCCTCCGCGGCCAGTGTGCGCGAGGACGACTTTGCCCGTACCGTGCGCGGCATCATGGAGGAGATTCCCATCGCGCCTACGGAATTGGAACTGGAGATGACCGAATCGCTGGCATTCGAAGACGAAGAACTGTTCGGGACGCGGATTCGGCAGTTGAAATCTATCGGCGTGCGCGTCGCCATCGACGATTTTGGCACTCGCTACACGGGATTCAACGTGCTCAAGAAGTTGCGCCTGGACACCATCAAGATCGACCAATGCTTCATCCGCGGCGTCGACCGCTCCCCGGACATGCTGTCGCTGTGCCGGACCATCGTCGCCATGGGCCGGCAATTGAAGCTGCGCACCGTGGCGGAGGGTATCGAGGAACCCGGCGAGCTTGAGGCTCTTCGCCAGATCGGCTGCGAAGCTGGGCAGGGATATCTCTTTCAGAGGCCGATTCCGGGAGACGAATTGACGGGCTTCCTGCGCAGTTGGCCGGATCGGATGCATGACTTCGGCTTCGCGGACGACGCCTACCGGTTCGAGACCCATCGGCTCTACGCAGTCGGATAAGAGCAGCCCCCGGACATTGCCGGCAGAGGCTTGTTTATAATCCAGATGAGCGCGAAGCGGACCGCCCGCCCGCTCTTTGGAGCCATAGAATGACGTTTGACATCCAGGAGATCCTGGACTTCCTTCCCCACCGCTACCCGTTTCTGTTGATCGACAGGGTGGTCGAGTTCGAGCGCGCCAAGCGCCTGGTAGCCATCAAGAACGTAACCATCAACGAGCCCTTTTTTCAGGGCCACTTCCCCGGTTACCCCATCATGCCCGGCGTGCTGGTCATCGAGGCTATGGCCCAGGCCGGCGCCATCATCATGCTTTCCGAAATCCCCGACCGCGAGAAGAAGCTGGCGGTCTTTACCGGCATCGAGCGGGCCAAGTTCCGCCGCCCGGTAACGCCCGGCGACCAGTTGCGCATCGAGGTGGACGTGCTGGCCTTCAAAAGCCGCATGGGCCGCATGGAAGCCAAGGCCCTGGTGGACGGCAAGCTGGCCTGCCAGGCCACGCTGACCTGCCAGATCGTCCCCAAGGCGCGAGAGGCCGCGCCGGCCTCTGCGGAGCCAGAGCCCCCAGCCGCGGACTCGGCGCCGGAAGCGGTGACCGGGGAGTGAGCGTCCATCCCAGCGCCGTCGTTGCCGCAGGAGCCGTGGTTCCGGCTTCCTGCACCGTCGGCCCCTTTTGCACTATCGGTCCCCAGGTCGCGCTGGGCGAGAATTGCAACCTCATCTCCCACGTTGTGCTCGATGGCCGCACCCGCATCGGAGCGCGCAACACGTTTTATCCCTTCTGCGCGGTCGGCGTGACGCCGCAGGACCTTAAGTATCGCGGCGAAGCCACGGAAACCGTTCTCGGCGACGACAACACCATCCGCGAAGGCGTAACCGTGAGCCGCGGCACGGCGGGCGGCGGCGGCGTCACGCGCATCGGCTCCAACTGCCTGCTCATGGCCAGCGTGCATATCGGCCACGACAGCCTGGTGGGCAATCACTGCATCCTGGCTAACGCGGCCACGCTCGCCGGCCACGTGGTCATCGAGGACTACGCCACCGTGGGCGCCTTCAGCCCGGTCCATCAGCACTGCACGGTGGGCACATACGCCTTCATTGGCGGAGGCACCATCGTCACCCAGGACGTGCTGCCCTTCTCGCTCACCTCGTCGCGGCGCGAGAACAAGGCCTTCGGCATCAACAAGATCGGACTGGCGCGGCGCGGCTTCTCGCCGGAGCGGCTGCAACGGCTCCAGAAGGCCTTCCGCCTGCTGCTGTCCTCCAAGATGAACACCACGCAAGCGCTGGAAAAGATCAAGCAGCTTGAAGGCGAGGACGTGGCGCTGCTGGCCGCTTTTCTGGAGCGTAGCGAGCGCGGGGTGATCAAGTAAGAACTATGGCAGAGGCGCAGAGGGTCAACCCATTCAAAATCGGAGATCGGGTACGTTTTGCGCCGAATGCGCACGCCTACGGGTGGGCTTGGTCATCGTTTGACAGGATGAGACTACAGCCTGGGGACATTGGCATCGTCACGCGCATCGAGAATGATGCGTATCTGTATCTCGACGATGGGCGTGGAGGATTCCACTGGGAGTGTTTTGAATTAGCGGTGTGAGCACGGAATAGGGACGAAGGAAGGTCGAATGCAAACGGGATCGATGCTGCCACGATCTCTCCCGGAGGGAGAGGACGAGAATAGCCCAGGGTGGAGTCCGCCGCAGCGGACGGAACCCTGGGAAAGCGCACCCGATGTGCCCGCCCCGTCCCGTAGGGACGGACGAAGCTCAACCCCAGACATAGCGCGGGTCGTATTCAATGCCGTGCTTTTTGAGGAAGGCGATGTACTCGGCCTGGAAGTCGCGCTTTTGGTGATGCTCCTTCTGGCGCGCTATATACGCAAGCGTCGCGGCCACCTGGGTCCATCCGATAGAGAAGGCGCCATAGCCCTCCTGCCATTCAAAGCCATTCATCGCGCAGGTCTCGTGCATCCAATGCGAGGATGCGCTCTTGATCTCCCGCATGGCCGCGGCGATCGGCATGGACGAAGACAGAGAAAGCAGAAGATGAACGTGGTCCTCGGTTCCTCCGATGCCGAGCGCGGTCATCTGATGCTCGCGCGCGATGCCACCCATGTAGGCCCACAGACGCGGCTGGATTTCAGCGGTGATGGTCTTGCATCGCTCCTTGGTGGAGAAGACGCAATGAAAGAGCGAGCAGCAATAGGTGTGTGACATGGCAGAATCGTATCGTACTGCAACAGGCATGGAAGGGTTCGGCCGCCCCTCCGGGGCTTTCGGTGCCTTGCGGCTGCCAACCCAGGGTTCCGTCCGCCAGGGCGGACTCCACCCTGGGCTATTTTCGATGCTCCCTCCGGGAGCAAACGTTCGGTCTTGCGCTCAAAGGCGCCGTTGCCCTCAGATGCAGCGCTGTTCTCGGATCGGGCGTTACGTCCAGAATGGAATGATGTGCAACGTACGGATGTGGCTCGTAATCGGCGCGGAGTGGGCTCTGAATATACCTTGCGTTCAGCCCATTCAAGGAAAGCGGGACACATGAAACTCGGCCTCATTGCCGGCAACGGCCGCTTTCCCTTCCTGCTGCTCGACGCGGCGCGGGCGCAGGGGCTGGCCGTGGTGGTTGCGGCCATTCGCGAGGAGACCGACCCGGAGATCGACCGGCGCGCGGCCGAGGACGAGCGCATCACCGTCGAGTGGCTCTCGCTGGGCGAGCTGTCACGGCTGATCGAGGTCTTCCGCAAGGAGGGCGTGCGGAAGGCCGTGATGGCCGGCCAGGTGAAGCACAAGCAGATATTCTCCAGCATCCACCCCGACTGGCGGCTGGCCAAGCTGCTGCTGAATCTGCGCTCGCGCAATACCGATATGCTGCTGGGCGCGGTGGCCAAGGTGCTGGGCGACGAGGGCATCGAGCTGATCGGTTCCACCGCGTTTCTTGAACCGCTGCTGGCCCGGGAGGGCGTGCTCACCGCGCGCGCGCCGGACGACGAGGAGCGCAAGAACATCGAGTACGGCCTGGGAGTGGCGCGGGCCGTCGCCGCCTTCGATATTGGCCAGACAGTGGTGGTGGCCGCGCAGGCCTGTGTGGCCGTCGAAGCCATGGAAGGCACGGACGCGGCCATCGAGCGCGCCGCCCAACTGATGCGCTCGTTGGAAGAGGAAACGCCGAATTCCTCTTCGACGCTTGAGCGCCGGCTGACCGTCGTCAAGGTAGCCAAGCCCCAGCAGGATTTGCGCTTCGACGTGCCCGTCGTCGGCGTCGTCACAGTCGAGACCATGATCCGCGCCGGCGCAAGCTGCCTCTCGGTCGAAGCCGGCCGCACGCTGCTATTCGACCGCGAAGCTCTCGTCAAGCTCGCCGATGAAGCGGGAATCGCCATCGTTGCCACTGGGCGCGGAGACTGACTGCTGAATAGCGGCGCGGCGCGCCACGCCAGTCCCTTACGCCAGCGGAAACCTCTCCATCACCAGCCTCAGCGCCTCATCCGGAGTCCCAATCGTCCCTTCCAACTGCGCATCTTCAACCGCCCGCAGCATCTCCTTGAAGGCCGCTCCCGGCCGGTAGCCTGCCTCGATCAATTCCCGGCCCGTGATCAGCGGCCGCGGCCGCACCGTCTCCTCCGGCATCGACTCCCACCGCTCGCGCACAAACTCCCAGTGCTCCAGATTCCCGCTCCCTGCCAGACAATCCATCCGGTGCAGGGCAAGATGCTCCTCGAATCCCTCCAGCCTGAAGAACCGCTTCAGCGTCGAAGTCTTCATCCGCGCCGCATCGGCAAAGCGCATGTGGTTCTCGATGAGCGAGAGAATCCGCCGCGTCTCATCGTTCGAAAACCGGAAGCGGTGGCAGATCTCCGCGCCCATGGCCACACCCACCTCCACGTGCCCGTCAAACCGAATCCGGTCCGGAGCCCGCCGGAAGGTGGGCGGCTTGCCCACATCGTGCAGCAGCGCGCCCCACGCCAGGGTCTGCGGGCAGCCGGCCTCCAGTTGATCGAGCAGCCCCAGCGTGTGCACCCACACATCGCCCTCGGGATGAAACTGCGCAGGCTGCTCGACGCCCTTCATCCGGGCGACCTCGGGAAGCACCTCGGCCAGCAGGCCGGTCTGGTCCAGCAGCTCGAAGGCCCGTCGCGCCCGCCCCTCGGTCAGCATCTTGGTCAGCTCGTCGCGCACCCGCTCCCGGCTCACCGCCTTGATCTTCGCGGCCAGGCGGCGCATGGCGGCAGCAGTCCCCGCCTCAATCTCAAACCCGAAGCGCGCCGCAAACCGCACCCCCCTGAGCATCCGCAGGCGATCCTCATCGAAGCGCGCCTCGGGCCTCCCAATCGCCCGGATCACGCCCGCGTCCAGGTCCGCCAGCCCGCCCACGTAGTCGATCACCGCCGAGCGCAGAGCGCCCGCAACCCAAGATTTCTCCGCTGGGTGCCACACCCTCGCCACGTTTTGGTCTTTATGGCTAGGATGGGTGGTTGATTCCGCCCCCTGAGGGAAAAGCCGGTCGACATCGAGCAGCAGCCCATTGATGGTGAAGTCGCGGCGCCGCACATCCTCTTCGGCGCTGGCCGTATAGCACACTGCATCCGGATGCCGCCCATCCGAATAGGCCCCATCAGAGCGGAAGGTCGCCACTTCGGTGGTCACGTAGCCGTCGTCATCGCCAACCGCTACCAGTACGACGCCAAAGTGCGCCCCCACGGCAAACGTGCGCTTGAAAAGCTTCAAAACCATATCCGGCGCGGCAGAGGTCGCCACGTCATAGTCCTTCGGCTCACGGCCCAGCAGCAGGTCGCGCACGCAGCCGCCGGCCAGGTACGCCTCGTGCCCCGCCGCCCGCAGCTCTCCCATCACCTTCAAAGCCGCATCGAATTGGCGCGTCCCGCTTGCCATACCACCATCATTCTCTCCCATC
>Ga0187890_10003326_pt1 | contig 11127 bp, 14 predicted proteins | sample June2016WEW_21_1_FD_133005 | JGI IMG/M metagenome (GOLD analysis project Ga0187890, IMG submission 133005) | Peatland microbial communities from SPRUCE experiment site at the Marcell Experimental Forest, Minnesota, USA - June2016WEW_21_10 | ecosystem: Environmental > Terrestrial > Soil >...
CTCCAAGATGCCGAAGTTTCCCTTCGCTGGCCGCCAACCCCCCCACAGATTTCGCGCAAAAACTTGGCATGGCCTAACTGACGGAACAACATCGTCACAAACTGACCCCAACTGCTGAACCCGCGCGCGTGCCGCTCTGCGATACTTGCGCACCGTCGCTTCAAATTCCACTCGCGGAATCAATTGCAAGATTTGTGAGAAAATGCTGCAGACTCGAGTCAAAAGGCTGATCCTCCTTCGTTGTTTTCGGTTGTGAACCGGATGCCAACTTATCAGAGTTCAGCCTTTTAACACTCATCCCTGCACTCAATTCAGAAACCTAATTTGGACAGGTGTGAGTTGAACCATCCGGGGGCAATTGCGTTATATTATCGGGCACTCAAAAACGGACGATTCATAGGGTGCCAAGATTTATTTGGAAAGTTCGCAACTTCCATTTCGCAACTTCCATGTTGCAAAAAAGTTGGAATCATGGCATCTTTTAGCATTCTTCAGAGAAAGGACGCCCAAATTGTCGAATTTGACCAATAAAACGATACGCGGGCAACATCGGCCAATCACTTGGCTGAGTTGCTATAGGGCGTCACTCCAGTCGCGCTAGTCGACCTTCATCGCTCTTCCGCAAAATCAAAGTTAGCTGGGTGGCGCAGGCCGCGGGTACTTCGACTGTTCATCGACCCACCGCTGCCACTCATTCCCCCAGCCTAGCTCACAACGGTCGGTGGTGATTGGCTACGGATACTTCTCTGGGTGAAACAGCCTTCGGGCTGTGAGGTTCGAATCCTCGTGGGCGAAAACCCTGCCGTGGCCGCCTGTTCCCTGACCAAAGTAATCTTTGTACAGAGCGTGGAACGACCGGTTGCGGTAAGAGTTTCGCCGGCGGTGAAGAGGAGAGATACTTTGCACCAATGAACGACGCGCGGGGCGGCGGCCCTGCGGGGGATCATAGTTCAAGGGACGGGGGCATAGTCCCGCAGCAAAAGGTACCTGGAGAAGTCGCGCCCCGAGTCGGCTATTCTCGTTGGTTCCCCGGCGAGTTGTGAAGAATCAAGTTTGACCGGTGGTGAAGACTACGGTTACTTCGCCGATGGAGCGGGAGATGCAGGTTCGAATCCTGCTGCGGGAATTATGCCGCGTAGCTAAACGGTAAAGCGCCTCATGTTCCGTTGTCGCTTATTCCCCGGCCAAGAATGTATCGCGTGCAAATTGCCCAAACAACTCCAGCTTTGTGCCGGTTAGAAAATGAATATGTTTCTCAAGTTCTGAAACGTATGCTGGCTGGCCGGAACGAGTTCGCCTCCGGCGGGCTGCTGCTCATGATCATCGGTGGCGTGAGTGTATGGCTGAGGGCTGTGCCAGAAACTTCCTGGTACTGGATCGTCGGCCAGAACATAAAAGAGTTCGCCGGTGGTGAAGACGGGGGTTACTTCGAACTCCCAAAGTCGGAGGTTCGATTCCTGCCATGGCCTTGGGTCATGTAGCTCACTGGTAGAGCATCGGAACAAATACCGTCGTCGCTTTATTGGCGAGTCTCTAGCGAAACCGGACTTAGTCACAACGCTAATGGCCAATTACTAAGTGCCCCAGCGTCTAACCAATTAGTGGAGGCTGGGGAAGAAAATGAAAGGAGGCCATAAATGGCCCGACTGAACCTGCTGAATCTCAACTTCGGACCTCGCACGCACGAGGGTGCGGCCGCGCGTCACATTTCTCTGGAGCTGCAGCTGCGGCGCTCCGTACTGTCGTGTTTGCTTCTGGGAAAACCAGTTCTATGAGGACGGAGTCGAAATCGCCGGCCGTATCGCCGAGCTGGTTCCAAAGGTTGCGTCTGAGAAGGTGGCTGCTCTGGCGATCGAAGGGCGCGAGGTGATGAAGCTGCGTCATGCGCCCCTTCTGCTCGTCCGCGAGATGGCTCGCCACAAGACGCACCGCACGCTGGTCTCGGAGACGCTGGCCCGCATCATCTACCGTGCCGACGAGCTCGCCGAGTTCGTCGCCATCTACTGGAAGGACGGACGTGTGCCTCTTTCCAGCCAGGTGAAGAAGGGACTGGCAGCGGCGTTTCCGAAGTTTGACGAGTACCAGCTCGCCAAGTACGACCGCGGCGGGCCCATCAAGCTGCGGGACGTGCTCTTTCTCTGCCACGCCAAGCCGCGCGACCAGGCACAGGCCGACGTTTGGAAGAAGCTGGTTGCGGGACGTCTTTCCACGCCCGACACGTGGGAGGTCGCCCTCAGTTCCGGCGCCAGCAAGCGTGAGGTGTGGGAGCGTCTGCTTCGCGAAGAGAAGCTCGGCGCGCTCGCCCTGCTCCGCAACCTGCGCAATATGCGCGAGGGCGGAGTGGACGAGTTGCTCGTGCACTCCGCGCTTGGTTCGATGAGCACGGCGCGCGTGCTGCCGTTCCGCTTCCTGGCTGCGGCTCGTCACGCTCCGCAGTGGGAGGAAGCGCTTGAGCAGGCGATGCTGAAGTGTCTTGCTTCGCAGGCGAAGCTCGCTGGCAAGACTGTACTCGTGGTTGACGTTTCGGGCTCGATGCAAGGCCGCCTTGCTCGCAACTCCGAGCTTGACCGCATCGACACTGCCGCCGGTCTTGCGATTCTTGCGCGTGAGATCTGCGAGAAGGTCGTCGTGTACGCGACTGCCGGCAACGACCATACGCGTGTGCACGCAACCGAGCAGGTGCCTGCTCGTAGGGGGTTCGCGCTGGCTGATGCCATCCGCAAGTCGGCAGGGCCGCTGGGTGGCGGAGGCATCTTCCTCGTGCAGGCGATGGATCACATCGTCAAGCAGGAGAAGAGCGCTGATCGTGTGATTGTGTTTACGGACGAGCAGGATTGCGATTTGAAGCTCAATCCCGCTCAGGCAAACGCATTCGGGAAGCACAATTACTTGGTGAACGTGGCGTCATTCAAGAACGGCGTTGGCTACGGCAAGTGGACACACATCGATGGCTGGAGCGAGGCAGTCATCGAGTACATCCGCGCCCTGGAGCAGACGGCGACGCTCAAATGAACCGTGTCGGGGCGGGCAGCCAATTGCCCGCCCTGCGCGAAGCTCGAACAATAAGAAAATCTGGTGCCAGCGGAGAGATTCGAACTGAGTCCGATCCCCAACGGACGCTCGATTCCATGTGGCCCAAACTGTCTAGAGAATCAGCAAACGCAACTGTGGAAAAGGCTAAAAAGGCTTCGATTCTTTTCCCCGCATCTGTGCAACGGGCGCAAACCACCAGCTCCGCTTCTTTCCCCATTAGGGCTAGGTTGGTTTTGAAAAGATAGCCCAAAGTCACGATGGTCGAGTGTGGCGGGAGATCAGCGATTCGCCTCAACTACATCGCGCACGTTCGGGGTGGAAGCGCCGTTAACGGTGGTGATCATGTATCCGACGCGTATTCTGCTTTGTCACCTCGCCGATAAAGTGATGGCCGCAGCGTTCGCCACGAGGTGTTCGACCCCCGGCGCTACGCTTCGGGAGTATTGCTCGGGTCGTACAAGTTTGGCGCGGGCCAATTCATCGTCAACAATTTCCCGATTCTCGAAAATACTGCCAGCACTCCCGCCGCGGACCGCCTGCCGGTGAACCTCACTCAGCATGCGGCATCTTCCATGACTGCGCCAGCCACGCTCTTCCCGCGGACTTTCAGGTTCGCCTCATGGAGATCGGATACGCCGATTAGCTTCGCACAACCAGCAGGGTTATCCCTAGCAGAGATGCGATTCGGACAACTCGCAATGCGGTCCTACGGCTTACCTGTCAGTTGCCGAATAAGATCCACCTCTGCCTCGCGGTACGGCGTGCCGTCCGCTTGGAGCACTTCATGGAACCACACAGGCGGCTGACTCAGAATGTAAGGATGCTCCCATGATTCCCAGGGTAAGTAAGTCTGCGTCTTGCCCGCCACGAATCCCCAATTGATGGCTCCCACACGCTCCTGCTTGGCAATCGGCAACACCGTGTCAAAGGTGCTGCCCGCGGAACGCGCCATGTATTCTGTGCAAATCAGCGGCCGGTTGTATCGTCTGAGCCATTTCACTTCGCTCTTAAAGTTTTCGGGCCAGCTATAGTTGTGGAATGTGACGACGTCGGATTCGCGCAGTTGAATTTCCTGTAGTTTACCCAGATTCTCTCCGTGCGAAATGTCAACGGCCCAGACGCCGCTGGTGAGGGGCTGCGTGGGATTCGCTTCCCGGGCCCACTGGAAAACCTGCGGCAAGAGCGCGGCGACTCGGGCAGTTTTGTCTTTCGGTTCCTGCGCGGAATAACTGCGATCGTTTTCGGCGCCGGGTTCATTCCAGAGGTCCCAGCCCAAAATGCGATCATCCTTCGCGAAAGTCCCCAATAATCCCTGGACGTAGGCTTTCAGCCGCGGATACTGCTTCTCTTCCGTCAGCGCCAGCGCGCCCGGACTCTGCACCCAGCCTGAGTTATGCACTCCCGGAATCGGCGGATGCTGGGGACCCAAACGAGGCACTGGATCCCAGCAGGAATCGAACAAGACAAACAGTGGGCGGATGTGATGCCGCGAAGAAATGGTCAGGAAGGTGTTAATGCGCTTCTGAAAACCGGCCGCGTCCTGCTGCCACAGCAGGTCGTGCAGGAAAACGCGCATAGTATTCATGCCCATCGCTTCGGCCCAGGCTAACTCCTGGTCGATCTGCTCCGGATCGAAGCTCGCTTCCTGCCACATTTCCAACTGATTGATGGCCGACCTGTTGATGTAATTGCTGCCGACAAACCAAGGTTGTTGCGCGTACCAAGCGTTCGCCTTCTGCTCGCTCCAGCGCGAGGTTTGTGCCCGCGCCGCACTCACGCACACGCTAACTACCATCAGGATCAACAGCGCTCGAGACCCGACTCTTTTCAAAATGGGACCTCCGCCCGCATCTGTGATCAACACATCATAAGGGCTGCTCAATGATCCCACAGGGAGTTGGTCGATGGTTTGGTTTCTTCATCATAAAGCGGATCCAAGCGGCGCATTTGCCATTGCTGATTAGAATTCGCTCGCCGATTGCAAGGGGATCGGTATCCGGTTTCATCGTTTTGCCGGTCAAAAAAACTCATCCGGCATTAAAAAAATGCTGCCACTATCGATCTAGCCACCTCTGCAGTGCGCGGAGTAAAGGGGACATACAAAACCCGAAGATGTATGTGTCTACGAGAGCTTATTTGAACGCCTGCGACGCGAATCGCCTCCCGATGCAAAGGACGGTGCCGTCCCTCTCTACCCTGATGACCGCGTCTACCAACTTTACCCAAAACCGACAGCTACTGTTCCCCCGGCCACCGCTATGCCAGTCCCGGGTGAGTCGATCGACGAACTGCCCACACCGCCAAAGTCTGGAGTAGTAAAGCACTTACAGTCGGACTCGATACCTCTGAGTCGGGCTCGGGGCCTCTCATTCGGCATTTATTGTGCTCCGCTTTGTGCTCCAATTTTCTCACGATCTATTACGAGGCATCTTGGGTTCGCGACCGGCTCAGCGTCAGTCCTCCAGAGCCAAAAAAACCGAGGCGTGCGGATTTTGAGTTTTTCCCTTCTCCGCCGCGATGAGCTCATCATCCGACTTCGAGAGTGCTGATGTCAGGCTGGAGACCGCATCGTTTTACAATTGACGCGCGGGAGCGACGAATGAACTCGGCAGATAGGACACTACCGAATTCAGAGCTGCATTGCCTTTCGATGCAGGTTCTGATGGAATGGGCGATCTGTCGGTCAAGAAATCAAAAAAACGAGGAGCCCCGATGCAGTGGTATTTCCTCTTTTTCTTGGTGTCAGGCTTCTGCAGCATCCTTTATGAGTTGATTTGGCTTCGGCTGGCCATGGCGCAATATGGAGTCACAACCCCGCTTGTGTCGATCGTTCTCTCGACATTTATGCTGGGACTGGGCCTTGGCTCCTGGGGTGCCGGACGCCTGATTAGGAAATGGAGAGGACGGTATTCTTTCCCGTAGCTACGTCTGTACGCCCTAACAGAGTCTTTGCCGGGCAAGGCACTAATTTCCGAAATCACTATAGGCTGAAACTGGGTTCCCCGTTTCAGAGAGCCGCGCGCGCGCAGGAAGTCTCCGGAAGTGATCCTCCGTACTAATTGCTGCGACCGATCTAATCTTCAGTAGTTGCTTCCCTCACGATCCTAGCGGTCGTTTGCCTGGCATCCTCCTTGTATGGGGTCAGCTTGTTCATCGCAACCGAGCGAATAGGGTCGCCCAGTGACTTCTGCCTCGATACATCGAACTTCTCAATATCCGCCGTTTGTCCGTCTGGGGAAACTCCCACAACCCTGTAAACTCCGACCATGCCGTCCAGAACTACGACCTGACCCGCCGCTTTTATCTGTGCTTTCCCCATGTAGACAGTTTCCCACAGGCTGGAGCTGATTGCTACTCCTGTGGATTTCAAACTGATTTCATAAACGGGTCGGCTCCCTCGAACTGAGTAGACTTTGGTGTATCACCGATCAAGGGCTCGGAAGGAAGGAGCCGAGCGTGATGATTGTTATATTAGGCGTAGATTATCACCCGAGTTTTCAGCAAATCGCGTTTGTGGATGCCGAAACCGGAGAATGTAGCGAGAGGACGCTTATGCATATGGTGGAAGCCGAGAGTTTCTATTGCAAGCTGACAAAGAGGAAGGAAAAAACCGAACACGTTGGCGAATCGAAGAGGCCACCAGTTGTGAATACTGAACTACAAGCGAATCCATTTCCGTCTGCAATGCAGCTGGATCGTCTATCTGCCGAATCCGCGAGTCCCAATCATCAACAGGCTCCGAGTTCGGATTCTGCATGTTGGCCCAATCGTCTGGATACTGACCCCGAAAGTCCTCCACGAGCTCTCGTGCGTCGTTTCGCGGGGCGTCACAAGCTACCGCGTCGGCCTTCTGAGAAAGAACAAAGGATCCCGTTCCCCTGGCGAGAGTGCTATCGCACCTTTATTATTTCAGAGACTTCCAGGGCGTAATGAGCACCTACGACGCAGATGTAGTCATTATTGGCAGCGGGTTCGGCGGTAGTATCTCAGCCAACCGCTTGGCCTTGGCGGGCCTTAAGGTCCTGGTGTTGGAACGCGGACCGTGGCGTGATTCGCTGCCAGTCCGCTCCATAGGAATTGACAGACGAGCACCTTTTCCATACGGCATGAAGGTTGTCACGCATCTGCTGCGAACCTTTCATTCCGGCGGTTGGCACCTGACGTTAAACAAGTCCGGCCTGTACGAGGTGTTTTCTTATCCAGGGATCGATGTCTTTGCGGTTTCGGGGGTGGGCGGGGGCAGTCATGGTTGGTTCGGCATACTCGTGCCACCGCAAGATCCGGCTTACTGGACAGGTCGTCATCCAGATTTGAACCATGGTGAGATAGAGAAATACTACGACAAGATCCTGGCCGACATGGGGGCAGTTCCATTGTCCCAAGACCTTTTCCTACCTCACTCGATTTGGAAGGAACTGCCCGCGTCGCCCGGAGACCGATGTCTCCCGGCCGCCCCGCAGCCCTGCATGGCGATCAAGGTCCCCCACTCCAAAAGCGAAGTCGGGCAAGTAACCGAAGGCGATGGAGGGGTGAAGCGCCAGACGTGCGCGTTTGACGGGGACGGCTTTCTGGGATCGAGGGGAGGGGCCAAGGCGTCGGTCGATTTCATCTATCTGGCTCCCGTGCTCAACAAAGGTGCAATCGTTCGGGACATGTGCGAGGTTTCCAGAATCGTTCGAGACTCGGGTGCTGGTCCGGCGAAGTACGCCGTGCATTTCTCTGGTCTCCGCGATGGGCAAAAGGAAATAGTCTGCACCAAGCGGGTCATCCTTGCCGCTGGAACGATGAACACGCTGCGCTTGCTGTTTGCCAGCAGTTTGGGGCCAGGGCATCTCAACCCGATGCCGCCCTTGGGAGGTACGTTTGGCGGTAACGGAGATTTAATTGGCACCTGGTTCAAGAATTCTGCCCAACCTCCCATGTTCGAGACCGTCCCTGTTCTTGGCCGCTTCAAGGTGGACGGGCAGGACACTCCTTTTACCGGGATGTGGGCTTTGGCCGGCATCGGTACCGTGCCGCTGTTGCCCAGCTGGAAAAAGAAGCTAGCGAAGACAGTTCCACTCGTTGGAATGGGAGCGGACACAGGAGCGGCGTCGGCAAGGTTCGAAAACGGGCGCGTGGTAGTGGACTACGACGCAAAACAACAGCCGATCTTCGAGAAAGTACGGGAAGCTTTCCGCATGCTGGAAACCGAAACCGGCCTGAAGACCTGGGCGATCAAGAAACCCATTACCGTTCACGCATGGGGTGGGGCTTGCCTTGGCCCAACTCCGGATCGCGGCGTCGTCGATCATAGAGGCGAAGTGTACGGAAATCCGGGTCTGTTCATTGCGGACGCGGCGGCGCTGCCGGCGGCGGCTGGGACGCCTCCGTCTCTCGCGATCGCGGCCTGGGCGCACCATGTTGCCGATGGCCTGGCACAAAGGGCCACTTGAAAGTTTATAGGACGCCATAATTCGGGACTCACGAAACCAGCAACCGATCACGAACCAAGAAGAAATCAAGCTGGGCCATCGATGGGAGAAAACGATGAACCGCTTCGCGAATTCATTTCCACTCTGATGGATTTAGACCGAAGAAACCACACTTACTGCAACCTAAATAGCAAACCATGATAGCGTTTCCTACGGAAGACGATTTCCCAGCAACCTATGAGATATAAAGTGGCAAAAACTGGAAGAGACCAAAAGCCGTTATGATGGAGTGCGTATATCGAATATGGAAACCAAGCATACAAGAACGCTAATAAGTCCACATAATAGTGGATCTTCAATCTTCGTTGCGAAATAGCCTTCTTGTTTCTCTTGACAACCAACGGTACTACTTTGCCGGGGAGGCCGCAGTTCCACGTGCCATAGTTCGGGCACCTGGTGCACGTCGTCTCCGCCGTGTCGAGGATTCGAGCGACATACCACAATCCCGTAATTACACCGTACCAGCGGTTGATTAAAAATGCCAAGATCAGCGCGATCAAGGCGTAGGTTGGGACACCAACTCCAAACCACAATTGAAAAGCAGATCGGTTCGCAGCATGGTCGACACGTTGGTGACGACTCGGAATAATTGTGAAAACCGAAGCGTTGTTAATGGGATCTCCCTTGGTAATCACCGATGGCTCATCCATGTCAACCTCCGAGGGGATCGCTAGGTTTAGCATGCTAAATTGAATGCCCCCAGGCGACGGCTTGCCGTACTGTGGTGTCTACACAAGCCTCACCCATTCGTTTAGCACCGACCAAATTGTCAGCCATGGTGTGCTCCTGGCTTTTTGCAACGATGCGCGAGTAGCGTCAGCCGCCAAGACTGGTTTTGATCGCTTACTGTCATCCGAGATGCCGCCGATTCTGATCAACCGACCTTGCTTTGCCCCAGAGACGGCTTACGATCGCCATCCCCGCTGCGATGGCCTGCGTCTTCCATCGTTGGACATTCAGGCCGCAGGCCAGGATGCCGCGAGCAAAGAGAGGCTCCGGCTACCGGCTTAACTCATAGAAGAGAGCCGTCACAGCGATGTAGCAAGCGCTCACGATGAGGTCGACTACCAAACTCAACCTGCCGTGAACGAAGAGGACGACTCCTCCCGTCACTATGGTGACCAAATAAAAGACACCGGTGATTCTGGACTGGAAACGTGGTGACGCTTCTGCAATCCGTTCCTTCATTTCAGCTATGCTCATATTCGTTCCTCCCTTCGCGAGCGACTGAATCAAGTGCGAATCAGATGGGTCGTTGATAGCGGCGCAGCCGGACCGCTGCAACAAGACATGCCGCGGCGACTATCAGTCCGAGCCACAGACCCGGGCTGCTCAGGAACCTCCTGGCAGCGAGTTGCGTCAGCGGAATAAAATGCGCATCGATAGGCACGCCATTCTTGTCCTTGAGGTCGAAAGCGGCCGCGGTGAATCCAAACAACCGGTCGTGCAGCATGGATTCGAGATACGAAGTGCGGAACGCAATCTTTTCGAAGACGGCAATCGCCAGCGGCGGCAACACTGCCCATAGAAATGTCGCGCGCCGCGCCCAGCCGGAGACCAGCAGGAACCAGCAGTAGATTGGCGCATGCCATAGCGCAAGCACGATCAGAGCGTAGAGCAATACCAATTCCATCTCGAACAGCGGCGGAGCCCACAGCGTCGCGGTACTCGCATGGCTCATTAGCAGGACGGCTGTGTTCAGCAGCAGCATGATGAGTTGCAGGGTAACGGTGATCGCGAAGGCGAGCAGCGGCAGAACCACGAGCGGAATACTCGCCTTCGAGAGCACGGTCGTAAGATCGGAAACCGGCAGTGACTTCCAGAACAGGATGCTGCGATCACGGCGTTCGCCGTGCAGCGCGTCGAGCGAGTAGAAGATCCCGACAAGGAACGCGGTCAGGGTAAGCAACATCGCAGCGTGACTGTAGGGCATAGCAAGCACGATGACAGGAGGCATCGGTCCGTGCGCCGCCATTCCGCGCATGCTGCGCGGCACCCAAAACAGGCTGATCAAGAAGCCGAACAAGTAGACGGCGGCGGCTGCGAGCGGAGCAATATAGATGGAACGGTTCTCCCAGAATTCGCGTCGCAGCGACCAGTACATGGGCCGAGTCGCCGACATGGCGGCGGGTGCGATTGCCTGCGGGTCGAGGGGAGACTCGGGCACGGCGTTCGATTGAGTATTCATTTCACTACTCCTTGTGCCTCGCCGGCTTTATTGCCCGGCTTATCTCCCAACAGGGCAACGAACAAGTCGGTGATGCTGGGTGTTCGCAAGTCGCCAAGAGCGGCGAGTTGCTGACGATCGACACGCTCAAGCTTTAGATCGAAGAGCAGGATGCTGCGGCCGAACACCTGGCGCTCGTAGATCGGTTTGAGCGCCCGCGCTGCGGCAACACGCTCGGGATGCACTGTCACTTCCAGATAGCGCGACTCGAATTCTTCCATGCTGCAATCGAGTACGATGCGACCGCGGTTGATGAACATGAGATCGGTGAGGACGTGCTGGACGTCTTCCACCTGATGTGTGGTCACGACGATGGTGCGGCTGCGATCGAAGTAGTCGTTCAGCAGTGAATCGTAGAACTGCTTGCGATATAGGATATCGAGGCCAAGCGTA
>Ga0187890_10003327_pt1 | contig 11125 bp, 10 predicted proteins | sample June2016WEW_21_1_FD_133005 | JGI IMG/M metagenome (GOLD analysis project Ga0187890, IMG submission 133005) | Peatland microbial communities from SPRUCE experiment site at the Marcell Experimental Forest, Minnesota, USA - June2016WEW_21_10 | ecosystem: Environmental > Terrestrial > Soil >...
TGTGCGCGAGGGATTGCTTGAAATCTTCCATGACGAACATCGGGAATTGCGTCCCGGCACAGCTCCGCCTGAGCTGAAGATCGAATTCTTCGCCTTCGCAAACGTCAACAACACGATTCGGCTGCGCGAAGGACGGCTTCTGGTAAGGCTTTCCGATCTGCTCGAAGGCGCGCCGGAGGCGGTGGTGCGGGCCATCGCGCATATTCTGCTGGCGAAGATGTATCGCAAGCCCATCGATCCGCGCCACTCGGCACGCTACCGAAAATACGTGGGCAGCCATGAAGTGGTGAGCAAGGCGCATCTGGTGCGGCAGATGCGCGGACGCAAGCAGCTGCATTCCCCTCAAGGCCGCGTTTACGATCTCGATTCCGTTTTCGAAGATTTGAACCGGCGCTTTTTTCATGGACTACTGGGACGGCCGCGCATGAGTTGGAGCCCGACCAAGACTCGCCGCATTCTGGGGCATTACGATCCGGCGCATAATGCGATCGTCATCAGCCGCATCTTTGACCAGTTCTCGGTGCCGCGCTATGCGGTGGAATATATCGTTTATCACGAGATGCTGCACCTGAAGCATCCAGTGCGGCTGCGGGGGAGCCGGCGGTGCGTGCACTCGGCGGAGTTTCATGCGGAGGAGAAGTTGTTTCCGCAGTTGGAGCGGGCGGAGGCGTTCTTGAAGAGGTTGTGAGTGTAATCGCTGATTACTTCAGTCGTCCGGACGCAACACTGTTACTTTCGGGGCCGTTGTTTTTCGGAGACCGAACGAATGATCAATTTGCCTCGACTCGATTTGACGAACGGCGGATCAGCTTGCTCCTCAGCGGCATCAAGTAATTCCTCAACCTCCGGCCTGCGTAGTGCGGCAACGCCATCGAGCCTCACAAATCGGTTCTGTTTTCCACTGCCCTGCAAGATCCGGTGGGGATCAGGAAGGGTCGCCCCGTGGTAGAAGCTGAGAGCGATTCCTTTGGCGTTTACCGCCAGCGATACCACGCAATCGGACGGACGCTCCGTCGTGCAGTAGCCAATCACGAAGAAGTTGTAATTGTCATACACAAGTTCGTTCGCAGCCGGGAAGCGCTTGCGCATCGCTGACCTGCATTCACGAATCTGCTTCCCCAGATTGCGATCAAACTTAGCGATAAAGGACTTTAGCCGTTCTTCTGGTGTCTCTGGCATGCATCTGATATTAGCCAGTTCATTCTTTCCCCACAAATATTGCTCAGTCGCCGGTTAATCCACCTTGCACCAGCACTGATAAAATATCGCTATTAACCCAGCTGACCGCAACCCCGAACGCCCGCTTAATCCCCTATATCTCCGTGTGATGCAAATCACGCGGCTTTGTGAGATCGCACATTGACGCTTGCGCCGCCCCGAGCCTATCCTAGAAATGAAATTGAAATTCATTTTCAAGATGGCTGATGGCGGCTTTATCTAAGAGACTTCGGCAGCCCGTAATGTCACGAGAGTTGAGGTGGGGGAGATCCTTCGCTCCGCCTGAAGTGCGGCTACGCTCAGGATGACGCCGGTTAAATGGTAGCGAACGACGCTCGGATTGCACTGATTACTGACTTGAGATGGTAGGGGACTCATAAATGCTTCAGGCTTTCATTATTACGCTGCGCGAGGGGGTTGAGGCCGCCCTGATCGTCGGGATCACGCTGGCCTATCTGGCCAAAATTGGCCGCAATGATCTGCGCAAGGCTGTCTATGCCGCCCTGGGCGCTGCCTTTGTTGGCAGCATTGGGATCGCGGTGGTGATTTCGCGGCTGAACTGGAACGAAGACGTTTTCGAAGGCTGGATCATGCTGGTGGCCGCCTTCTTCGTCATCACCATGGTTATTTTCATGATGAAGACGGGGCGCAAGCTGAAAGGCGAGATCGAGGGCAAGGTCGGCTTGCTGGCGGGCGACGACGCGTGGATTGGCCTGTTCTTTTTTGTCTTCCTGATGGTGCTGCGCGAAGGCGCGGAAACCGTGCTGATTCTTTCCGCCGTCTCCCTGAACTCGACCGAGCTGATGAGCTTCCTGGGCACGTTGCTGGGCGTGTTGTGCGCCATTGCCTTTGGGGTGATGTTTGTGAAGGGCAGCGTGCGGATCAACCTGCAGAAGTTCTTCCGGGTTACGACCGCGATCCTGTTTCTGGTGGCGCTGCAGTTGGTGGTGGCCGGGCTGCACGAACTTTCGGAAAGCGGAGTGATTATCTCCTCGAAGCGCGAGATGGCCATTATCGGGCCAATCGTGCGCAACGATCTGTTCTTCTTTGTCACGATTTTTGCTCTGGCCGCGCTGATGGTGCTGTTTGACGCCAAGCGGCGCGAGCCCGTCACGGAGGCGGCTTCGGCGGCGGAGCGCCGCAAGGCAGCCTGGACGAGCCGCAAGGAGCGGTTGTGGATGGCCTCGGTCTACGGCTTCTCGTTTATCTTCATCGCTCTGGTTACGGCGGAGTTTATCTACACCAAGAGCGTGAGCGCGTTGTCGCCCGCCACGGAAGTCAGTTTCACGAACGGGCAGGTGAAGATTCCGCTGGCCCAGGTTTCCGATGGCGATTTGCACCGCTACCAGGCGCAGGAGAATGGCATTGAGGTTCGCTTCTGGCTCTACCAGAAACCCGACGGCAAGATGGCCACGGTTTTCGACGCCTGCGAAATCTGCGGGGCGGTAGGCTTCTACAAGTCGGGCAACGGAGTGGTTTGCAAGAACTGTGCGGCTCCCATCAATCCGCAGTCGGTGGGCACGGCGGGCGGCTGTAATCCGATCCCGCTGAAAGCTACGCAAACTGCCGATGCCGTAATTATTCAAGAGGCGGACATCGCGGCGGGTAGCCGCGTGTTCGAGAAACAGTAAGGATGTTTGCCCGGCTCGTTTACGAATCTTTTCGCCGCCAGAAGCGGAGGAAATTGCTGGCCGCGGTGGCCATCACGCTGGGCGTGACTGTGGCCACGGCGATGATCGCGGTCGCCACCGACATTGGCGACAAGATCAACCGCGAGCTGCGCACCATCGGCGCCAACATACTCGTCACTCCCCAGGAAGACACGCTGGACGTGGAGATTGGCGGCGTCAACCTGAAGCCGCCGAGCGACGGCGCGTTCCTGAACGAAGCGGACCTGCCGAAGATCAAGGGTACTTTCTGGCACAACAACATCACGGGGTTTTCGCCGATGCTGCCGGTCGGCGTCACGCTGCAGCGAGATGGGAAGACGGAAGATCTTACGCTGCTGGGCACTTACTTTGCCAAGAGCGTTTCGTTTGGCAAGGAAGAGTTCACTACCGGCGTGCGAACCACTCATCCCTGGTGGAAGGTTTCCGGCGCCTGGCCCGATGACAGTTCCCGCGATGTCCTGGTGGGAGAGCGGCTGGCGGCGAGACTCGGTGCGAAGGCCGGTGACAAAATTGCGGTCTCTGGACGAGAATTGCACGTCAGTGGAATTCTCTCTACCGGCGGAGCGGAAGACGATCAGATCGTAGCGCCGATCGCGCTGGCTCAGGAAATATTGGGCCGGCCGGGCGCGGTGCGCCGCGTCTATGTCAGCGCACTTACCAAGCCGGAAGATGCGCTCGGCCGGCGCGATCCAAAGAGCATGTCGGGACCGGTTTATGATCGCTGGTACTGCTCGCCTTATCCGGAGTCGATTGCCTACCAACTGCAGGAGGCGATTCCGCACTCCCACGCCGAGCAGATTCGACAGGTCTCGCAGAACGAAGGCGCGGTGCTCACGCGCATCGAAGGCCTGATTTTTCTGATCACGCTGGCCGCGCTGTTTGCCTCGGCCCTGGCGGTCTCTGCCGCCATGGCGACCGCCATCTTCGAACGCCGCGGTGAAGTGGGACTGATGAAGGCTCTGGGTGCGGGAAAGCTCGCAGTCGCATCCGTTTTTTTTGCCGAGGCGACGCTGCTGGCCTTGATTGGAGGCTTGGTGGGCTTTGCTGCCGGAGGGTTGCTTGCGCATGAGATCGGCCGCTCCATCTTCAACTCGGAGATTACGATTCAGCCTGTGCTTCTGCCGGTGATTCTGGCGATTGCGGTGATGGTCACGTTTGCGGGAAGCGCCGCCGCCATCCGCAGCGCGGTGCGTCTTGATCCTGTGTTCGCCTTGCGAGGTGAACTGTGAGCGCGAACGGAATTCATCCGGTGCAGTCGCATTCCGCACAGGAAGTGGCCGCCAGCCGAGCGGATTCCCCGCATGCTTCCATGTTTCTTCGCATGCTGGTGCGGGCCGCGGTGCTGCGCCGGGGACGCGCCGCCTCCGCGCTGTTTGCCATGGTCGTGGCCGCTGCCGTGGCCACCACCATGCTGAATCTCTACATCGATGTGCAGGCCAAACTGCGGCGGGAGTTCCGCAACTACGGTGCCAACATAATTCTGGTAGGCAGGAACGGCGCTTCCCTTCCGGCTGACGCTCTCTCGCATGTCGAATCCGTGGTGGCGGGCCGCGGACTGGTTGCGCCCTTTGCGCTGGTGGTGGCGCGGACCGGCGACGGCCAGCCGATTGTTGTGGCGGGCACGGATTTTGATAGGGTTCGCCAACTTGATCGCTGGTGGTCAGTGAGCAATTGGCCTTCGGCTCCGCAACAGGCGCTAATCGGCGTACGAGCTCTTCCCGTGGTCTCGCCGAGAAATCAGCCTTTCGAGCTCAGCTTTCAGGGACGCACCATTCACCTCACGTCCGCGGGCACGGTGCACACTGGGGCTGCCGAAGACAGCCGCGTCTATCTTTCACTGGCGGATTTCGTTTCCTGGACAGGAGTTCAGCCTTCCACCATCGAGATCGCCGCCACCGGTTCGCCGGAAGAGATTACCGGCATCATGCACCAGCTTGAACTGGCGATTCCTGCGGCCGATGCGCGGCCGGTGCGGCAAATCATGGAAGGCGAAGCGCGCGTGCTGGGCAAGACTCGGGCCACGCTGCTGGCCGCCGCGGCGCTTATCATTCTGACGGCTGCGCTGTGCGTACTTTCCACTTTGATGGGATGGGTCTTCGACCGCCGCCGCGATTTCGCCATTATGAAGGCGCTGGGTGCATCCGATCGTTTGCTGAATGGATTTTTCGCAGCCGAAGCCGCGGCCCTGGGCGCGACTGGCGCGGTGATCGGATTTATCGTGGGCATCGGCATCGCGGCCTGGATTGGCCGGGTTAACTTCCATGCTCCCGTGGTCCCCCGTCTGAGTGTTCTGCCTTTTGTTCTGGCTGGTAGCATGGTGGTAACGCTGCTTTCGGCAATCCTCCCGATCTCGTTGCTGCGCCGGGTGCAGCCCGCGGTGATCCTGAGGGGAGAGTGAAATGATTCAGATCAAGAATGTGACGAAGCTCTACCCCGCCAAGGCCGCGGGAAACGAGAACGAGAATGGCAAGGGAAATCAGAACGGCGCGATTCATGCGCTCGACCACATCTCGCTGCACGTGGCGCAGGGCGAATGGCTCTCCATCATGGGGCCGTCCGGGTCGGGTAAATCGACGCTGGTGAATCTGATTGGATGCCTCGATCGTCCGACGTCGGGCGAGATCTGGCTCGATGGCCAGAATGTGGCCGGCATTGCCGCGGGCGAATTAAATCGCGTGCGCGCGGAGAAGATTGGATTCATCTTCCAGCAGTTTCATCTCATCCCGTTTCTTACCGCGGTGGAGAACGTGATGCTGGCGCAGTACTTTCACAGCATGACCGACGAAAAGGAGGCGATTGAAGCTCTGACCCGCGTGGGTCTAGGCGATCGTGCGCATCACCTGCCGTCGCAGCTTTCAGGAGGCGAACAACAACGCGTCTGCATTGCGCGGGCGCTGATCAATGATCCGAAAATTATTCTCGCCGATGAACCCACCGGCAACCTCGACGGGCTGAACGAAGAGATCGTGTTGCGGCTGCTGCGCGAGTTTCACCAGCAAGGGCGGACGATTGTGATGGTCACGCACGATCCTGTGGTGGCGCGCCTGGCCGACCGCCGTATCGAGTTTCATCACGGCAAGATCGCGTCGCAAGAAGTGTTTGCGATGGCCGACGAGGAGCAGTTCGATGAGGTGCTTGAAGAGCTCTGGGTGCTGGCCGAGCACGGCGAGATTGCCGAAGTCGAGCGCATGGAGGTTCACGGCGCGCTGCCGGTGAGCCTGGCGATTGAAAAGATGATCCAGATGGATCTAGTATCCTCCGCTCCCCATCCGCCTCATCCCCACGATCACAAACCATTCGCAAATCCTTGCCACGATGCGCTTAAGCCCGTGGCGGCATCTGTCGGCGATGGCACCCTGATCGTGGAACTGACCCCGCGCGGCCGCGAACGCGCCGGCAACATCATCCGCCGGCACCGTTTGGCGGAGCGGCTCTTTACCGACAGCCTGGCCATGGACAGCGAATCGGAAATCGAGCAGCAGGCCTGCAAGTTCGAGCACATCCTCTCACCTGAAGCCACCGACAAGATCTGCGCCTTCCTGGGACATCCGCGCACTTGCCCGCATGGCGCGCCGATTCCGCCGGGAGCGTGTTGCGGTGCTAGGTTGGCCCAGACTTTTGCACTAGACTCCTCTTCAGCCTCGACCCATTAAGCTTTATGGCTGAGACGCGGCGCGAATTCCAACAACTCGCAAGAATGAGGTTGAGGGACGCTCGGGTCCTGATGCGTGGCGGGAACGGGGAGGGCGCATATTACTTGACGGGACTTGCCGTCGAGTGTGCAGTTAAGGCCTGCATTGCCAAGAACACCAAGCGCCACGACTTTCCGCCGAACCAAAGCGCAATCAAAGACATTTATACTCATGATTTGGTTAAACTAGTAGGTGCAGCAAAACTCCAACCGGCGCTGGATGGGGACAGAAGGAAGAATCCTTCCTTTAGCAATAAGTGGGACGTGGTGAAGGATTGGAACATCAACAGCAGATATGCGACCAAGGGCTTGAATGCCAAGGCCTTATATAGAGCCGTGGCGGGGAAGAACGGAGTGATGCAATGGCTACGGCAGCATTGGTAGACAGCGACATTGAAATCGGTCGGAGAATACTCGCCACGCTTACGAGAGCGTCCATACCGGTAGCGGTATCCCTCTGGGCTTTTGTCTCCGACCTGCAAGAGTGGCGATTCATAGTTGCGACTCCGTTAATTGATACAAAGGGTCCCCTCGCAGCCTACAGCGAGGTCAACAGAGCACTGCAGAAGGAAGGTATATTTGACGACGTTCCACTCAAGAATATTTTTCTGAAGAGTCCCAACGACAAGGTGCTGAAATCTCTTGAGAAGGAGAGTAGAGTCGTGCCACATGAGGACTTCCGAGTCGTCAATGCTCCGATCGCTGGGAGTTTTGTTGAGGACGCGTATGTTTACACGGGATTCATTCATGTCGTCCGCCTGAGGAATTATCCCGCGGAGAATCCGATTTACTCGGTGATCTATGCGCCTTATGAAGGCCCTGGAGGTGCCGTACCTTCTGTCAAGCAGAGAGGGCCTGAAATGCTACGCCAATTTCTTGGAAACCGCCTGCACATTGATCCGGAGTGGATCGATTCCGCTCTGAGAAATCTCGGCGAACGCGGAAGCGCCTCAATCCCTAATGTCGAACTGAAAACCGGAGACCTAAGACGTCTAGGACTCGCCTAGGGTGACCACGCGGCGTCCAACGATCGGCGTATTCGATTCCGGCTTCGGCGGCCTTACCGTTCTTAAAGCTTTACTTGAACTCATCCCCGGCGCCGATTACCTCTACTTTGGCGATACGGCCCGCCTTCCCTACGGTTCTAAGTCGGTAGAAACCGTGGCGCGTTATGCCGTGGAGGCTGCTCATTATCTCGAAGCTCATGGCGCGGAGCTGCTGGTTATCGCCTGCAACACGGCTACGGCACTCGCCCTTGACCGCATCACTGCGGCAGCCCATGTTCCGGTGGTGGGCGTGGTAGAGCCCGGTGCTGAAGCCGCGGCTTCGGTTAGCAAGAACAAGAAAGTCGTTGTCCTCGGGACCGAGGCCACGGTCAGCAGCCACGCTTATCGCAAAGCGCTTGAGGCCCGGGGTCTCGACGCGCGGGAAAAGGCTTGTGCACTGCTGGTTCCGCTGGTTGAAGAGGGATGGGTGGAGCACCCGGTCACCGAACAGGTGGCGCGCATTTACCTGGACGAGGCCTTTGCCGATGGATTCCGCGAAGCGGATGTTCTGGTTCTCGGCTGCACTCACTATCCGCTACTCAAGCCGCTGCTGCGTCGCGCGGTGCCGTCGCATGTGAGCATCGTAGATTCCGCCGAATCGACCGCTCGTGCCGTCGCCAGCCGCCTGCAAAAGCTCCTGCCGCCGAGCCCGGCCGTTCACGAGGAACGACGAGTGCTCCCGCGTCTCAAGTTCTTCGCCACGGACTCAGTGGAGAAGTTCCGGCGCTTGGGCGAGCGCTTTCTCGGCCATCCCATCGACGACGTCCAGCATGTGGACCTAAAGGAATAGAGAATCTCCTCAGGGGCTAAAGCCCACGTCTTTTGTCTGTCGTACGGCACGGCTGAAGCCGTGCCCTTCCCAAAACTATTCGACAGACAGAGCCTCGGCGATGTGCCTCTTTTGCGCGCAAGCTTCGGATAGCGTGCTCCGCTTCCGCACAATTACTGTGTCCGAGTGCCGCCCCAAGCACTCAAATCAGAAACGGCACCTTCATTCCAAACAAATGCATCCACTCGATAACGTTATCTGGAATGCCCTTAACACGCGGCAGGCCGAGTTCGCAGAGTCTTGCGGGCAAGCGCGCAGGTTTATGCCAGAGGTATCTCGGCTAGGGGGATTTGCTGAGTCCACAACGAAGGGCTACGAATCGCTGGCGGGTTTGCTGGAAACAGGTGGGACGATTCGGCTGTTCCTGGAAATGCCTCACCAGCCGCGCGCCGGATGGAGCCTGGTGGCTGGCACCACGATGCCGGAAATGGTCTACGAGGGTGCAAATGCCCTAGCCTCGCGATCCCGCTACACCAGACTGCTTGCACATAACTGGGATCCGGAGATAGTCGAACTCGGCGCCCCGGACTCTCCCGACATGATGGAACTCACGGCGCTCACCAAGCCGGGCCCCTTCAACAAACGCACTCACGAACTGGGTACCTACCTGGGAATTCGACGCGAAGGAAAGCTAGTTGCCATGGCTGGCGAGCGGTTGAAGGTTCCCGGCTACACCGAGGTGAGTGCCGTCTGTACTCATCCTGAACACACCGGCCACGGCTACGCCCGCATCCTGATGAGCGAGGTGATGCAACGCATTCGCAGTCGCGGGGAAACGCCGTTTCTGCACGTCCGCGAAGATAATGAGCGCGCGATTGAGTTGTATCACAGGCTGGGATTTAGCCGACGGGTGCTGTTGCACTTTGCCGTGCTGCGGAAGGATCCTTCTTAATTGAGAACCGAGAGCGGTGTGTCTCAGTACAAGTGGAAGTCGACTTCAAGGGCAATCTCTGCCGCCACCGGATGGCGATCTTTCATAGCCGGCTCAAAACGGTATTTCTTAGCGACCTCTATGGCCTTTTCGTCCAGTCCCATGCCCAGCGAACTGATGATGTGGATGTTGGTGGGATTTCCGTTCACGTCCACGATCATACCCACCACGCAAACTCCCTGAAACTTAGCCTTGCGGGCTTCCTCTGAAAATTCGGCTTCCGGCTTGTTGATCGGACGGGGCGGGCTGACTCCTCCACCCACACGGTAAACACCGCCGCCGATGCCGCCACCTTCACCCGGCCCAACTCCCGGCCCGTGTCCGGGGCCAACACCGCCGCCGGAGCCTTCACCAATACCACCACCCGATCCCGTCCCGTTCGATGGAATGATCGCCGAGGATTTCGGATCGCCAAGGTTTGGCATGTTAAGCATGGCCACCTTGATATCGGGCGGCACTACAACTGTGGGCTCAACCGCCAACTTCGGGTTGGGATTCCGGATCACCGCGGCCGGGGGCGTGATCTGCTGCAGGGAGAACTTCGGCAAACGTCCCTTCGAGGCCTTTAGCACATCGCGGTCGCCACCTCCGCCACCGCCACCAGCCTGGGTCTTGGCGGGTTTCAGGGCGTAGTCGCCAGGATCGATCAACTTGGTCTCGACCTGCGGTTTAGCCTCGACCTTGGTTACCAGTCGGCGCCCGAGAATCGTGCCACCGATGATCAATCCGATCACAACCACGTGGAACGCAGTCGAGGTCAGAGCCCCATTCTTCTTGTAGTTGTAGAAGCCCCAAATATCCTTGACCGGGATGGGCTTCGATTCCAGTTTCAGCGGCGGAAGTTTCTTGGGAAAGAAGAAATCGTCGAGACCGCGGGAAAGCGACTTCCACAGCGGCTCAAAAGTATCCGGAGCCAGTAGGAGGTGCAGTTCAGGCTCAGCGCCGGGTTTCGGAGCGATGTTCGGATTGACTTCGGTTGATGCCATTGTTCCCCGGTATGGTTCTCCCTGGTGGGACTGCGGAATGGGCTATCTTCTGGGCACCGCTCCTCTTACACAGATGAGCGGTCTCTCCAACAAGTTGCCTCTCTGGTGTTTCTCAAGTTTTAATAATCGGGTCTGGCCGCCCCCACGGGCGGACTGAGCTCCCGACCCTCGACTTCCTAAAATTGTACCTCTTCTGTGTGCCTTTACGTAGTGTATTTCCAAATGCCGGTAGACGTTGTACTTCTCGCTAGCAAGTCTGAGGTAAATAAAGTTGGTGCCTCTGGTTCTTCTCGCAGGCGGTCGCATGGACGTTCCCAGCATCGCTCCATATAATGAGAGGATTCAATCATTTAGGAGAAGCACACAGGGTGCCGTTCGAACTGAAATCTACCATCAATCTGCCCAAGACCGCCTTCCCTATGAAGGCAAACCTGCCCCAGAACGAGCCAAAAATACTGGCCCGCTGGGAGCAAACCGGAATCTACGAGCGCATCCGGCAGGCCCGCAAAGGTTCTCCCACTTACATTCTGCATGACGGCCCGCCCTACACCAGCGGCCCCATCCACCTGGGAACGGCGCTGAATAAGTGCCTGAAGGATTTCATCGTCAAATCGAAGAACATGGCGGGATTCGACGCGCCCTACGTCCCCGGCTGGGATTGCCACGGCCTGCCTATCGAGATCAAGGTGGACAAGGAACTCGGCGGCAAGAAGCTGCAGATGCGGCCGACCGATGTGCGCGCCGAATGCCGCAA
>Ga0187890_10003330_pt1 | contig 11120 bp, 11 predicted proteins | sample June2016WEW_21_1_FD_133005 | JGI IMG/M metagenome (GOLD analysis project Ga0187890, IMG submission 133005) | Peatland microbial communities from SPRUCE experiment site at the Marcell Experimental Forest, Minnesota, USA - June2016WEW_21_10 | ecosystem: Environmental > Terrestrial > Soil >...
CGCGGCGGCGTGAACGATCCCTTCTCCCACTTTGCGGGAGAAGGGTCGAAGTCGCGAGGATGCTTTTCTTGTCGGCCCCCGCTCGCCTCGTTCCCGTAGGGATATTTGGCGCCCCGCACGGCGTGCGCGGCGAGTTGCGCGTTAAATCCTATACTCAGGATCCGAAGGCGATCGGCGCTTACGGGGACCTTACGGACAGGACAGGCAAGTCCGTCTTCAAGCTGACGGCGATGCGTCTTGCGCGCGACGACGTGCTGGTCGTTCGGCTCGCCGCCGTCGACAATCGCGAGGACGCGGAAAAACTGGCGGGTGTCGAACTTTTCGTGACGCGCGACCAGCTGCCGCCGCCGTCGGACGACGAATTCTATCACGACGATCTCGTCGGCCTTGAGGCGCTGACGCGCGACGGCGAATGTCTTGGCCGCGTCGCCGCTTTGCGTAATTTCGGCGCCGGCGACATACTGGAAATCGCGCCGGTCTCGGGCGGAGAAACCTTGATGCTGCCTTTCACCAAGGCGGTCGCCGTCGAGATCGACTTGACCAAGGGGCGCATCGTGATCGTCCCGCCTCAGGAGATCGACGGCGAAGGTCGGGACGGCGAGGGCTGATGTTCGCGGCAACGGTTCTAACCCTGTTCCCGGAAATGTTTCCCGGCCCGCTCGGCCTGTCGCTGGCGGGCGACGCGCTCGCACGCGGCCTGTGGGCCTGCGAGGCCTTGGACATTCGCGCGCATGGGCTTGGCCGCCATCGCGCCGTCGACGACACGCCGGCCGGTGGCGGCCCCGGCATGGTGATGCGCGCCGACGTGCTGGCGGCGAGCCTCGACGCCGCGTCGGGCGCGGCGGACCCGCGCCCGCGGCTGTTGATGAGCCCGCGCGGCGAGCGTCTGACGCAGCGCAAGGCGCGCGAATGGGCGGGCGGGCCCGGCCTTGTCGTGATCTGCGCGCGTTTCGAGGGAGTCGACGAGCGCGTGATTGAGGCGCGCCATCTGACCGAGGTCTCGATCGGCGACTATATCCTGTCGGGCGGCGAGATCGCCGCGCTCGCCGTGCTCGATGCATGTGTTCGGCTTGTGCCGGGCGTGATGGGCAAGATGGAATCGGCGACGCAGGAAAGCTTCGAGGCAGGCCTGCTCGAATATCCCCATTACACCCGGCCGCGCGAATGGGAGGGGCGCGCGATCCCCGAGGCGCTGCTTTCGGGCGACCACGCGAAGATCGAGCGATGGCGGCGCGAGCAGGCGCTGCGCATCACGCGCGAGCGGCGGCCCGATCTCTTGGAGAAAATCTGAGGCTATACTCCGTAGCCGCGCGCCATCGCCGCGGCGGCCACAGGGATCGCGAGGAAAAACGCCGCCTCCGCGCGCAGCCACAAGCGCACGCGCGCGACCTCCGAATCCTCCGGACGAAACGCCGCGTCGGTTCGGATTTGTCGTCCCCAGGAAAAATAGCGGAGCGTCGGCGGGATCGACAACAGGCCGACGAGGAGGAACAGCACCATCTTGGTCCAGAAGATATGGTTGGCGACATAATATTCGTAACCCTTGGCGCCCCAAATGACGCGGGCGACGCCCACGATCACCACGATCGCCGCCAATATGCCGTAGGCCATGTCGATCCGCGCGAGCCGTCCTATTGCTTTGGCGTCGATATCGATCGTCACAATGGCGAGCTCGGCGGCCAGCACGCCGGCGAGCGTGAAAACCGCCAGGTGGTGCAGGCTGGCGAGCGTCCAATCGGTCAGCATTGCTCAATCTCCGGTCGCTTGCGAGGTCGGTCTATCGGGCGGGCGAGGGAAGCGCAGGCGCGAAGGCGGGCTGACGTGGCTCCACCACGCGAGGCGCCGTCCGCCCGCCCAAGGATTTGCGGAACCAGAACGCGTAAATTGCCGGCAGGAATAGCAGGGTGAGGAAAGTCGCGACGGCCAGGCCCCCCATCATCGTCACCGCCATCGGCCCCCAAAAGGCGCTCTCCGACAAGGGAATCATCGCGAGGATCGCCGCGAGCGCGGTCAAAACGACAGGTCTCGCGCGACGCACGGTCGCCGACACGATCGCTTCTCGGCGGGTCACGCCCAGTTCGCGCACATCGGTCTCGATTTGATCGACCAGAATGACCGTATTGCGCATGTCCATGCCTGCCAAAGCGATGAGGCCGAGCAAAGCGACGAAGCCGAACGGTTTGTGGGCGAGATTCAGGGCTATCGAGGCGCCGACAATGCCGAGCGGGGCGGTGCAAAAAACGATCGCCAGCCTGGAAAGGCTTTGCAGTTGGATCATAAGCAGGGTCAGCATGCCGAGCAGCATGATCGGGAACAGAAGGAAGATCGACGCATTGCCCTTCGCCGATTCCTCGATCGCGCCGCCCATCTCGATGCGATAGGCCGGCGACAGACTATCGCGAATCCCCTGAAGTTTCGGCCACAACGCCGCTGAGACATCGGGCGGCTGGACGCCGTCGACAACATCCGCGCGCACGGTGATCGCCATATCGCGATTGCGCCGCCACATGATTGGCTCTTCCGATCCATAGCGAACGTGCGCCACTTGCGAAACCGGAACCACGGCGCCGTTATGCGTGAGAACCGTCAGGCTCTCGAGTTCGTCGAGCGCGGCGCGTTCGGCCGGAATGGCTCTCGCCACAACATCCACCTTTTCCTCGCCGGCGCGGATCGTCGTCACGGTGACCCCGCCGATCAAGGTCTGCAAGGTCTGGGCGATGTCTTGCGGCGTCAGTCCTAGGGCGCGGGCGCGCGCCTGATCGACCTCAAGCGTGATTGAGGGCATCTTCTCGTTCCAATCGAGTTGAGGATCGACGATCCGGTCGTCGGTTCTCATCACCTCGCGAACGCGATAGGCGATTTCCCTTATCTTGGCGGGATCGGGGCCGATCACTCGGAATTGGACGGGAAATCCGACGGGCGGCCCGAAATTGAACCGATCGACGCGCACGCGCGCCGCGCCGAGCGCGCCCTTGTCGACGGCCGCTTCGAGGCGAGCCTTGATGCGCTCGCGCGCCTCGACATCTTTGGCGACGATGACGATCTGCGAAAACGACTCGTTCGGTTGGACCGGCAACAGCCCCAGCCAGAATCTGGGCGAACCCTTGCCGATATAGGTCGTGTAGGATGAAGCATCGGAGTCCCCGGCGAGCAATTGCTCGGCCTCGCGGGCGACTTTGGACGTCGCCTCGATCGATGTTCCCTCGGCCATTCGCATTTCGAGAAACAGTTCCGGGCGCTCCGAAAGCGGAAAGAACTGCTGCTGCACGCGGCTGAAGCCACTGAGGCCTAGACCGAGCAAGGTCACGGTCACGGCGATGACGATAAGAGGCCGCGCCACACAGAATTCGAGGACGCGGCGAAACGTCCGATACAATCGTCCATTGTAAACCGCGCCCGGATCGACGCGATGACCTTTACGGGTCACGTCCGGCAGAAGTCTTACGCCAAGGTACGGGGTAAAGACCACAGCCACGAACCATGAGGCGACAAGCGCGATCCCGACCACCCAGAAGATGCCGCCCGCATATTCGCCGACCGCGGAATTGGCGAGGCCGATAGGCAGAAATCCGATCGCGGTGACGAGCGTGCCGGTCAACATCGGAAAGGCCGTCGACGTCCAGGCGAACGCTCCAGCGCGTTGGCGATCCCAGCCCTGCTCCATTTTCACGACCATCATCTCGACGGCGATGATCGCGTCGTCGACCAGCAAGCCAAGCGCGATGATCAGCGCGCCAAGCGTTATTCGTTGCAGATCAAGGCCAGCGAACGCCAATGCGATGAAGACAATCGCGAGCACCAAAGGCACCGAAGTCGCCACGACGATGCCTGTGCGCCAGCCAAGCGAAACAAAGCTCACCGCGAGCACGATCACCAACGCTTCGAGAAAAGAACGCATGAATTCGAACACGGCGGCGCCGACAACCTTCGGCTGATCGGCGATGCGCTGGATCGAGATCCCCTGCGGCAGGTTGGACTCGAAATCGCTCAGCGCCTCATCGAGATTTTCGCCAAGCGCCAGAATATTGGCGCCCTTCTGCATCACGACGCCGATCTCCAGGGCGGGCTCGCCCTGCGAGCGGATGAGATAGGAGGGCGGGTCCTCATATCCGTGCTTGACGTCGGCGATATCGCCCAAGCGAAATGTAGCGCCATTGGCGAAGACGGGCGTCTCGCGCACGGCCGAGACGCCTTCCAAAGCGCCGGTCACGCGCACGGGCACGCGTTGTCCCGATGTCTGGAATTCACCGGCGGGATTGACGGCGTTCTGTTTGGCCAGGGAATCGAACAAAGCCTGCGTGGGCACCCCAAGCGTCGCGAGTTTGGCATGGCTGAACTCAACGAAGATACGCTGCGCCTGGTCGCCGTAAAGATCGACTTTGGTGACGTCGGGCACGCGTTGAAGCCGCAGGCGGAACGCCTCGGCGACGTCCTTCAGCTGCGCGTAAGAAGCCCCTTCGCCTTTGATCGTGAAGAGAACCGCATCGACGTCGCCGAACTCGTCATTGATGTTCGGCCCGATCAAGTTGGCTGGCAGGTCGCCTCTCATATCGCCAAGCTTCTTGCGCAGATCGAGGAACAGCATGGGGACGGCGCGCGCCGGCGTCGAATCCTTGAAGTCGATGCCGATCGAAGTGAAGCCGGGCTTGGTGTAGGTGGTCGATTTGTCGAAATAGGCGAGTTCGCGCAGCTTCTTCTCGATGCGGTCGGTGACCTGATCCTGCATTTCCTGCGTCGTGGCGCCCGGCCAGATTGCGCTGACGTTGACGTTCTTGATGGTGAAGGACGGGTCCTCGGCGCGCCCGAGCTGAAAATAGCTCAGCGCGCCGCCGATCCCGATCGCAAATATCAGGAAGGAAATCAGCGCGGGATGGCGGATCGACCATTGCGAGAGATTGATCGGGCCCATCACAACCCCGCAAGATCTTGAACGACCCGCACCTTTTGCCCGGCGTCGAGCTTGTGGGCGCCCAATGCGACGACGCTCGCTCCCTCCGCGACGCCATCGACGACAAGCACCGATTCGTTTTCATAGCCGGCGATGCGCACGGGCGTTTCGGTCACCGCTCCGCTCTCGCGATCGACGACCCAAAGGCTGGGCCCCTTGCCTCTGTCGAACAGGGCGGCCAGCGGAAGACGCGCAACCCTCTCCGTCTTGTCGGCGAGCGTGACGATCAGGCTCATGCCCAATCGCACATCGCTCGGCGTCTCCGGCAGAGTGTAGCGCGCCTGATAGGTGCGCGTCGTCGGATCGGCGTTTGGCGAAAGTTCACGAAGCGTCGCCGCCACGTGCACGCCGGGAAGCGCCCAGAATTCGACGCGGCCCGGCGCCGCGCGGGCGCGATCGATGAGCGTTTCAGGAATGGCGACCGCCGCTTCCTGCTCGCCCGTATGGGACAGGCGCAGGACAGGCGCACCGGCGGCGAGCACCTGACCGGGCTCGGCGAGAACCGCGCTGACGATTCCGTCCGCATCCGCGGCGAGCGTCGCATAGTTCGCGGCGTTGCGCGCCAATGTCACCGCGCGCTCCGCCCTGGCGAAGGCGCCGCGCGCCTGATCCGCGCCCGCTTTGACCTTGTCGACGTCGGCGGCCGAGGTCCAGCCGTGGAGCTTCAGCGTTTCGATCCGCCGCTCTTCGGCCTGCTGCTGGTCGAGGGCGCCCTTGGCCGATGAATAATCGGCGTCGGCCTGCTCGACCTGCAAACGTAAATCCGCATCGTCAAGCTTGGCCAATGGGTCACCCTTCCGCACTGCAGCGCCGGCGTCGACAAAGCGCTCCGCCAGCTTGCCCGGAACGCGGAAAGCGAGGTCGCTCTCGATTCTTGCCTTGACGACGCCGGGAAGCACTCGCTCGCGTTCGCGCGGCGCGTAGCGAACCTCCGCCACCAGAACCGGTCGCTCGGGCGTCTGTCGCCTGGCCTGTGTCGGTGCCCCGCAGGCGGCAAGCAACAAAGCGGGCAGCAAGGCGAAGACGATCGGGCGCAACTCCATGACGCGTACTCCGAGCTTCAGGCTGAGTTCGGCGGATTCCGGTTGGCGAGCGCGCGCAGCACAAATCCGACGACGGCCTCGGCCTCCATGTCTCCCGAGCAATGGGCGATCAGTGTCGGATGGTGGATTGCGGCGGAGGCCGCCATGGCCATCTCGCCAAGCATGGCGGGATCGCCCGGACCGAACTCCCCGCTCGCTTGGCCCTGCGCAATGAGCCCGGCGACCGTCGCCTTGCACGCGGCGAGGAATTCATCGATCGCTGGCCAATTCTCCTCAAGCGCGACCGCGACCACTTCATGGACACGCTTGTGATTGGTCATTTGATCGCGAAGATCGCGATACAAAGCCATCAGCACAGCGCTGATGCGCTCGCTCGCGCTGCCGGGCCCCACCGCCGACTTGCGAGCCGTCTCCACCAGCAATTCAAGTTGGTTGCGGCAGATCGCCTCGGTCAACGCGTCCTTCGAGGGAAAGAAACGGTAGATATTGGCGCTTGACATGCCCAGCCTGCCGGCGATGTCCGCGACCGTCGTTTTGCGGAAACCGAGCTGGCGAAACAGATCCCATGCCGCCACGAGAATGCATTGGCGAGTCTCTTCGGGTGTTCGGCGGACGACGTTCATTGGGACCGTGAAGAATGATAAATGATGAATGATGACTGACGATAATCAATATTTATCACTATTCACAAAACAGGTCAAGGCGGCGGCGTGGCGTTGTGGAAAGGATGGAGCCGACCAGACGAAGCGCGAACGGCCGAACCTGGCGACCTGCCCTTCAGGCGCTCTCAGCCGGACAAGAGGGCCTCCCGCAACAGGAACGGCAAAGCGTTTGACACTTCGCCCTAACATCCCTATAGGACGCCTCGCTCCAGCGCGGCTTTCGGCCGCGCTTTTGGTTTTGCTTTCGGCGCGCCGAAGTCGAGCGGAGTTTCCACCAGCAGGTCAATGCTGCAAAGAAGCCGGCCGCGCCCTTTTGGGGCGTAGAGCCGGATTGAACACGGAGAAAACGATGTTCGCAGTGATCAAGACCGGCGGCAAGCAGTACAGGGTCGCCGCCGAGGACGAAATTACGGTCATGACGCTCAAGGGCGAGCCCGGCGACGTCGTGGCTTTCGACGAAGTGCTGGCGCTGTTTGACGGCGAGACGAGCCATATCGGCGCGCCGCATGTCGCTGGCGCGACGGTCGCGGGCACGATCGTTTCGCATGGACGCGGACCGAAAGTCATCGCTTTCAAGAAGCGCCGCCGCAAGAATTCTCGCCGCAAGCGCGGCCATAAGCAGGATCTGACCGTGGTGCGCATCACCGAGTTTCTGACGGGCGGCGCAAAGCCGGCGCACAAGACCGAGATTGAAGAGCTTGGCGCTGCGCAAGCAGAACAATCCTGAACAGGAATTCCTAATTCGCTCGAATTGTCGTATGGAAGCGCAACTTCGTCGTTCCGTGGCGACAGGCGTTTGATCCGGAGCTTAATGTTATGGCCCACAAAAAGGCAGGCGGTTCTTCGCGAAACGGCCGCGATTCGGCCGGGCGTCGCCTCGGCGTGAAGAAATTCGGCGGCGAGAAGGTCGTCGGCGGCATGATTCTTGTTCGTCAGCGCGGCACGAAATTCCATCCCGGCCGCAATGTGGGCATCGGCGTGGACCATACTTTGTTCGCCATGACGGCCGGCAAGGTCGAATTTGAAACCAAAGCCAACGGCCGAGCTTATGTAGCGGTCGTCGCATCTCAAGCGGCGGAATAGAAAGCGGGGGGGGGAACGATGAGACCCCGCTTGGCGCCAGCCCCGCGGACGGTCTCGAGGATGAACCCTTAAGACTTCGACGGCGAGACGAACTCTCCCTCGAAAAGTCCGGTAGGTCCGAAAGGCCTTGATGGGGAAGTGGGGCGCCGCTTCCCCTTTGTCGTTGCGGGGCGCCGTTTGCGCGGGCCCCAGCCGGACCGGAGCCGACTATGTTTCCCGACCTCGCCCGAGACGATGTCTTTCGACTGGAGACGAAACGGCTGTGGCTGCGTTGGCCGCGCGCCGCCGATTCGGCGGCGATCGAGCGTTACTCCAGCCGCTGGGAGGTCGCGAAGATGACCGCGCGCATTCCCCACCCCTATCCGCCCGGCGAGGCGGAGCGCTTCATTTTCTCCGCGCGCGAGGCCAATGCGCTGGGCCGCGACCTGATCCTCGTCATCACCCCCATCCGCGGCAAGCGCGAACCGCTTGGCATGATCAGCCTCGAGAGTCGCCGCGAGGGGCGCCTGACTTTGGGATACGCTTTGGCGCCCGAAGCTTGGGGCAAGGGTCTGGCGACCGAGGCCGCCTCCGCGGCGATCGACGCGGGGTTCACGCTGACCAGCGCGCTCGAGATGCTGGCGACGGCGCATGTCGAGAACCCGGCGTCCCGCCGCGTGCTCGAAAAATGCGGGTTCGCCCATACGGGCTCTGGACTGGAGGGCGCCCCGGCGCGTGGCGGGATGGTTCCCTGCGATCGATTCCGCCTGGATCGTTCGGCCTGGGCGTCCCGCCGCGCCGTCCAGGAGCTTGGCGCGCCGCCGCGCGCCGAAGGCCCAAGAGCGCCCTCATGAAGTTTCTCGATCAGGCCAAAGTCCACGTCCGCTCAGGCGACGGCGGCGCCGGCTGTGTCTCGTTCCGACGCGAAAAATTCATCGAATTTGGCGGGCCGGACGGGGGCGACGGCGGGCGCGGCGGCGATGTCGTCGTCGAATGCGTCAGGGGTCTCAATACGCTGATCGATTTTCGCTACCAGCAGCATTTCAAGGCGAAGGTGGGCGTGCACGGCATGGGCAAGAACAGGGCCGGCGGCCGGGGCGCCGACGCGGTTCTGAGAGTTCCCGCCGGCACGCAGGTGTTCGACGAGAGCGGCGAGACGCTGCTTGCCGACCTCAGGCATGAAGGCGATCGAGCCATCCTCGCGCGGGGCGGCAATGGCGGCTTTGGCAACGCCCATTTCGCCACTTCGACCAACCGCGCGCCGCGCCGCGCCAATCCGGGCGAAGCTGGCCAAGAGCGCACGCTGATCCTGCGCCTCAAACTGATCGCCGACGCCGGCCTGGTCGGCCTGCCCAATGCGGGAAAGTCGACGCTGCTGGCGAGCGTCTCCGCCGCCAAGCCAAAGATCGCCGACTACCCCTTCACGACCTTGCATCCGGGCCTCGGCGTCGTGCGCATCGACGGGCGCGATTTCGTGCTGGCGGATATACCCGGCCTGATTCAGGGCGCCCATCAGGGGTTGGGTCTCGGCGACCGGTTCCTCGGTCATATCGAGCGCTGCCGCGTCTTGTTGCATCTGGTCGACGCGACGGGCGCGAACGCGGGCGCAGACTACCGCACGATTCGTCGGGAGCTCGCCGCTTACGGCGCCGGCCTCGACGACAAGACGGAGATCGTCGCCTTGTCGAAAGTCGACGCCGTCGACGATGAAACGCTGGACAAGCAAAGGGACCGCCTGAAGCGCGCTCTTCGCGAATACGGGCCCAAGCTTGCCGACGACGTCAAGCGCCCGCGCCCATTCGAGCTGTCCGCCATCAGTGGACGCGGCGTCGTCGAGCTGTTGCGGGCGACGGCGGACGCGATCGACGCAAGCCGCGCGCGCGATGGCGCCGAGGCTCCAGCAGAACAATGGGCTCCCTGAGCGGGCTCCCCTGGCTCCGGCGGACCGGCCTCGACATTGGCGCCCCTTTGGTGTAACAGCCGCCCCCTAACTCAAAACAGCGCGCCGAAGCGCTACGCCCGAGTCACCGCTCGTTTGGCGTCACGGCACGGAGACGAATTCCATGAATATCATCGAGACGATCGAGGCCGAACAGGCCGCGAAACTCGGCGCGACCGCCAAGATTCCGGAATTCCAGCCAGGCGACACGGTCATCGTCAACGTGAAGGTCAAGGAGGGCGAGCGCACGCGCGTTCAGGCCTACGAAGGCGTTTGCATCGCGCGCGCCGGCGGCGGCCTGCAGGAGAACTTCACCGTCCGCAAAATCTCTTACGGCGAGGGTGTGGAGCGCGTATTTCCGGTGTTCTCGCCGATGATCGATTCGATCAAGGTCGTGCGGCGCGGCAAAGTCCGTCGCGCCAAGCTCTATTACCTGCGCGATCGTCGCGGCAAGTCGGCCCGCATCGCTGAGCGCACCGACAACCAGGCCGTCAAGAAGGCGACCTGACGCCGGACTTTCGGATTCAGGCGAATCGGATCGGGCGCGGATTTGCCGAGGCGGCGCGACTCGAAGCGCGGGACCCGCCGCCATGATTGGCCCAACCAATGAAAAGGCGCCGCCGGGCCGCATCGCCGACGTTCTGGCGCCCGTCGCGGTGGACATCGCCTACAGCTATCGCGTCCCCGACGGTTGGAGTCTTCAGCCGGGGCAATTCGTTGAAGTCCCGCTGGGCCAACGCCACACGACCGGCGTGGTTTGGGCGCTGCGTCAAGCCCCAGGCGACAATCTCAAATCCGTCGCCAAGCTTCGCGATTGGACGCCGCTGCGCAAACCTCTGCTCGATCTGATCGATTGGGTTTCGCGCTGGACGCTGGCGCCGCGCGGCATGGTTTTGCGCATGGCGACGCGCGCGCCCGAGGCCGCCGGCCCGCCCGCCCCGCGCCTTGGCGTGCGCAAGACAGGCAAGGCGCCCGCGCGGCTGACCCCGGCGCGCCAGCGCGTGCTGGCGGCGCTCGGCTACGACGCGCGCCTCGCCAAATCCGCGCTCGCGGCGGCCGCCGAATGCGGGACCGGCGTCATCGACGGCCTGATCGACGACGGCGCCCTGGAAGTCATCGCCTTGGAGCCCGAGCCGATCGCGGCGATCCCCGACCCGGACTTTGCGCCGACCAAACTCGAAGTGGACCAGACGCGCGCGGCGCAGGCCCTGATCGAAGCGGTCGAGGGCAAGGCGTTCAGCGCGACCCTGCTCGAAGGCGTCACGGGATCCGGCAAGACGGAAGTCTATTTCGAAGCGGTGGCGGCCGCCCTGCGCATCGGAAGGCAGGCCCTGATTCTGCTCCCTGAAATAGCCTTGACCGCGCAATTTCTCGATCGCTTCGCAGCGCGCTTCGGCGCGCGGCCGGCCGAATGGCATTCGGGCGCGGCGGCGCGGCGGCGTGAGCGCCTGTGGGGCGCCGTCGCC
>Ga0187890_10003331_pt1 | contig 11118 bp, 8 predicted proteins | sample June2016WEW_21_1_FD_133005 | JGI IMG/M metagenome (GOLD analysis project Ga0187890, IMG submission 133005) | Peatland microbial communities from SPRUCE experiment site at the Marcell Experimental Forest, Minnesota, USA - June2016WEW_21_10 | ecosystem: Environmental > Terrestrial > Soil >...
CCACCCGAGTCATGGCGGCGACTGGGCCGGGCCGCCTGTCCGTCGGTGAGCCCCCCTGCTTCCGGCGACGGTGAGGCGGCCGGCCCTGGCATGAGCCCCATTCCTCCGGCCAACCCGGTTACTGCCGGTCTCTTGGGTGCCGTCGCTGCACCTCCAGCAGTGGCACCCATTCGGCATCGCTGGCTGGTTCTCGCGGTGCTGGGGGTGAGCCTCCTGATCGTGAGCCTCGACAACACCATCCTCAACGTGGCACTGCCAGCCATCGTGCGAACGATGCACGCGTCGTCGAGCCAGCTGCAGTGGATCGTTGACGCCTACGTCATCGTCTTCGCCGGCTTGCTGCTGGTCGCCGGCTCCCTGGGCGATCGCGTGGGGCGCAAGTGGGTCTTCATGGTCGGACTGCTGGTCTTCGCAGCCGGCTCGGCGACCTCCGCCATCTCCACCACACCCGACCGGCTCATCGCGGCCAGAGCGTTCATGGGGATTGGAGCGGCAGCGATCATGCCCTCGACGCTGTCCATCCTCACCAACGTCTTCACCGAGGCCGGGGAGCGGGCCCGGGCGATCGGGTTCTGGTCGGGCATCAGCGGACTCGGCCTCGCCGTCGGCCCGGTCGCCGGCGGCTGGCTGCTGGCCCATTACTGGTGGGGATCGGTGTTCCTGATCAACGTACCCATCGCCCTGGTGGGGTTCGTCGCCGTGATGTGGCTCGTGCCCAACTCGAAGGACCCAGCCAGCAAGCGACCCGACCCGGTCGGATCCGGGCTCTCCATCTTTGGCATGGCCCTGCTGCTGTGGGGGATCATCGAGGCGCCCACCCGTGCATGGACCTCTCCGCTCATCCTCGGCGCCATCGCTGCCGGGGTAGTGGTCCTCTCCCTGTTCATCCTCTGGGAACGGCTCTCGACCCATCCGATGCTGGAGATGGCACTGTTCGCGTCGCGACGGTTCTCCGCCGCCATGGGGACGATGGGGCTGATGTTCCTCGCCCTGATGGGCGGGCTCTTCCTGCTCACCCAGTACCTGCAGTTCTCCCTCGGCTACAGCGCGCTCCAGACCGGCCTCCTGGTGACCCCAATCGCCGCCGTGCTCCTGGTGGAGGCGTCCCTCTCGAGCATGCTGGTCCACGCGGTCGGGACCAAGCCGGTGGTGTTCGCCGGCATGGGTCTCATCGCCACCGGTGTCGGGCTGCTGTCACAGGTCACCGTCCATGGCACCTACCTTGACGTGCTCCCGGCGTTCCTGCTGATGGGCTTCGGGACGGGCCTCGCCTACGCCCCCTGCCTGGAGTCGGTGATGGGCGCTCTCCCTCTCGAGCGGGCCGGGATCGGTGCGGCCACCAACGGCACGGCCATACAGACCGGTGGTGCGCTCGGGGTCGGTGTGCTGGGGAGCCTTCTCAACACCCGCTACCGGAGCCAGATGGCTCCCGTGCTCGCCCACTACCAGCTCCCGAAGGCAGTCCTGGACCAGATCAACGGTTCGCTCGGTGGCGCCCTCGCCGTGGCTCACCACGTCGGCGGCCTCCTCGGCTTCGGGCTCGCCGCATTGGCCCGGCGATCGTTCGTGAGTGGCATGGACCTCGCCTTCGGCGTGGCGACGGTGGTCATCGGTGTCGCTGCGGTCCTGGTGCTGGCCGTGCTGCCCACCCGGGGCGCACCCAACCCGGGCTCCCGGCCGAGCTGAGGCGGACCACCGGGCCACTCGGCCAGCGCGGGTTCGGAGGATTCGGCCCTGCCCGGGGGTGGGACCGCCCGCCCGGCCGGTGGTGGCGACGCCATCGGGAAAGGCGGGGATGCTCGTGAGGCGGCACCGACCGCGGCCTATGGCCACCTCCCGCCGGGCCGGCTGAGGCGCGCCAACCGGGGCCATCCGATCGACTGACCATCGCGGGCAGACCTCTGCCCGGCGGGCGAACGCCTCGGGGTGGGGGTCAGGCCCGCCGCGCTACCATGGGCCAAATGGCAGAGCATCCAGGTCGGAATACCGACGTGACGCCACCCGCGGTCACCATGAGCTTCGCCGACCCGGCGGTGGCGGCCGTCCTTGGCGCCGTGGTCGAAGGGGCACCTCTGGTGCACTGCCTGACCAACATCGTCGTCGCCGGGTTCACCGCCAATGTCCTGCTGGCGATTGGGGCATCACCGGCGATGGTGGAGAACGCCCAAGAGTCCGGCGAGTTCGCCGCCGTGGCCGGCTCGGTCTTGGTCAACTTGGGCACTCTGTCGGCCGAGCGGGAGCGAGCCATGCGGGCTGCTGCAGCGGCTGCCCACGCCTCGGGCACACCATGGGTCCTGGACCCGGTGGCCGTGGGTGCGTTGGCACATCGCACCGAGCTGGCCAGGGAGCTGCTCCGCTTCCATCCGACGGTTATTCGGGGAAACGGCTCGGAGGTCATGAGCCTCGCCGGGGTGAGGGACGCCGCCGGCAAGGGCGTCGACTCGGCGGCCGGCAGTGCCGATGCGTTGGATGGGGCACGGTGGTTGGCCCGGTCGGCAGGATGCGTGGTCGCCGTCAGCGGAGCCACGGACTTCGTGACTGACGGTACCGAGGTGGTCGCCGTGCCTGGAGGGCACCTGCTCATGACCAGGGTCACGGGGGTGGGCTGCGCCTTGGGTGCAGTGATGGCGGCGTGCTGCGCCGTCGACCGCCGGCCTGTTGTCGCCGCCGCCACTGCATCGGCAGTCCTGGCCGCCGCCGGGGAGCGGGCGGCCGCAGGCAACCCGGGCCCAGGGACCTTCGCGGTTCGCCTCCTCGACGCTCTGGCCGCGCTCGCCGCAGAGGTCCGGCCGCCCGCGACGTGAGCCAGGTGCTCGACCTCCGGCTCTGCTTGGTAACTGATACGCGCCTGTGCGGGAAGCGGGGGGTGCTGGCGACGGTAGCTGCAGCCGTCGCCGGCGGCGTGACGGCGGTGCAGGTGCGTGACCCGCTGGCCACCGGTCACCAGCTTTTCGAGCTGGCGATGAGCGTGCGGAACCAGTTGCTGGGCACCGGGGTGCCACTCCTCGTCGACGACCGCCTCGACATCGCCCTCGCCGTCGGCGCTGACGGCGTCCACCTCGGCCAGGCGGACCTGCCCCCGACCGCGGCACGCGCCGTGGCCGGCCCTCGCCTGGTGATCGGCTGGTCGGTGTCCACCCTCGCGCAACTGGATCTGGTCCGCCGGTTTCCGGCCGACACGGTGGACTACCTGGGCGTGGGCCCCGTGTACGACACCGCCACCAAGCCCGACGCGGCGGCGGCTATCGGTCTCGTCGGGCTGCGCTCGGTTTGCGCCGCCGCCGCACTTCCCTGTGTCGCCATCGGCGGGATCGGCGACGGTAACACGGCCGACGTCGCAGCCTGCGGGGTCGCCGGGGTGGCCGTGGTGTCAGCCATCTGCGCCGCCGTCGACCCGGAGGCAGCAGCCCGGGGCATCCGCCAGGCAGCCGGCTGGTGAGCTGCTCCCCCTGGCCGTCAGCGCGCCCGGACGCAGGCACCGAACGTGGCCCCAGATGAAGGGTGGCTCGCCCTGTAGGCGTGCGTCGAATGCCGGCTGGAGAGCTGCTCCACCTGCCAAGCAGGCGGGGCCGCACCGCGCTGGTTGCCTGGCCGGCCGACCGCCATCCGAGGGCAATCGTCGCTGGCCAGGGGCCGGTCGGGCCCAGAGGCGCTGATCAGCCTGGACGGGGCTCCATACCTGCGTTGTCAATCTGGCGCTGGGGCATCCAGGTGATGGGGCGCACGGAGCTCGCCCTACCCCCCCGACCAGCCTCCTGCGGCAGCTTCTCCCCTCTCGGATCGCCAGCACCGGCCCCTCACCATACCCCGGGCAAGGAGGCATGGTGAGGCGCCGCCCGTTGAGGCCGCCGAGCGGACGGAACCCAGGGAGCCGGCCACCCCGCCGCTCGGCTGAAGCGGGCCGGCCGCGCGGCCCCCTTTTCCGAGCCCTGTCGACCTCGGAAGTAGACCGGGAACGGCAATTGGTTCGAGGGTTGAACCATTCCTCTAGACTTGGGACATGGCCACGCCTGCCCCGCCGGACGATCTCGCCTCCCGAGGGGAATTGGGTCCCGCAGTGGAGGTGCTGGCCCGCCTGGCTCGAATCCTCGAGCGAGCCTCCGGCGAGCTCAGCCTGGCCCACTATCGGGTCCTCGCCATGGTGTCGTCTGGCGATGGCCGAGCCTCTCGCCTGGCGACCCGGCTCTCCCTGGGCAAGCCGGCGATCAGCGCCGCGGTGGACTCGCTGGCTGCCCGCGAGATGATCGTCCGGTCCGGACCTGAGGAGGACCACCGGGCTACCCGCCTGGAGATCACGCCGCGGGGACGCTGTGCCCTGGCCGCGGCGGAGTCGGCCATGGCAGCGGAGCTGGCCGACCTGCTCCACAGAACTCCTGACCCGGAGGCCGTCCTCACCGCCCTCGATGCTCTCTCGGCCAGTCTTCACGAACGACGGGCGGAGCGCATGGCCGCCACGACGGGACCGGGCATGCTCCCCTCCACGAGCTCGTGAGGAGAGGCCAGAACAAGCAGCGGCCGGCGGGCTGGATGCGCCGCCTCCTCCCCTATCTGCGGCCGCACCGCACCGCCATCCTGGTGGCGCTGGGGGCCGCCGTATTCGGAAGCGCCTGCCAGGCGGCAGCTCCGCTGGTGGCTCGGGAGATCCTCGACAACGTGATCCTCCACCACCGGTCCCCGATGGCTCCCTGGCTGGCGGCCCTGGTGGGCATCGGGGTGCTGACGTTCGCGGCCGCCCACCTCCGCCGCTACCACGGCGGACGGGTCGCCCTGGACGTCCAGTACGACCTGCGCAACGCTATGTACGACCGGCTCATGGAACTGGATTTCGCCAGCCACGATCGGATGCCGACCGGTCAGCTGGTGTCTCGGGCCAACTCCGACTCCAGCTTGGTGCAGGGGCTGCTGGCCTTCTTCCCGAATGTGAGCGGAAATGTTCTCCTGCTGGTGAGCTCCCTGGCGATCATGGTGGTGCTCTCACCCCTGCTCTCGGTGGTCAGCCTGATCGTGGGCCCGGCACTGGTGATCGTCTCCTACCGGATGCGCTCGCAGATCTTTCCCGCCACCTGGGATGGGCAGCAGAAGGAAGGCGACGTTGCCCAGATCGTGGACGAAGACGTCAACGGAGTGCGCATCGTCAAGGCCTTCGGTCAGGAGCAGCGAGAGCTCGAACGGCTGGCGGGCGCCGCCCAGACGCTCTATGGGTCACAGATGCGGGCGGTGCGGCTGCAGGCACGCTATCAGCCGATCCTGCAGGCTCTGCCGACCCTGGGCCAGGTGGGCGTGCTCGGTCTGGGGGGATGGCTGGCCCTCCACCACCAGATCACCCTGGGCACCTTCTTGGCGTTCTCCACCTATCTGACCCAGATGATGTCGCCCGCCAGAATGTTGGCGGGCATGCTGACCGTCGCCCAGCAGGCGCGCGCCGGCGTGGAGCGAATCTTCGACCTTCTGGACTCCCGACCCGCCATCCAGGACCGCCCCGAGGCTGTGGAGCTCGCCCGGATCACCGGAGAGGTCCGCTTCCAGGGAGTCGAGTTCAGCTACGAGTCGGAATCCCCGGTGCTGCGCGATTTCAACCTCACCGTGGCCCCGGGCGAAAAGGTCGCCCTGGTGGGGCTGTCGGGATCCGGAAAGTCCACCGTCACTGCCCTGATCCCCCGTTTCTACGATGTCGACCGGGGCGCGGTGCTCCTCGACGGGCACGACGTCCGGGATGTCACCCTGCGCTCCCTCCGCGCCCAGATCGGCGTTGCCTTTGAGGAGAGCTTCCTCTTCTCTGACACCATCCGCGCCAACATCGCCTACGGGCGCCCGGGAGCCTCCCAGGAGGAGGTGGAGACGGTCGCCCAGCAGGCGCAGGCCCACTCCTTCATCCTCCAGCTGCCTCACGGATACGACACCGTCGTGGGTGAGCGCGGCCTCAGCCTTTCAGGCGGCCAGCGGCAGCGGGTGGCACTGGCCCGAGCACTGCTGACGGATCCCCGCGTGCTGATCCTGGATGACGCCACTAGCGCCGTCGACTCCGGCGTGGAGGATGCGATCCACCAGAGCCTGCGAGAAGTCATGCGGGGCCGCACCACCCTGCTGGTGGCGCACCGGGAGTCAACTCTGCGGCTCGCCGACCGGATAGTCGTGGTCGACCGAGGGTCAGTACTTGACCAGGGAAACCACCAGCAATTGATGGAGCGCTGTGCTCCCTACCGGCTCCTGCTCTCCGGCCCCGCGCCGATGGTGGGCACCCCCATGGACGGCATCGAAGGCAGCCTGGCCGTCAGGCCGCGGGGCCCGTCCCCGTGGCGAGGCTCGGGTGACCGGCCGGCCCAGGTCCTGGCCGGCCCAGGTGGGCTCACTGCCCGCTCCTCCGCCCGCTCGCCAGGAGCGAGGCCGGGCGGCGGCAGGACCGGCTGGCGAAGCAACCTCGCGCCAACGCCGGAGTTGCTGGCCAAGGTGGCCACCCTCCGGCCCATCCGCGACACGGCCGATCTGAACCTCGAGGTCGAAGCCAGGCCCCAGCCCGACTTCTCGCTGTGGAGCCTCCTGTCACGCTACAAGCGCCCCCTCGGCCTGGGCCTGAGCCTGGTCATCTTGGACTCGCTGGCCGGCCTGGCCGGCCCGGTTCTCATTGAGCGGGGGATCGACCAAGGCGTGGTGGCGGGGTCGGCGACGGTGATCTTGATCGCCACCCTGGTCTTCCTGGTGGTGACCCTGGTCGATCTGGTGGACTCGATCGCCGAAGCGTTCGTGACCGGTCGGACCGCGCAGCAACTGATGCTGGCGCTGCGCATCAGGATTTTCGCCCAGCTGCAGCGGCTGTCGATCGACTACTACGACCGGGAGATGGCGGGCCGAATCATGACCCGCATGACGACCGACGTGGATTCCTTCGAGTCGCTACTGGAGAGCGGGCTGATCACCGCGGTGGTCAGTCTCTGCACCTTCGTCGGCGTCGGAGCCGCACTCTTTGTCCTCAACTGGCGGCTGGCCGCTGCCAGCCTGGCGGTCATCATCCCGCTGGGCGTGGCCACCGCCCTCTTCCGGCAACGGGCGGCGAGGATCTACGACCTGGCCCGGGAGCGGATCGCCGTCGTCAACTCTGACTTCCAGGAGAGCCTGGCCGGGGTGAGAGAGGCACAGGCCTTCCGCCATGAGCGGCTGAGCCAGACCGAGTTTCACCGGCTCGGCAGCCGGTATCTCCAGGCCCGGCTCTCGGCCCAGCGGCTGGTGGCCACCTACTTCCCGTTCGTGCAGTTCCTATCGGACCTGGCCGAGGCAGTCATCCTGGGATTCGGCGGCTACCTGATCGCTGAAGGGCAGCTCACCAGCGGCGCCTTGATCGCCTTCCTGCTCTACCTCGACATGTTCTTCTCGCCGATTCAACAGCTCTCCCAGGTCTTCGACTCCTGGCAGCAGGCTGGAGCCTCGATGCGGCGGATAGGCGATCTGATGTCCCTGAAAACGCTCACCCCCGCCCCACCGCAGCCCTCCCCCGCTCACATAGCTCACGGGTCCGTCAGTCTCCGTGGGGTCCACTTCACCTACCCCACGTGGCCCAGCTCGCCCGGGGTTCCGCTCGCATCCGATCGGGAGCCCAGCGAGGCGCTCGCCGGCATCGACCTCGACATCGCAGCTGGAGAGAGCGTGGCTCTGGTGGGCGAGACCGGGGCCGGTAAGTCAACCCTGGCCAAGCTCCTGGTGCGGTTCTACGATCCCCAGCGGGGCCGCGTCACCGTGGACGGCCGCGATCTGCGCTCGTTCGACCCGAGCGAGTATCGACGACGGCTCGGTTATGTGCCACAGGAACCGTTCCTCTTCTCCGGAACCATCCGCGACAACATCGCCTACGGTCGGCCTGATGCCTCCGACACCGAGGTTGAGCGGGCCGCTGAAGAGCTGGGCGCGGCGGAATTCATCAATGCCCTTCCCGGGCGCTACCAGCATGTGCTCTCCGAGCGAGGGCGGTCGCTGTCCACCGGGCAGAGGCAGCTGATCGCCCTGGCCAGGGCGCAACTGGTGGACCCCATCATCCTGATCCTGGACGAGGCTACCTCGAATCTGGATCTGGCCACCGAGGCACGCATCTCGGCGGCCACCAGCAGGCTGGCCCAGGGCAGGACCACGATCGTCATCGCACACCGACTGCAGACGGCCCGCCGCGCTGGCCGGATAGTGGTGCTCGCGAGGGGAAGGGTCGTCGAGGACGGCTCCCACCGAGCGCTCCTCGGCCGGAACGGGATCTACGCCTCCATGTGGGAAGCTTTCGAGCCCGCCCCGGCCCTTTAGCCACCCGGGCAGTGCCGGCGCGGGGCGCGGGGTCCGCGGACGAGCCGCGCTCCGCCCTCACTCCCAGTTCGCCAGGTCCTCTGAGGTGTCAACATCAGCCGGGTTGCCGGGGCAGGGCACCTCCCAGACCAGGTTGGGCCGCGCAGCAAAGAGCCGGCGGGCCCCCTCGTCTCCGGCGGGCGGCAACAGCGGCCACATTTCGGCCGAGATCCGCACCGGGTGTCCCCGCCGGCCCCGATAGGTGGCCACCACCAGGGGAAAGGGGGGAGCTTTCGCGACCGCGGCCCAGGCCTCGGCCGAGGTGAGTGGCTGGTCCCCCAGGCCGACCACCACCGCGCCGTGGCCTTGCTCCCGACACCACGCGACGCCGAGCAGGAGCGAGGTGGCCTGCCCCTCGGCCCAGGCCCGGTTGTGGAGCAGGGTCACTCCCGGGGGGACTGTCGCGGTTAGGTCGGCCGCACCATCGACCACCACGGTCTCGTCGAGCGCGGCCGCCAGGGCCGCCTCCACCTGCCAGAGCACCAGGGGTCGACCCCTGAAGGGCGCCAGCACTTTGGGGAGCAGCCCACCAAAGCGGAGGCCACCACCACCCGCCAGCACCAGGGCCGCCGTTGTCACGGGATGCGGGCCGGCGCCCAGCGCGCCACGCCGGCGTGGATCGCGCCCTGGGAGTCCCTCAGCGAGGGGGCCGGCGTCCCGGTGCGGAGGGCAATGATCTCGGCACAGATCGCCACCGCGGTCTCCTCGGGCGTCCTGGCCCCGATGTCCACCCCGATGGGCCCCATAATCCGCGTCAGATCGGCTTCACTGACCCCGGCCTGCCGCAGCGCCAGGCACCGCTCCGCGTGGGTCCGCCGAGAGCCCATGGCGCCGATGTAGCCGGCCCGGGTGCGGAGCGCCACCCGCAGGGCCGGCACGTCGAACTTGTGGTCGTGGGTGAGCACGCAGACCGCATCCCCTGGACCTAGCTGACCCCCGTCCCGCTCCAGGTACTGGTGCGGCCACTCCACCAGAACCCGGTCCGCCATCGGAAAGCGGGCTGGGGTGGCGAAGGCTGAGCGCGGGTCACAGACGGTCACCTGGTAGCCGAGGACCTTGGCCACTCGGCCCAGGGCAGCGGTGAAGTCGACGGCACCGAAAATGATCATCTGCGGGGGCGGGGCAAAGGCCTCGATGAAGACCGCGACGTCGCTCCGCCGGGCCTCTCCAGTGCACCCGTACCGGCGGGTGGTGGACTGGCCGCTGGAGAGTGCCCCCAAGGAGTCCCGGCCCACCACCCGGTCCAGCTCCGGGTTGCCCAGACTGCCATCCACTGCTCCGTCGGCACCGACCAGAACCGAGGCGCCGACTGCCACCTGGTCCGGATCACTTGAGGGCGCCGCACCCGGCTCGGCCCGCACCTCAATGACGGTCGACAGGGCCACCGGGCGGCCCGTCTCCAGGTCGCGTCGGAGCCGGTCGTAGAACGTCGGCAGCGTCGGACTCACAAGCACCCGAAGAGTTCCGCCGCACGTGAGCCCGACCTCCCACGCCTGAGCATCGCTGTAACCGAAGGTCAGTACTGCCGGGGCGCGGTCAGCCGAAAGTGAGTCGAGGGCCGCCTCCACGACAGCACCCTCAACACACCCCCCTGACACCGAGCCTGCCACCTCCCCGGCTTCGCTCACCGCCATCGTGGCTCCGGGCTCCCGGGGGCTGGAGCCATCCACCCCGACCACCCGGGCGAGCGCCACCCGCTGGCCGGCTAGGCGCCAGCGCTCGATGTCGGCGAGCACGTCCCTCATCGCCGACCCAGCGGCGGCAGCGAGCCTCCCCCGCGCCCGCCGGACGGCTGGCCATCACTCATCGTGAAGAGAGAATAGACCCTGGTCCCAGCGGCGGCTGCGGCTGCGCCGGGACCCTTGGAACACGGCTGGTCGTGGTTGTCGGTCTGCTGAAGGCAGGAGCGACCGCGGCCAAATGCGCGCCGCCGCTCCATTTCCCCGCCCCCGGCTGGGGGTTGAACGGGATGACTCAGCCCGTCACTGGATGGCGCTCCCAATTGGTTGCCAGGTGCTGGCGCCCGAGGCCAAACCCGCCGGCCCGGGTAGGCCGCACGGGCTCTTAGGCCGGGCCCCCGGCCGCCGCCCAGCGGGCCTCCCAAACGCCAGCGCGGGTAGCTCACCGGGTGGGCATCGCGGCCGCAGGCTCGGGCGGCAGCGAGACCGCCCGGGGGCCGAGCATGTCCCGTCGCCAGTTCGGGGCCCCAGTCCAGGCTCCGTCCGCCGGCCGAGCCAGGGCTCCGCCGGCTTGGTGGCACTGACACCACGAGCAGCCTGACCGCGCACTCCACCTCGGCGCTGACGTCGGCGCGGCCGCGGTCCGCCCCGGGTGAGAAGCCTTAAGCGAACGAGCGAGTAAGCTCAGGAGAGTTCTGACCGTAGCCAGGGCGCCGGGGGATGACAGGCTGCCCCACCGTCAACCAATGATTCCGAGGAGCACGACGATGTGGGACTCGCCCACACCTCGACCAAAGGTCCCACCCGATTCCCCGAGTGTTTCCGGCGCTGCTCTTTCGCCCCAGTCTCTCGGACCGCCGCACTCCCCGGCGGGACCTCAGCCATCGCGGTGACGGCGATCCGGAGGGGCCGTGGTTGGGGCCGGCGCAAGGGACGGCCGTCGGCAGGGACCGTGGGCCCACGGGCTGGGGGTGAGAGATGACGGACCGGGACTCGGGTCAGCCACCCATCCCCAAAGGCGTCTCGGTGGAGACCCAGCGGAAAGCGGGAGGCGGAGGAGGGGAGCGGCCGGTGCTCCACCTCTCACGTTTCGATGCCGTACTTTTCGATCTTGACGGAG
>Ga0187890_10003333_pt1 | contig 11115 bp, 8 predicted proteins | sample June2016WEW_21_1_FD_133005 | JGI IMG/M metagenome (GOLD analysis project Ga0187890, IMG submission 133005) | Peatland microbial communities from SPRUCE experiment site at the Marcell Experimental Forest, Minnesota, USA - June2016WEW_21_10 | ecosystem: Environmental > Terrestrial > Soil >...
GCCGTGCCAGGTGAGCGCGCAATCGGTGGTGGCGAATTCGTGGCCGTTCGTGCAAGGGTCGGGGCCCTTGCGCTGCATTTGAATGTCAACTGTGGCGCCTTGGTCACCGGTCAAGCTGATCCCGCTGCGCGTTTCCTCGGCGAACCCTGATTTCGCCGCGCGAATCTCGAAGCGCCCCGCGGGCAGGCCGGACGTCTGATAGCGCCCCCCGGCGTCGGTTGGGATTGTGCGCGTTTCGCGCGTGTCTAGGTTCTTGATGGTCACCGTGACATCGCGAAGGGCTGCGCCGGTTTGGTTTGTCACCACGCCGGAAAGGCTCGCGCCGCCTGGGTTCGTTGCGAGAACAGAAAGGTTCGCACTCGTTTGGGCGCGCGCTGCCGGCGGCACGGCGAGCAACAGAGACAGAGCTACAAGAGCGATTGAGAGGGGTCGCACAGGTTCTCCTTGCGTTTTCAGTTGCGCAGATTCAGTGCCAGTACGAATAATGGCGACGGCGTACGAATCTATACGAATCAAATAGAGATGTCAAAACGATTTAGCGCGACTAGAGCGTGGCGTTGTGTGCCGTAGCGCACAAAGCGGCGCCGGCAGGAGCAGGTATCACGCGTAAATACCGGGAATTTACAAGCGGACGATCATAACTTCGGTGGACTTCACGAGGGCGGCGACGGTCTGGCCTTTTTTCAGGCGCAGCTCACGGACCGCATCCGCTGTGATGATGGAGGTAATGCGCTGGCCGCCGATGGATAGCGCCACTTGCGCGATGAGGCCGTCAATTTTTATGTCAGTGACACGCCCGACCAGTTGGTTGCGTCCGCTGATGCGGCGAAAGTTGCTGCGGCGTTCCGAGACGTCGCCCTGTTCGCTGGCGCGATAGAGGTAACGGTCGATTTCTTTTTCGGGGATGCGGTGGTGGCCGCCGGCGGTTTTTACGGTGCGAATTTGCTTTTTGTAGATCCATTGTTTCAGCGTGGGATAGCTGATTCCGAGGACCTGTGCGGCGTCGCGTGGCGTGAAGAGTTTCGCTGTGGGCATGTGGATTCGCCGAAACGAAGCTGGCGAGTGGGGATGCTAAGCGCGGAGGGGGCGGGATGTCAATTGTTTGGCAGAGGCGGGGAAGCGACGCGCTCGGGGGATGCGGAGCGAGAGAGGCGGTTGGCCGCCTCTCTCGTCTGCATGCGTGTTTTACGGCAGGTAGTAACGGAGCGAAGTGTATACCATGTTGTCCAACCCGTGCGGACCAACACCCACACCGGACGAGTTTACGCCGGACCAAGTGTTGCGCTGGACGTAGGAGTATTGACTGCCAAACTGCATGCGGCCCTTGGGCCCGTTGTAGAAGCGATACCAGAACCCAATGGTGCCTTCAAGGAGGTTCCGGGTGTCGCCATCGCAATTCGACAGCGCGCCAGGAATGAAGCCATTGGATCCCAGCACAGCAGTGGTGTTGATGGTAGTGCCGGAAGGAGCGGCGAGCGGCAAGGTTTCAACCGCGCAACCATCATCCCGGCGAAGATTGCTCCCGTAACCTTCCTTGCCGTCCATCCAGCGACTGGCGTATTCGCCGCCAACGTACGCGTAAATGTCCAGCTGCGACGTGGCGTGGAACTCCAAGGTACCGAGCGCCTGATAGTTGCGGAGCAATGCCATGGTGCCGTTCGGGCGGGCTGTGGAGTCGGGCAAGCCGACGGTGCCATAACGGCCGATGCCATCGCCACCGAGGACGTGGATGCCAACATCGAAGTGCTTTCCGACCGATACGCGACCATTGGCGCCGATGCCGCCACCGGTGCTGGAACTATTAAACGCACCCGAGGCAGCGTTGGTGGAACCGGTAAGCGCGCAAGGATTGGCGGGTATAGCGATGGTTGGAAATGGAGTGGTGCCCTCGCCCGCGAGAGTGATCGTAATGGCCCCGTTTGCCTGGAAGCACGGGAAGACACGATCACGGAATTCGCTGACGATACCGAAGACTTCGAAGTGACCAAACTTCGGATCCAGAGTCGCCTTGAACAAGAAGTCTGGTGTCTTGTTGTAGGCGTAGGTTCCGGTCTGGTTGTAAAGACCCTGGGTGAGGCCGGGCGCACCCACGAGGAAGTTGTTGAAAGTGGTGGTGGACAGGGTCGGTACCTCGACGCCATTTACGGTCACGGTGGAGGACGCAGGGATCACCGAGGTGGGATTGCCGTGAACTGTGAGCGTGGTCGCCGCGTTTTCCACTGAGGCGGCCAGCGTCAAAATGCCGATGCTCTGGGAAACGCGAAGGCCGTATTGCCGCGCCCAGCTGAAGCCCGCGGTGTACTGTGGGTCGATGGTGAGCGGCGTGGCTTCGGTGCGGTTCTCCACTCCCTTTTTCGTTTCCGTAGCCAAGCTCCACTGCTGGCCACCCGTAATGGTTAAGCCGCTATCGAACTTGGCCTGGCCCCAACCCTGGCGCATACGCAGCACGTAGCTGTTGCTCTCGTTATTGTTGGAGCTGATGCCGGTGCCCAAGAAGTCCGTCTCGACGTAACCGGTCAACTTGACGGCGCTCAGTTTTCCTTCCGCGAGCAGGCTTATGCGCGACTGCCGTGCGCTAGCGTTAAATTCGGTGGTTTGGCTTCCCGAATTTCCGGGAAGCGGGATTTGGTTGAGACCCGTATTGACATCGGCGTCATCCGCCTTATTGCGGAATACCGTTTCAGCCGCGAGGAAGCCACCCGGGGTAAGGGTAATGCCCTTGTAGCGAAGGGCGATGGGGTTGTTGTCGACGTCCGCTGCTTGCCCATCGGCGGTACCGATGGAGAAGTCGGCAAACCTGGGATTGGGAGCCGGCGCGGAACCGTCGGCGGCTTTCGGAACGCGGCTATCGGGAGCGGGAGCATAGGAAGTATCGCGAGGAGTGGTGGCTACTTTCAGCTCGGCTTCCATGGCTTCCATGCGCTCCTGCTGTTCGCGCATCTGTTCGTTTTGAATCTGGATTTGCTTGGATTGTGTTTCCAGAAGGTCGCGGAGCTGTTGCAGCTCGCTTTCCAGACTGGATGAGGCAGCCGTCTTTCCGGGTGTTGCCGGATCGGACTTCGACTCGGATTTGGGCGCCTTTGCGGAAGCGTCTTTGTCCTTGTCTGTCGCCGTAGAATTGTCCGAAGCGGCTGTGCTGCTGGACTTCGCAGCAGTGTCGTCCTTATCACCCGCCGCCGCCGTCGCCGGCATGACGACGAGGCCGAGGGCTAACAGATATGCAACTAATGCTCGCATTCCTTCCTCCTTGAAATTTGACTGCCACATTTTCCGAACGATGGAAATCGAGACCTGAAACCGCGGTTTGCAAAACTCGGTCACTACCCCCACTGTCGCCAGCCGAGGAAACCGCTGATGCGTGCTACGACGCCAGATATGGGCAACGAAGAGTTATCGGCTGTTCGGCGACACATCTTCACAGCCGCACCCGAGAAATAAGGATGCGCTAAGAATCGCTACACGCAGAGCGACGCTGGCACGTTAAGCGGGTGTCTTGAACCTACTGTGACGGGAATGTTAATTGTGCGTTACTGCGAAAAGGGGCTGTCGAGGCTGGGTGTGCAGGGGGCGGACGACGGTAACCGGTTTAGGTTCTCTCAGTTAGCCGCCCGGTGGGTGTGGCCCTCGACCATAGCCGGCAGAATGCGGCGGAATTCGCGGACGCTGAAGAAGCGGTGGCGGCAAGGATCGCAGCGGTAGGCGGGGAATCTGAGCCAGCGCTTCAGAAAAATCAGGGTGCCGTCTTCGACTCGGTCGCGGGAGATGTGCTCGATATCAAAATTGCCGCAACGGGGACAATGCGCGAAGCGTTCCAGGATCGCGGCCACGCGCCAGGCATGAAAGCGCCGATCGCAACTGTGGCAGCGCCACGGGCGCAGGCCGGCGCCACTTAGTACAAAGTCGAGGATTCCGTCGCGGTGCGAGCGAAAACAATTGTCACTGCGGCACTGCGGACAAATCATGGTTGCTCCGGAGCCGTAGCGCAGAATACCGAAAAGCCTGTTTGCGGGCAAGACGGGGAAAACACTTAGAACGCACTGAGTTCCAGTGCTGATGGAGGGCGACGGGATTAACCTCCCGGATCGTGGTTGGGAGCGGGGGCGCAACCATCGGGGATGGACATCCCGGTGCTCCTCGGAGATAATTTCGCCCATAATATGCGGCAGGTGCCGCGCCCAAGGAGGCTCAATGAGTTCGACCCCGAATACGCCCGGTGAAGGCACTACGATCGTCGAATCGTCTGCTTTGCCGCGCTGGGTTACGCTGCTGTTTGCAATTGCCTTCGCGCTGGTGGCGTACCTGTTGTACGCCGGTTATACGCAACGTGAGGCAGCTCGCAAAGGGCTGGAAGACGCCGACAAGAAGACGCAGGCGCTGGCCGCCGCGCTGGACAAAACGAATTCGCGCATCGCGGACCTGAAGGGGCAGCTGGATGTGACGTCGCAGAAGCTGGGGCTGACGCAGGACGAACTGGCGCGCGCCCGCGGACTGGCGCAATCCATCAAGAAGGATCAGCAGAAGAGCGACCAGCAACTACGCGAGCAGATTGGCGCGGTGCAGGCGGACACAGCCACAAAATTTGGACAGGTGACGACGGACCTTTCCGGAACGAAGAGCGAAGCGGATGCGACCAAGGCTGATCTGGACGCCACCAAGGGAAAACTGCAGAGCACGATTGGCGACCTGGGCGTGCAGAGCGGATTGATCGCGCGCAATCACGACGAGGTGGAAGAATTGAAACGGCTGGGCGAGCGCGACATTTTCGAGTTCAACCTGAGCAAGTCCGCCAAGGCGCCTGAGCACGTGGGCCCCATTCAGGTGGCGCTGCGCAAAGTGGACACCAAACATTATAAGTACACCTTGAACGTGGTGGCCGACGACAAGAGCATCGAGAAGAAGGACAAGACCGTCGGCGAACCGATTCAGTTCTACGTGCGCGGAGCGCGGGCGCCTTACGAGATCGTGGTATTCGATCTGACAAAGGACAGCGCGAAGGGATATTTGAGCACGCCGAAATCGGCGAATGCGGCACCGCCGGCGGCCAAACCGCCTTCGGGCAACTGAATCGCTTATTCAATCGGATTGTCGGCCGAGACCTGGGCGCGTTATGTTGTGGCCGCCCAGGTCCCGGTCTTAAGCGAAACCCCACGGCGTTCAATTTGAATCACAACTTTGGAAGAGTACGTCTACCGCCTTCGCTGTTCTTGCGCACTGCGTTCTCCATTCTTTTCCTCTGCGTTCTGCTGCTTGCGGATAAAGCTGCGGCGCAACAGGCTGCGGGTAGCGTGCAGCAGCCGCTGCAGGTGACTACCGAAATGGTGCAGCTCGGCGTGAGCGTGCTTTCGGCTGGCGGCGACTTCGTAAGCGGTCTCGAGCGCAAGAATTTTCGGGTGCTCGACGCCGGAACCGAGCGGCCGCTGGTGTTTTTCGCTCCTACCGATGCACCGGCGCAAATTCTGGTGATGGTGGAGACCAGCCCGGCAGTGTACTTGATCCAGAATCAGCACATCGCGGCGGCTTACGCGCTGCTGGATGGCCTGGGATCGGACGATCAGGTGGCGTTGGTGACGTACGATCAAGCGCCGCGAGCGGTGCTGGCTTTTACGCCGGATAAAAATTCGTTGCTGGCGGCGCTGGGACAGATTCAATTTTCGGTGGGGATGGGCGAGCTGAATTTCTACGATTCAGTATCCATGGCGCTGGACTGGATCGCTCCGGTGAGCGGTAAGAAAGCTTTGGTGCTGCTGACGACGGGCCTCGATTCGTCGTCGCCCGCACGTTGGGATGCGCTGGTGCAAAAACTGCGCGCACGCGATGTGGTGATTTTCCCCGTCGCCTTGGGTGGGTGGTTGCGCCGTCCGCCTGACAAAAAAAGGAAAGCAACCGGGCCTGCCAAAGACGATTCACAGGTGTTTGCCACGGCGGATCAGGCGCTGCTGTCGCTGGCGGCAATTACAGGCGGGCGCGCATTCTTTCCGGATTCGGCGAAGGATTTCGCCCCGATGTATCAGCAGATCGCCGCGGCGCTGCGCCACCAGTATCTGCTGGGAATCGCGCCGGAACACGACGGGCAATTTCACCCGCTGAGCGTGCAGGTGCTCGATGGCAACGGGCAGCCTTTCGCAACCGAGGGGAAGAAAGCCACGCACCGGATTTTTTCGCGCGAAGGATATCTCGCGCCAGGGCCTTAACTCGTATAATCGGCGGACGAATTCGGGAAGGCTGCGGATCGCGAAATTTGCAGTGCTCATGGAGGGGTGATGAATCGGCGCCGCACAAAATATGTGGTTGCTTGCTGCATGGTGTTGTGCGGCTGGGCTGCGCGGCCTGCGCTGCCCGCACAGCAGAGCGCCAAGCCCGCCGTTCCGGCCGCGCCGCAGGATCCGACTGCCGCACGTTTTTCGTTTCAAGGCGATGCCTCGCAAATTCCGGCGGTATTTCTGCGCAACCTGATTTTCATGCCGGTGCGCGTGAACGGCGGCAAGCCGGCGCTTTTTGAGTTGGCTTCTGCGGCGGAGAAATCCACGGTGGATCGGACGGTAGTGGGGAACACGGCGAGTAGCGCGTTGCAATATGCGGTGCTGGCGCTGCCGGGAGTGCAGGTTCCGTTCCTCACGCTGCCGGTGGTTACCCGCGACGATTTTGCGCAACAAGTGGGGCAGCCTTATCAAGGCACGCTGGGACGGGATTTTTTCGACCGCGTGGTGGTGGAAATCGATTATCACCGGCAGACGGTGCAGCTGTACGACCCCAGCGTTTTTACATATTCCGGTCAGGGGAAAAGCTTTCCGCTGACTTTCGCAGGGCCGGTGCCGCTGATTCGCGCGAAGTTCGAAGTATCCGGACACCGATCGCGCACCGAGGAGTTTGCGTTGGACACGGCGCTTGATTCGGGAGTGATTTTCTACCGGGGATTCACGGACTCGGCGAAGATATCCGCGGCACATTTCAAGAGCGAACCGGCTTCTTATCCAGAGGTGGATGGCGGGGCCAAGCTATTCTTGGGCCGGCTGAAGAGCTTTCAGATTGGTCCGTACGAGCTGGAGGATATTGTCGGGGACTTCACGCAGGAGAAGACAAAGGCGGGAGCGGGCAAGGATATTGCCGGCGCGATCGGCAGCAATTTTCTGCGGCGGTTCACGGTGATTTTCGATTTGCCGCACCAGCGCGTAATTCTAGAGCCCAACGTGCAGTTGAATCACGACACGGACGAGGACATGAGCGGGCTTTCGATCATTGCGAAGGGGCCGAATCTGAAAGTGTTTGAGGTGGTGGCGGTACAGCCCGGAACGCCAGCGGCCAAGGCGGGAATTGTGCCGGGAGACGTGATCGCGGGAATCGGGGATGAAGCGGCGGCGGATTTGACGCTTTCAGCGGTGCGCGATCTGTTCCGCCAGATCGGCTATCAATATAAGGTGCTGATTGACCGCAAGGGGCAGACGATCACGACTTCATTACAGATGCGCCGGCGGATTTGAGCTTTGTCGGTTGCGAAATTTGCGCGGCTGAGTTTGACTACGACTTCACTTCGTGGTTTCTTCGGTAGGCTGGGCTGAGGGTTGCGGCGGCGCGTCGGAGGCTGGGCGCGGTAAACGACCAGCCTCCTGCAACGCGCGGCGCAGCAAGTATTCTATCTGCGAGTTCAGGCTGCGCAATTCATCGGCGGACCAACGCTCGAGAGCGACGTGCGTTGCGGGATCGAGCCGCAAAAGAAATGGTTTGCGCTCCGCCATTTCGCCTCTAGCTGTACAGCGAGCCTGCGTTCACCACTGGTTGTGGGCTGCGTTCTCCGCAAAGCACGACGAGCAGATTACTGACCATCGCGGCGCGACGTTCGGGATCAAGCTCCACAACTTTTCTTTCCGAAAGCTGATCGAGCGCCATTTGCACGATGCTCACTGCGCCCTCGACGATCGTTTGCCGCGCGGCGATGATCGCCGAAGCTTGCTGCCGTTGCAGCATCGCTCCGGCAATTTCGGCCGCGTAGGCGAGGTGGCTGATGCGGGCTTCCACCACTTGCACGCCAGCTTTCGCGAGGCGATCCTGGATTTCCTTTTGCAGTTCGGCGGCGGTTTCCTGAATGTGGCTGCGCAGGCTCATTTGTCCGGCGACGTGCGAATCATACGCGTAGGAAGTGGCCATGGTTCGTAACGCGGACTCGCTTTGCACCTGGACGAAGTTTTCGTAGCTGTCCACTTGGAAGACCGCTTCGGCTGTGTCAACTACCTGCCAAACAACCACGGCGGCGATTTCGATGGGATTGCCGTCGAGGTCGTTTACTTTCAATTTGGAAGTTTCAAAATTTCGCACGCGCAGCGAGATTCGCCGCTTGGTCGTGAACGGATTCACCCAGCGCCATCCCTGATCGCGCAGGGTGCCCACGTAGGTGCCGAAGAGCTGCAACACCTGGCCTTCGTTGGGGTTCACGATCAGCAAGCCCTTGAGGCAGATCACTTCGACGCCGAGCGCGAACATCGCCAGCACGACGCCGGCCGTGACCTGCATCTGGGCCGAGCTCATCAGTACGAATAAGGTGCCGGCAATTGCGACCAGCACCAACAACAGCATGGCGCCGCCGGGTAGAGAAAAGGCTGGTTTTTCTCGCATGGACTCCTCCTTCCGAAAGCAATATCTTTATGATATCAATAAGATTCCAGTTGTCAAGTATCGATTTTCGCACGTAACGTACGCAGTTGCTGCTATTTACCGGGTGCGGATAACAGTCTGCTGATTTCTGCCGTCTTTTCGGTGAGGCAATTTTGCGCGGTTGCAACTGTTGACCGGGCGCCGCAAATCCGCAACCCTCCGCTGCCAGCGAAACACGCGACGGAGGACTTTTCCCAGGACAGGCAATTGCTGGAGGCGGCACGGAGCGGTGACCGCGCGCCGTTCGGTGAACTTCCTGAGCGTTATGGGCAGATGGTGCGCGGCGTCCTGCCGGCGCACTTGCCCTGCGCGGAGATTGCGGATCTTGTGCAGGATGTATTTTTGATTGGATAGCGCTGAGCGCATAGTCAAAGACGCCCGCCTAAAGTCGGCCGCTACAAAGTCAACTGCGAAGAGCCGGCGGGCCGCCGGCGCTGCGCAAAACAACGGCACCCGTCCATGAGAACGGGACCGGCGCAACAAATTCAAAGCCGCATGGCAGCTAGTCGAACTTTCGCAGGGTTAGTGCCATTTCGTGGAGGCGGTGGTCCACCTTGCTGAAGACGGTGTCGGGTTCGTGCTTGCCTGTGGCGAGGCGCTTGCCGGCGTGGCGGCCGGTTAGAATTTCGATGCCTTGTTCTACCGTGGCGACTGGGTAGAGATGGAATTGGCCTTTGGCAACCGCTTCGATAACTTCTTCGCGGAGCATCAGGTCGTCCACATTTTCCGATGGGATCAGGACGCCTTGATTTCCGGTGAGGCCCTTCATTTTGCAGATGTCATAGAAGCCTTCGATTTTTTGATTTACGCCGCCGATGGGTTGGATGTCTCCCTGTTGATTCACGGAACCGGTGACGGCAAGTTCTTGGCGAATGGGGATGCTGGAAAGCGCGGATAGCAGCGCGTAAATTTCGGTGGAGCTGGCGCTATCGCCGTCCACGCCGGAATAGGATTGCTCGAAGCAGAGACTGGCGGAAAGGGCGAGCGGCTTATCCTGCGCGAAGGTGCGGCGCATGTATCCGGAAATGATATGCACGCCTTTATCGTGGAAGCGGCCGCTGAGATTGGATTCGCGCTCGATATTGATGATGCCGACTTTTCCGGGCGAGGCCGAGGCCGTGATGCGCACCGGCTTGCCGAAAGCGTAGCCGCCGATTTCCATCACGCTCAGGCCGTTGACCTGGCCGACACGCGTTCCGGTGGTGTCAATGAAGAGCAGATTCTGCTCGATCATTTCGCGGATTTTCGATTCGGTGAGGTTGTGGCGCTCGATTTTGGAATCGAGGGCGCGGCGCACATGAGCGGCGGTGACGACCGATTGATTCTCGTTGCGCGCTACATAGGAAGATTCGCGGGCAAGGTCGGCGAGATCGAAAAAGCGCGTGGTGATTTTTCCGCGGCGGCCTGCGAGGCGCACGCCGTGTTCCAGGATCGCGGCGAACGCGGTGCGATCGAAGGGATAAAGGCGCTCGTCGTCGGAAATTTTGCGCAGGCGGCCGGCATACTGGCGGATGACTTCATCGCTCCACTTCATTTCCTCGTCGAATTCCACGCGCACTTTGAAAATCTTTTTAAAGTCTTCCTCGAAATCATAGAGCATCTCGTACATGTCGCGGTCGCCGATGAGGATGATTTTCACGTGAACGTCAATCGGCTCGGGCTTTAGCGCCGCGGGGCTGAATGGAAAGAAGACATCCACGGGCTGGATTTCGAGTTTGCCGTGGTTCAGAGTGCGCTTGAGCGTGCGCCAGACGCCGGCCTCCGTCAGAGTATCCAGCGCGTACATCACCAGGAATCCGCCATCGGCGCGCAGCAGCGACCCGCCGCGCAGATCCATGAAATCGGAATTCCAGCCGCCGCGGGTATCGTAACTGCGGTGAATGGTGCCGAACATATTCGCGTAGGTGGGGATGGTTTCAAAAATTACCGGACATTCCTCGCGTTCACCGTGGGCGAGAATGACGTTCACACCGTAGACACGGAACGGGTCGCGTTCCTGGCGTTCGACGCGCGGGCCACCGCCGCCTTCAGAGGGCGGCTGATCTTCTTCCCCTTCGCGTTCCTTAAAAGGTTCCAGATTATCGAGAATGTGGTGGCGGACTTCCTCGAGATATTCCGCGATTTGGGTGCTGGGATATTTTTCTTTCAGCTCTTCGATGACGCCGTCCACCAGGACAGAGGCGGCTTCCTGCTCGAGGTAGCTCATTTCGCTGGCGAGCTCGCGGGAAAGCGAAAGGGTCTTGCGGTAGACGACTGTGAATTCCTGGCGGAACTGATCGTACTTGCGCTCGAGTTCTTCGGCTGCGACGCTTTCCAGTTTGCCTTCCTGCACCATCTTGGGAATTTCTTCGATGGGGACCATCGCACCGTCGAGCACGGGAAAAATTTCAGGCAGGGCCACGGCACCGACCTGCATACGGCCGAGCGCGAATTGTTCGCGAGCGATGCGGCGAGTGAAATCGTCCATCA
>Ga0187890_10003338_pt1 | contig 11103 bp, 7 predicted proteins | sample June2016WEW_21_1_FD_133005 | JGI IMG/M metagenome (GOLD analysis project Ga0187890, IMG submission 133005) | Peatland microbial communities from SPRUCE experiment site at the Marcell Experimental Forest, Minnesota, USA - June2016WEW_21_10 | ecosystem: Environmental > Terrestrial > Soil >...
GACGGCGCCGGCGGCGAGCAGCACGACGAGCACCCCCGAGAAGATCTCGAGCGGCCCGTACGGTCCGACCGCCAAGAGCTTGACGCTCTCGGCGAACCTGGACGTCAGGGATTCCGCTTCTATCCAGCTGGTCTTGCCGCCGGCGCGCTCGGCCAGGGCCAGCGGCAGCAGAGCGAGCCCGACGAGCAGGACCGCGCCGACGGGCGCGCGCACCTTCTTCACGCCCACCTGCCTCGCCAGGATCAATGCCTCGGGTACGAACAGGAACACCGCGAAGTAGTGCGTGAGCAGGGCCACGCTGGACATGGCGGCCCACAGGGCCAGGTTCCTCCTCTCCGGTTGCTCCAGAGCGCGTTGCCACAGCACGAACGCAGCAGCGCTGAACAGGATCAGCAGCGCGTACGCGCGCGCCTCCTGCGAGTAGTAGTACATCGCCGGGTTGACCGCCGTGAGCGCCGCGGCCCACAGCCCCGCGCGGGGCGACATGCGCCGGCCGGCGGCGTACATGACCGGAATCGTGACCGTGCCAACGAGCGCGGAGAACGAGCGGAAGCCGAGCGCGCCGATCCCGAAGATCTTCGTCCATATCCAGACCAGCATGTAGTAGAGCGGCGGCGCCGACTCGCTGGAGGACAGGTGCGAGAGCATCGCCCAGAATCCGCGGTGCACCAGGATGATCGTGGCCGACTCGTCGAGCCAGATGCTCTGCACGCCCAGTGTCGCAAACCGCAGGACCGCCCCCAACACGGTGATCCCGATGACCAGCCGGGTCGGGCTCAGCGCGAAGCTCCCGGCCAGGCGCCGGCTGCGCGGTGGGGTCGGCCGGTGCTGGGAAACCGCGGGCGGCGCCAGGGGATTCGCGCTCATCCTTGCCCCATGACTCACCCTCCGAGTATGCCAGCTGTTCCGCGCCCGAACCGCGTCACGGCGGAGCGTGCAAGCTGTGCTGCAAACGCGGGCGGGGACACGGCCGTCAGTGGGTCAAGCGCGGCAGGCGCCGAGCCGATACAGCTACGATGAGGCTTTGCCGAGCGGACAGCGACCTATGATGCAGACCGTGCCGAAACAACCAGCATGGGTGGCCTGACCGTGGTCGAGCCAGAGTTCGCGCCCGAGTCCCGGGCGGCGCCGACCGTCTCACCATTCGAGCTGCTGAGCATCCTATGGCGACGCAAGCTGATCGTCACGGTCGTGTTCGTGATCAGCTTCGGCGCGGCCACAGCCCTGTCGCTACGCTCGCCCAAGCAGTACAGCTCCTCCGCGCAGCTGCTCTTCCGCGAACCGGGCTTTGCGCAGGCGCTCTTCGGCAGCGGCCTCTACCAGTCGGCCACCGAAGAACCGCAGCGCACGACGCAGACCAACGTCGACATCGTCACCTCTCCGAGCACGGCCGCCGCAGCGCAAAAGCTGCTCCACACCACCGAATCGCCCGAATCGCTGCTGGGAACGGTGTCCGTGACCCCGAGCTCCAACGCCAACATCGCGATCGTCAAGGCCACGCGCTCGACGCCGGCGGGGGCGGCCGCGGTCGCCAACGCGTTCGCCAACGGCTACATCATCTACCAGCGCGAAACCGACCGCGCGCTCGTCGCGCAGGCCGAGGTCCTCGTGCTTCACTCGCTGGCGACCGCCAGCGCCTCGGAAACGCCAAAGCTCGAAGAAAGCCTGCGCCAGCTGCGCGTGCTGGGGGCGGTGCAGACGGGCAACGGCGAGGTCATCGCCACCGCCCAGCCGAACGACTCGCCGGTATCGCCCAAGCCCAAGCGCGACCTGCTGCTGGGCGGAGTGGTAGGGCTGTTCCTCGGGTGCGCGCTTGCGCTGCTCGTCGACTTCCTGGACAAGAGGCTGAAAACGCTCGACGACATCGAACGCGCATATGGCGGCTACCCCGTTATCGCCAGCATCCCGCAGACCCGGCTGCAGCCCGGGGGCTCGGTCGTCGCCGCGCTCGACGGACCGGCCGGCGAGGCTTATCGCATGCTCCGCGAGAGCCTGCGCTTCCTCGATCCGACCGGGAGAGCACGGTGCTTTCTGATCACCAGCGCCGAGGAGAGCGAGGGCAAGAGCACTGTGGCGGTCAACCTGGCCTCTGCGCTCGCCGCCGTGGGCCGGCGGGTGATCCTGATCGAGGCCGACATGCGCCGCCCGGCGGCAGCGTCGCAGCTCGGGGTCTCCGCGGACGCTCCAGGGCTCTCCGATCTACTGGTCTCCGACGACGAGCTTGACAGCTACCTGATCACCTCGCCGGGGCATCCGAACCTGTCGATCGTGCCCAGTGGCATGAACCCGCCGAACTCGGCCGACCTGCTGAGCGCGGGGCGCATGCCCGGGGTCCTCGCCGGTGTGCGCGAGGCGGCCGAAGTCGTGATCATCGACTCGCCACCGCTGCTCCCCGTCGCCGATACGCGCGTGCTGATGGGGCTGTCGGAGATCGACGGGGCGATCATCGTCGCGCGCGCCGGGACGAGCCGCCGCGACCGGGTTCGCGCTACCCGGCGCATCCTCGAGCAGAGCGGCCGGAGGGTCTTCGGGCTGGTCGTCACAGGGGTGGCGGCCGCTCCCGATGGCGCCTACTACTACGACGCAGAGACGCCGGCTGGCTCCCACGGTGGCAGTCGCGAGCGAGCCGCGCGCGAGCGCGAGCGCGTCTCACCGCCGGTCTGAGTAACGCTAGCGCCCGGCGAGCAGGCCGAGCGTGCGTTCGACCCTTACGGCCTTTATGGGTTGCTCCGCCGGGGCCGGCGCGATCGCGTTGATGCGCAGCGACAGTGCGCCTCCCATGGCCCCGAACAGCAGGTCTATCTGCGACCAGTAGAAGCTGTCGTAGAAGAGCGTGACCACGGCCATACCGAGGACTCCCAGCGCGAGCGCGAGCTCCAGCGGTGGGGTCACGCCGAAGCGAAAGCAGCGCGCCAGCACCGCCAGCGCGATCAGGATCGGGATCAGCGCAGCGCAAAGGCCAACCAGGCCCATGTCCACGGACACCGACAGGTAGCCATTGTCGATCGCCCCGATGCTCGTGCGATTGTTCGCTTCTTCAGCCGAGAAGCCCGGCGCCCCCGCTCCGAATATCGGGTTCGCCCCGACCTGCGTGAGCGCGTATTCGACGCTCCACAGGCGGTGCGTGACGGACTCGCTGGAAGCCGTCTTGGAGTTCACTCGCCGTTCGATGACCTTTTGCAGCGAGCCCGTGCCGGCGACCAGACCCAAGGCGATCATCAGCGCGGCTACCACCAGAGCGAGGGCGCGGAGCTTGCGCCCGCGGGCCAGCAGCGCCATCAGCACGAGCAGGACCACCGCTGTGGCGATCCACGCGCTGCGCGATTCGCTGAATACCAGCATCGCCACGCTCGCGGCGACGATCACGCCGGCCAGCGCCCGCGAGCGGCGGAACGCGAACAGCAGGCCGATGGGTATCAGGCCGACGAGCAGCGCACCGTAGGTGATCGGGTAGCCGACGAAGTATCCGACCCTTTCGGTGGGAGCCCCGGCATACGCCTCGGCTCCCAGCAGCAGCAGGATCACCAGCCCGACGAACCCGGGCGTCGTCCAGCTGCTCACGTCGACGAAGCGACGTGCGCACAGAAAGGCGACGCCGGCGAACAGATAGCCGGCGATCACCGGGGTGACCATTTTCGAGATGCCGCCGACCGTCATGTAGATGAACAACGCCATACCCGCGTACAGCAGGCCCAGCAGCAGCGTGCGGGGATTCGGTCGTGTGCGCCGGCCTCCGACCCCCAGCGACCACAGCCACGGCCCCAGGACCGCGCTGGCGATCACGATGCATATCGCCTTCTGGTTGATGCCCGACGGAGCTGCCGAATGCGCGGTGAACGGATACCACGGAGCGACGGCCACGATCACGATCGCCCAGGGAAAGGCACGGTCGCCGAGCATCGCCAGAGCGACGATCGCTCCGAGGATCACGCACAGCTCGATCGCGGTGCTCGGGCGCTTCTCCGCCAGGATGCCGCCGGCCAGGCCCACCACGGCCCCGATCATCGCCAGAGCCTGCCAGCGGTTGATCACCATGAGCGCAGTGTAGGGGGGCTACCGGGAGCTCCCCCGCCGGCCAGGCGGCCGGCGGGGGAGGGTCGCTCCGGAGAGCGCTCGCCGGTGACTCAGACGAGCGTCTTGAAGCCCGCTTCGAGCGCGGTCCAGCCGGACTTGGGTGCGAGGGTGCCGTATTTCAGCAGCCCAAACCCCGGCTGGTTGTTGGTCGGGTGTGGGTCGTCTTCGCGCAGACCGAACGGGAACAGCGCCCTGACCCACGGCCGTGCCTTGATCTGCGTGAGCAGGTCGGTGTAGTTGTGCGCGAGCGTGGCTTCGCTCACTTCCCACGTCGACCAGCCCTCCTCGGTGATCCAGAACGGCACGTTGACACCGTGCGCGAGGAACTTTTCGCGGATCGTGTTGATTCGCTGGAAGCCCCACTGGCCACTCGTGTCGAGGTATCCGCCAGCTTCCTTGAGCGGCAGCGAGGGGTCGCCGCCGTAGGGGTGGACGGATACTCCGTCGATCCATTTGCCCAGCGTCGGGACGGCTGTGAACATGTCACTTACCCAGTTGAACTCGTGGGGGCTGGTTCCACCTGTCTGCGCGGACTCCTGGTAGTCGGCCGCGATCAGCAGTTTGACGGTGGGTGCCACGCTCTTGGCCGCTTCGGCCGCCGCGAGGTAGTCGCGGGCGTATGCCTCCGGTTCAGGTGTCTTGTTGTCCCATGCGTAGCTGAAATACGGCTCGTTCCACAGCTCCCACCACTGCAGGTTCGCGGAGGTGCCGGGGCCGTAGCGGGCGACCGCCGCAGCGACGAATTCGGCGTAGGCGGCTGCGTTCGTCGGAGTCGTCCAAGACGGCGCGTAGCCCAGGATCGGCAGTACGGTGATCCCGGCTGCCTTGGTCTCGGCGATGAGGTGGTCGAAGTTCGTCCAGTTGAAGACGCCTTTCTCGGGCTCCGCTTCCGACCAGGCCAGGTCCTCCCTGGTCCAGCTGACGCCGAGGGAGCGCATCTTCGCGATGTCTTCAGTTCCGTTGCTGCCTTCGCCTTTGAGACTCGCGTTCATGCCCTTCACGAACGGCAGCCCGAAGGTTTCCGAGCCGCCGGAGGTGCCGGGGCTGCCTTCGGAGCCGGAGCCGGAGCCCGAGCTGCCTTCGGTCGGGGGCGCGGGCGGAGTGACCACGGGCGGGGTCACCGGCGGGGTCACTTCGGTCGGGACGACCGGTGGGGTGACCGGGCTGACGGGGTTGGAGGCGGGGTAGGTGATCAAGACTTCCCTCGCCCAAGCGCTGCCGGAGACGTCGGTGCGCACGCTGTAGCGCACCGACGCGCCGGGAATGGCGGGCGGGGTGATGCTGGTGGCGTGCACCAGCGAGTACTGGTCTGGCAGGCCGGGCGTCTTGCGTACGAAGCCGTACGCGCTGACGTTCGCGACCGGTGCCCAGCTGAGCGTGTGGCCGGACACGTTGATCACCGGCGCGCTCAACGAGCTCGAGCCGGAGTGATGGGTGTAGTAGGCGACCAGCGCGATCCGGTCGGCGTGGACCTTCGCGCTGGCGGCGCGCACCGCACGTTCGGCGGCGGCGCAGCTGTGCGGGTGGCGCTGCACACATGCGGCGAGCGCTCGTGTGCGGGAGACGAGCGCGCGCTTGTCGGCGGTGCGCGTCCGAGCGGCTTTGGCCACCGGGCTCGAGGCTGCCGAGCTGGTGGCTGCCGGCTGAGCGATGGCGGCTCCGGCGTTGACGGTGAACGTGAGCAGCGACAGGCATGTCACGACAGATGAGCCGGCTAGTGCTGCAATCCGGGTCCAGCGGGGGCGGGAACTGGGGAACATGGTTCTTGGCATCTCCTTCGGTAGCTGGGCTGTCTCTGTGAGACCCCTGGCTTTGCGGGCCCGCCTTGCGACGGGGGTGCCGTTGTCGGGAAATGCGGCCGGACCAACGGGAGCTATGTCCCTCGACCGCACTCTTTAGTGCTGCAAGAGATATTTCGGGTGAAGAGTGCCCGCCTGTGAGCGGCGGCCGTGCGCCTGGACGCATGTCTTGCCGGCGCCGCGGTGGCTTGTGTCGAGAGCAGGCCGCTATCTGGCGAGCAGCGCTGTGAGCGTCTCGATCGAGTAGCGCTCCGCGGCCAGCTGACGACCCCGGCGGCCGAGGTCCGGATCGCCGTCGCGGAGGATGCGCACGAGGGCAGCCGCATACGCGTCGGGGCCGTCCGCGATCAGGCAGTGCTGGCCATCGCTCACCGCCAGGCCGGCGACGGCACGCGGCGTGGCGATGACCGGCAGGGCGTAGGCGAGCGCCTCGATCAGCTTGAGCGGCGTGCCTCCGCCCACCAGCAACGGCACGACCGCACATGAGGCCATCGCGTAGGCACCGGGCAGATCATCGACGAACCCGAGCGCCTCGACCCGTGGGTCCGAGGACGGCGGCTGATCGAGGCCGGCTCCGACGAGCGCCAGCTTCGCGTCCGGCAGCTCGGCCCAGACGCGCGGGAGAACCTGCTCGAGCATGAAGCGCAGGCCGTCGCGGTTGGGCTCGTAGGCGAAGTTGGCCACGAAGATCGCGCGGCGTGCCTGCGAGAGGGGCTGCACGGGCTGGATCGCGGCGACATCCACCACGTTGGGCACGTAGCGCAGCTGCGCGGTGGGACAGAGCTCGCGCGCGGCGGCGATGTCGGCCTCGCTGACCATCCAGCTCTCGGCGGCTCTCGCGAGCAGGTCGCGCTCAAATGCGCGCAGGCCCTCAGGCGAGTCCGTCTGCGGCCCGCCGAGCTCGTGGCGAAAGCCCGACTCGAAGTTGTGGGCGTTGTAGATCACCGGACGCCGTCGCGCGAGCGCGGCGAGCGTCGCGGCGGCCACGGGACCGTCGGCAATCACCCGGCCCCGCCCGGGCTGCGCGGCGAGCGCGCTGGCGGCCGCGGCCAGCTCCGGCGAGATGCCGCGAGCGAGCGAGCGCGGCGCCCCCGCGAGCCGTCCGCGGGCGTAGGCCAGCAGGCGACGCGGTCCCCGCGAGGAGCTGACCCCGTGCATGTGCACGTCGGTGATCGCGCTGAACGCCGCGTCGGGTTGCTCGCCCTCGAAGCGCAGGTACAGCAGATCCAGGCCGCCGTGCGCGGAGAGCGCCCGTGCGACGCCGTATGTGCGCAGCGCCCGGCCGGAGCGCAGCACGGGCGTGTGCGTGGTGACGAGCAGGTCCCTCACAGCGACTCGATCGCGGCGGCGATCTCCTGCAGGCGCCGATCCCACGAGTGGGCGGCCGCGGCCCGTGAGCGCTCGGCGCGGCGTTCGGGGCTGTCCTCGGCGAGCGCCTGCTCGAGCAGCAGCGCGATCCCCTGGGCGTCCGCGGCGCTGCGAACCTCCGCGACGCCCTCGAGAGCCGGCAGCGGCGTGGCGATCACGGGCAGCCCGGCGGCGAGGTACTCGTAGACCTTCATCGGGAAGACGCTGTCGGTCAGCTCGTTGCGGGAGTAGGGGATCAGGCCTGCGTCGGCCGCCCGTAGGACGTTCGGCAGCTCGTCATAGGCGCGGGGGCCGAGCAGGTGGATGTTGGGCTGGGCGGTTATCGCCGAGATGTCAGCGTGCGGTTCGCCCGGACCGATCGGCCCGACCAGCGCGAACGACCACGACGGTCGCAGGCGCGCCAGCTCGGCGAGCAGCCCCAGATCGAGCTTGACGGCGACGATCGCGCCCGTGAACACGATCCGAGGCGCCGGCAGCGCCGCCATCTGCGGGTCAAGCGTCGCGGGCGGGCTCGGGATGAGCGCCTGCGAGAAGAGCTCCGTGTCCGCCACGTTGGGCGCGTCCAGGACGTTGGCGGAGAAGCGCCTCAGCCGCTCGGCGAGCGCCGGCGCGCTCGCCAGCACGAGGTCGGCGCGGGCGGCGAAGCGCTGCTCGGCTGCGCGGAAGCTGGCGGTGTCGATCCGCGCGTGGGCGGCGATGTCATCGACGCAGTGGTAGACGATCAGCGATGGTCCCAGCGCGTCGATCAGCACCTCCGCCTGCGGCACGTACGCCCACAGGATCGGCGCGCTCATGCCGAGCCGGCGTGCGGCGCGACGCACGAGCGCCGGCAGCAGGCGGGCGTTCAGCGCGCGAACCAGCCTGCTGCGATGGAACGGCAGCACCAGCGGTGAGAGCACGTGCAGTCCGTCCACGGCTCGTGGCGGTGCCAGGCCGCGCCGCAGTCGCCGGGCGATGCGCGCCAGGTCGCGCCCCGCGAGCTGCGGCTGGCGCAGGCCGAGCGACTCGATGAACAGCACCCGATTCTCGCGCGCCAGGCGCGCCATCAGGTGGTGCTGATTGGTCCACAGCTCGGTGTCCCAGTCGGCGAATCCGACGCAAACTATGTCGCGGCCGCGCAGCGTGGGCGAGTCGGGCATCGGCGCCATGATCCCAGGCGCCGGGGCGTGTAGTCTCGCGTTCTTGCCGACAGGAGGTCAAACGGGCGGTGCGGCCCCGGCGGGCGGGGCGGGCGGGGCGGGCGGGCCCCCGGTCCTCGACGAGCTGCGCGAGCGCTTTGCGCGCGTGGCCGTCGTCCACGACTGGCTGACGATCCCCGGCGGCTCCGAGCAGGTCGTGCTGGAGCTGCTGGAGATGTTCCCGCAGGCGGAGCTGTTCACGTCCATCTACGACCCTGCGCCATGGCCGGCACAGATCACCGAGCGCGTGGTGCACAGCTCGTTCCTGAACCGCGTCCCCGGCGCCGCGCGCCACTATCCGAAGCTGCTGCCGCTGATGAACAGGGCGTTCCGCTCGTTTGATTTGGACGGCTTCGACCTCGTGCTCTCGAGCAGCCACGCGTGCGCCAAGAACGTGCGCACGCCGCCCGGCGCGCTGCACGTCTGCTACTGCCACACGCCGATGCGATACGCGTGGGAGGAGGGCTTCCTCGACGGCGAGGAGGTCAGCCGCGCGATGCGCCTGGCGTTGCCGCCGCTGCTTGCGTGGCTGCGCCGGGTGGACCTCGCGGGCGCCGCCGGTCCCGACGTGATCGTGGCCAACTCAGGACACGTGGCGGAGCGTGTCCGGCGCTACTACGGACGCTCTGCCGAGATCGTGAACCCGCCGGTGGACGTCGATCACTTCCTCGGTCTGGAGCGTGAGCCCGAGGACTATTACTTCGTCTTCGGGCGGGTGGTCCCCTATAAGCGCGTCGATCTCGCCGTCGCGGCGTGTGCGAGGCTCGGCAGGGGCCTGCGGGTCGCCGGCGACGGCCGGGCGCTCGAGGGGGTGCGCGCGCAGGCGCCGGCTGAGGGCGTCGAGTTCCTCGGCAAGGTCTCGGCGGCCGAGCGCGATCGGCTGCTGGAGGGTGCCCGCGCGCTGCTGTTCCCGGGCGAGGAGGACTTCGGGATCGTGCCCGTCGAGGCGCAGGCGGCGGGCCTGCCCGTGATCGCCTACGGCGTTGGCGGGGCCGCTGAGACGGTCATCGACGGCGGCACCGGCGTGCTGTTCGCCGAGCAGAGCGCGGACGGGCTGGCGGCGGCGATCGAGCGCTTCGAGGCGCTGACCCTGGACGAGCAGGCGGTGCGCGAGAACGCGCGCCGCTTCGGTCGCGAGCGCTTTCGCGCGGAGATGGCCCGCGTCATCGCGCAGGCCGCTGACGAGCATGACTCACGGCGATCGGGATAGTGTCTGCTGCGTGCAGGAGACACTCCCGGGCGTCTTTCATTGGACGGGCCGTCATCCCAAGATCCACATCGAGGTGTCGAGCTACTGGCTGGATGGGTCGGGGGTGCTGTTCGACCCGCTGGTGCCGGCGCAGGAGGGCCTGGAGTGGTTCGCCGAGCGCGCTGTGACCCCGACGGCGATCCTGCTGTCCAACCGCCACCACCACCGCGAATCGCAGCGCTTCGTCGAGCGCTTCGGCTGCTCGGTGCACTGCAACCGTGCGGGCCTGCACGAGTTCTCCCGCGATGACGCGGTCGAGGGCTTCGACATCGGCGAGACGCTGCCCGGTGGCGTGGTGGCGTGCGAGCTCGGCGCGATCTGCCCGGACGACACCGCCCTGTACGTGCCGGCCAAGCGGGCATTGGTGATTGCCGACGGCGTCGTGCGCGGCGGCCCGTATGGCGAGTCGGGCCCGCTCGGGTTCGTGCCGGACTCGCTGATGGACGACCCGCCGGCGACCAAGCGCGGTCTGCTGGCGGCGTGCGCGCGCCTGCTCGCGGAGCTCGACTTCGATCACCTCCTGCTCGCGCACGGCGGCCCGGTGGTCGGCGACGGGCGCGAGCTGCTCCAGGACCTCGTCGACTCCGGCGGGCGCACCGCGTTCGAGATGTAGATGCGCGCACTCGTCACGGGCGCGAGCGGCTTCATCGGTGGCGTGCTCTGCGGGCAGTTGCTCGAGCGCGAGCACGAGGTCGTGGCGCTCGTGCGGCGGCCGGGCTCGGAGCCCGCGGGCACGCGCCGCGTTGTATGCGAGTTGAGCGACGGCCCGGGTCTGGCAGACGCGCTGGCGAGTGCTCGCCCGGACTGCGTGTTTCATCTCGCCGCCGAGATCGCCTCCCAGCGCAGCGAGCGCAAGGTCCGCGAGGTCAACGTCGCTGGCACGCAGCGACTCGTGGACGCCTGCCTGAGCCTCGCCGGCTCCGAGCCGGCCGCCGGGCCGCGGCTGGTGTTCGCTTCGACCGTCGTCACGGGCGATGCGCACGGCGCGCTGCTGACCGAGGACGAGCCGCTGCCCGTGCGGACTCCCTACGGGCGCTCCAAGCAGGAGGGCGAGCGTCTGGTGCTCACCGCCGGGTTGCCCGCGGTGGTGGTCCGTCCCTCGCACGTGTACGGGCCCGGAGGGTGGTATGCCAAGGAGCTCGTCGCGCACCTGCGCCAGCCCGGCCGGTTTGCCGTGATCGGCAGCGGCGAGAACCTATGGGACGTGGTGCACGTTGACGATGTCGCCTCCGCGCTGCTGCTGGCCGCCGAGCGCGCGCCCGCTGGGTCGATCTATCACGTGGTCGACGATCATCCGATCACGTTCTACGACTTCATGGCCCTGACTGCCGACGCGCTCGGCCTCGGCGCGCCCAGACGCATTCCCGCAGCGCTCGCCCGGCTGATCGCGGGACAGAACGCGGTCGCCGCCGCCGTGCGCTCAGCGCGCTCCTCC
>Ga0187890_10003339_pt1 | contig 11100 bp, 8 predicted proteins | sample June2016WEW_21_1_FD_133005 | JGI IMG/M metagenome (GOLD analysis project Ga0187890, IMG submission 133005) | Peatland microbial communities from SPRUCE experiment site at the Marcell Experimental Forest, Minnesota, USA - June2016WEW_21_10 | ecosystem: Environmental > Terrestrial > Soil >...
AAACGGCGATGGGCACGTCCCAGATCTTCTGCCGGCTGATGCACCAATCGGGCCGCGTGGCGATCATGTTGGTGATGCGCTCCTTGCCCCAAGCCGGATCCCAGACCACCTTGTCGATCTCCTCGATGGCCAACTGGCGGAATGTCGTCTCGCTGCCGTCGGCGCGCTTTACCGGCGTCTCCATGCCGATGAACCACTGCTCGGTGGCGCGGTAGATGACCGGATTGTGGCAGCGCCAGCAATGGGGATACGAGTGTTCGAAATCGGCGGAGGCTAAAAGCGCGCCGTTCTCCTCCAGCATGGCCAGGATGATGGGATTGGCGGCCCAAACCTTCAAGCCTTCAAAGGCGGGCGGTGCGGCTTGGTTCCAGGCGGCGGGATCGACGTGGACGTGGCCCGTGGCATCTACACGGCATGTGGGGTCCAGGCCGTAGCGCTGACCGGTATAGAAGTCGTCCGCGCCGTGAGCGGGCGCGGTGTGGACGGCGCCTGTGCCGGTGTCGGCGGTGACGTAAGTGGCCAGCACGCCCAGAACGCTGCGATTGAGGAAGGGATGCTGGAATGTGGCGCGGTCGAGCACGCGGCCTTTGAAACGGGCGAGTTCTTTCGTCGCGCCCAACTGGCAGGCGGCGGCCACGGCAGCGGCCAACTCGGCGGCGACGATGTAGACCGGTCCGGATTCGTGGTTTCCCATCCTTTCCGCTGAAGAACGCGGAAAGGATGGGGCACCCTGAATTGGTGGAACAGCCGGCGCTGACCCGGCTTCCAATGCCACGTACTCGAAGTCGGGATGGAAGGCCACAGCCAGCGACGCAGGAAGTGTCCAAGGCGTGGTCGTCCAGATGATCGTCGAAACCTGCCTGCCGGCCAGCGCCGGGTCGATCGCCGCCGGATCCGAGGTGAGCCGGTAGCGCACGTAGATCGAGGGGCTGGTGTGCATCTCGTACTCGATCTCAGCCTCGGCCAGCGTGGTGCGGTCGTGGATGCACCAGTAAACCGGCTTGAGGCCGCGGTAGACGAAGCCCTTCTCGAGGAAGCCGTAAAACGCCTCCAGCGTCCGCGCCTCGTAGTCGCGCGCCATGGTCTTGTACGGCTTCTCCCAGCGGCCGAAGCAGCCGATGCGCTCAAACTGCGAGGTTTGCAGGTCAACGTACTTCTGCGCGTAGGCGCGGCAGGCCTCCAGCACGGCGGGCACGGGCATCTCCAGCTTCTTGCGGCCCAGCTGCTCGTCCACCTTGATCTCGATGGGCAGACCGTGGCAGTCGTAGCCGGGAACGTAGGGCGAATCGAAACCGGCCATGGTCTTCGATTTGACCACAAAATCCTTGAGCCCCTTGTTGAGCGCATGGCCCAGGTGGATGGGGCCGTTGGCGTAGGGCGGGCCGTCGTGGAGGATGTAGGCGGGGCGGCCGCGGCCGGCCTTGCGCAGCTCGGCGTAAAGCCGTAGTGAGGCCCAGCGGGCCAGCCGAAGCGGTTCATTCTGCGGCAGATTGGCCTTCATTGGAAAGGCGGTTTGCGGCAAGGTAAGGGTCGCCTTCAACTCCGGCGCTGCGGGCATCGTCACTCCCTGGGATGGTGCGGTTTTGTTCAATCCGGCTCTATTCCCAGTGTAAATGCAGGGGCAATGATTTTTCCCGATACCAATTGCGTGCTTCCCTCGTCTATTGCTTATGGGATCGGCGCTCCGGCCGAAATATGAAAGTTTGGAGCGTGGGGCGATCGGTTCCAAGACAAGGGCGCCCCTTGTCGAGCATAATAGAAGGATGGGCCAGGAAAACGGAAGGCTTGCTTCCGCGCGGCCCACGACACCCACTTCAGCAGCAAACATGGAAAACGATGCGCCTATGCCGGAAACGGACTCCCAAGCCGCCGCGGCCTCCATTGTAGGCGGCTACGATCTCAATGTGGCCTTCGGCGCTCCCGTTGAGGAGCAGCCCATCTGGGTTGGGCTCTATGAGAGCATTCGCGACGTCTTCTTTCCGCCCCACTTGCCGCCGCTGGAGCTGACCTCGACGCCGATTCCGGTTCCCGACCGCATGGCGGTCAAACCCAACCCCTGGGCCTTCGGCATCGCCACGGGATTCAATCTCGCCGTACTTGGGACGCTGCTCTTCCTCGGTGTAACGACGATCATCAAGGCGGTGACCGCGCCCAAACAAATGGACGTGACCCAGGTCGATGTGACGGAATTCAAAGCCCCCAGGAAAGATGTCGCCGCCGGCGGCGGCGGCGGAAGCCCCGACAAGATGGAAGCCATCAAGGGCAAGATTCCCCCGCGGATGCAGCCTGTGGAGATCACTCCCAAGATCGAGGCGCCGGTTCCCTCCATCGATGTGCAGAAGGACATCATCATTCAAGACAATCCGACCCTGCCGAATTTCGGCCAATCGAACTCTCCCAACGTCAAGCTGGGATCTCTTGGAAACGGCTCTGGCATGGGCGTGGGCAACGGCAGTGGAAACGGGTACGGGCCGGGCGAGGGCGGCAATATCGGCGGCGGGCTGTATCGCGTGGGCGGCGGGGTTTCCGCCCCAGTTCCTCTGAACAGTGTGGAGGCGGAGTTCTCCGACGAGGCGCGCAGGGCCAAGTACCAGGGCATTTGCCTGATCTCCCTGATCGTGGATGCGCAGGGCAATCCTCAGAACCCGCGCGTGATCCAGGCGCTGGGTATGGGTCTGGACGAGAAGGCCCTGGAAGCGGTGCGCAAGTATAAGTTCAAGCCGGCGATGAAAGACGGCAAGACGCCGGTGCCGGTGATGATTACAGTCCTGGTGAACTTCCACCTCTATTGAAGGCAGGATGCGGTTCAGGCGGTCGGCTCCCAAGGGCGTCCGGCAGCGGCTTCCACGGCTTCCCGGCCCTCCAATCGGTCGTATTCATACAGGTCGCTCGTGGTTCCCAGCGACTCGTTGTACAGGCTGATCCCGCCGGCCAGTTGCTTCAGTTCCTCGCTGAACAGGTGAATCGCTTGCAATTGGCTGGCCGACGCAGGCATCTCGATTTGGCGAGTCTTAATGAATTTCTGGTAGCCACGGTCAACCAGCCGGGCCACTTCGCCCCCTATCAGCGCTCCCGGTCTCTGCGCAAAGGCTGCCGGCGCGGCCCCAGGCGCATCCTCGCCCTGGGTGGCCACCAGCACGGCCCCCGCTCCATGCTTGCTCACCAGAACTCCGCCTGCGACTTCGGCAAAGGGCGCCACGTCGAACGAATGAGCGCGCAGTATCTTCAGCGTCTGATCGAAGTCCGGATTGTGGGGTTTTGGGGCCATGGCCGCTTCCAGGCTAAGGGGATATTGCATTGACTTTCGGGAAGAACCTTTGCTTCTCCAATCTCGCATAATCGGAGCGAAGCCGGGGTCAGTGCGCCTTGGCCGCGGGCATGGCGGAGGGTGCTTGGTTCGCGGGCTTTGCAACGCCGGCTTCCATTGCGGAGAAGTCTGTGACCCTGGACCGTCGCCTGCGCGCGTACCGCTTTCTGAGCAGAATGGTCTCGCGGCACAGGGGGCATTCCCAGGGATAGTAACCGAAGAGCGGATAGACTCGCCTCTGCAGAAGGCTCTCCCGCACCAGGCGGCGCAATTCGCTCCCGCATTTCTGACAGCGCATTTCAGTCTTCCCTGGCGGCCGGCGGCGAAACTCCGGACGGCGCCATTCACCGCTCTGCAATTTCCTCAAGCGGCCGCTTCTCAGCGTCCCGGTCGTGAAGCTCGCGGCAGAGTTCGAGAAACAACGTTCTTGGCCTGCAGGGCTTTGCCCGCGAAGAGCACAAATCCCGGTCCAACTAGCTACTCTATCGAATCGAAGCGCTTTGGGGAAGAGAATCTTCGACGAAGTGTGCAGACAAAAGTAACCCCGCTCACGGGCGGGGCCGCTGCGCTTCGGCGCGGCGCGCCGGCGTCTTCAATCTGACGGCGAACCCCGCAGCCGCGCCAGCCCCCGCAGCGCCAGGTCCGCAACCGCTCTGGCCAGGGTGGGAGATGCGTTCAGCGATTCGGGCCGCTCCAGGCGGATGCCGCGTTGGGCTGCGTAGCCGCGAAAAAGAATATCCACATCGTAAAGAATCTCGACGTGGTCGCAGAGGAATCCGATGGGCTGGAGGAGGAGGGTCCGGAGGCTTTCGGCGGCAAGGGCATCGAGGGTCTCCTCGACAGTCGGTCCAATCCATGGTCCGCCGCTCATGCCCTGGCTCTGGAAGGCAAAGAACCACCGCGGAATCCCGGCAACGCGCTCGGCCACCAGCGCGGCGGTGCGCTTGGCCTCCTGGGCGTAGGGGTCGGCGCCCGCTTCGGGCCAGGGAACCGGCTGGCCGTCCTGCTCTCGATCGTGCGCGGGGCTTGCCGCTGGGCTTTGGATGGTGCGGCAGGGAACGCTGTGGGCGGTAAACAGCACCGGAACCGCGTGGCCCGCCTCCGCGCTGAGCCTTGAGAAGGCCGGGCGGAGGCGCTCGGCAAAGGCTTCGGCCAGCAGCGGATGCTGCGCCCAGGCCTCGGTGAAGTCGATGCGCAGGCCGTCAGCCTCAGCTTCCACGGCGCGGCGGTAAAGACCCACGCTGGTGCGCGAGTTCTGCGGCGCCATGCAGACGACCGCGGCCTCTTGAATGCCGTCGGCGCGCATCCGGCGCACAACGTCGGCAATGTAGGGCCGCCAGTTGCGCATGGCCACGTAGACCGGCACGGGCCGGCCGCCGGCAGCCAGTTCAGCTTCGACCAGGCGGCCCTGCTCGAGGGTGATCTCCGTCAGCGGGCTGCGGCCGATCAGGCGGTAGCGGTGCTGGATCTCTGCGACTACCGCCTGCGGAAGCGAACGTCCGCCAACCACGTTGCGCAGGTACTCGGGAATCTGCTCCACGGTCTCCGGAGTTCCGTGGGCCAGAAGCAGGACCGCCTGTTCAGGCATTTGGCGACTCCAGACGAAACTCCCTGACCATGCGGACGACAGCCTGAACGCTCTCGATCGGCGTACCGGGGACGATGCCGTGGCCAAGGTTGAAGATGTGGCCGGGACGCCCCTGGGCGGCGCGCAGAATTTCCTTGACGCGCAGTTCCAGGACTTCGACCGGCGCAAAGAGCGTGATGGGGTCAAGATTCCCCTGCACCGCGTGGCCGTGGCCCACCGAGCGCCAGCCCTCATCGAGCGGCTGCCGCCAGTCGAGGCCGATCACGTCGGCGCCGGTTGCTGCCATCTGGCCCAGCAGCCCCGCCGTCTCCACGCCGAAGTAAATCACCGGCACGCCCATCTGCTGCACCGAGCGCACCAGCCGCTGGGAGGACTCGAAGGCGTACTCGCGATAGTCGGCCAGACCCAGCGAGCCCACCCAACTGTCGAAAACCTGGATCACGTCCGCGCCGGCCTGCACCTGGAGGCGGCAATACTCCGTCAGCACCACCACGATCTTGTCCAAAAGGCTGCGCCACGCAGTGGTGTCGCGATACATCATCTGCTTGGTGTGGATGTAATTCCTGGAGCCGCCGCCTTCGATCATGTAACTGGCCAGCGTGTAAGGCGCGCCGCAGAAGCCGATGATGCCCAGGCGGTCGCGAAAGTGGCTGGCGACCTTCTCGATGGCGCGGGCCACATAGGCCAGGTCGCCGGCCCGGTCGGTGCGCAGGGCGCGTACGTCCTCGGCGGTGCGCACGGGGTGGTGGACGACCGGGCCCTCCCCGGCCTGGAACTCGAAGTCGAGGCCCATGGGTTCCAGCGGCAGCAGCAGGTCGGCGAAGATGATGGCCGCGTCCACGCCCAGCTTTTCAGCGGCGGTTATGGTGACCTCGGCGGCCAGTTCGGGCTGTTTGCAGATCTCCACCAGCGTGTGGTGCTTGCGCACCTCGCGGTACTCCTGCATGTAGCGGCCGGCCTGGCGCAGGAACCACACCGGCGTGCGGTCCACCGGGCGGCGAAGACAGGCGCGGATGAAACGGCTGCCGTCGAGAATCGTATCGGGGATGATTTCGGCGGCGGGGTTGGACTTGATCGGATTCATACAGAGACGATTCTACATTTGACCGCCTTGAAAGAAGCTGATAAGTTGTTTGCCAGCCTCATAACCAATTGAAAAGGAGCGCTCAAATGCATAACTCCGCTATTGGCGGCAGCGCCGGAAACTGCCGCGGCATGCTCGCATTCCACTCGTTCGCAGCCATCCTCTTCGCCTGTTGCATGCTGGCGCTTTTGGCTAGTCCGTCTCTGGCGGCCGCGCAGGACTCAAAACCTGCCGCCGCGGCCCCAGCGCCGCCAACCGCGCCTTCGGCAGGCAAGGCGTTGGTCTGCATCTACCGGCTGTCGAAGGCTGTCGGCTCCGCCGCGCACGACAGTCTCTTTGTCAACGGAGTCTTTCTGGCCACCCTGCTCAACGGGGAATACGATTGCGTGGAGACGCCGCCGGGCACCGTGGTCGTCTCCGGAACGTCGAAGATGTACTACGGACCCAGTGTCATCATGTCCAGCGCCGCGGCAATAACCGACGCGCAGAAGAAGGAGAACGAGAGGATTCGCTTCGAGGCGGAGGCGGGGAAGACTTATTACATGAGATGGACCTCGGGAATGTTTGCATCGGGCATCAAAGTGACGCCCGTGGATGATGCGACCGGAGCCAAGGAGATGAGCAAGTTGCATGTTTCCAAGCCCCCCGAGGCGAAGCCGGACGAGAAGCAAGAGGCGAAATGAGATCGCGCCGGCAGCCCGGCTGGAATCTGAACGGGTTCTAACTGGCCGCCGCCTCCGCGCGCCGCCAATCGCGCAGCCCCAGCACCGCCAGCGCCACCAGCAGCAGGTAAAGCGCGGCGGTGAGCCGCAGATCCTTGTAAAGATACTCGCCGATGTAGACCAGGTCCACCGCAATCCAAAGCCACCAATTTGCCGTGTGTTTGCGCGCCTGCCACCAACTGGCAACCAGGCTGTAACTGGTCAGAGCGGCATCCAGATGCGGCAGCGCCGCGCCGATGCGCACCATCAACCATCCCAGCAGCATCGCGCCCACCGCGCCCGCCGCCAGACCGCCAAGCCAGCCCCGAAGCCGGAGCGGAACCACGCGCACCTCGCCTTCTTCGCGCACGCCGCGTGCCCAGTTCCACCAGCCGTAGAGCGTGAATGCCACGAAGAAGACCTGGAGCAACGCATCGGAGAACAGCCGCGCGCGATAGAAGACGGCCAGATAAAGCAGGTCCGCGGCCAGCACGAACGGCCAGCAAGCCATGGTGCGCCGCGTGGTGAGCCAGATGCCTGCCACTGTGGCGAGGAACCCCGCAATCTCCAGCCAATTGGCGGCAAAATACTTGGCGATCTCCATCCAGCTCATCATGACTCGATTCTCGCGGAACCGCGGCTGCGGACTTCGGCCCAGCGACGCAATGCATCAAGCAGCTTATCTCCGCCCGCGCCGCGAAACCAGCGCGCATGGCCCACCAGGTAACCTTCAGTACACAACCGCGCATTCGCCTGTGAATGCAGCACGCCGAAATAGTAATCCGCCTCGGAAAGCGCAAACTCGGTGTGGCAGAGCGCCGTCATGGGCGCGAGTGCCGCGGCCTCCTCATCGCTGAGCGGGCGCACCGACTCATAGCCGTCCAGCAAGGCGAACAGATGGTCGAGGTGCACGGGCGCATCTTCCGGGTGCGCGGGTTCTTCGATGAGCGCGAGCCACTCCACGATGTTGCGCTCGATGGCCTGGGCAAGATCGTGCACGGCATTGGTGCGGTCGGAAAGGCCGAAGTCGATGATCGCCGTCGCCCGCGCGTCGGGGCCGTCATCGCTCCACAACAGGTTCGAAGCGTGCAGATCGTTGTGCGTCCACAGCGGGCTGAGCGCGGGCAGCAGCGGCAGAAGCTGGCCGTGAAAGGGCGCAAGAACTTCGAGCGCCTGGTTGCAGTCTTCGCGCAAAGCGGGATCTTGAGCCAATGCCGGACGCGCGGCCAGATAGCATTCCAACTCGGCGCGAGGGTAGCGCGCGGCAAAGATCGTAAAGCCGGCAATGAGTGGGCGAGGCTTGCGGCGCGGCGCTTCGAATCCCTCCGATGCGCAATGCAGCCGCGCCAGCGCCTGGCCCGCGGAGCGCGCGTGCGCGGAAGTCTGGAACGGCGTCCAGGAGAGCGCGTTGCCATACAAGTCCACGCCCTCGGGCGCCTCGTGCACCTCATAGGTCCACTCGCCCATCTCGATCGCCGTCTGGCCGGATGCGCTGGCAAAGACGCGCGGCACGGGCGCTCCGGCGCTGAACAGATGCTTGAGGAAGCGATGCTCCTCCAGCAATCCCTCCGCATCGCGCACCGTCCGGTGGTGGCGCTTGACGAAGACCCGCCCGCTCCGCGTTGCCACCACGCTGGCCGCAGAAAACGGCCGCGGGCTGAAGGAAAGAATCGCTGTCGCTTCGCCGCAGGCGGGGAACTCGCTCAACAGCGCGCGCGCCTCGGCAAGGTTTAGCGGCGGCCAGTCGGCTTCGACCAGCGTGCCGTCCATGCCGTGCGCCTTGACTGTTGCGCTCATCGCGGAGTCATCCTTCAACCGAAGCAGCGGACTTAGAAAGTGTAGTGCGCCGAGAGCCGCACCGTCGTGGGCGCGCCCAGGTGAATGAATGTGTCGCCGTACTGCGCGCCGGTATCTTTCCAGTAGCGCTTGTCCGCGATGTTATCCGCGTAGAGCCGCAGAGTTACTTTGCCCTGTTCGCCGCCGGGCGTGTAGCGCGCGCCCAGATTGAAGAGGTTGTAGCCGGGCACGCTCACTAGGTCGTCGCGCGTGGCCTCTTTGCGCCCGGTGTAGCTCCAGCCGGGCATCAGGTGCAGCCCGCCCGCGTGGGGCAGCAGCAGATCGGCAAACATCGAGGTGCGCAGATGGGGCACGTTGAGTACCTGCTTATTGTCGAAGGACGGCGTGCCGGTCTGATCTGAGAGTGCCCGAATAGCCGCGGCGGACGCGGTAAGTCTCAGCCAGTTCGTCGCCTTGCCCTCCGCATTGAGTTCGATCCCGTCGTGGGTTTCGTGCCCTTCGGAAAGGAAACAAAGAGGCGTGCTTTCTGTCGTAGTCTGACCTGGGTAGCAGTTGGCGCCCGGCCCCATATCGTCCGGGTAGAAAAACGGCGTGCGCATACGAAAGAACGTTGTGGTCAGCAGAATGCGTCTGCCGGGCTCATACTTGGCGCCTATCTCAGCCTGCCGAGTCATGAACGGAGCGAGAAAATCGTTTGCGTTAGCCATCCCGAACCACGAGGGCGCCTGCGGACCGAGCGAAAGCAGCACTCCGTAATTGCTATAGAGCATAAGGCTGCTTGCTGGGGTAAACGTAATGGCATACTGCGGCAGCCAGATGAGCTTGTCCGTGATAGTAGGAGGCGGAGCGGGGCTGGCGGGCGTAACGATGGTAGTGGCAGCCAGAGAGTAGTTGTTGTCGCGCAGCGAATCGAGCCTTCCACCGGCAAGCAGTTGAATGCGCCCAGGCAGGTGAATGCGATCCTGCAATATGGCGGCCGATTGGTGGTTGTCTTCCCATAGCGTACGCGGGCCTGCCTGGTCTGGCGTACCCGTAATCGGGTCAATCTCCATGGGAAACGGCGCGATAGGCTGGTAAATATTCTCTGAGCCTACGTATGTGTACACCGCGCCTGGCTGTATGTTGTCAGACGCATTCATCGGCGGCGCGCCGGGCTGCTGAACGCTACGGAGAAATAACTCGCCTCCGCCGGTCAGATCGTGCGTAATCGCCCCGGTTTTCACATGGCCAGTTACCAGCGCCTCGGCCTGGGCGTCGATGCGCAGTTCGCCGGGGTCGCGGTAATCATAGATGTCATACGTCCCATCGGGAGCAAAGAACCAAGGATAGGGAGCCGAACCTGTATTGCACTCCGTTTCGTTGTAGCAGCCGTATGCATAGATCACGTTGTCGTCGATCAGCGAATGGCTGTAACTCGCCGCGGCAAAAGCCTTCCATCCTCCCGGCAGATCGTAGTCCAGCCGCGCGCCGGAGTTAGATGTATCGAAGGTATTCGGCTTGGCCCACGGCTGCTCGCCCAGCATCGTCGATGGGTAAACTTGCTCGTCGTCCAAGGCCGTCTTCTGCAGGTTGGGAACGACCGTGCCGCCGAGAAGCTGATAGCCGCAAACCGAGCGCTCCACCTTGTGCTGATATTCGAAGTCGCCCTTCAGAATTGCTTTCGGACTTATCTTCCAATCGGCCGCGCCCGCGCCCGTCGCGCGCCAGCCGTTGGCGTCGTTGACATAACTCTGGATATCTTCTCCGGCCAGATTCACGCGCGCGCCCACCTGCTTCCGGCTGCCGAAAAGATGCCCCAGATCGACCGCGCCATAGCTGCTTCCGCGATGATCGGTGGCCAGATCGACGGCCTTCACGACCGCCGGCCGCTTGGTGACGTAATTGATCAGCCCGCCGCCCGAGGCCACGCCGCTCTCCACTCCGGCAACGCCCTTGAGGAACTCGACGCGCTCCTTGTTTTCAAGCGGCACGTCCTGCTCGCCGGCGATGGTCATGCCGTTGACCTGGAGTCCCGTGGCCAGGTCGATGGGGAAGCCGCGAATCTCGTAGTCGCCGTAATAACCCACCGGCGCGTAATCCTCGCCAATGGAGGCGTCGTTCTTCACTACGTCCGATAGCAGGCGCGAGACCTGGTCGGAAAGCAAATCGCGAGTTACGACCGTGGCCGATAGCGGCGTCTCCGCGAGCGTTGCGCCGTCCAGAGTGCCCACCGTGACGGCCTCGGGAAGATAATCGTCCTTCACCTCGCCGTGGACCACGACCGTGGTGGTGACGCGCTGTATCTGTTGCGCGGGCTTGGGCGCTTCGGGCGTCTGCGTTGCGGCGGGCGGCGCGGCGTTCTGAGAAGATGCGCCAAGCGCAGCGCCCAGGCAGCAGAGGAGCATCAACGCCTTGACGAGAGAAGCTCGGAGCGCCGCGAGTCCGGCGCTTGCGGAAGATGGTGGGATTCTGCGGATCGTCTTGCCGGCAGCGGCTTTGAGCATGGTTTCCCCTTGTTCCCAAATTCAATGAAACAAGAGCACTCACGCTGCGATTCGAGGAAGAAGGCCGTTCGGCTTCGAAAGCTTCCCACGCCGGTATTGTCCGGATCGGGTTCGAGGGTATCTCTCAGCCCCACTTCAAG
>Ga0187890_10003349_pt1 | contig 11078 bp, 15 predicted proteins | sample June2016WEW_21_1_FD_133005 | JGI IMG/M metagenome (GOLD analysis project Ga0187890, IMG submission 133005) | Peatland microbial communities from SPRUCE experiment site at the Marcell Experimental Forest, Minnesota, USA - June2016WEW_21_10 | ecosystem: Environmental > Terrestrial > Soil >...
ACGGTGCCGAAGAAGCTCGGGTGATGCTCCAGGCACCAGTCCAGCAACGCGCGTGCCTGCGCGTGCTCGCGCCGGTTGAGGTGAAGCTCGGCGAGCGCAATCCGCGGCAGGTAGGTGCCACAGCCGACGGTAGCGGTATAGCGGACCGGGGCGTCCCCGAGCTCGATGCAGCGCTCGTAGTAGGCGATCGCCTCGTCGATCTGGCCGAGGGCTAGCGACGCCGTCGCCTGTTCGAAGACCAGGTCAGTGAAGTTCGGGAAGCGCGCCAAGCCGTCGCGAGCGCGCTCGATCGCGTCCGCCGGCCGGCCACAGACGCGCAGCGACTTGACGAGCCGTGCCACCAGCGACGGCGTGAACTCGTAGGTCCCCACGTCCTCGCGCTCGGCCATCGCCCAGGCTTCCTCGAACTCGCGCAGCGCTGCCGGGCCATCCCCCGCCGCCGCGTACTCCGAACCGAGGTTGAAATGCAGGAAGGCGCTCGGCGGGCTCTCCTGCTGTTGTTTGAGCAGCAGCTCGATGTTGCGCCGTGACTTCTCCTTCGCATCGCGCACGACACCGAGGTAGCCGTAGTGCTCGAGCCGGACCGAGGTTTGCTCGATCCTGTCGGGCAGGTACCCGGGGAGCTTGTTGCCGATCTGCTCGTGCAGCCGACCGTCGAAGCGGTACTCAGGACGGTTGCGGAACATACGCAGCGCGTTGTGCGTGACCGCCGTGCCGTCTGTGATGTCGCCGGTGAAGTTCGTCTCGACGAAGTAGAAGGCCTCCCGCCAGGTATGGCCAGTGAGCGCGCGCAGCTTCTCGACGTCTTCGGCGACAAGCACCTCGTCGGCGTCCAGGTACATCACCCAGTCTCCGGTCGCGGCCTCGAAGGACACGTTGCGCGCATCGCTGAACGAGCCGGTCCAAGCGAACTCGATGACCTGCGCGCCGAACTGCCTGGCAATCTCGATCGTGCTGTCCTGCGACCCGGTATCGACGACGATGATCTCGTCGACTGCTGGTGCCGCGGCCGCCAGGCAGCGGGGCAGCATCTCCTCCTCGTCGCGCACGATCATGCAGAGGCTCAGCCGCAGGTCACGCGGTGGCCTGGCGCGCTTCGTGATTGCGCTCACGCGCGGTTCGAGGTTGGTGACGCTGGCCGCTGTGCGGATCGCAGCGCCGCCGCGGCGTTTGCGTCGCGCCGCCACCGCGGCGAGATTCCCCTGGCAGGGGCGCAGGCCGGGATCCAGGCGCAGCGCCGCACCGAACAGTGCTTCGGCAGCATCAAGGCTCCAAAGCTCGTAGAACGCAACGCCGGCCGAGTTCAGGATCACCGGCTCGAGCGGGTTCTCCTCGAGCAGCTTGATCGCCTGGCGAGCGATCCGCGTGTAGATCTCTCGCGCACGACCCGCGCTCACATGCATGCACGCCGCGTAGCCCTGGTCGAGCAGCATCGTGCGTGCGCGGTAGCGGCGGTGCGGGTCGGTCTGCTGCGCCGCCTGCTCGAACAGCTGGCCGTAGGCAGCGATGCTGCCGTGCTCGAGCTCGAGCGCTGCCCGCGCGGCCAGCGCCGCCGGATCGGGCGCGGCGTCGTCACGCAGCGACGGGCCTGTTAGACGTAGAGCCATGCGAGGGGTAGCCCGAAGGGGCTGCGCCAGTGATCGGCACCAGACCCGCAGACCTGAGGCAATCTGCAGCCGGGATTGCAGGCTTTAGGCGGCTAAACGAAATGCCGATACGGCTGCCGCATGGAGTGGCCAGGTCCGCTCCCAAGGTCCTAGAGAGGAGTAGCCGTGAGCGCACAGGAGGGGCATCGCATCTCAGCTGAAGAGGTGCTCGCGCTATGGACCGCGTACCGCGAGAGCGGCGACAGGCGGCTGCGGGACCGGCTCGTACTGACCTTCGCGCCGATGGTCAAGTACATCGTCTACAAGAAGATCCGCGAGATCCCGGCGCGCTGCGACGTGGAGGATTTCATCTCGTGCGGGCTCGAGGCGCTGATCCGTTCGATCGACCGCTATGACCCGACGAAAGGCGCGACGCTGGAGCAGTTCGCGTGGACGCGGATCCACGGCGCGGTGCTCGATGAGCTGCGCCGCCACGACTGGGCGCCGCGCTCGCTGCGCCGCTGGGAGCGCGACATCGCGCAGGCCCGTGAGCGCTTCGTCGCCCTCCACGGCCGCCGCCCTTCGCGCGTGGAGCTAGCCGACATGGTTGGCCTCACCCCGGACCAGCTGCGCAACCAGCTCGACGACATCGCGGTCTCCGATGTCGGTTCGCTCAACTCGCTCGTCGCCGGCGTCGGCGAGGACGGGACGCTCGAGCGGATCGACCTGCTGGCAAGCACCGATCGCGAAGCCGACCCGGAGCACGCGAGCGCTCTCTCAGAGGCCAAGGACCGCTTCCGGCAAGCCTTCCAGCGACTCCCCGATCGCGAGCGGCGCGTCGCTGTACTGCTCTACGTGCAGAACATGACGCTGCGCGAGGTCGGCGAGGTGCTCGGCGTGTCCGAGAGCCGCGTCTGCCAGATCCACACCCAGCTGCGGCGCACGCTGCGCACGCTGCTCGACGAGGACGCCTCGCTCTTCTCCGAGGTAGCTTAGCTGCGGGGCCCTCGGCGCGGGCGGGCGTGGGTAGCGTCCGTGCTGGTCGGGCCTCCTCGCGGCTTTACCCGCACGCGCACGTTCGCGATGTATGCGCTCAGCACTTCGGACGAGTTCGCGCTGCCGCAGCGGGCGCACCTTCTTCCAAGAGCGCGCTCCTACGCAGCCACCAGCGCGTCCAGCTGGCGAGGATGACCGCCCAGTGCGCGTTCGCCTAGCAGCCGCTCGCGCGGCGGTCACCGCAGCCTGTACGCCCACGCCAGCGTCTCGGCCACCGCGACGTAGAGCGCTTCGGGAATCTCGTCGCCGAGTTCGAGCAGCCCGAGCGCCTGCGCCAGAGCTGGATCCTTGCGGATTGGCACGCCGGCCTCGTGCGCGGTCGCGACGATGCGCTCCGCGATCAGGCCGGCGCCCGAGGCGACGACGCGCGGAGCGTTCTGACCATGCTCGTAGCTGAGGGCCGTCGCGTGGCGGCGTTTTGTGCGCTCGTCAGACATACATGTCCAGCGGCGGTCGCTGTGTGCCGATCGTCAGCCCGATATCGCGTGCCGTCGCCGTCGCGAGTCGCTCCCGTAGTTCCGGTGCAGCCGCACGCGCGAGCTCCTCGCCGTCGGCGCTTGCCATCAGCACGGTCACGCTGAGCGCGCCGCCCGCGTAGAGATCGAAGCGCAGGTCGATCGGGCCGAGGCTCGCCGTCTCGTAGCGCAACGCGACCGTCTGACTTGCCGGGGCACCCGAGCCGCCGCCCCCCTCCTGCTCGGTGACCTCCTCTTCGCGCGCTTGCTCAGGCGGCTGCATGCCCAGCACGAGCCGCTCGGGCGAGACCTCCCGGACGACCAGGCGCAGCTCGTCCCCGGCATGAACTCCCGGCGGAAGCGTTGCCGCGAGGCGCGCCCCAGCGATGCTGAGCAAGCCCTTGCCGCCGAGTTCCGCCTCGATTACTCGCGCCACCATGACCCGGCCCACGGCCAGGTTCACGCCCGGGAGCTGGAGGGCCCGCAGCTGCGTGGAGTCGACGAGGATCGGATCCATGCTCAAGGATCATCGCGCACGGCCGACGACTACGGCCGATGGATCTCGGCCTGAGCATTGCCGCGTCGGGCATGGTCGCCGACCAGGTGCGCGAGGATCAGCTCGCGAACGACCTGTCCAACTCGTCCACGCCCGGCTACAAGCCGCTTGATGACTCGCAAAGCGCATTCGGCGCGCTGCTGTTGGAAAGCCAGGGCCAGTCGGTCGGGACGATCGACACGAACACCGAGATCACGAGTCAGTCACCCGACCTTACGCAGGGAACTCTCGAGTCGACTGGCGAGCCACTCGACTTCGCGATCGACGGCACTGGCTTCTTCGCCGTCCAGACCTCCTCGGGGACGCGCTACACCCGCGACGGCGAGTTCAGCGAGACCGCTCAAGGCAACCTCGTCGACGCGAACGGCAACGACGTGCTCGACCAGCAGGGCTAGCCGGTCAAGGTCGGCGCCGACGGAACCGTCCAGTCGTCCTCGCTCGGTGTCTTCAACGTGCCAAAGCCGGCACCGGAGGGCAACAACCTGTACTCCGGCACCGCTAGCGGCAAGGCGGATGGGACCGTCCAGAGCGGCACCCTCGAGGCCTCCGCAGTTGACTCGGCGACGACGATGGTCAACATGCTCGCGACGCTTGACACCTATCAGGCCGGCCAGCAGGCAATCCAGGCGATCAATCAGACGATGCAGGAGAGCGCGAGCTCAACGGGCGCGCTCGGCGGCAGCTAGGTCGCGTACTAGACGCGCCTCAAGATGGCCGTGCGACCGCCGATCACCCGCTGCGAGATTAGGAGCGATCGGGCTGGACCGCGGCGCGCGGAGGCCACGCTCCCCGAAGTCTGGAGCAGCGATGCTTGAAGGGCTTTATTCCGCCGCATCCGGGATGGAAGCGCAGCAGGACCGGCTTGACGCGATCAGCAACGACATCGCGAACGTCAACACGCCGGGCTATCAATCCGAGCGCGTCGGATTCGAGGATCTGCTCTACAGCGCGGCATCGCCGACCCAGTCGAGCGGCGTCAGCGTCGGCGCGGGTACCCAGGCCGTTGATCTCGGGCCCAGCCAGGCCAGCGGCAGCGTCCAGCAAACCGGGCAGCCGCTCGACCTCGCGATCAACGGCAACGCCTACTTCGAGGTGAAGCAGGCCGACGGCAGCACGGCGCTGACGCTCAATGGCCAGTTCCAGCTCGACTCGAAGGGCCAGCTGACGACCGGCTCCGGCATGATCGTTCAGCCGCCGATCACTCTCCCGGCAGGGACCGCCGCAAGCGACATCACTATCGGCAGCGACGGCACGGTTTCCGTAGGCAACAAGAGCTACGGCAAGATCGCGCTCGTGACCGTGCCCGCAGCCGAACAGCTGACGCCGGGCGGAAACGGCCTCCTGATCCCGAGCTCGGCTAGCGGCAGCCCGAAGGCAGCGACGGGGGCGAGCGTCGTCCAGGGCTCGCTGAACAGCTCTGACGTGAACATCGCCACCGCGATGACCGACATGATGGATGCTCAGCAGACCTACTCGCTGGCGAGCAAGGCGATGGACATCGAACAGCAGATGATGCAGACCGCGGACCAGCTGCGCTGATGGCATTGACCGCAAGTGACATCTCGAGCTCGCTAACCGCTGTCAACACGACGACAGAGCCCGCAAGCGTTCGTGACGGCTCGCCGGCGGTCAAGCAGGCCTACTCAGAGGCACTCGACTTCGAGAGCGTGCTCGTCAACCAGCTCTGCGAGCAGATGATGCAAAACAGCGGCCTCGACAGCTCCTCCTCCTCCTCCTCCGACGGCAGCTCGGGTCTCGGCGGGTTCGCTTCGCTCCTGCCAAGCGCGCTTTCCAGCTCGATCATGTCGGCTGGCGGTCTCGGCCTGGCGGCCCAGCTTCTGCCGAGCTTCGAAAGTGCTGATGCCGCCGGTAGCACCCAAGACGGCAGCGAGACGGAGCAGTCGTGAGTCTCGCCGCCCTGCCGAGTGCACGGCTCCCGGCGGGTCCGGCCGGCGACCCGCAGTTGAGCGCTGAAGTGCTGGCGCACCTCGACACGCAACTCGCGTCAGCGCGTGTGCTGCTCGCCATCGTTCTCGAACAGGGCCAGGCGATCCGCCGGCGCGCTGTCCAGGAAGTGGTCAATCTCGCCGGCCGCATGCAGGCCGAGCTCGAGCGCCGTCGCCAGATCGACGCTGCGCGCACGCTCCTGCTCGAGCGTGCGGGCGCGCGCCTTCGGATCGGCTCCGGCGCGGTCACCCTCGAGGCGCTGACCTCGCTGATGACTGCTGCGGCCGCAACGGCGGCACGCGCGGCAAGCGCAGAGCTACGCGGCCTGCTCGATGAGATCCAGCGCGAACACATCGTCAACCGCGCGCTGATGACCCACGAGCTCGCCTTCCTCGACCACCTGTTGCGCCTTGTCGACCTCGACGGTCCTGGCGCCTACGGCGACGCCGCTACGAAGCCGTCCAGGCGCAGCGCCGCGACCGTCGGAGCGCGCCGCGTCCTCGACATGCAGGCATAGCGATGGCGATCCCAACGCTCACGGGTATCGATTCGGCGCTGTCGGGCATCGAGGCAGCCCAGGTCGAGCTCGATACGACCAGCAACAACATCGACAACGAGAGCACGACCGGCTACTCCGAAGAGGTCGTCAACCTCAGCGAGAGCACGCCGCTGACGATCCCGTCGGCGACCAACGCGGACGGCGCCAGCACACAGCTGGGTACGGGCGTCGATGTCGGGTCGGTCACGCGGCAGCGCAACACGTTTCTCGATGCGCAGTACCGCGCGCAGAACACCCAGCTCGGGAGCTACACGCAACAGGCGACAGATCTGGGCGATGCCCAGACACTCCTGAACGAGCCGTCCACCGACGCGATCTCCGGTCAGCTGCAGACGTTTTGGAGCGACTGGAACTCCGTCGCCAACGATCCGTCGAGCCTTTCGGCGCAGCAGGCTCTGGTCGGCGACGCGGGAACGCTCTCGCAGACGATCAACAACGTCTACAGCGGCCTCCAACAGGTGCAGAGCGAGGCGAGCGCGCAGTACACGAGCCTCACCGCCGCGCCCAGTTCCGGCAACTCCACTGGCGGCGAGCTCTATCAGGACGCGACCAAGATCGCCTCACTCAACACGTCGATCACGCAGGCGCTCGCGGCCGGGCAGAGCCCGAACACGCTCGAGGATGAGCGCGACAGCGCGCTCGACGACCTCTCGACGCTCGGCAACATCACCGTCACCCAGCAGAACGACGGCTCGGTCACCGTCAACTTCGGCGATGCTTCAAACCCGCTCGTGTCCGGCGGCACTGTCGATTGGCCGCAGACGATCACGAGCGCGACAGGTGGCGAGCTCGGTGCCCTGCTGGACGCCTCCTCCTCGACCGGCACGATCGGCGGCTACATGAGCTCGCTCAGCAGCATCGCCAGCGATCTCAGCTCCACGGTCAACGGACTCTCAACCGGGTTCTTCGGTAGCGCGAGCGGCTCGCAGATCATCGGCAATCCAGCGGTGAGCGCCGGCAGCGTCGATACGACGAACGCCGGGCAGGTCGCAAACCTGCAGGGCGGCACGGTTGACCAGACCTACGACCAGCTCGTGACGCAGGTCGGCGATGACGTCAGCAGCGCGCAGAGCAGCCAGACGACCTCGCAGGCGATCGTCACAGCGTTCTCTGACCAGCGCGACAGCGTCTCCGGCGTCTCGGAGGAGCAGGAGATGGCGAACCTGATCAGTGAGCAGCGCGGCTATCAGGCATCCGCGCAGACGCTGTCAACCCTCAGCAGCGTGCTGGGAACGTTGATCAGTCAGGTTGGAGGCGCGGGACTCTGATGGTCGAGCGCGTCACAGAGCTGATGATGTCGCAGGACGTCGTCACGAACGTCGACTCGGACATGACCGCGTTGACTCAGACCGAGTCCGAGCTGGCGTCCGGCAAGCGGATCAACCAGCCGTCGGATGACCCGTACGGGACGAGCGTGATCCTCGATCTGAACGACAACCTCTCGGAGCAGACCAATTATTCGAACAACAACACCGACGGCACCGCCTGGCTCAACACCGCCAGTAGCGCGCTGACGTCGATCAACAACGCTGTCGAGACAATCCGCGAGCTTGTGGTCGAAGGGGCAAACGACACGAACTCGAGCTCCGATGACCAGTCCGCGGCATCCGAGGTCAACGAGCTGATCGACGAGATCAAGCAGGAGGCCAACTCGCAGTACGACGGTAACTACGTGTTCTCCGGCTCGGACAGCTCAACCGCGCCCTACGCGACGGGTAGCAACGACACCTACCAGGGCAACAGCGGCTCCGTTACGCGCCAAATCGGGGCCAACGAGAGCGTCCAGGTCAACACGGATCTGTCGAGCGTGCTCGGCAACGGCTCCGGCTCTAATGACGGCCTGCTGCTGGACACGCTGCGTCAGGTCGCCACCGACCTGCAGAACGGCTCGCAGACCGGTCTCGAGACAGACCTCGGCAACCTGGACACGAACGTGGACTCGCTACAGGCGCTCCAGTCGAACGTTGGCGTTCTGACCGACCGACTCTCGGACGCAGCATCGGAGGTACAGTCCGAGCAGTCGGCTGACAACACGCAGCTCGCGAGCACGCAGGATGCCGACGAGGCAACACTCACCACCCAGTATTCGACTGAATCTGCCGCCTACGAGGCAGCGCTCGAGGCTGGCGCGAAGATAATCGAGGAATCACTGACCGACTTTCTGAGCTCATGACACACACGCCCAACACAACAATGACGATCCAAAGCTCACGCTTCGGCAGCCTGGAAGTTCAGCCCGATGCTGTGATCGACTTTCCCGACGGGCTGATCGGATTGCGCGGCTCGCGCTACACGCTGATCGCCAACACCCCGAACAGTCCTTTCCTCTGGTTGCACTCGCTCGATGACGGCGCGCTCGCGCTACCGGTTGCCAATCCGCAGCAGTTCTTCGCCGGTTACAAGCTCGAGCTCGGCGAGAGCGAGGCACAACGGCTCGGGCTCGACGAAGCCAGCCCGATCGACCTCTACGTCACGGTGCGCGCGGCGCCGGTTCTCTCCGACTTCGTCGCGAACCTGCGTGCCCCGATCGTGATCCACGCCGGCGTCGGCCACCAGGTGATCAACCAGGCAGCCGGTTGCGAGCTGCGTGCCCCGCTGTTTCCAGCCGATGCGGGCCTCCCGGCCCAGTCGCAGTCGGCCGCTTGACGACGCCCGCGATCGCCGCGACGATAATACGGCGATGCTGAAGATCACCCGCCGCACAGGCGAGCGGATCATGCTCGGCGAAGACATCGTCGTGACCCTGCTCGAGATCTCCGGGCAGACCGCGCGGATCGGGATCGACGCGCCCCGCGCCGTCCCCGTCTACCGCGAGGAGATCTGGGTCGAGGTCAAGCGCGAGAACGAGGCGGCCGCTGGCTCCGGCGGCGCGCTGCCGGAGCTCGAGCGCGCGAACGGCGTCGCAGCCGTCAGCGGGCACGCCGAGGTCAAGGTCACCGGCGAGCAGTAGCGGCCGGCTAGGCGCCGCTTACGCTGGGAAAAGGATCCGGCCGGGAACGACTGTGTCCTCATCGGTGAGGTAGGCCGCGCAGGTGCGGTGGTAGCCGTCGGCGATCTGTAGCACGATCTCGTCGCGCAAACAGACCAGCAGGATCGGGGAGATCGCGATCCCGGCCTTGATGTGCGCGAGCTTCTCGACGACCTCGCCGCTCTTCTTGGCAGTGAGCAGCGGCAGCTGTGCCGCACGCAGGATGTCCTTGGCACGCCAATGGCCGTTCGGCGCCTGTGCAAACCGTGCGATCAGGTCATCGAGCGTCTCCGGGGGAACGATCAGCGAGAGGTAGCTGCGCGCGGCCGCGTAGTCCTTGTCCTCGGGCTCTTCGAGCCAGTTGATCTTCTTCGGCATACCTCTCAGACACCTCCTGCGACTGCCGGGAGGATCGTCAGCTCGCTGCCGTCGGGGACCGGCGTATCGAGGCCCTCGAGGAAGCGGATGTCCTCGCCCCCGACATAGACGTTGACAAAGCGGCGCAGCGCGCCGCCATCATCGGCGATCCGCCCCCGCAGCTCGCCAAAGCGGTCGAACAGCGATTCGAGCACCTCGCGCACGGTCGTTCCCTGCACGCTCACCTCGGTTGCCCCGCCGGTTGCTGGACGCAGCGCGAGCGGGATCTTGACAGCGACAGCCACCTAGCTCACCGCCCCGGCAAACGTCTCGTCGAACGCTTCGATGCTCGGCTCGATCTGCCGTCGCTCGAAGCTGCCCCTGACCGCGTCGAGGGTCTTCAGGCCGACGCCGGTGATCACGAGCACGACGCGCTCATCGGGGTCGATCTCGCCACGCCGCGCCAGCTCCGCGAGCACCGCCGTACTGACGCCGCCAGCCGTCTCGGTGAAGACGCCCGTCGTCTGCGCGAGCAGTGAGATGCCTTCGCGGATCTGCTCGTCGGTCACGGACTCGATCGTACCGCCGGTGCGGCGCGCCAGATCGAGCGCGTAGGGACCATCGGCGGGGTTGCCGATTGCCAACGACTTGGCGATCGTGTCCGGCTTCACCGGCTGGCAGAAGTCGGCGCCGGCGGCAAACGCATTGGCGACCGGGGCACAACCCGTTGCCTGCGCACCATTCATCACCGGCAGGTCCCCCTCGACGATACCGAGCGAGAGCCACTCCTCAAAGCCGCGCGCGATCTTCGTGAACAGGGAGCCGGACGCGATCGGGACGATCAAACGGTCGGGCAGCGTCCAATCGAGCTGCTCGGCGATCTCGAACGCCACTGTCTTCGAGCCTTCGGCGTAGTAGGGCCGCATGTTGATGTTCACGAACGCCCAATCGTCATGCTCGGCCGAGATCTCCGTGCAGAGGCGGTTCACATCGTCGTAGGTGCCGCGAACCTCCACCAGGTTGGTGCCGTAGGTTCCGGTCGCGAGGACCTTCTGCTCCTCGAGGTCGGCCGGGATGAACACGTATGACGGCAGGCCGACCGCCGCGGCCTGCGCCGCCACCGCGTTTCCGAGATTGCCTGTCGAGGCGCAAGCGAGCGCGCTGAAGCCGAGCTCCCGCGCCCGCGCCGAGGCGATCGCGACCACGCGATCCTTGAACGAATATGTCGGATTCGCGGCGTCGTTCTTGACGTAGAGGTTGCGCAGCCCGAGACGCTCGCCGAGCCGCTCGGCGCGCATCAGCGGGGTCCATCCGGCCGGAAGCCCGGCGAGCGGTATGGCGGGGTTGCCCGGTCCCGGCGGCGGGCCGCTGAGCGGCAGGAAGTCGGCGTAGCGCCAGACGTCCTCGCGTCCCGCCCTGATGCGCCGGCGCAGCGCGTCGCGGTCGCCAAGGCCGCTGTGGTCGTAGGTCACCTCGAGCGGACCGAAGCATCGCTCGCAGACGTACAACGCCTCGAGCGGATAGGTGGTCCCGCACTCCTTGCACTTCAACTGCTCGACTGCCATGAAAAAAACCTCCGCCGGTCTTGTGGCGA
>Ga0187890_10003350_pt1 | contig 11076 bp, 2 predicted proteins | sample June2016WEW_21_1_FD_133005 | JGI IMG/M metagenome (GOLD analysis project Ga0187890, IMG submission 133005) | Peatland microbial communities from SPRUCE experiment site at the Marcell Experimental Forest, Minnesota, USA - June2016WEW_21_10 | ecosystem: Environmental > Terrestrial > Soil >...
ACTAACTCGATAACTTTGCCGCGAATTCCCGAAGGCAGCGAGCGGCGCGTGCGTTCATTGGCAACCAGCACCACGCTGGCGCGCCTCTTGCCGGGCAGCAGCGCGTTGCCGGCATCCGCAAACAGGCGGGCAAAGGCAAGCGCCGCGCGGCTCATCCACGATTCGGAACGGCGAAAGGCCGGCGGGTAATCCATTCCTCCATTCAGCGGACCGATCACCACTGGAACGCCCAGCCCGAAGAGCAGAGAAGGAAAGCGCGGAGCCACGGGAATGGGCTGGTGAATCACGTCAATGCGCTGGCCGCGGATCAGCCGGCGCACGATAGCTCGCTGACAGACTTGCGTAATGAGCTGGATGAGAAGGCCCAGCGTGGCTTCAGACAGCCGCCTGGGCAGATAGCGGCTTATATAGAAAAGAAGCTTGTGAATCCACAGGTCTGGAACAAATCGGAAGCGGCCGGTCTCATTCGGAAACAGCTCCGTGACTTCGCTTTGCGTGCGCGAGTGAACAACCATCCAGCATTCGACGCCGCGAGATCGCAGCTGGCGAAAGTAGTGAAGGGGAAGAATGGCCTCGCCGCCGAAGCGTTCCGAGGCATTTTCGGCAACAATGCAAATTCGCATGGACGCTCACGCAGTGCGGAAGATTTGGTAGTATCCCATAGCTTGCAGCATGCGCTTGAACGCCCGTTCCCGCGCATACTGTGCCGGTGTAAGTTCCTCGAACGGAAGCACGCGGCCTGGCTGCTGGAGTGTAGCCCGACCGTCCAGCAAGCCCGACTCGCGAGCCTTGTGCAGCCACCACTTTGCCTCGCCGCCGGCGTGAAAACATTTTATGCTGGCCCAGGTTTCCGATTTCAGAATGCTTTGGCCGCTCACGCCCAGCTTGGTCATCACTCGTTTTGCCGGCGACCGGCGCCAGCATTTCCAAAACGCGGGGTCGAGGTGCCCTCCGCCCACCCGCATGGCCAGAGCCGCCCACACGATCGCTTCCACGTGCATGATGCGCGGCAGCCTGGCGCCGCCCAGCCTGCCTATCAGCCAATCAAGCCAATCCAGATCGGCTGCAGCGCGCCAGTGCGCGACGCCAATGTCCACGTGGTGCGCAAGCCGGATTCCATCGCCGATCGCTGTCTTGACAACCTCAGGCGGAAACAGGCAGTTCGGCTGTTGCCACATCAGCAGCAAACCGTTCCGGGGCGTCGCCTCAAACTGAAAGCGATTGGGAAAGTAAAGGTCCGGGTCGAGCAAAATCAATTCTTCGCCGGGCTCGCTCAACAGCAGCGGATCGGTAATCTTGCGCCAGCAGGGATGACCGCGGCGGAAGGCGCGCAGGTTATCGTGCCCGGCGAAGAGCGCTTCCTCCCGAGCGGACACATCCTGCTCCGAATACACAGTCCATCGATGCGCATGGGCATCGAGCGCGGCCATAGTCTCGATCAACTCTTCCTTGTCCTGCGTGGAGTCGGTAATCAAGCGCAGGTGAAGGTCTTCGACAGAATAGGCGAACAGACTTTCGAGCGCATCCCCGGCATAACTCAGGGAGCGGGGTGAGAGCACCATATACACATGGCGGATAGTCATCGGCGGCATCCTCGTTATCCCGCGCAGGCCGCCGGTTCGCTCACACGAATCTCGGCGGCATCGGAATGCTCCAGGCGGGCTCGCAGTTGCGCCGCCAAAACCTGGATGTTCGGTTCCCGGAATACCAGGTCGTGATCGCCGGGCAGTTCATACACCTCGATGCCGCCCTCCGCGAATGGGGTCCATCCCAGATCCAGAGGCAGCCGGGGATCGGGTTGGACGGAAGCGCGGAAAAGCGTGATTGTCCCCGGCCAGCGCCGCGGTTGGTAGTTCATGGCCGCCACCCAGGAGACATCGTCGGTGCTCTTCATGAAGGACGGCACGGAGCGAAAGCCCAGAGCGGTTGCCAGCGTGTAAATCCGGCGCAGGGATCGCGTATATAGCTTCTTCCACATGTAATCGACCTTTTCCGTGAGCGAGAGAGAAGAAAGATTCCTTAGGAACCGCGCGATTCGGCGGTCGACCTTGACTCGCACGGAATCCTGCCGTTGCATCAAGGTCATGTAATCGCGCTGCCGGCTATCGAGCATGCCCAACAGTTCCACCTTCTCTCCCAGGGCGCGCAACCGATGCGCGATTTCCAGAGCCACCGTTCCCCCGAAAGAGTATCCGAGAAAATAGTAAGGCCCCCTGGGCTGGATTCCCTGTATCTCGGCCAGATAGAATGCCGCCTGATCTTCCAGGCGAAGCAGCGCCGGCTGGCCGGCCAGCAGCGACTGCGCTTGCACTCCATAGATTGGATGGTCCGTCCCAACCAGCTTGGCAAGCTGGTAGAAGCGAATAACATTTCCGCCCGCGCCGTGAATGATGAACAGAGGAGTTGCCGTTCCCTCCGGCTGCATGGGAACGATCGATGAACTGCCGTTCGCGGAGAGGCGCTTGCGAACCAGTTCCGAAATCCGCTCGACCGTATGCCCGGAGAAGAGCGCGGCCAGCCCAAAATCGAGCGAATAAATCTTGTTGATCCGGGAGATAATTTGCATGGCGGCCAGCGACCGCCCGCCAAGGTCGAAGAAGCTGTCGCGAATGCTCAGATTCTTAACCCCTATCGCCGTCTCCCATATTCGCGCTATCTGCGCCTCGAGCGCATCGCGGGGCGCCAGATATTCTTCGCATTGCTTGCGGGTTGCCGAATCTCCCTGGCTCGCGCCAGCGGTCAGATGTCCATTCCGATCGACGGCCTCTTCGACGGTTGCGCGCGCAACCGCCCCGTTTCCGGCCGCGATGAGCTGCGGGCCGCCTTCTTCCCGCACCGCCGCTTCTGCCGCGGGAGTTTCCACGCCAGTCAGAACGGTTTCGAGAATCCGCACGTAGAGCTCGAGTATTCGCTGGATGGTCGAAACGCGGAAGAAGCCGGGATTATATTCCAACTGCAGGCGCGGGCCTTCGGCGCGCTCGACGATGCTCAGCATCAGATCGAACATTGTCCCCGGACTGACGGAGCGCAGGGGAACGATCTCCAGAGACGGCGTCTTCTGGGCCTGCATGAAGGCCTTTTGATAGATGAAATACACCTGGAGAGATATCTGATTCCTGTCGCGGCAAAAGAAATCGTCCTGGTTCAGATCCTCAAAAGGCAAATCCTGATGAGCCAGCGCGCCCAGCGTCCAGTTACGAACGCTCTCGAGGATCGAACCAAGGCTATCCCCCTTCTCGACCTTGATGCGGATGACCTGCGGATTGGAAAAGGGGCCGATCAGATCTTCCGTCTCCGGGCGGCGGTTGGCGCAGGGAGTGCCGATAAGAATATCTCTCTGGCCGGTCAGCCGATGGAGCATTGCGGCGTAGACCGAAAGCAGCAGCATATAAAGCGTCACTCCCCGGAGCACGCAGAAATCCCTCGCCTGGCGCACTAGATCCGGGGGCAGCAGAAGCGTCTCGATGTCGCCGCGCTCTTCGCCTCCGCCGCCGGGAAAGTCACGACGGATGCGAAGCGGGGAGAAATCCCCTGCGAGAGTTTGACGCCAGTACTCGAGAGATTCCGCCGACTCCTTTCCTTTTCTCCACTGCTCCAGCCAGACCGCGAAGTCGCCAAACTGAATGGGCAATTCCGGCAGCGCTGGGGGAAGGTTGCGCACCAGGCCGTCGTAGATAGCAGCAAAGTCTCGCAGCACCACCCCGTTCGACCATCCGTCGCAGACGCTGTGATGGATGGTGACCAGAAGAATGTGCTCGTCGGCGGCCATCTGGATTGCGCGGGCAAAAAACAGCGGCCCCTTTTCCATATCCATCTGGATACGGGCTTGGCGCTGGACGATCGCATCGGCCTCCCGCCGGCGCGCATCCTTCGGCAGATGCCGCAGGTCCTCGACCGGCAGTGGCACTTCGATGGGCGAATGAATCAGCTGGGATAGCTGGCCGTCGACAACCTCGAAGGTGGTGCGCAGAGACTCATGGCGGCGCACCAGCTCCGCCAACGCCGCCGCCACCAAGTCGGGAGCTAGCGTTCCCCGGCAGCTCCATGCGATGGGCATATTCAGAGCGTGATTGCCGGGATACATCCGGTCGAGCAACCAGAAACGCATCTGGCTCGGAGTGGCCGGCATCACGAAAACATCCGGCTCCGTCCCAGGCGCCCAGGCCCCACCCTGTGGCGAGGAATCCATTTTCTCGGATGAGCTTTTCATCAGACTTTCGTTCTCCGAAATCTCTCCCTGGAAACAGGAGCTATGGCGGGGCCGGCGGGAGCTTTCTCCGGGCCCAGACTCTCGGCCTCTCCAATAACGCTGGACAGATTGGCAATGGTGCGGTGCTGGAAGATCTGCGCGGGTTGGATGGGCAGGCCTTCCCGGCCGGCACGCGCGGAGATGCGGAAGATCAGGAGCGAATCGGCGCCCAGTTCAAAGATGCTGTCGGTAATGCTGACTCGCTCCAGTTTTAGAACATCGGCCCAAATTGCCGCCAGCTTCTCTTGCTGGGGAGTTACCGCGGGGGTAAATGGCCGCATCTTCGCCTTCGCGGCAAAGGCCGGCTCGGGCAGAGACTTGCGGTCGATCTTGCCGTTGGCGGTCCGGGGCAGCGCGGGCAGCACGGTAATGACGGCCGGGTGCATATACTCGGGCAGCTTGGCGGTCAGCAGGGTGTGCAATTGCCCGTCCAGATCGGCCGGCGGCTGGGCCAGAGCCGAATCGACCCAGGCTACCAGCCGCTTGTCTCCCAGCCCGGCTTCGACGGCGGTAGCCACCGCATCGCGCACAGCGGGATGGCTGGCGAGGACAGCCTCGATTTCACCCAGTTCAATCCGGAAGCCGCGCACCTTCACCTGGAAATCCGACCGGCCAAGAAGTTCAATGTGACCGTCGGGAAGCCAGCGCGCCAGATCGCCGGCGCGATAGATCCGCCCGCGGCCAAATGGATTGGGCAAGAACTTCTCGGCGGTCAATTCGGGCCTGTTCCAATAACCGCGCGCCAATCCCGAGCCCCCGATATACAGCTCGCCGGTCACTCCCACCGGCACCGGATGCAGACGGTCGTCCAGCACATAGAACTGGGTGTTAGCGATGGGCGGCCCAATCGGCACCGGACCATCCTTCTTTGTAAGCCGGGTGGCCGAAGACCAGATGGTCGTCTCCGTCGGCCCGTAAACGTTCCACACATCGTCACTCAAATCGAGCAGCGAATTAGCCAGATCGCGAGCCAGGGCCTCGCCGCCGCAGAGCACTTTCAGGCGCGGCTGGCCTTTCCAACCCGCCTCCAGTAGAATCCGCCAGCCTGCCGGTGTAGCCTGCATCACGGTAGCCTGCGACTGCTCCAACAGGTTCAGCAAACTAAAGCCATCGAGAACCTGCTCCTTGCTGGCAATCGCCAAACGGGCGCCAACCATCAGAGGCAGAAAGAGTTCAAGGGCCGCAATATCGAAAGACAAAGTCGTAACCGCGACCAGCGTGTCGCCGGCGCACAGGCCCGGTTCCCGCTCCATGCTGCGCAGCAGGTTGCTGAGCGCGCCATGCTCGATGGCCACGCCCTTGGGCTGTCCCGTGGAACCCGAGGTATAGATCACGTAGGCCAGGGAATCGGCCTTGGCGGTTGCATCCAAGTTGGCGTCGCTCTCCCGCGCCCACAGCGTCTGCTCGCTGTCAAGACAGACCACCCGCGCGCTGGTGTGCAGGCGCGAGGCCAAATGCTCCTGGGTCAGTAGCAGCGATGCCTGGGCGTCGGCGAGCACCAGTTCCAAACGGCTGACCGGATGGCTGGGGTCGAGGGGCAGGTACGCCGCGCCCGCCTTCAGCACGCCCAACACCGCGCCCACCATCTGATGGGAGCGCTCCAGGTACACGCCCACCAGAGAGCCTTCCCGGATTCCCTGGCGGCGCAGGTGCCGCGCCAGCCGGTTGCTGTACTCGTTCAGCTGCCGGTAGGTCCACTCCGCTCCGTCACAGATCGCCGCCACCCGATTGGGCGTATGAGCGGCTTGCCGCTCGATGGCCCGATAGACCGGCTCGAACCGGCCGAAGTCCACCGCGGTGCGATTCCACTCGTCCAGAACGAGGCTTCGCTCGCTCGCCTGCATGATGTCGAGATCATCGACCTCCCGGCTGGCGTCCGCGGCAATCCCGCGAAGGATCGTCGCATACGAGGCCAGCCAGCGTTCGAGGGTGCTTCTGTCGATCAGGTCCGTGTTGTAATCGCAATTCAGCAGAAGATCGTCGCCGGTCTCGATCACGTTCAAAAAGAGGTCGGTGTTCACAAACGCCTTTGGATTGGAATGCACCTCGGTTCGCAGTCCCTCGAACTGGAGATTGGTTCCCAGCTTTTCCAGATTGAATTGGACCTCAATCAGCGGCAAGCGGCTGGAATCGCGCTGAATCGGCAGCTTTCGCAGCAGGGTGCCATAGGTGAATTCCTGATGATCGTAGGCATCCAGGAGCTGCCCGCGCGTGGCGGCCAGGTGTTCCTTTACCGGGCAGGCCGGCGGCAGCACGCTCAGCATAGGCAGAAAGTGTACGCAATGCCCGACCAGGCTGGCGTCGTCGAAGAGGGCCTGGCCCGCGGCTGAGATGCCGACCACAACTTCGGACTGGCGCGTAAGCCGGTGCAGCAATATCTGAAACGCCGACAGTAGCGATACATACAGCGTGCATCCCAGCCGGGAGCTGGCTTTCTTCAGTTCCGCGGTCAGCTCCGCGCCCAGCGAGGTGAGCAGCGTGGCGCCGTTGTAGGTCTTCACCGCCGGGCGCGGCCGATCCGTCGGCAGGTCCAGCACCGGCGCGCGCCCCGCAAAGAGTTCCACCCAGTAGCGCTCGTTCTCGGCATACGCGCCCGCCTGCGCCTCCTGCTGTTCCTTCAGCGCATAGCTGCTGAAAGGCATCAGCGGAGCCAGAGCCGGCTTCGACCTGGTCTTTGCCGCGCTGTAGATTCTGCCCATATCCTCCAGAAGCTGATTCGACGACCAACCGTCGAGCACCATGTGGTGGCCGGTCAGCAGGAGCGCCAGTTCATCGGGCGCGGTGCGGAAGACCGTTGCGCGCATTAGCGGGCCATTGGAGAGATCGAAGGGCGTGCATCCTTCTTCCGCGATCCTGGCGGAGAGAAAGGCCTCGCGTTCCTGGGCGGAGAGCGCGCTCAGGTCGACGAAGGGAATCTGGCTGGCGAGGACGGGCGCGATCCTCATGCACTCGTCGTTGGGATCGACCGTCGAACGCAGGGCGTCGTGCCGGGCGATGGCGGCTTCGAGCGCACGCTGCACCTCCTCCTCGCTCGCCGTGCCTCGCAGGCGCAGCGTCAGCGATTCGTTGAATGCGCAATTGGCGTCGTTTCCATGCGCGGCGGCAAGCCAGATCTCACGCTGCGCCTCGGTGAGCGGCGCCTGGGCTGGAGCTTCATAGCCTGAAGATTTGCCGCGCGCTTCCGGATGCAATTCGGGCGCGGCGGTCGCCAGCGGCTGGGAGACGGCCGACTGGGAAACGCCCTGCGCTGCCGGCGCCGGCAGCATTCCGCTCCGGCGCATCTCCTGGATCGATTCGCGAAAGCCATCGACCACGCGCGCGAAATCCTCATCGGTGTGCGCGGTGGTAAAGAAGCAAGGGTAGCTTTCGAGGATGTGAATGCCCTTCTCGCGCATGTGGTAATACAGCAGGCTGCCGAAGCGGGCGTCCGCGGGCAGGCTGAAGGTGAACCACGCGCCGCACGGATGCACGCTCGTATCGAGTCCGGCATCGCGGAAACTTGCTTCCACGGCCTGCGCGGCGGAAGCGACCCTCCGGCTCAACGCTTCCTGCAGGCCCGGTCCTGCTTCCTTCAAGTGGAGCAAGACGGCCTTGGCCGCCGCCAGAGCGAGGGGATGGCGCACAAACGTTCCCGCAAAGAAGGTCATTCCGACCTCTGGAGCCGAATCGTCGCCGTATTGCCACGCGCCGCCATCGAGCGTGTCTAGATACTCGGCCTTTCCCGCCACCACGCCGATCGGATAGCCGCCGCCGATGACCTTTCCATAGGTGGCCAGATCGGCGCGAATCCCGTAGTACTCCTGCGCCCCGCCTTGAGCCACACGGAAGCCGGTCACCACCTCGTCGAAGATCAGCGCCGTTCCCGCCTGCGCCGTGATGCTGCGCAGCTCGTGCAAAAAGGCCCGCGGCTGCACCTCCGGATGTCGGCTCTGCATAGGCTCGACCAGAACCGCGGCAATCTCGCTGGCGTGCGCGCGAATAAGCTCCAGAGACTTCTCTGAACCGTATTCCAGCACCATCACGTTGTTGGCGCTTCCCGCCATGATGCCGGGAGCGATGGGCGCGGCCCCGTGCGGGGTGGCGCGCAGCAGAACCTCGTCGAAGGTGCCGTGGTAATCGCCGGTGAAGTAGACGATCTTGTCGCGCCCGGTCACCGTGCGGGCCACGCGCAACGCCGCCATCACCGCTTCGGAACCGGTGTTGCAGAACGCGGCGCGCTCCATGCCCGTCATTTCGCAGATCAAAGCCGCAACTTCGCCGGCCAAATAACTCTGCGGGCCGATCTCCACCCCCAGGTCGATTTGCTTGCGCACCGCATCGGTCACGAACTCCGGTCCGTGGCCGAACATGATGGCACCGAATCCGTTGACGATATCGATGTACTCGTGGTCATCGAGATCCCAGATGCGGGAGCCCTTGGAGCGGCTGGTCACCAAGGGATAGACCATCTCTTTCCACAGCGACCGGAAGCCGGCCACGGCGCGAGGATCGGCAAGATGCGGCCTGTGCGTCTGGGTATACTCTTTCGACTTTCCTGTGCGCCGCGTGTATCGAGCGACGAGTGCTTGGATGTACTCGCGCTGCCCCTCCGTCAGGCCGTCCTTTGTGCCCGCCTGCACCGGCTTGAAGGGCCCGTGAGTCTTGGATCCGCCGGCAGGCGCGACTTCGGCCGGGGCGGCTTGCTTGGCTGGGACAGGCACAGGGCTCGGCGCTGGCTGCGCATGAGCCTGCTGAGGTTCGGCGGCAAGCGCCGCGCCGCCTATTGCCGCCAGTTGCTGCGCGAAGAGCTGCGACATGGCCAGCATCTGCGCCCTGAACAGTTCTTCGAGCGGCGAACCAGGGGCCGCGGACAGCGCCGGTGCGACAGGCCCAGCCGCAACAGTGATCGGCTGCGCCGCTGACTGGGGCTGATGCTGAGGCTGCTCCGCTGGAAAAGCATCCGCGGGAAGAATCGAATCCAGACGGTCGGCAAGCGCGCGAATGCTCGAATACTGCTCGACCATCTGCCGAAAGGTCACCTTCACGCCGAAGCGGCGCTGCACGGCCTGCGTCGCCTGAGTCAGAAAGAGAGAGTCGAATCCCAGTTCCAGAAAGGACGTATCGACGGATTCGGGGCCGGTTGCGACCCCGCTAAGCTCTTCAAAGAGGCTTGCCACGATAGGCTGGAGTCGAAGCCGGCGTTCGGGAGCGGTTCCATTTGTGTCGGTCGGCATGGCGGATTCTCTCTTGACTGGGGTTTCAATCTCTTGCAGCGCGGGAGGGGATGGCTGAAGCAATGGGGCCGAGGCCGCGCGCTGCGGCGGGTCTACCCAGTGCTTCTTGCGCTCAAAGGGATAGGTGGGCAGCGAGACGCGCTCTCTGCGCTCACGGCTCCAGAAGCGCTTCCAATCCGGCTGAACGCCGGCCGCCCACAGCCGGCCCAGGGCCTCCAGCATGGTCTCCGAGCCAAGCGCGTCGGCGGCGCGCTCGGGCATCGACGCCATGATCGGTGTGGCGCGGTTGCCGCGCTGTTGGTGGGCAAGGGTGGTCAGCGTTTGCCCCGGCCCTACCTCAAGCAGCACCGCTCCAGGCAGATCGAGCAGGAGCGCAGCACATTGAGCGAAGCGCACGGGCTGGCGGCAATGGTCCCTCCAATAGCGAGGGGCGGTCGCTTCTTCGGGAGTGATCCACGCGCCGGTCACTCCCGACACATAGGGAATCTCGGGCGCATGAAGGGCCGTCCGATGGACCTCATCCTCGAAGGCGTCCAGCATCGGATCCATCATGGCGGAGTGGAAGGCGTGGGAGGTCCGCAGGCGCTTGCATCCAACCGACTCGCGCTCCAGCCGCTTCTCCAGCTCCTCGATGGCATCGATCGGCCCGGATACGACACACAGAGACGGGCTGTTCAGCGCGGCAATCGAAAGCCGCTCGTCCAGCAAGAGCGCAATCCGCTCCTCGCCGAGGCGCACCGAGAGCATCGCTCCGCGCTCCATCTGCTGCATCAGCCGGCCGCGCGCGGCCACCAGTCTGAGCCCGTCTTCGCGGCTCATCACGCCGGCCACAACAGCGGCAACGAACTCGCCCAGGCTGTGACCGGTCATGGCCTTGGGTTCGATTCCCCATTCCATCCACAGGCTGGCCATCGCCAGTTCGGTAATGAACAGCGCCGGCTGCGCCAGCCGCGTCTCCATGAGCAATGCGGCGCTTGCTTCGGCATCGGCACCGGCGGGAAAGAGCATTTTACGCAGGTCGAGGTCCAGCATGGGCCGCAGAATCTCGGCGCATTCGTCGATCTGCATTCGATATGTGGGCTCCGCCTGGTAGAGTGCGCGGCCCATGCCCGGAAACTGCGCGCCCTGGCCGGTGAAGAGAAAGACCGGCTGGGGCCGGGCGAGGATGCCCGATGCTTTGTGAATTCGCCGGCACGCGGGCTCGGCAAGCATCCGCGCGGCCTCTTCAACGCTGGAGCAAGCGAAAGAGGCGCGATGATCGAAGCTGTGCCGCCCGGTCTGGAGCGTATAGGAGACGTCCGCCAGGTTCACCTCGGGATGCTCGAGAAGATGGCGCCCGAGGTTGGAAAGCGCCGCATCGAGCGCGGCCTCGGAACGCGCGGAGACAAAGAGCAACTGGGCGGGGCGCGCGGCCGGTTCCGGCGAGCTTTCCGGCGCCTCTTCCAGCACCACATGCGCATTCACGCCGCCAACGCCAAACGCGCTCACGCCGGCCATGCGCGAACCGGCGGGCTGCCAGGGCGCGGCTTCGCGGTTCACATAAAAGGGCGTGCTCGCAAAGTCGATGCGGGGATTCGGCTGGCGGAAGTTGGCCACCGGCGGAATCGTTCTGTG
>Ga0187890_10003351_pt1 | contig 11072 bp, 8 predicted proteins | sample June2016WEW_21_1_FD_133005 | JGI IMG/M metagenome (GOLD analysis project Ga0187890, IMG submission 133005) | Peatland microbial communities from SPRUCE experiment site at the Marcell Experimental Forest, Minnesota, USA - June2016WEW_21_10 | ecosystem: Environmental > Terrestrial > Soil >...
CCATCGTGGAGGCTTGCTCCGGCCATAATGGAAAATTATTGAGCATACTCAGTCGTTGGTCGTTAGTCGTTGGTCGTTCGCCATTTCGTGTCGAGTCTTACCGTGTGCCCGCACCGCCGGGTAGTGTCCGGCGGGGCACAGACAAATCCAACCGCCACAAGATAAAAAGAAAAAGGCCCATGAAGAGAATTGTGGAGGCCGCCGCCAGGCGCAGGATGTTTGCTACCATGGCGCCATATTTTCCGGTCTCAGGATCATAGTGATAGCAATAGAGCAGGACGGCATCGACGGCATTGCCGATCTTGCCCTGCGAAGCCTCCACCAATCCCATGCGCAGATCCTTGGGCGGAAAATCCACGCCGTAGAAATAGCGCGAGATGCGGCCTTGCGGCGTGAGCACCATGATGGCGGTGGCATGCGCGAACTGATTGCGCTTAGGGTCATACTGATACTGGAAGCCGACAACTTTGGTGAGCGCGTTGATCGAATCCGGCTGGCCGGTGAGGAAATGCCAGCCTGAAGCGGCATTGGGCCGTCCGTAGCGAGCGACGTAGTCTTTCTTCTTGGCGGCGGCCATCTCAGGAGTTTCGCGCGGGTCGAAGCTGACGGTGACCACGTCGAATTGATTGCCCACGTCGAACTTCACCAGACGCATGGCACTGGCGAGTCCGGCCAGAGCCTCGCCGCACAGCATGGTGCAGTTGTAATAAACCAGGTTCAGGATGAGAGGCTTGTGGCCGAAGTAGTCCCCGAGCTTCACGGTCTTACCGGTATCGTCGAGAAAAGTGAGATCGGGCGGGACCTGCGCGTCCAGATGTTGCTCGATGCCAACGTTCTCGAGCCGGGGAGGACGCGAGTTGGCGGGAGGAGACATGACGCCATTGTTCATCTGGGCCAGGGCGGACGTCGCCAGTAGCGCGAGCGCTAGTAAGATGCGCGCGGTGGAAATCGAATTGTTGCGCTTACGACTCACTTCGCAGCTCACTGCTTTTCACCCTTCTTGCCGGTTCCGTTCTTGCTGATTCCATTCGTTTTTTCGGTTTTCGCAACAGCCGCGTCGCCAGCTTGCGGACGCACCGGAAGACCGCGCTGCACTAACAAATCCATGGCGTGCTCGATGGGGATGCGGACTGTGCCGGCGTTTTCATCGACCCAGCCGTAGCTATCCAGCAGGCCGTCTTCGCGCACGCGAATCTTGTTCAACTGATTTCGTTCATCGGTCTCGAGGCGCGGGTCCGGGAACGCCTTTTCCGCATGTTCCTCATAGTCCCCTTTGGTCTTGAGCACCGGCTGGGGCTGATCCGCGACCAGTGGACTCAGAGGCGGCTGGTTCGCCTTTTCGCGCTTACCGAGAAACTTATAAACGCCCACCAGAAACAGAGCGACCAGCAGCGTGGCTACGCCCAGGCTCAGCAGGAAATAGAGAATGCCAGACGCCTGGAGATCCTGGTGTTCGAAGTTCTCCTTCTCGGCTGGGTTCTCGTGTTTAATCTCGTGAGTCATTTCTCGTTGATTATCTTCCGTCCGTCATTTCTCGTTCCACCTGCTGGTTACACGTGCATTTCATGCGTCGGCTGCAAAACTTCGTGTGCATCCGGGTCATAGGCTGGCAGAAGCGGCAGCGACGCCAGATTGCGGAAAAAATACCAGAGCCAGATTCCGCCGATGGCGATGGGCACGACTATGTCGGCCAAGGTTAAAACGAAAGTCTTGGAAAAGTTCGGCTCGATGATCCAAAACAGATCGAGGTAGCGCATCAGCAACATCCAGGCCGCAAGCCACACCAAGCGGCGAATGTCGCGCTTGAAGGGACGCGAGAGCAACATCGCAAAAGGGATAACAAAGGCGAATAGGACCAGAATCAGCCCAATCGACGCCCAGCCCCCATGGAGGCGCGTTAGATAAAAGGTAATCTCCGAGGGCAGGTTGCCGGCCCAGATGATCAGCCACTGCGAGAAGTTGAAGTACGCCCAGACCATGGTGAAGGCCAGCATCCACTTGCCGTGGTCGTGGACGAAGTCGGGCGTCAACATCTCCGACATGGGCTTGTAGTCATAAAGAATGCGCTCGACCACCACCGCGAAACACATCGCGGAGAGCACTTCGCCGATGAGGATCACCAGGCCGAAGATGGTGGAAATCCAACTGGGGTCGAGGGACATGACCCAGTCGATGGCGGCGAAGGAGATGGTGAACCCGTAGAGGATGAGCCCGGGGCCGCTCACTGCCTTGAAGCGTTCGCTGTTGTCGGGAGCACCAGCATGGTCGGTTTGCTTCGACCATTTCGAGAGAAGGAACGAGATGAGGTTCCAGACTGCGAAATAGAAGATGGCGCGAATGATGAAGCCGTTCACGGTGAGGTAGGTCTGGGTGATTTTTTCGAGGTGCTCGCGCAGATGCTTGTCTTCAATGTTGCCGAGCGGCTGCGCCCAGATGTAGAGGCGGCGAATGCCCAGAATGACGGGAATGAAGAGAACCGCCAGCAGCGGCAGCGTGCGCATGGCCGCGCCCAGAATGCGGCGAATGACGGTGCCCCAGCCGCCGCCGGTGAGGTGGCGGATCATGAGAATCGCCATGGAACCGAGCGCCACGCCCAACCAGCACATGAAGCCGAGCAGGTAGGCGCGATAGAACTCATCGGGACGCACGAAGGCTAAGACAGCGGAGATTGCGGCGAAGATCACGCCGACCACGAGCGAGCGCTGAGATATTTTTCTTACGACTTCAGGCGCCGTCAGATCGAGATGTGGAGTGGCAGCGGCGCTCATTTTTGTTCCTCTGACTTTGAACTTGCTTCAGGTGCGATTACCGGGAGAGTCGCGCCTGAACCGGGCTCGCCGCTGAACTGCGGCGGTTCCGAGGGCAGGTCCTGTCCGGAGGGTACGTCCGCCCGGGTTGCGTTCTGGCTGAGTTGCAGCGCGCGGACGTAGGCCACGATGTTCCAGCGATCTCGCGGTGGAATCTGCGAAGCGTAGTCGGGCATGATGCCGAAGCCGCTGGTGATCACGTCATAAAAGTAACCGAGCGGAGCTTTCTGCAGCCGCGGGATGTGGTACGACGGCGGCTTGCGCGGGAAGCCGCGCGACGGAATGAATCCATTACCGTCGCCGACGCGGGAGTGGCAGGGCGCGCAATAAATGTTGTAGCGCTCGCGTCCGCGTTCGAGAACTTCTTTGGTCACGGGAAACGGCATGTAGTCGCCGGGAGTGTTGCCGGTTTTGCCGGTGTAGAAGTAAGTGTCGGCACGCAACTCGCCCCGAGCTATTGTGCCTTCGACGGGGGGGCGCTCGGAGCGCTGGTCGGAGAAAAAATCGCTGCGGGAAAGCGGATTCTCGCGCGGCTGGACGTGCATATCGATGCGGCAGCTAGAGAGCAGCGTGATCACCGGCAACAGGAGCGTCAACGCGAGAAAATGCCAAGCTTGAAACTTCCGTGGAATCCCACTCTTGCGCCAAAAACGCGCAAGAATGGGGCACCCATCTTTCGAGGTGGGACACACGACGCTCAACAAGTGAGTCAAAGTTTGGTGGTGGCGCAGCATGCTAGCTGGGCACCTCCGAAATCGAGCGCGGCTCCAATGCTTGCAGAAAATCGAACGTCCCGGCCGGATCGTACTTGGGATCGGAAGAAAACACGATCAGGAAGAAGCGGTCTTTGGAGGCCAGCGCAAAGCGCGGCACGTTGAACACCGGGTGATAAGGCATGGGCAAGCCGTTGAGCGCGAGCATGCCGAAGACGGCGGAGATTCCGGCGAAAAGAATCGTCATCTCAAACGTGATCACGATGAACGCGGGCCATGAATGATAGGGCTTGCCGCCGATGTTGAGCGGATAGTCGATGGCGGACATCCAGTACTGCATCAGATAGCCGGTGAGGCCGCCGACGATGCCGCCAATCAAGACGACCAGAGGAACCTCGTCGCGGTGAAAGCCGAGTTCTTCCGCCAGGCCTTCGATGGGGAATGGACTGTAGGCATCGATCTTCTTATAGCCGGCCTCGTGCGTGCGTTTGGCGGCGTCGATCAGAGCCTGAGCGGAATCGAACTCCGCCATAATGCCGTACATCGGTTCGCGCTTCATTCTTTAACCTCCGCTTCCGGCAGGAGGGTGCGCATTTCAAAGATCGAGATCATCGGCAACAGGCGCACGAACAGGAAGATGGCTGCGAGGAACATCCCAATGGTGCCGATGTAAGTCATCCAATCCCAGCGCGTGGGATAGTACATACCCCACGACGAGGTGAGGAAATCGCGATGCAGGCTGACCACCACGATGATGAAGCGCTCCAGCCACATGCCCACCAGGATGACGCCGGAAATAAAGAAGAGCGCGATCGGACTGGTGCGCAGCTTGCGAATCCAGAGCACCTGCGGGATGAAGATGTTGCAGACAAGCAGCGACCAGTAAGGGATGGCGTAGGGTCCGTGGAGGCGGTTCCACAGAGTGAAGGCATCGTAACGGTCGCCGCTGTACCAGCCCATGAAGGCCTCGATGCCGTAACCGTAGGCGACGATCAATCCTGTGGCGAGCATGACCTTGGCGGCATTCTGAAGGTGGCGCTCGGTGATGAAATCTTCCAGGCCATAGATTTTGCGGATGGGAATCGCGAGCATCAAGACCATCGCGAAGCCGGAATAAATAGCGCCGGCGACGAAATATGGCGGGAAGATAGTGGTGTGCCAACCGGGGACGATGCCGACGGCGAAATCAAAGCTCACGACGGTATGAACGGAGAGCACTAGCGGCGTGGCCAATCCGGCGAGCAGCAGATAGGCTGTCTCGTAGCGGTGCCAGTGGCGCGCCGATCCGCGCCAGCCGAGCGAGAGAATGCCGTAGATTATTCTGGTGGCGGGATGCTGCTCGCGATCGCGCAGCGTGGCCATATCGGGAACCAGGCCGATGAACCAGAACAGTGCTGAGATGGTGGCGTAGGTGGAGACGGCAAAAACGTCCCACATGAGCGGACTGCGGAATTGCGGCCACACGCCCATGGTGCTGGGATAAGGAAACAGCCAGTACGCCAGCCAGGGACGGCCGACGTGGATGGCGGGAAAGATTCCGGCGCAAGCCACAGCAAACAGCGTCATGGCCTCGGCGAAGCGGTTGATGGAATTGCGCCACGACTGCCGCAGCAGAAGAAGAATGGCGGAGATGAGCGTGCCAGCGTGGCCAATGCCGATCCACCACACGAAGTTGACGATGGCGAAGCCCCAGCCGATGGGGATGGTCACGCCCCAGATGCCGATGCCTTTCAGGACGAGGTAACCGATGGCGTAGAGCATCATCATCGTCATCAGGAAGGCGACGCCGAAACCCAGGAACCAGCCGTTCGAGGCGGGACGGGTGAGCACGATCGCGCTGATCTTGTCCGTAACCGAGCCGAAGGTGTAACCCGGCTCGATGACGGGAGCCTGCGCGTCTGCCGTTATTTTGTATTGCTCGTCCATTATTGTTCGCCCACGCTCGGGCTGCGATCCGCGCTGTTTTTATCCTTTTAGTTCCGGGTTCGGGTTGCTGATTTCCGCCAGGTACGTGGTCCGGGGGCGAGTGTTGAGTTCGCCCAGCAGGCTGTAATTCCGCGACAGCGCCTTCAATTTCGAAACCTTGCTGTCCGGGTCGTTCAGATTTCCGAAGATGATTGCGCCTGCCGGGCAGGACTGCTGGCACGCGGTCTGCAACTCGTCCCCGACCTTGATTTGCTTGCCCTCGCGCACCGAAGCGGTTTCCGCGTCGATTTTGTGTTCGTTGATGCGCTGTATGCAGTAGGTACACTTTTCCATCACGCCGCGGCTGCGCACGCTGACGTCGGGATTGCGCATCATTTTGTATTGCGGCGTGACCCAATCCTGGAACAGCAGGAAGTTGAACCGCCGCACCTTGTACGGACAGTTGTTCGAGCAATAGCGCGTGCCCACGCAGCGGTTGTAAACCATGTCGTTCAGGCCTTCGCTTGAGTGGTTGGTCGCGCCCACCGGGCAAACCACTTCGCACGGCGCATTCTCGCATTGCATGCAGGGCACGGGCTGGAAAAACGCTTTGGGATTGTCGCGGTCACGGGCTTCCGGATCGGGATACTGATAGTACGTATCGACGCGGATCCAGTGCATGTGGCGGCCGATGACCGCCTGCTCCTTGCCGACGACGGCGATGTTGTTCTCCGACTGGCAGGCCAGCATGCAGTTGTTGCAGCCCACGCAGGAGTTCAAGTCGATCGCCATGCCCCACGCGTAGTCTTCCTCCTTATAGGGATAAGGTTTGTACAACGTGAGCCCGGGCGCGGGCTCTTCTTCCTGCGCAAAGGTCGGTTCTTTGCGGTATTCCTCAAGCGTGGTCTCGCGAACCAGCGGACGATGGCCGCCATCGGGCGTGTCCATGCTCTGGTAGCCCTGCGTGGAGGCGAGCTTATAAGTTTCTCCCGTCTTGCGGATTTGCAGGCCGGTGGCGATCCACGGCGCGGCGGTGGTGCGCAGCGCATAGGCGTCGAAGCCGACGGCAGTTCCCACGCGACCGGCCCGCTTGCGGCCATAGCCTAATGTCACCGTGACTGAGTTGTCGGGATGGCCGGCTTGAATCCAGACCGGGCCGGTGACTTTTTTTCCGTTCACGCCATTTCCGGGCACGCTCAGTTCGACAACGTCTTCAACTTTGATCTGCAGCCGCTCCGCCATCTTGGGGCCAATGAGAATGGCGTTGTCCCAAGTGAGCTTGGTCATCGGTTTGGGAAGTTCCTGCAGCCAGCCGTTGTTGGAGAATTGCCCGTCGTAGATGGTGGGGTCGCGGCGGATGTTGAGCTCGATGGTGTTGGGGTCAGAAGCAGCCGGCGATGCGATATTTGACTGTCGGGCTGAACCTGCTTCTGCAAATGGAACAACCAGAGTGCCCTCGATCCAGCCATCATGCAGCGACTTGCGCCAGAACTGTTCGAAGTCCGCGCCGGTGTGCTGCTTCTGCCAGTAGGCGCGGGTGAGATCGTATCCGGTCGAGTCGGCTTGACCGGAGAGCAGCGCAACAAACTCCAACGCGCTCTTCCCGCCGTAGAGCGGCGCGATCAGCGGTTGGATGATGCTGACGGTGCCGTCGTAGGTGCGGGCATCGCCCCAGGCTTCGAGCTCATGCGCTTGATTGACGTGCCACTGACAGAGTTCGGCGGTTTCGTTCTGATAGAGACCGAGATGAACGCGCAGAGGGACCTCGTTGCTCTTCAGCAGTTCAGCGAAGTTGAGGTCGGAGGGAGCATCGTACGCAGGATTTCCGCCGAGAATGGCAAGCAGGTCAACCTTGCCGGATTGGATGTCGGTCGCGAGTTCTTTGAGCGATTCGGTCTGGTTGATGGGATTGGGGTCAACGGCAAAGCAAGGCAGAACCGTCTTGTACATGTTGCCGAGCTTCGCATTGATCGCGTGGGTCAGTGCGTGCACGGCCGGAGGCTGATGATCTCCGGCAATCACGATGCTTGAGCCGCGATGATTGGCTAAGTCGGAGATCAGCGCCATAAGGAACTTCATTACTTCCGGCTTGCCACCCGCCCCGGTTGCATCTGTCGGCACCTCTAGCAGGGTCGCCAACCCGTGTGCAAAACCCTCAATTTCGCTGCTGCGCGCAGGCAGCCGATGATCCGCCTTCGCCCCCGTCGTAGTCGGCGTGCTCTCGATCACGTACAGCCGGTTCATGGAATGGGGGTAAAGACTCTTGTCAAGACCAACAAAGGGCTCGGGATTGCGGCGCTTGGCGAAGTCGCGGATGTAGCGGACATTTCCCGGAAAACCCGCATATAGGAAGTCGGCGTCGAGCGAGACGATTACATCGGCCTTTTCAAAGTCGTAGATGGTCTCGACCGGCTGGCCGAAAGCCAGCTTCGCGCCTTCGAGCACGTTGTCGCGATTCACCGGCTCGTACACATGCCACTTGGCCTGCGGATAAATCTTCAGGAAGCCGCGCAGTTGGTCGGCGAGCGTGGGCGAAGAGATTGTCGGAGTCAGGATGCGAATGCCCGCGCCCTGCAGCGCCTTCTGCGCGCTGAGCGGTCCGTGAAGCGCGGTCAGAAACGACTGCCAGGAGCGCTGGTCGCCCATCGACACCACGCTCTGCGAGCGGTCGGGATCGTACAGGCCGAGAACGTGGGCCTGCGCAAAAATGTCGGTGCCGCCGAGCGACGCCGGATGCTTGTCGTTGCCTTCAATCTTTGTCGGACGTCCGAGATGGCTTTCGACCAGCAGCGGGCTGGCGTATCCGCCGAGCGTCATCGCCGTCGCGTAGAACTGGGGGCGGCCGGGAATCACGTCCTCGGGCTGGCGCACATAGGGAACGATCGGTTCGAGCGGCAGGCGCACGCATCCGGTCATGCCGGCCAGCGCCATGGAAGCGCCCATCACCTTCAAAAAGCCGCGGCGCGAAACGGAATCTACCCATTCGGACGCGCCTTTGGGAAATTCGCGGTGCAGGGCTTCCTGGAACGCGGGGCTTCCGGCAAGCTCTTCGAGGCTGCGCCAGTATTCCGGGCCAGCGTGCGTCTTCGAGGCTTCGTCCAGCCTCGCGCGCACCGATTCCAGATCCAGCTTGCCCTTCTGGCTGGGGCAAACGTCTTCGCGCTTGGCGGTTTTGTTTTGCTCTTCCATTCTTTCGCCCCTTCGGGGCTTTTTTCCTCGTCTTGCTCTAACCCACGGCTTGCGCCGTGGGCTGCATTCTTTCGCCGCTTCGCGGCTGGTCAGTTCCGGTTTTGGGTGGCGCAGAGCTTTAGCGCTGCGATTCACACCCCACACAACCAGCGGCTTTAGCCGCCGAGGCTAAAGCCTCCCTTCAAACTCAATCTCAACCGCAGGCCTTAAGGCCTGCGCCACCCAAAGCCTGCAACCTTTTTATCGGTGGCACGTGTTGCAGCTCGTAATGTCTTTCACACTGCGAACGCCGTACTTCTTCACCAGGGCCGATCCCAGATCGACTTGATCGGTAAAGCTCTGTCCGTCGACCACCACCGGGTTCGTGCTCGTGGGCTGCTGGTAGCGCATGTTGAATACCTGATCGCGCGGGCGCAGATTCTGTTCCGGCGCGCGATGGCAACTCAAACACCACTCCATCTGCAATGACTCCTGCTGGTACATGAGCGGCATCTGGTCGACCGGACCGTGACAGGTATTGCAACCTACTCCCTTATTGATATGAATGCTGTGATTGAAATAAACAAAGTCGGGGAGCTGGTTCACCCGCGTCCATTGCAGCGACTGGCCGGAGCGGTAGCTGGCGCGGACCGGCTCCAGCAGCTGGGCGTTCGTCCAGATCTGCGAATGGCAGTTCATGCAGGTCTTGGTGGGAGGGATGCCGGCGAAGCTGGAAGTCTCAACCGAAGTGTGGCAGTAACGGCAGTCGATGCCGAGTCCGGTGACGTGATGCTGATGGCTGAAGGGCACGGGCTGCGGCTTGCGCACTCCCGCATAGGTGATGTAGGGCGAACGCTGGACTTCCATCGCCACCCATCCGAGCGCGGCCACGACGAACACCGCGCCAAAGATCGTGGCCCGGGACAGGGTGTTCGTACTGCGATGAAAAATCTGCGACATGCTTACGTACGAACTTCAGAAAGTACGAATGAGACCCAGCAGATCTCCAATTGTATGGAGCGTATTTTATGGAGCGTGATGGTTGCGACGCAAAAGAAAACACCCACTGCTTTTTCCGCGTCAGTTATGAGAACTGGAGATTATAAATATTTCGGGCACAGTTGTCGCGTATTTTTCCCGGCGCGAGTGGAAAAACTTCCCAAAACTAAACACTACTGGAAATAAGTAATGTTGCGTTTCTCCATACTCAGGCGGCCATCGCTAACGGAGATTCATCACCAACAGTTTCGGTTCGGTCATTTCTTCGATCGCGTAACGCAGCCCTTCGCGGCCGAGGCCGGAGTCCTTGACACCGCCGTAGGGCATCTGGTCGATGCGGAATGAAGGGATATCGCCTGCGATCAGCGCCCCGACTTCCAGCTCCTCGTAGGCCTGGAAAAGCAGTTTGACGTCACGAGTAAACAGGCCAGCCTGCAGGCCGTAATTGGAATTGTTGATGCGGCGCAAGGCTTCGTCGAAATTCTGGTAGGGCTCTACGGTCACCACGGGGCCAAAGATTTCCTGGCAGTTTACTTTCATCTCGGGCTTGGTGCCGGTTAACACCGCGGGCTCAACGATGGAACCCTTGCGGCCTCCGCCGCACAGCAAGCGAGCGCCCGAGCGAACCGCTTCCTCGATCCAATTGGTGACGCGGAGGGCATCGCTCTCGCGAATCAGAGGACCGAGGTCCGTCGATTCCTCCATGGGATCGCCGGTTTTCAGCTGCTTGACGCCCTCGACAAGAAGATCGGTGAACTTGCCGTAGACCGACTGCTGCACCAGAATGCGCTGCACGGAAATGCAGGTCTGCCCCGCATAACCGAATCCGCCGGCAATGCAGCGCTCGGCGGCATAGGGAAGGTCGGCGTCGCTGTGTACGATGGCGCCGGCATTGCCTCCCAGTTCGAGCGCGACTTTCTTCTTGCCGGCGCGGCGTTTGATGTCCCAGCCTACGGGCACGCTGCCGGTAAAGCTGATCAGCTTGATGCGCTCGTCGGTCACCAGAAGGCTGGCGTCTTCGTTCGAGAGCGGCAGCACGTTGAGTCCGCCATCGGGCCAGCCCGCCTGCTGCACGCACTCCGCCAGCAACAGCGAGCAGAGCGGAGTTTGCGGCGCGGGCTTCAACACCATGGAACAGCCTGCCGCGATGGCGGGTGCCACCTTGTGGGCGACCAGGTTTAGCGGAAAATTAAAGGGCGTGATGCCTGCGATGGGGCCGATGGGAAATCGCTTTACGATGCCCCAGCGTCCGGCGGTCGATTGCTGCCAGTCGAGGGGGAGATATTCGCCGTAAATGCGCGTGGCCTCTTCCGCTGCGACGTTGAAAATGAATACCGCGCGGTCAACTTCGATGCGGGCCAGCTTGATGGGCTTCCCGGCTTCCTGCGCCAGAGTGCGGGAAAATTCGTCGCGGCGCTCGGCAATCGACTGCGCCACGCGACGCAGCACGCGCTGCCGCTCGAAAGCAGGCAGGCGCCGG
>Ga0187890_10003353_pt1 | contig 11066 bp, 7 predicted proteins | sample June2016WEW_21_1_FD_133005 | JGI IMG/M metagenome (GOLD analysis project Ga0187890, IMG submission 133005) | Peatland microbial communities from SPRUCE experiment site at the Marcell Experimental Forest, Minnesota, USA - June2016WEW_21_10 | ecosystem: Environmental > Terrestrial > Soil >...
AGGTCATTGACTGACGCGCTCGGCCCCGACTGACGAGCTTCCACCAGTTGCGCCTGAAGTTGCTTGATGTCCTGCTGGATTTGCTGTTCGTTGAGCTGCAGCGCGTCGACGTCCGCCCGCAACTTGCTCAGGCGCTCGTCGAGGATGGACACCTGCTGGCCTATCGTTTGGTCCTGGGCTGGCGCGGAAACTGCCCCACCTGCAGAAACCATCAGCAATATGGCAAAAATGTGAAGATTCTTGCGTATCATGGCCGCAGTCTAGAAACCGTGCGGAACCGTTGCAAGTCCTGAATCCACCGTCTATAAACACGGTCCCCCCTGCGCATCCAAGGTCTGGCCTGAATCGTGCTCCTGATCATCAAGGATTTGTATCTAATGAGCACAGCCGATCTTCAACACCCTGAAGAGGTTGCGGTTGAAACAGAGTTGGGAGGCCCCGTCGCAGCCGATATCCCTGCGGATTCGGTGGAGCCGCTCTTCACTAATCCCGCGGACTGGTTCGTTCCGTCGTTTCCCGAAAAGATGGAAGACCTGGACGTCAACCCCGGCTTCCTGGCCGATCTGGCGTTGAAGACCGTCCCACTGGATACCGACTGCACCACGGCCACGATTGCCGCCCGCATGCACCTCGGCATAATGATCACCGAAGCGCTCCTCCAGCGGCTGTGCCACGACAAGTTCGTCGAAATCAAAGGTGTGGTCGGCCTCCACAATCATCGCTACGCGATGCTCGACCACGGCTGGCAGGAGTTGCAACGTCTGACGAGTTTTTGCAGTTACGCCGGCCCGGCCCCGGTCTCGCTCAAATCCTACACCGAAATGACCACCCAGCAGGTGCGCAACCGTCCCCCCGCCTCCCGCCAGGCCCTCGATCAGGCAATGTCGAACCTGATCCTCTCCGATTACGCCAAGGAAATCATCGGCCTGGTCATCAGCTCGGGACGCAGCCTGTTCCTCACCGGACCCTCCGGCAACGGCAAGACCGCCACCGCCCGGGCCCTCGTCGATGCGCTCCCCGGCGAAATCTGGATCCCCTATGCCATCGAAGTGGACGGCCAGGTGATCCGCGTCTTCGACACCCACAACCATTTGCCCATCCCTCACGCTACCGACAGTTACGATCGCCGCTGGGTGCGCGTCCGCCCGCCCCTCGTGGTCGTGGGCGGTGAACTGACGCTCGACAGTCTCGATCTCTCGTTCACCGACACCCAGCGCTTTTACGAAGCGCCGCTGCACGTGAAGTCCAACGGCGGCGTGTTGGTGGTCGACGACCTGGGCCGACAGCGCTGCTCCGCCACGGAATTGTTGAACCGCTGGATTGTGCCCCTCGAGTACCGCGTCGATTACCTCACGTTGAGCACCGGCAAGAAGATCCAGGTGCCCTTCGAGCAAATCGTCGTGTTCGCCACCAACCTGGCCGAATCCGACCTCGAAGACGAGGCGTTCATGCGCCGCATGGGCTATCGACTCCACGTCGAGCCCCCCAGTCCGGAGACCTACACCGAAATCTTCCTCCGCTATGCCCGCGCCCGCGGCTTGTTCGCCGACGAAAACCTCGTCACGCAGTTGTTGCGAAAATACCAGCTCGAAGGCCGCGTCCCCAAAGCCTGCGACCCCCGCGATTTGATCGACCGCTCCATCGACCGCTGCCGACTGCTTCGCCAACCTGTCAAACTCACCGAAGAAGGCCTCGAAGTCGTCTGGAAAGGCTACTTCGGCCTGCCCAGCACCGAGCCAAAGCGGTGTTGACCGCCTGAATTTGGGTTCGTTCTTGGCTTTGTTTCATCCAGTTTTCCACGCCGGCTTGAACAAACTTGGGTTCGTTTTACAATTTTTGCTTTTTTACGACCCCCCGCCTTCCGGTAGCCACGGCGCTCTGTCACCGTGCTGGCCGAACCATGGCCCGGTCCCCCTGTAGCCGCGTCCGGTGGGCGCGGAACCGTCCGTCCGACCTGCGACCTGCCCGTGGTACCGCCCCCGCACCTCATCTCCCATCTTTCCCTACTCCCCTATATCAAAGATCGAAATACGACTCCCCCGACTCTACCACACGTCCCGCACCGCGTCCAGCAAAAAATATCACTTGCCGATAATCCGCCTGTGCCCTTAAAGGAGAACGGGCGTCCCGCCCGTTTGCCGGGTCCTGCCGCGCTGCCGCCATCTTGTAGCTGCACGTTGGCCCCGATTTCGAGATCGGGGCCCTCACGCGGCGGTCTGACTCGCCCAAAGGCCACCCCGTAGCGCCTTGGTGGCAAGGCGGAGACGGAAAGCCGAAGAACTGCGAAAAAGGGTCAGGCCTTTTTGGAATCGGCGGCCTGGAGGTGTTTGAGGAGGCGGGCGAGGGATTTCTGGTAGGCGTCGTGGTCTTTCCATCGGCAGAAATCGCCGACGACCTTGTGGACGAGACTGAGCTTTCGCGAGTGTTCCCACTTATCAAAGACGTAGTCGTCGATACGGATCGGGAAGAGCATGTCCTTTTTCTCCCGATCCTCGCGCTGTAATGCCCGCTCGATTTCACGAAGCACGGCAGGACTTTGAAGTGAGTGCTCCGAGCAAACGACTATAAGTTTGTCGAAGAGCCTAATACTCTGATCGATTTCACCCCAAATGGTCTCTCCCCATTTCGCGTCTTCAGAGAACAGCCAGCACCTCACGCCTTTGGCTTGGAGGTCGGTGTGCAACCGGTCAGCAAACTCCTGATCTTTCGCAGAATAACTGATGAAACAAGAGTACCACTGAATTGGCGGACGGTTGCGGATCAGTGGCAGTAGATGGATGATTACGTCTTCGGGTACGCCGGCGCCTTGGAGAAATCTGTCTGGAATTCTGCCCCTGGATTGGTAAAGGGTGTCAATGCTAATACGGGAAATCGTTTTGTGCAGCAGTGTCTCTAGTCCATGCACAGAGCTGAGGTCGTTGCCCGCGAACGTGGTAAGGCCAATTGCTGCGTGATCGAACGTGGAATCGGAAAGATTAGCTCCGCTGAAGTTGACCATGTATAGGTCTGAGCTCTCAAGATTCGCGCCGCGCAAATCGACGCCAGAGAGGTTGGCGCCGGTTAAGTCGGCCTCGGTGAAGTCCGTTTCGCGTAGGTCCGTGCCAGTAAGATCCGCTCCGTGGAGGAGTGCATGAGACAGGTCCGCGGCACGAAGGTTGGCGTCTCGTAGGTTGGCGTATCGAAGATTCGCGCGGCGAAGGCGGGCTTTGCCGAGACCTGCGCGGTTCAAATCCGCACGCCAAAGGTCCGAGTCGCTGAGGTCTGCCCCGTGCAGGTCGACCCCGTTCAAGTCTTCGCCCCGGAGTACCGCTTCCTTAAGGTCCAGGGACTTATCGCCTTTGCCCCTTCGCCATCTGTTCCAAGCTTCGGAGCCCTGTCTAATAATTGCGAGTTGATTCTGATTCGCCATAAACGTCAGCCTACCGCATATATTGAAACACCAGTTTTATGCTCGCGCACATCGAGTCCGCTCACTTTTTAGTGAACTTCCTCCAAGATAGTTGTAGCACGGGGAATTCGCTACGACCTGCCTTGGTCCGCCGGTAATCCCACCAGCCACACGCGGAGCAGATCGAGAACATCAGCTCTTGAGCTTCATCATGGCTTGGACGACCACCCTTACCGTTCCCTTCAAGTCTCGTGAGCTTGCGCTTGAACTCCTCGTACTTGCTTTTCAAATCAGTGGTCCGCAGCCGGTTTAGGCTCGATTCGGGTGCGACACCTCGGAGCCATTCGTAAACGCTAACAACCAGTAGGACATCATCGTTCTCATAGCACTTGGGGTCCAAACCTGACAGGTCGGACGCGAAGATTTTATAATCGTGCTTTTCGGCAACGAAGAACGCGCAGCGATGCCCGCTGCGTTGCGTGTGGAGGCCATGGAACAGCGCCATTCCCATTTCAATTGGCATGTTGAAACGGGCAAAATTCTTGGCGCCGTAGCCCCGGCAGCGGGAAAAGTCGTGGGCTGAGTAGTGGCACTTTGTTATGGCCTCAGTCAACATTTCGAGTCGGGGCCGATCTGGAACGCTCCAGTCTAGTGCGCAAACTGGGACGAAGCCGGCTGCAACGACGGCGAAGTGCATGGCGTGCGCGAAGTGTTCGAATTTCTCGTCAAAGGGGTGGTTCAGGAACACTTGGCAGTTTTCGTACAACCCAAGATTCGTTCTCATGTGCCGTGTGCGGTGCCTTGAGCTTCTGTCTTTAAGTCCTCTCCCAGTTTCGCGAACGCCGCCTCAAACGCATTATGATCCATCCAATTGGAAAAATCAGGAATAAAATATTCGCGGACTTCGACGGCGAGGTCTTTGCCGGTGTCCGCGTCGAAGCAAGTCCAGTTACGCAAGGTGTCGAAATCGGCGAGCCGGATCGGGAACAGTTTGCGGCGGTTCTCCTTCTTTTCCACCTCGCGGGCTTTACGGATTTCGGTCATGACCCATTCGCTCTGGATGCTGTTTTCGGACAGGATCAGCAGCAGCTTGTCGTGGAGTTGGATGGCCCGGTCGATTTGATCGTACAGCTTGTCGCCGCCCTTCATGTCCTCAGGAGCGAACCAGACACGTAGCCCGGCTTGTCTCATGCGGGCGTGGAGACGACGGGCGAACTCCTCGTCCTTGGTCGAGTAGCTGATGAAGCAGGAATTCCACTGAATGGGCGAGCCGGTGCGGAGTGAGCGGGCGATGTCGATGATCTCTTCCGGCACGCCGGCGTCGCGGAGAAACTTATCCGGAAGTCTGCCTTGGGATCTGTAGAGAGTATCAATGCCAATCGAGGACGGGCCAGAGTGGTTTACGGTGTCCAAACCTATGGTGTTACTAAGATCTGTATCACCAACGATTGTGAACCACATGCTCGCGTGGCTCAAGTTGGCCCTATTGAGGTACGCGCCGCTCAGGTTCGCCTCGTAGAGGTTCGTGCCGCAAAGGTTCGCACCGTTGAGGTTCGCCCGGTTGAGGTCCGCACCGCCGAGGGTCGCGCCGCTGAGGTTCGTGTCGATGAGGTTCGCTTGGCTGAGGTTCGCTTGGCAGAGGTTCGCGTTGCAGAGGTTCACGCCGCGGAGATTCGCGAGACTGAGGTCCGGCGCGATGTCGGGATTCCTCTCTCTCCACTTATCCCAAGCCTCAGCGCCCTGTTTGAGAATCGCGAGATGTTTGGGATTGGCCATAGGGTTCTTAGGCCGACGGTTCCGTGCCGGAGTAGCGGGACCACTTTTTCTTGAATTGGGGCCACGTCATCGAATGCGCAAGTGCCTCGCGCGCATTCTACCAAGCCCGACTTCCCCGAGCAAGCCGCCGGCGTCAACCTGCCGACGCCAACAACCGCCGCCGCCCTCACCCGGCGTTTCAGCCGCCATGCCTTCTACGCGCGGAACTCGAAACCTTATCCGTACCGCGCCATTTCCCGAGCCGGGATCCTGCCTGAAGCCCGCCCTTCCCATCGATTTCATCTACCACCAAGACACCAGCAACATTTCCACCCGGTCCTAACAGCCTCCTCAGGCCTCGAAGCCAGAAGTTATGGATAGTGCTATCCATAAATTTCTATCTCCTAACGCCCGTCTATGTCTGGCCGCCCGCCGACCTCTCCTCCGGCCAATCCGCTTTCGACATGGTGATCCAGTCCCTGCGTTCGTCCACAACGCACAGCCCGGGATTATAGATAGCGCTATCCATAAATAGGGCGGATGACCCCTTGCCGGTGTAGCGGGACCACTCTTCTTGAATTGGGGCCACGTCGTCGAATGCGCAATCGCCTCGCGCGCCTTACCAAGCCCGACTTCCCCCAGCAAGCCACGTCCATCGTCCGACTGCCGCCGGCCCAGCACCTCCAACTCCTGTAACAGCCACCAAGTAAGCTGGCGTAACTGTCTGAATACCGTTTGCTCGGCTTCCCATTGCTCGCCAGCCTTCAATCATGCCCGGCCCGCAGTTTATAGATAGCGCTATCCATAAAATTCCGCCTCGCCTCTCCTCTGAAACACACTTCCTGGACCGGGTTCGATACGCCTTCTCAGATGCCGATTTCCACCGGCCGATCCATCGTCAACATTTCCGCTCTGTCCTCACGCCGCCCACAAACGGGGCCCGATTTTATGGATAGTGCTATCCATAACTTTTCCAGTCGCCCAGCAGTCAGTTTGTTCATCGACAGGGTCAGCGCATCTTCGGCTGGTGCGAAGCAATCTCGGCTACAACATCGTGACCGCTCTCGCCAACAATGGGCGCGTGAATCGACCCGGCCGATGCCGCCCGCGCAACCACTGTTTCACAGTGATCTCACTCACCGCGCATCCCCGCACCGCGAGTGCTCGCCGCAATTGCGGCAATGTGCGCCCGGCCCGCTTTCGATACAACTCCCGGCAAAGCGGATCACGTGGCGGCAACAGTTTCTTTCGGCTCATCGTATCCTTCCCCGGCTCAACCGCTGTCCCCACCGGACCTCGGCTTCATACGACAAGACAATTATAGATAGCGCTATCTATAAAAAGCAAGACCGCATCGCCACAAGGGGCGGTTCGCGCGAAATGCGTCGATCTGCCCGACCGCTGGCCGCTTGGGCGGAAGGAACCGACCAGATTTCCCTGGGCCAAACCACCGTTGACATTTCGGGTCAGACTTGCTAATGTATGCACCAGTATGAAGTCAGTGCATCAACACGTCACCGCAGTCCGGGCGTCGTATTATTGGTTTTATTTTAGCCAGCCCTGTCTGCGGGCTGTGTGTTGATGCCAGAAACGTTGACACCCAACCGTCCCGCAGGCGCGGGACGGTTTTTTTATTGCCAAAAACCGCGCCGCGCATCGGGAAAAGGAGCAAAGGAAATGATCATCGTGTTAAAGCCGGGAACCAGTGAACAGGACATCCAGCAGGTCGCCGATGCGGTCAAGAAGTTCAACTATGAACCCCGCCTGATTCGCGGTGTCGAGCGCACCGTCGTGGCCTGCATCGGCGATGAACGCAACCACCACACCCTCGAATCGCTCATCGTGCTGCCCCAGGTCGAGAGCGTCACCCCCATCCAGAAAAAATACAAGCTCGTCAGCCGCGAATACCAGGCCAACGACACCGTCCTCGACGTGCGCGGTCTCAAGATCGGCGGCGGAACCTTCCACGTCGTCGCCGGCCCCTGCTCCGTGGAAACGGCGGCGCAGACGTTGGAAACCGCCAGAGCCGTGAAGTCGTACGGCGCGACACTCCTCCGCGGCGGCGCATTCAAGCCCCGCACCTCGCCCTACGACTTCCAGGGCTTGGGCCGCGACGGTCTCGAGATGTTGAAGCAGGCCAGCGCGGCCACGGGGTTGCCCGTCGTCACCGAAGTCATGTCCCCGCAGGACGTGGACATGGTCGCGTCCTACGCCGACATCCTGCAGATCGGCGCCCGCAATGCGCAAAATGTTCCGTTGCTGGCCGCCGCTGCCGCCTCGGGCAAGGTCATCCTCCTCAAGCGCGGCGTGTCCGGCTTGATCGATGAATGGCTGCTGGCCGCCGAGTACATCTGCGTGCACGGCAACAACAAGGTCATCCTCTGCGAGCGCGGCATCCGCACCTTCGAACACGCCTGCCGCAACACGCTCGATCTCAGCGCCGTCGCGATCGCCAAACAAGAAACGCACTTGCCGGTGTTCGTCGACCCCAGCCATGCGGCGGGCCGATTCGACATGGTGATCCCGCTGGCCCGCGCCGCGGTCGCCGTCGGCGCGGACGGCCTGCTGGTCGAAGTGCATCCCGACCCGGCCACGGCCCTCAGCGACGGGGGCCAGCAACTCAAACCCAAGCAGTTCGGCCAGTTGATGGCGGAAATCCGTCCGCTCGTCGAAGTGATGGGCAAACAGTTGGGCGGAGCGTAACGCTCCCCACCCGGACTCGCGATGGGTCGCGTGGTCCTGAAGCGTTGCTTAACCGGCGTGTGAGCCTCGGAACCATTTACCGAGGCCCAACCAAACCGTTATCACCAGGCTGATGGCGCTGATCGTCGCGCCCAGCTTCAACGAGCGCGGTGAGAAGTGCACGACTACCTGCCCTTGGCCGGCTTGGGGAATCACCAGTCCTTGGAAAGCGCCGAACACCTCGATTACCTTCGTGCGGTCATCGGTTGACACCCATCCCGGATAGTATGCCTGCGACACGAAAACGATCCCCGGTCGGCTCACCTTGTAGTCGATTGTATAGCTCTCGGGCGTGAGGCTGTTGAATTGTACGAAGTCGTTGGTGCCGGCTTCCTGGCTCGGCCCGTCCCCAGGCAACCCGCCGATCGGCAACGGCCTGCTGACGGCCACTTCGTTATGCCAGTCGATATCGCCACGTTCCAGGGCCGCCAACAGTTCGGCTCGGGAATCGTACGGGCGAATCCGTGTGAAGAAGTGCGCGCGCGGCAGTGAATTCGTGTGTGTGCCCAGCCAGTCTTTGCCGTTCGCGTCGCGTTCCATGGTGACACGGATATTTTGAATGTCGATCTTGGCCGCCTGATTGGTCATGGCTTGAAACCCCGCAACGTTTTCGGGGTCAAAACCCGTGTAGCCCTCCGGGACCTCCAGGAAATCGTGGAAATAAGACAGGTTACGAAACGTGGCGATTTCCTCGCTGACCCGGCCCTGAACGACCTGGCCAAATCGAAATGGACCGCGTTGTTCGCGATAGTCTTTCAACAGCGAAAGCAAACGGTTGGTCTCCGGATAATACTCGTCGGGACTGACGGGACTGCAGTGGAAATCTCCATACGCGTGATAGAAGTCGGCGAACGAAATGATCAGCAAGCCGCCCAGACACAGGGTCTGTATCGATCGTCTTGGGCTGCGAATCACGCCGACAACAGCCACACCGCAGAGTATGGCCACCGCCAGGGCAATGGACGTCTCCTGCCGGGACCAGGACAGCCGGTCTGGATTCCGCAGTCCGTCGCCCAGATGTTTCCCGCCCACGTGCAACACCAGCGTGAGACAGGCGCAGCCCGCCGCCGGTAGGAACAGGGGCCACTGACGCAGCATCCGCGCTCGATGCCGAAAGAGCTCTACCGCGTACGCGCACAGAGTCGCCGCGGCAAATGTTGCCACACACGCCATTCTCGCGGGGGCTCGAAAAAGGGACACGCCCGGAAGAATCCAGTACAAAAACTGGTATAGCCCGCCGTACCGACCCAACATGAACCACGTGGCGGCAACCCAGGCTGTCAGGAAAAACCCGAGTCCGCGTTTGTCCTCGATTCGTCGCCAGTTGAACAAAATCAAGGAGAGCGCGAGCCAGAAGATTTGCCCGCAGTAGGCGCCGAATTCCCAGTATTGCCAATAGCCCGGCGTGGCGTGTACGGGGCCATTGGTTCGGACGGTCTGGCTGTGCGGATCAAAACCCCAAAACGGAACGGGTGAGTCTGTGGCCTGTGTCTTTCCGAAGAAATTGGGCACCAGGAGTGTCAGGACTTGGCGATACTGAAACGAGGAGTCGACGAGGTGTTCGTATGACTGACTCGGCCGTGATGTGCGCCGCCAGTTCTCAACCCCCGGCAACACCATCAGGGCACTCATACCCAGGATCAGCACAAACGTGCCGGCGATTTTTGGCAGATCTCTTCCCGCAATTTGTCGAATTGTCGCTTGACGACTGGAGCCTTCCTGGCGGCGAACGGAATAGCATCGATAGAGCCAGTACGCGAAAACCAGATACCAACAATACAGCGTCATTTGTGGAAAACCCGCCAGGAACGACACGACCATGGCGCCCACCAGTCCCAGCCAGGACAGACGTCTCGGGTCGCAAGTGAAGCGATGGACACAGAGGAATTGGAGCGGAAGCCAAATGTACACCTGGATCATCACAACGTGCACAATTCTCAGAGAGGCAAAGCCGGAAAAACAGAACACGAGCGCGCCGGTGACCGCCGCGACCGGGCTGAGCTTCACCCGCTTCAGAAACGCATACATGAAGACGCCGCCCAACAGGTAATGCAAGACGATGTATCTCTGGTAGACGAGAAAGGGCAATCGCCCGTTGTGCACGAAGGGAATCAACAACCACTGCGGTGGATAGTATACCGCCATTTGCGGGTCGGAATAGAACGGCATTCCGTCATGGACTCCCGGAAACCAAAGAGGAAACCGTCCCGCGTGAAGCGATGTGGCGAAGTAGTTCACGCACGGATAGAACTCCGTCAGCGTGTCATCCCAGATGAAACATCGGCCGTTCAGGAAGCCCCAGTAGAAAAATCCCAGAAACATGGCCAGGATGGCCATCGCGCCCGCATCATCTGCCAGCCGTCTCAGGCGTGCGGCGTCGAGAGGTCTCTCATTCATAGAAACGCGAGTGCGCGTTGGCCAGGTTGCCTCAAGCCCGCGTGACGCGCCAGAGCAGCCACAAGCCCAGGAATTCGAAAAACAGATTCGGCGACCAGAGGATCGCTTCGGGGAACAACGCCGGCCGGCCCTTCAGCGTGTTGGCCAGTATCATCATGAAGTAAAAGATCAGCGCCAGCCCCAGACTGAGGGCAATCCCGATCGACGTTTCGCGCCGGCTCGTCCTGATTCCCAACGGAATGCCGATGAGCGTAAACGCCAGGCAGGCGACCGCCCCGGCCACCCGTTGATGCGCCTCGATCAGGGCCGCCGCGGGATAAATACCGTGCGCGCGCAAATCCCGAATCTCATCCATCAACTCGGGAAACACCAGGTCCCCCAATTGCCGCGCCGCCCGCGCCTGGCGTAACGCGCGGCTCAGGTCCATCTCGATCGGGTAGTGCTGCATCGTGGCGTCGCGTTGGATCTTGTGGATGTTGGTGGGGTCCTTCGAATCGCGGAAGTCGCCGTGGACGTCGTACAGATCGAGCAGGAGTTTGCGTTCCTCGGGTTTCGAGGAGACGATTCCTTTTTGCGCGCGCATGCTGGACGCGACGTTGTTGCTCTCGTCCAGGGAGTAAATCATCACGTCTTCAATGATGTTCCCCTTCTTCCTGCCGGCGTAGATCACGTAGCCGGGGAAATCCTTGATGTACGCGCCTTCCTCAATCAACGCCATGGGCCGTTCCGACCCGAGCCGCACGAACAATGTTTTGAACTCGAATCGGCACCACGGGGCGAGGTC
>Ga0187890_10003355_pt1 | contig 11066 bp, 8 predicted proteins | sample June2016WEW_21_1_FD_133005 | JGI IMG/M metagenome (GOLD analysis project Ga0187890, IMG submission 133005) | Peatland microbial communities from SPRUCE experiment site at the Marcell Experimental Forest, Minnesota, USA - June2016WEW_21_10 | ecosystem: Environmental > Terrestrial > Soil >...
CGCGCGATTTTGTAGCGGACTTCATCGTCAAGAATCTCAGCCCCGCCGCCCGGGATCGAATCGAGGCCAGCGTCGCGCAGCCGCGCAATCGTATCGCGCACGCTGAGATTGCTGTACTCGGCAATCGCCAGAATTTCCGAAGCCGAGTAGCAGTGCAGATGAACCTTCGGGAAGCGCTGCTTGATGCCGCTAAGCATCCGTTCGTGCCAGTCGATCTTGAGATCTGGATGCAGACCGCCTTGCATCAGCACGCCCGTGCCGCCGAGTTCTACGGTCTCGCGAATCTTTTCGTAGATGGTATCGAAATCGAGGATGTAGCCTTCTTTAGCCGCCGGCCCCTTCAACGGACGATAGAACGCGCAGAACGTGCAATATTCCGTGCAGAAGTTGGTGTAATTAATGTTGCGGTCGATGATGTAAGTCACGACGCCTTCAGGATGCATTTTGCGGCGCATCGCGTCCGCCTCCATGCCAATCCCGATCAGATCGTCGGACCGGAACATCTCCAAAGCTTGCTGTTTGGTCAGGGACATCCTCTTCACCCCACGCTAATGGCTATTTTAGCTGAGTTTGGTGGTGGAGCGCCGGGCGTCCTCGCCCGAATGGACGGGCGAGACGCCCGTCTCTCCACCGTCTGATTCCTCAGGCGATGACGGACTAGGCCGTCCGGCGTCGAGCTTGCGATCTCGGGCGCGGAGTTCCAGAGCCGCTGGCTTTCTGTCTGCGTTTGTACTCGAACAGGCCGTACAGTGCGCCCAGCGCGGAGAAAGCGATCAGGGCCAAAAGTATGGGCCAGTAGTACAGGTCAAAAAGCCTCACGATGTGTCGGCCGTAGTGGAATCCGAGATAAGCCAGGATGGTGAACCGAATGCCGCGCCCTACCGCCAGAGCGGTCAGAAACTTCCTGGTGGGATACTGCATGGCGCCGGCGGCCAAAAGCATGGGCACGATGGGAAACGGCGGCGGAAGCAGAGCGGGGATCGCAACGGCCGCGAAGCCCCAGCGTTCAAAAATCGCGTACACCTTGTTGGTCGTTTTCTTCGAGAATCTCTTTTCCAGAGTTTCTTTACCACCTTTGCGAGCCATGCGGTAAGTAAGATATCCGCCGATGATGGCTCCCGACGTCGCCATGATCGCGTAGTAGAACCACGGCTCGCGATGGTGCGCGGCCAGCAGAATGGTGACCACGTCCGTGCTCCCCGGCAAAGGGATGACCGAGTTATCGACCAACCCCAGCAAAATCAGGCTGGGGCCGCCAAGATGGATCAGCCATCGCAGGGCGCTCTTTTTCGTCACGAGCAGGACGATCGCAAACAAACGCATCTTTTCCTTATTGGAGCCTAGTCGCGTCTGGCAAGATGCAATGTTAACAAGAAGCCTGCCATCCGGCTAAAAGGAAATGCCAGGCGCTATCGCGATTTCATAAAGGGCCGTTTGGGGTAGTTGGTGCAAATGCCTGACTAGAGCAGCTTACCGAAAAGGCGAACTTGTATGCCAAGTTTAAGGGTAAAGTCCAGGACAACCCGACCGGAGAGCGCGACAAGCGCTTGCATACGCTCCTCCATGAGTAGAAGCTCCGGTTCGCATACTGGTATCCGGCCAAGAGCTCCTCTGGGCTCATCTGACTGGGCCGGAACACCACGTCAGCCCGGCCGTTGTACTTGCTCCAATCTCGCGTCAGAATCCGGTCCTCGCCTTCCAGACGTTGGTACAGCCGAGTCCCGGGAAAGGGAGTCAGGATGTTGAACGTCGCATTCTGTACTCCTGCCGCCTCGAGAAAGTCCAACGTTTCGCCGAAGATCGCCTGCTTGTCGTTGTCGAAACCGAAGACGATACCCGCCTGCACTGCTATGCCATGGGAATGGATCCGCTCAATGGCGCGACCGTAGTCGGACACGCGGTTGAAGCGCTTGTGCACTTCATTCACGCTGGCTTGCGAGATGGACTCCAGCCCGACGAACAGTTGCCGGCAGCCGCTGCTCGCCGCCAACTCAAGGAACTCGTCGTCCTGAGCCGCGTGGATGCTCGCTTGGCTGCTCCACCACTTGCGATGGGGAGCGAGCGCCCGGAACAGCATCTTGGAATACTCCATGTCGCTCGCGATGTTGTCATCCCACAGAATGATCACCTTGCCGGGAAAAGAACCGTATTCTTCTGCGACAGAATCCACGCTGCGCTGGCGCACGCGGCTCCCGTACATGACTGCGAGCGTGCAGAAATCGCAACGGTATGGGCAGCCGCGCGTGGCAAACAGGACTCCAGCCGTATGGTCGCGCCGATGAAACAGGTCCTTCCGCGCCATCGGGGCATGTTCCAGCGTTGGGAGTTCCGTGGAACAGTACCTGCGGCTATGCCGCCCCGCGTCAAACTCGTGCAAGAAATGCGGCCAGTGGGATTCGGCTTCCCCGACGAAGATCACGTCCGCGTGCGCTTGCGCCTCGTCTGGCATCAGAGTGACATGGGGTCCACCCAATACCACCGGAATTCCCCGCTGCCGAAACCGGTCCGCCATGGCATACGCGTGAGGCGCACTCGGGGTGTGGAACGTAATTGCCACCAGGTCCGCTTGCATCCCAAAATCGACCGGCCTCACCACCTCGTCGATGTGGACCACCGTCCAATGCAGCGGCGCGAAGGCGGCAAGATAGGGCATGGTGATCTGCTGGAAGTTCAGGACACGCGAACGCCGCACCCTTTGGATCTCCGGTGAGGAAGCAGTGATCAGAAGAAGAGTTCGAACGGTGGTGGACATGATTCGTCCATTCTCAAAACGGCTTGCGTATCAGATGACTCTAAACAAAAACGAGCCCCGGCGCCCGCGGAAGCGCTCCAATTTCCGCGCCCAGGCCATAGAAAAGCGCAAGCCCTTCCAGGCACGGAGGGTCGAGATAGTAATGGATGTTATGCGTCAAATAGACGCGAATAACCTCGACCGCGAGGCCGAGGCGTGGCGCCCACTCTTGCGCAATGGCTTCAAGTGTTTTCGGCGACAGCCCGTGATCCCGCGACTTTTTAAAGACCTCCGCGATCGCCGCCCCATTTCGTCCGGCGAGCGCCTGCTTGCGAATGGCCCAGAACGCGAAGACGAATGACTTGCCCGTACGCGCCACCCACTCCTCCGCCAGGTCGAGCGTGAAATAGCGCGTGCGGTCGACCTGCAGAGCCGGGTCTCCGATGAGCAAAGCCGCATCGCAAGCGCCGAGCATGGCATCGAGATTCGGAGCCATCTCCTTATACTCGCGCGCTCCGCCCAGCCACTTCGCAAACAGAATCTTCGTCAGCGCGACCGAGGTCATCGAAGAAGTATCGAGCGCCACCGTGCGCACCTGCGTCCACCTGGAATCGACAGGCGCTTTGCTAACCAGCAGGATCGACCGCACCGCCCGCCGTGCCGCAATTGCCACGTCCGGAATGATGACGAGATCGGGAACCGTCGTATAAGCTGCAGCCGGAATGATGCCAATATCGGCCGTCGCCGCGCGCAAGGCCTCGGCGCACGCTGAGGGGATGGTGTAAGAAATTTCAAAATCGTTGTTCGTAACTCGGCCCGCGCCTGCCTGGCCATGCTCAAAATCCCACATGAGAGGCGCCGTGTTCAGGTAGGAAATGGCCGAGATCTTTAACCGGCTCATCACTTTACGAATTCTACCAAAAGTGATGTGCGCGCCATCCTTGACAGCCTTTTGGGTAGTGGGCTAATTCTGGGTTGCCAGGCAAAAAAGCTGCGAGCTGCGAACTGCGGGGCATCCGGTTCGCTCGAAGCGCGTGGCTCGAAGCCTGAAGCCCAGGGTCTTCCGCCGCACTAAGGTCACACCATATGTCGAATGTTGCCGTTGCCGCCTGCAACCCCGCTTCTCGCGAAGGCACCTACTGGCTCGCGCTGGCCCTGACTCCGGGACTCGGCCCCACGCGCATCAAGAAACTGATCGAGCACTGCGGCACCGCCGAGCGCGTCTTCCATGCCAGCCTCACCGAACTCGAAGCCATGGGGATGCGCGCCGTTTCCGCACAATCGCTGGCCACGGGAAAGTCGCTCGAACTGGCGCAGCAGGAGTGCGCGAAGGCAGTCGAAGCGCGCGCAAGAATTATTTCACTCAGCGATCCCGAATACCCCTCACGGCTGAAGGAAATTTACGACCCGCCCGTAATCCTGTTCGTGAAAGGAAGCGTCGAGGTGCTGGAGCAGCCCGGCATCGCGATGGTCGGAACGCGTCATCCCACGCCCTACGGCAGCGGCATGGCCGAGCGCCTCTCCACTGACCTCGCCGCTCGCGGCCTCGTAATCATCAGTGGATTAGCGCGCGGCATCGACACCGCGTCCCATCGCGGCGCCATTGCCGCCAAGGGAAAAACCGTCGCCGTGCTCGGCACCGGAATCGACGTCATGTACCCGAAAGAAAACACGCGGCTCACCGAGCAGATCATCGCCCTCGGCGGCGCGCTGATCACCGAGTTCCCGGTCGGAACCTCGCCCGCCCCGCAAAACTTTCCCATCCGCAACCGGATCATCAGCGGCATGTCCGCCGGCGTACTGGTCGTCGAAGCCGCGGAATACAGCGGCACGCGCATCACTTCCCGCCTCGCGCTCGAACAAAACCGCGATGTCTACGCCGTCCCGGGCAACGTAACCAACAAGAATTCCTGGGGACCGAACACGCTGATCAAGCAGGGCGCGAAACTCGTCGCCACCTGGGAAGACGTGTGGGAAGAGCTTCCGGCGGAAGTGCAGGTCGCGCTCAGTTCCATGCAGAATGAATCCCCCGAACCAGAAACCGCATCTCTATTCCCGGACGAGGCGACCTCGCCCCACGAAAAAAATATCCTCAAGTTGCTCAAGGCCGATGAATCCACGCACATCGATCAACTGGTCGAATTGCTGGAAAACGAAATGTCCTCCTCAGAAATCTTCGCCGCGTTGTTCGACCTGGAGCTGAATGGCAAGATACGGCAATTGCCAGGGAAGAATTTTGTGAAAAGCTTTTAGCTGTCAGATCTCAGCCATCAGCTTTCAGTGAGAACCGGAGTGCTTTCGTGCAAAGTTTTCGCAATCTCAGAGTGTGGGAAAAATCACATCGTTTGACTCTGGATGTTTACACATCGAGCAAAGCTTTTCCGCGGGATGAAATGTTCGGCCTGACAAGCCAAATGCGGCGGGCCTCCGCATCGATCTGGATGAATGTCGCCGAAGGCTGCTGCCGTAAAGGTGACGCAGAGATGGCTCGGTTTTTGCAGATCGCGCTGGGATCGGCAAGCGAACTTGAGCACCAACTTCTATTAGCTCATGATTTGGACTATTTGCGCGATCAGGCGTATCAGCGCCTTACAGTGCAGGTGGTAGAGGTGAAAAAGATGCTGTCGTCCCTAATGCAAAAAGTAAAAGGGTTTAACTGAGAGCTGACAGCTGAAAGCTGGGAGCTGCTTGTTGCAATTCGCCAATTCGTGCTAGCTTCAATTCCATTACCGCGAAACTGAGGAACCATTGTCCAAAGGTCTAGTCATCGTCGAATCGCCGGCTAAGGCGAAAACTATCCAGAAATATCTGGGCAAGGGATTCACGGTCGATGCTTCTTTCGGCCATGTGAAAGACCTGCCCAAAAGCAGCCTGGGGGTTGACGTCGAAAATAATTTCGATACCGAATACGTCGTCATCCCCGGAAAAGAAAAAATCTTAGCCAAGCTGAAAAAGCTGGCCCTCTCGGCTGATCATATCTACTTGGCGCCTGATCCGGATCGCGAAGGCGAAGCCATCGCCGCCCACCTTGCCGACGAACTCGGCGAAGAGTCCAGCAAGAAAAAGAAGAAGACGAAGGGAAAATCAAAGACCGGCGCCAAGGCTAAAACAAAGACCGACGACATCGGCGACGACGCCCGTATCCGCCGCGTGACCTTCAACGAAATCACCCAGCGCGCTGTCAAGGCCGCTTTCGAGCATCCCCGCGACATCGATCGCAATCTGGTCGACGCGCAGCAAACTAGACGTGTGCTCGATCGCCTCGTGGGATACCAGGTCTCTCCTCTTCTATGGGACAAGGTCCGTCGCGGCCTTTCGGCCGGACGGGTGCAGACCGTCGCGCTCCGCTTGATCGTCGATCGCGAACGCGAAATCAAAGCCTTCGAGAAAAAAGAATACTGGACCATCGACGCCAATCTCGCCGCCGCTAAGCCTCCCGCATTCGACGCCCGCTTCCTGGGCAAGGGCGAGGAGAAAATCGAAATCACCAACGGCGAGGAAGCGGAAAAAATCCGCCTGGCGCTCGAACACGCCGATTGGCTCGTCCGCTCCGCGGAAAAGAAAGAGCGTCGGCGCAATGCCACTCCGCCGTTCACGACCAGCAAGCTGCAGCAGGATTCCTCGCGCAAGCTGCGCTTCAGCGTGAAGCGCACCATGATGATCGCGCAGCGTCTCTATGAAGGTGTCGAGATCGGCGACGAGGGACTGGTCGGCCTGATCACCTACATGCGGACCGATTCTACGCGCGTTTCGGCCGAGGCGATCACCGAAGTTCGCGAGTACATCGCGGAGCAGTACGGCGCCAACTATTTGCCCGATTCTCCCAATACGTATAAGGAGAAGAAAGAAGCGCAAGCGGCGCACGAGGCCATTCGCCCGACTTCGGCCATGCGCCATCCCGACCAGGTCAAACAATATCTGCAGGAAGACGAATTCAAAGTTTACAAACTGATCTGGCAGCGCTTCGTCGCCTCGCAGATGAACCCCGCCGTGTTCGACCAGACGACCGTCGAAATTGATGCCAAATCCGGGAACGGAGTATTCCAGTTCCGCGTCACCGGCTCGGTGCCAAAGTTCGACGGTTTCCTCAAGGTGTATGAGGAGGCGAAGGACACAAAAGACGAAGAAGATGAGGAACTGAAGCACAAACTCCCGCCGCTCGAAGCCGGGCAGAAGCTCACCCTGAAGGCGCTGCGCCCGGAGCAGCATTTCACCGAGCCGCCTCCGCGCTTCAATGAAGCTTCTCTTGTGAAGGAACTCGAGGAGCGCGGCATCGGCCGGCCTTCCACCTACGCGACCATTCTCAGCACCATTCAGGAGCGGCAGTACGCGCAGAAGGTCGGCGGCAAATTCGTGCCCACCGAAATTGGCCTGGTCGTTACCGATCTGCTGGTCGAGAACTTCAAGGATATTTTCGACTTCCAATACACCGCGCGCCTGGAAGAAGAGCTTGACGAGATTGAAGAAGGCAAGCAGACGGGGAACGGCGCGCTCACCGAGTTTTACCAGAAGTTCTCCAAGGATCTCCGATACGCCGAAAAGCACATGGAAAACATCAAACGTATGGAGAAACCCACAGACGAAAAGTGTGAACTCTGCGGAGCGCCGCTGGTCATCAAGTGGGGCAAGCACGGCTCGTTTTATGCCTGCAGCACCTACGACAAGGAAAACCCTGACACCTGCAAGTTCACCAAAGAGAATCCCATCAATCTGCCCGACCTCGACACGGCCGAAACGCAGGAGATCGCGCAAGAGGAATACTGCGAAAACTGCGGCCGCGTCATGGTGCTGAAGCGCGGGCGCTTTGGCCAGTTCATGGCCTGCACCGGCTATCCCGATTGCAAGACGACACGGCGGCTCGATCAGGGCAAGAAAGTGCCCGACATTCCGCTCGATGAAATCTGCCCGCTATGCAAACGCAACCTGATTCTGCGGCACGGCCGTTTCGGCGAGTTCACTTCCTGTAGTGGATATCCCGACTGCAAATATGTGAAGCAGAACTTCATCGGCGTGAAGTGCCCCGAATGCAAAGAAGGCGAACTCGTCGAAAAACGCGCGCGCAAGGGCAACACGTTTTACGGGTGCGGAAACTATCCGAAGTGCAAGTTTACCTCCGCTTCGAAGCCCATCCCCGAGAAGTGTCCGAAGTGCGGAAACGAGTACCTGGTGGAACGGCTGCGCAAAGACGGAGCGGTAATCTCGTGTCCGAACAAAGAATGCGATTACGAGCGCGCCGTAGAGGGCGCAACCGCAGACATGTCAAGAATCTGACAAAGCAATGGTTTGTTAGAACGAAATTTCGGGAACTTAACTAAATTAAGAAATAACTGACGAGGCGAAAATATGGCAAACAAAGCGACCGCGCAAGATGCCCTGGTGGTTCTACAACTCTACGACCTCCGCCGCGAAGCGGAGATGCGCAAGGCGAGAAACTGGTTTACGACGGAATTCTGGCCACAGAGCGCCGACGATGTCCTGAAAGTCGCCAACGCATTCCCCAGCCAGGAAAATGCCTGGATGCGCCAGGTCGGCGGCTACTGGGATATGGCCGCATCGCTGGTATTGCACGGCGCGGTCAACGAAGAGCTCTTCCTGCAGCCCGGCATTTGCGGCGAGATGTTTTTCATCTTCGCCAAGATTCATCCCTTCCTCAAGGAAATTCGGGAAAAGACGAACAATCCCGAGGCGTACGCGAATATTGAGAAGGTTGCCACGGGGTCGAAGCTGGCCCGCAAGCGACTGGAGCGCGTTTCGAAGAATGTTGAGAATCGGCGTAAAGCGCTGGCTAAGCCCGCGAAGAAGGGCTGACTGCGGACCGGTGTTCTTCTCATTCTGTGATTCTGGCACAATCTCGTCGTCGCCCATCTGCTATCCTAGTGCGTTGTGCGGATGCTCTGGTGGTTTCTCATCTTGGGAGTCAGTACTGCGGTGGTGGTGTCGGTTGCGCTTACGCTCTACATGAGGGTCCGGCGGCAAATGAAGCGTTCGGCGGCCCACCGAGCGGAACGCGACGGCCTCGACCACTCGCCGCCTGAAGTTTAATCCGCCGCGAGGAAAGGAATGCCATGTCTAAAGTAGCTACCCAAGTCCTAGGCCAGCAGACACGGCCCGTAGGTCGGGATCGGGGAAAGGACTGGGCGAAGCAGGCGGCCGTCGTGATCACCGCCAGCCTCTTCGTCGCCTTGTGCGCGCGCGTGACCGTGCCCCTACCCTTCACGCCAGTGCCACTCACTCTGCAAAATTTCGGGGTGCTCGCTGTGGGCTTGCTCCTCGGTTCGCGTCGCGGGTTCGCCGCGCTCTCGCTCTACCTCGCCGAAGGTGCGTTCGGATTGCCCGTATTCAGCCCCGCAATTCTGGGCAGCGGAATTAGCCACATACTCGGCCCGACCGGTGGATTCCTCATGGCCTATCCACTGGTGGCGTTTGTCGCGGGCTATATCTACGAGCACAGCTCACGCCGTTTCGGCTGGGCCGCGCTGTCAGCCCTGGCTGCGGAAGTGCTGCTCTTCGCCGGTGGACTCAGTTGGCTTGCCGTGCTTACGCACTCCGTTTCTCTGGCCATCAGGTATGGCCTTTACTGGTTCGTTTTTGCGGAAGTCATCAAGGTGCTGATGGCCGCCGCCATCGCCACTCGCTGGCACCAACGGCGTTCTTCGCAACGCTGAACGCGGGTTTCGTATCAGGGCATCGCTTTTGCGATGCCGCAATTTCTCCCCCTGTAGAGACGGGGCTTGCCCCGTCTCCGGAGACGCGGCAAGCCGCGTCTCTACAGCCGCCCTTTTTTATGAGACCAGTTGTAAGTTAATAGCACAGGATTAAGGAATCTTATGAGTACAGTATCTTCTCCAGTTCGAGAAATCTCCGTGGCCCATAGCCCGGATTCCGACGACGCATTCATGTTTTACGGCCTGGCCACCAACAAAGTTCGCGTGCCCGGACTGAAGTTCAACCATACCCTTTGCGACATCGAGACCTTGAACCGCCAAGCGCGGGAAGGCGTTTACGACGTGACCGCGATTTCATTCCACGCCTTTCCGTACATTCAGGAAAACTATGCGCTGATGTCGTGCGGCGGCAGCGTAGGCGACGGTTATGGTCCCATGCTCGTTTCCAGCCGGCCCTTCACGCAAGACGAAATCAAGCGCAGGAAAATCGCGGTGCCCGGCAAACTCACCACCGCCTACCTGGCGCTCCAACTATTCGCGCCCGGCATTGAAACGGAAGTCGTCCCTTTCGATCAAATCATTCCGCAGATTCTCGAAGGCAAACACGAAGCCGGCCTCATCATCCACGAAGGCCAGCTTACCTATGACAAGTCCGGACTGCACCGCGTCGTCGATCTCGGCAGATGGTGGCAGAAAGTCACCGGACTGCCGCTGCCTCTCGGTGGAAACGCCATTCGGCGCTCGCTCGGCCGCGGAACCATGACCAGCGTCACCCAGGCGCTGCGTGAGAGCATCCAGTACGCCATCGATCATCGGGAAGAAGCGCTCGCCTACGCCATGCAGTTTGCCCGCGATCTCGATGCTCAACTCGCCGATAAATTCGTCGGCATGTACGTCAACGAGCGCACCCTCGACTACGGCGACGACGGCCGCGAAGCCGTGAAGCGCCTGCTCGACATGGGCCACAAGGCAGGCATTATTCCGCAGACGCCGAAAGTGGAGTGGGTGTAAGAGGGCTGCGAGCCACGCGCCGCGAGCTTCGAGCGAGCTGTTCACCGTCTGCGGTGTAAATACTTTTGAGGAACTGTCATCCCGAGCGAAGCGAGGGATCTGCAGTTGTTCGCTCGCAGCCCGAAGCTCGTAGCGCCTTATCTCACCCTCTCCGCAAACGAAAACACCGGATCAATATCCACCGGAACATCCGACACCGCTTGCAGCGACGTTTTCAATTCCTCAGGCATCCTGTCGTACTTCGTGAACCAGTTTTTCGCGCGCGCGCGATCTCCCGTGGCTTCAATTTCCAGCAACTCCTTCGTTAGATCAGCCAAGGCGCCCGGCATCCTCTCGTAGTCAATGGCGTAACGCCCGTCAGCATTCCGCCGGATCGCGCCGCGCTCCGAGAGATAGTTGAACTCCATCATTTCCGCTTGACCGTGCGCCTCTGCCGTCCCGAAGCGGACCGTGCGAAACAGATCGCCCACATATGACGCGTAAGCTTCCTCCAGCTTTTCTTTCGGAAGCGCGTCGTGATCCACCAGCCATTTCAGAGCGAACATCCCGGTCACATCGGCTTTCGCTTCTTCCAGGCCGCTATAGCCCGGACCGATCGCCTCCCGGATATCGACTTTGCCGGCCAGCCCACCCGATGACGTTCGCGCAAACGCCGGGCC
>Ga0187890_10003356_pt1 | contig 11066 bp, 13 predicted proteins | sample June2016WEW_21_1_FD_133005 | JGI IMG/M metagenome (GOLD analysis project Ga0187890, IMG submission 133005) | Peatland microbial communities from SPRUCE experiment site at the Marcell Experimental Forest, Minnesota, USA - June2016WEW_21_10 | ecosystem: Environmental > Terrestrial > Soil >...
CCGGACGGGCGGGCAGGGCGGACGCCGGCCAGGTCGTGGAAGCCCGCGGCGGCGGTGCCCAGGAGCACTACACCGGCGGCTATGCCGTGGTCACGGCGAGTGCGGAGCCTGACATCGAGGCGACCACCAGCAGCGGCCCGACGGTCAGCGCCCAGCCGACCGCGCGGTAGCGGGGATATGGATTAGGTGGTCGAGCCAGAGCAGCAGGGGCCCGATCGTGATCACGATGGACGGCAGGACCCAGTCGGAGTGGCCAGCCGTGATGACCGCGACGGGCAGCACGAACGCCGCGACGAGCTCGATGATGGTGGCGATGGTCACGGACCGCTCGATGCGCCTGGCTTCCGGGCCGGCCGGCCGGGGGCCGTGCCAGCCGTCACCCTGATCGCGCGATGACGCCGACCACGGCGACGCTGGACGCCGCGATCAAGGGCCGCCGATGGCCAGGCTCGCCCGCACCAGCCACAATGGGGGTTGTCATGGGGTGACCGCCTTCGGTCTGATATTCATCACGTGCCCGCCTGCGTGCGGTACCAGGCGACGGTCGCGGTCACGGCGTCGGACAGCGGGGTGCCGACCGTTCCGAAGGCGGACGTGTACTTGCTGGTGTCCAGGACGAAGGGCTCGTCGAACTCGTAGGCCATCTCGGCCAGCTCCCGCATCATGGGGTTGACCAGCCCCAGAGCGCGCATGGCCAGTTTGGGCACCGACCGGATGGCGACCGGATGCCCGACCTCGGCGGCCACCAGATCGAGCAGCGCCCGGGTGGTGACCGTCTGCGGGCCGGGCAGGTGCCACACCTGGCCCGTGGCCCGGGGGTCGGTGCCCAGGGTGGCCAGGCCCGTGGCAATGTCAGGAACATAGCTGTAGGTATGGGGCAGGTCCGGGTTGCCGATGAAGTCGGCGCGGCGGCCGGCCAGGGCGTTACCGAAGACCCGCTCGCCGAGCGTCGACCCCTCGGTGACGCCGGCTCCGAAGAAGTCAGAAGCCCGCCCGATGGCGCAGCGGATCCGGCCGGCCTTCGCAGCGGCCAGCAGTTCGCCGGTCATGGCTGCCCGGGTGCGGCCCTTCCTGGTCGTCGCGGCCAGCGGATGGTCCTCGGTCATCGGGCTGCCGCCGGCCGGGCCGTACCCGTAGAGATTCTCCAGGCTTACCAGCAGTGCACCCGTACGCTCGGCCGCGGCCAGTGCCCCCCGCTGCAGCGGGGGGAAGCGTTCCGGCCACTCGGTGTAGGGGGCATTCAGGCACTGGTAGATGACCGATGCGCCTTTGGCTGCGTCGGTGGCGGCCTCGGGGTCGCTGATATCTGCGGGACTCCAGTCGGCCTCACCCGCCAGCGTGGGAGGCCGGTGCCTGGACACCGCCCGGACGGCGACGCCCAAGCTGGCCAGCTCTGCGACGAGGGCTCTGCCGACCTGGCCGGTCCCCAGCACTACGTGCAGCTGATCCTCAGCCATTGACGGGTCCTCTCGCTCACCCTCGAGCACCCATTGGCGGCGGCCGGCAGCCGGGCCTCGACTCCTGCCAGCGACGCTACCCGGGCCGTGAGAAACTAGCAATGAATTTCCAGAATAAAGCTACGCTTATTCCTGCCGGGCCGGGCCGGGATTCCCGCGCGGTTCGGTGCCGAGAGGACCCTCGCCCGCGAGGAGGGCAAGCACTTCGCCAACGGTGCGCTCCCGGCTGGTGGGGTCGGGCAGGGGCAGGTGGGTCTGGATCTGGTAGCGGTTGCGCCGGCCGTCCTTCTCCTTGACCACGTAGCCGGCCGCGGTCAGATCGGTGACGATGCCGTACGCGCTGCGCTCGGTGATGCCCAGGCTGGCCGCGATGTCGCGCAGGCGCACTCCCGGGTCGTGGGCGATGCATAGCAGCACCCGGGCGTGGTTGGTCAGGAAGCCCCATTTCGCCACATCCGCAGGTTACCATTATCTTTCTAGCAATTTATTGCCAGTTTTCTATTGCCAGCGTAGCCTCAGCAGGAGGGTCGGGGACTGGCCACGGTTTCCGTGATAGGGACGGGAGAAGCCGGTGGATCACGCGGCCCGGGCACGTCAGCGGGTGCTAGCCCTGTTCCTCCCGGTCGCCGCCGCGCTCTATATCAGTGCCGAGGCGCTCAACCCCCACGGCACCGACCAGCCGATCACCAGCCGGGCCACCGCGCTCAAGGAACTGCAGATTGCTGTCCATCACCCGACTCAGCTCTACGTCTCAGGCTCGCTGACCCTCCTCGCGCTGGGGGCGCTGGCCGTCTCATACGCGGCGATCGCCACCCTGGTCAGGAACCGTGGTTCGGCTACCGCCACCGTCGCCGCGCTGATCGGCGGGATCGGTGCCTTCTGCGGAGCCCTCATCAACGTCCTGGTCGGCTACAATCTCGCCGCCGCCGCGACGGCACACATGTCCCCGGACGCGGCCGCGCGGTTCCTGGCGAACACTTTCAGTTCCCGGGCCTACGACGTGTTCGCCGCTGTCTATTTCATCGGCATCTTCGCCGGGCCGGTCCTCATGGGGTTTGCCCTGTGGCGGAGCCGGAGCGTGCCGCGCTGGCTGGCGGTCCTGTTCTTCGCCGGCCTGGAACTAGCCCAGCAGCTGGGGTCGATCGGCCCGGTTCCGGTCCTGCTGCTCACGCTGCCCTTCGCGGTGGCGATGGTCCTGCTGGCCGCCTGGATCTGGAAGGCGGCTGCCCGACCGGGCAGTCCCGTCCCCGAGCCAGCTGTCGTCGCGGTTCCTGCGCCGGACTAACCGCCGGTGATGGCAGCCGGCGTGCTCAGGCGCTTCGCCACGTACCGCTCCGAGACGTCCACGGCATCGGTGATCTCATGCACCGCCGTGTGGTCGTATCCCCGAGCCGCGGCTGCCTCGATCAGGACGTCCCGGGTGCGCCGCTTCTTGCGCTGCCAGCGGTTTCCGGCCGGCTCGGGGGAGGCCACCGCCGGTTCACCGCCTGGCAACGGGGCGGCCGCCGGGGGCGTGATCTGTCTCACAGATACCTCCACACGGCTTATCGTATGCGGCTGCTCACATGATGTTAGCTAGTGACATTAAACAACCACTGGCTAAAGGGAGGTCGTGACCGTGGCGCCGGGCCCATCCAGCTCGCATAAGTGCCATCGAAAATGCACGGCTGTCTGTTCGTAGTAATAAGACATAGCTCGGGAGGCTGGGTGATCAGACGATTAGTGTCGCTATCACGACACCAATCGTCTGATCACCAGCGGAACGCCCGGCCTGGCGGCACAGCGGTAACACCGATAACACGGGCCACACAGGCAGGCGCCGCGCGGAGCCTTGGCGGACGGGCAGGCGGCTCCCCGGCGGCTTTCCGGCGGCTTTCCGGCGGCTCCCTGGGCGATCGTCGACGGAAATGGTCGCGCGGACGGCCCTTTCCGCCCACGTTCGGCACGGTGATGGGCCCCGGCCGCGTTTGCGGACGGGAATGGTCGCGGGGGCAGCGTCACGGGCCCCGCGTCACGGGCCCCGCGTCGCGGGGGCAGCACCGTCAATATGGCCAGCGAATGTGGGGTCGCCCTCTCCGTCCCGCCCTTGAAAGCTGGCCCACGCCGGGGGCGGCTACGGGCCGCGCGTGGCGCCCGGTGTGGCCGCCGGGTTTATCACCGGCGAGCAGCTGCACAAGGCCACGGGAATCGCGTGCGTCCCCGAAAACTCCAGTGCGGGCGCAGGCGCGCGGGCCGGCACGGGTGCCACGGGGACCGACGCAGGCGCCGGGGTAGCGGCTGCGGCTGCCTTCCTGAGCTCGTCCAGCCGGTGCTTGGACGGCAGCAGGAGGATCGCGAGGATCACACCAAGACCGAACACGCCCGCGGACACCGTAAAGGCCGTGGTGTAGCCGTGGGTGGCCGCGATCGCTGGCGCCAGCGGTCCCGTGTGGTGAGCGGCCAGGTACGTGGCCGTCGCCGTCAGCGCGATCGTGCTCAGCGCGGCCGTCCCGATCGACCCGCCCACCTGCTGCATGGTGTTGACCAGTGCGGAGGCCACGCCTGAATCCTGGCGCTGGACGCCGGCCGTGGCCGTGTTGATCGCCGGGGCGAAGATCATCCCGAAGCCAAGGCCCATGACGAGCAGGGCGGGCAGGATGTCGCCGAGGTAGCTGGAGGTCACGGTGAGCTGGGCCAGGTAACTCATCGCGGCGGCGCCCAGCACCATGCCGGTGGTGATCAGGACACGCGGCCCGAACCGGGGCAGGGTCACGATGCTGGAGACATTGGAGCTGAGCAGGATGCAGGCGATCAGCGGCAGGAAGGCCAGCCCGCTGGTCACCGGGCTGTATCCCTTGACCTCCTGCAGGTAGTAAGTGAGGAACAGGAAGACACCGAAGATCGCGATCCCCGAGAGGCCGACCGCGACGTAGGAGCCGCCCCGGGTGCGGTCGAGTATCACGCGCAACGGCAGCAGCGGGTGGCTGGACCGCCGTTCGGCGAAAACAAACCCGGCCAGCAGGAGCAGGCCGAGAACCAGGGAGCCGATGGTCAGCGTGGCCGTCCAGCCGGCGGTCTCGGCATGGGAGAAGCCGAAGACTATGAGGAACAGGCCGGCGCAGGCCAGTATGGCCCCGGGCCAGTCCATCCGCGGTCGCGTGGCGGGCCGGCTGCTGCGCATGTACACCAGGGCTCCAGCCACGGCGATCGCGGCGAACACCAGGTTGACGTAGAGGGTCCAGCGCCAGGAGAGGTACTCGGTGAGCACCCCGCCAAGGATCAGGCCCACGCCGCCGCCGCCGGCTGCCACCGAGCCGAAGACACCGAAGGCCTTCCCCCGATCACGCGGGTCGGTGAAGGTGCTGACCAGGGTGCCGAGGGCGGATGGGGCCAGGATGGCGCCGAACGCTCCCTGCAGCGCGCGCGCCGCCACCAGCATCTCGAACGAGACGGCGGCGCCGCCGATGGCCGAGGCAACCGAGAATCCGACCAGCCCCGTGATGAAGACCCACTTGCGGCTGTACATGTCGCCCAGCCGGCCGCCCACCAGCAGCAGGCTGCCGAAGGCCAGGGCGTAGGCCGTCACCACCCACTGCCGGTCGCCGTTCGGGAACCCTAGCGAACGCTGGGCGGACGGCAGTGCGATGTTCACGACGGTGGAATCCAGGACCACCATCAGCTGGGCAATGGCCACCACGACCAGGATCATCCAGCGCCGGTCGACGGAGGTGGCCGACGAGGCAACTGGCTGGGCCATAGGATCTCCAACTGAGCGGCGCCCGACGGAGTACCGATCGCTACCAGGGGCTGGAGCAACGATTTGTCCAGCAGTGCCGCTTGGACACGTCCCCACTAACATCACGGCCTCACGCCACCATAGGCACGACGGGAAAGCCGCGTCCACCTCGGCCTGCGCCTGTCCGGATGAGCCGGTGCCTGGCAGCCTCCGATCCCGGGCCAGACCCTGGATCGGAGGGCCTCGGCAAGAAGGAGCGCTAGCGGGTCAGGCGATCTTGCGGGCCCCGGGGCCGGGCACGGGGGTGACGTCGCGCGCGGAGTCCAGGACGTGCCCGGCCTCGCAGGCCAGCTGCAACCGCACGGGCTGCCCGCAGTCGCGGTGGCGGAGCAGGACCGGGGGGCCTTCCGGCCCGCCCGCGTACTGGTCGCCCCACCGCATCAGCCCGATCAGCACCGGGTACAGGTCCAGGCCCTTCGGGGTGAGCCGGTACTCGTGCCGGCTGCGCTGGCCGCTGTCCTGGTAGGGAACCTTGCGCAGCAGTCCTTCCCGGACCAGTCGGGCCAGCCGGTCGCTGAGCACCTGCCGGGGGATGCCGGTCCGGCGCTGGATGTCGGCGAACCGGCGCACGCCGTTGAACGCCTCGCGCAGCACGAGGAACGTTGACCGCTCCCCGATGATCGCCACCGCCGCGCCGATCGCGCAGTCGGCCGGGTCGTAGTCCATGATCCAGGTTCCCTCCATGATCCCAGGCTAAGTCTGGTTGACAGACTCAGCAACCGGTGGTCATGCTGAGTCTGTGAACCGAACCCAGGGGGATCAGGCTCCCGCCCGCGTGACGGCCACGATCCGGCGGCCGGACTCCGCAGACCTGGCCGCGCTGACCGGCTTCTTCGCCGGGCTGTCCACGCGAACACGCGTCCAGAGGTTCTTCGCCCCGATCCGGCCGACTCCGGCCCTGGTCCGCCTCGCCTGCGGCCGGCCCGCCCGGGACGACGCCACCCACGCGGCCGCCACCGGCCGCGGCGACCGGGCCGGCCGCACCGATGCCCTGGTCGCTACGCACGGCGGTGTCATCGTCGGTCATGCGATGGCCGTAGACAGGGCCGCCCCGCCGGAGGGGTCGGTGACCGAGATCGGCGTGGTGGTGGCGGACGCCTGGCAGGGCCAGGGCGTGGGCTCGGCCCTGGTCCGGGCGCTGATCAGCCGGGCCCAGTCGCGCGGCGTGACGTCGCTGAGCATGGACGTGCTGCCGGGAAACCACCAGGTGCTGGACATGATCACCGCTCACTGGGCCGCGGTGCGCACCCACCGCGACGCGGACTGCGTAACCCTCCAGGTCGCGCTGCTCCCAGCCCAGCGCACCAGCCCGCCCCCGTCCCCGCGCGGGCCGGACGGCAATCCCACCCGCGTGAGCCCCGGGCCCCGGCGCGATGGGTGCCCCCTCACGCTCGCTCGAGCCGCGCCTAGCGGCGCACCAGCACCAGCGCCGCCGCCGGGGCGAGGAGCACCCCTGCCTTGAAGGCCAGCTCGATCATGGTGCGGGCCAGGGGCACCAGCCCCGGCGACAGTTCCGCGGTTCCGCTCGCTGCATGACCGTTCCTCCCTAACGAACCGTCCCACCCGGTGCTTTCCCCAGGCGTTCGTGGCCGCGAATTCCAGGCTGCCCCTAGCCCGCAGCGGGTCTGCCTGGCCGCTGAACGGTTTTCGTTGCGGGCCCTGAAAATGCGCCAGCCATGCTGCCGGGAGGAGCGGTGCGCCGGCCGGCAGGAACGGCCAGCCGGCCGGGCGGCCGCTATCTCCAGACCGCTACCGGGGTGCCCGGCGCGTAGACCCAGCCTCCTGTGTCCTGACCGGCGTGCGGATCGGCGGAGACATGGCTGTAGTCGATGTCGAACTGGTACTCGGCGCCCGGTGAGACCCGGTGCCCGGCGGGGTTGGGAGCCTGGACTTTCCCCTGGTCGGTGAAGGACCCGTCCACGTAGGAGAACTGGGCCGGGTTGACGAGGAACCCGTCCGCGCCGCCGATGACCACCCAGGCAATGATCACCCCGCCGGTGCTGTCGCCCTGCGTGTCGGTCATGGCGATGCGCGAGCCTTCCGGCGTGGTGTACCAGGACAGGGCGCTGGGGTCGGTGTTGTCCGTGGACTTGAGCACCGCCTCGGGGGGAGCGATCCCCTTGAGGGCGTCCAGCCGGGCGGTGCTCTCGCTGAGCAGGCAGCCGGCGGTGCCGATCCCGTCGATGGTCCCGCCCGAGTGGAAGGCCTTGGCGCACACCGGCTGGCGGGCTGAGAGCCAGGCGCTGTCGCCGGCCGCGATGGCCGCCCGCTGGGCTTGCGACCCGCTCTGGTAGCGCGCCAGCTGCACCGCGTCGATCGCCGCGTCCGCGTTCTCGGTCCTGGCCTCGTAGCACTGCTCGATCGCGAGGGTGGACGACTGGCCGCCGCAGCTGGCCGGGGCCGGCTTGCTCGTCGCCGGGTGACCGGGATCGAATGGCTCGACAATGGGCGTGAACGCCGCGGCGGAGGTGGTCGCCGCGCCCGCTCCTGACGCCGTGGCCGCTGCGGCGGCCCTGGCTGTGCTGGCCGTGGCATGGGCAGCCGGCGTCGAGCTTCCGCTGGCCGACCCCGCGGAGCCGCCGCAGCCGGCCAGGGCGCCGATCGCCGCGACGCCGATCGCCGTGCCCGCCAGCCTGGCCCCGCGGGTCGCGACGCCGATCGCCGTGCCCGCCAGCCTGGCCCGGCGGGCCGCGGTTCTCCCGCCCGTAACCGGCGTCCCTCCGCGCTGCTGGCCCATCGGGCCACCTCCCCGTCCCCGTCCCCGATTTCCTGATTTTCTGGGGTGACGTTAGCGGGCCGCGGGCCGGCCACGCTGACTTTACGGTGACGATTCTGTCTCTGCCGCGATGCGGGTCAGCGCGACGCGGGAGTTGATCCCGAGCTTCTCGAACGCATGGCGCAGATGGCCGCTGACCGTGTGGGGGAGACGTAGCTCGACCGCCTTCCTCACCTCACCGAGGAGCTGATCCGCCTCAGCCAGGCGGACCGCGACCATGAGGTTGCAGAAGTGCTGCGCGAGCAGGCGGGCACGCAGGTCCGGCGACACCCCGGTGAGGGCCAGTGCCCGGCGGCACGACTGCGCCCTCACCTCCGGGGAGATGGAGAAGAGGCGGGCGATGGTAAGGCGGACCTCGGCCTCCTGCCCGGCCGGCAGGGCCTGGCGCAGCGCCCCGTCGGCGAAGGCCCTGGCCTCCTCGATCTGCCCTGCCGCGTGCAGCAGGATGGCGATGCGGGCCACGAGCGGGCCGCGCAGCGGATGGTGCGCGGGGGTGAGGTCGAGGGCTCGGTGGGCAAGGTCGGCGGCCTGTCCCGGGTCGGTGCCAGCCAGGGAATCGGAAGCCTTCATCAGGGTGGTGATGGCCACCTGGTCACCGGGCACGGCGCTCGCGGCGAGCTGGGTGGCGACCTCCACGGGCAGCGCCCCGGCTTCCAGGAGCGCGGAAGCGACCTGGCGGTCGAGGGCCTGGACCGCGGACGACGGCAGGCTCGCGCGCACCGCCTCCCGGTTCAGGTCGTGGCTGAAGCTCAGCGACTGCGGGCCCTCGGCCAGCAGTTCACTGCTGATGAGCTCGCGGACGGGGTCGACCCGGCACATCACCTCGAGTTACCCGCCGACGTTCCTGACCGTGGGCGACGCAGATCCGTTCCGGTTCCAGGCCTCGGAGCTGGCCGCGGTGCTGAGGCGTCACGTCGTGCGGCTGACCACGCTGTTCTGGAACGGCACCGGCGACCACCTGGGCCACGAGTACCAATTCAACTTCACGCTTCCGCAGGCCCGCACCGCCTTCCGGCGGATGCTGGACTTCCTCGCCACGGTCCCGGGACGCTGAGATCATGCCGGAATCGACCGTGGCTCCGGGCCCTGCGCCCTCGCCTCATCGCGGCCGCGCGGGCCGCGTAGCCTGGCGGATCGGCTGGGTACTGCTGGCCGCGGTCAGCATGTGCGTCACCTATGCGGCGCTCGTCTTCATCGGCCGGTGATATCTGGGGAGGACCGGATGGCGGAGATCCCGGCCGGGAGCCGTTACGTCGCGCTGGGCAGCTCGTTCGCGGCCGGGCCGGGCATCCCGGCCCGCGCGCCCGGGAGCCCCCGCCGGGCCGGCCGGTCGGCCAGCAACTACGCCCACCTGGTTGCCCGCGAACTCGGACTCGACCTGCACGACGTGACCTATTCCGGCGCGACCACCGGCGACATCTTGCGGCCCTCCGCCGCGGGCCAGCCCGCCCAGCTCGACGCGGTCACGCCGGCCACGCGCCTGGTCACCCTCACCGCGGGCGGCAACGACGTCGGCTACCTGCCCAGGCTCACCCTGGCCAGCCTGCCCTGGCCGCTGCGGGCGCTGCCGCGGCTGCGGGCCCAGGTCGACGGGTTCGGGGATAGCGCCGCCACGGACGAGCGGTTCGCGGAACTCGGGCGCAATCTCCAGGCCATCTCGCGCGGCGCGGCGGAGCGGGCCCCGGGCTGCCGGGTGCTGTTCGTCGATTACCTGACGATCCTGCCGCCGGACGGAGGCGATGCGGGCGGGCCACCACCGGCCGCGATCGCCGGGTGGGGACGCGCCATCGCGGCCCGGCTGGCCGCGACCACGCGGCAGGCGGCGGACGCCAGCGGCGCCGGGTACGTGGCGGCCTCGGCCGCCTCAGCTGGTCATCACGCCTGGTCGGCGGAGCCCTGGACGCGGCGCTTCCACCTGTCGCTGCGCGGCGGGGCGCCGTACCATCCCAACGCGGACGGGATGGCCGCGGTCGCCGGGCTCGTGCTCACCACCCTCTCCCGCAGCCCGGGCAGGGCGGCATGAGCCTGGAGACGGCATGACCCTGGAGATCAGGCGGCTGCACCTGGCCGCGCTGCGCGGACCCGACGGCCGGGAATGGCCTGTGCACGGTTTCGTCGGCCGCGGGGCGCCCGGAGGCGGCGTGCCGCCAGCTCGCGGTGCGGGCGCGCCGCCACATGGACGCGGGCCGGCCCAGGTTCGAGGCTGACCGAAGGGAGCGCGAGGAACTCGCCGGGCGATTCTTCGACGCCTTCAGGGAAGGGGACGTCGACGGGCTGCGGGAACTGCTCGCCGCCGAGGTGAACGGCCAGCCAGGCGCGATCTTCCGCGACCGGGACGGCAAGGTGCTCAACACCTGGCGCTCGACATACTCGACGGGCGGGCGGCAACCAGCCGGAAACGTCGGCGCCACCGCCGTCCGCCAACCGCTCGACGCGGACGAGAAGGTAGGCGGCCGCGGACACCGACGCGCGGGTGGAGTTCAGGACCCCCCAACTTTCTGCGACACTAACGGGACATATCGTGGTGACGTGTCCGCGGTGGAGGAGATCCGGGCCCAGGCACTGGAGGTGGCGGGCGGCTGGTCGCCGGCCGGCGCGCCAGAGTCCTGGCGGCTGACGGCCGGCCTGTTCCAGGCCATTGCCGCCCACGACGAGCTGCTCGGCCGGCTGGCAGCGCTGCCGCCCGACCGGCTGCCGGCCCTGCTGGCCAGCGCCGCCATCTCATACCTGGTCCGCCGGGACCAGCCGGTGCCGCTGGCCGCCTATTTTCCCGAGCCTGGGGCGCCGCAGCCCCGTTTCGATGACGGCTTCCCCGGGGCCGCCCGGGCGTTCGTCTCGGCCCGGCTGGACGACATCGCCGCGGAATGCGCGGGGCGCCGCTACCAGATGAGCGAGGTAGCCCGCTGCACGCAGATCGCGCTGGGCATCGCCGCGGCCGGTGTGTCACCCACGGGCCCTGTCGCCCTGGCCGACCTGGGTACCGGGGCCGGGCTGGGGCTGAACCTGGACCGCTATCGCTACCTGGTGGACGGCCGGGCCTCCGGACCGCGCGACGCCG
>Ga0187890_10003358_pt1 | contig 11064 bp, 6 predicted proteins | sample June2016WEW_21_1_FD_133005 | JGI IMG/M metagenome (GOLD analysis project Ga0187890, IMG submission 133005) | Peatland microbial communities from SPRUCE experiment site at the Marcell Experimental Forest, Minnesota, USA - June2016WEW_21_10 | ecosystem: Environmental > Terrestrial > Soil >...
GACAGGCTGCTGCCGCGAGGTTCGCACGCGCCTTACTTCCCTGAGCTTGGCCATCTCTCCTCCCCTCTCTTCATTCTTTCATTCTTTCTTTCTCACTTCATTATGGGGGCCACGTAGGGTAGCAGCATATCGCAGAATTTGCGCGCTTCCCGTATCGCATATCACTTGTATACCACAAGATTTTTCTTGACATGTCACCATTCCCTGTGTAAAACTGCGGAGCCAGCGGATGCTTGACAGGGTGACTCCAGTCGCGAACTCACAGCGGAGTTCAGAGGAGAGCTATGCCGGGCAGAGCCAATCTAATCATCGTCTCTATGGGGGCGTTTATGTTTCGTGTGCGCTTAGTCCTCTTCATATCGCTTGCTCTTTGTTTGGTCCTTGTTTTTGAGGGAAGTTCGCACGCCCAGATATTTCCCGGCCGCGTCACCGGCACCGTGCTCGACAGCTCGGGCGGAACCGTCGAGGGTGCCCAGGTGGTGCTTTCCGCGACCGACATCGGCCTCGAACGTTCCGTGAAAACAGACAGCAACGGCGTGTTTCGCTTCCAGGAGTTGCCGCTGGCAACCTTCAGACTGACCGTTACGAAAGACGGTTTCAAGTCCTACGTCCAGACCAACATCATCACGAATTTGAACCAGGTGAACGATATCAACGTGACTCTCACACCCGGGAGGGTCGACGTGCGGGTCGAGGTCAGCGCAGCAGCGCCGATCCTGGAGACGCAGACCAATACCGTCGGCGGCGATATCACGGAGCAGCAGGTAACCGAATTGCCGATGGGCAACAGCGATTACACTCGCTACGCGTTTCTTTTGCCGGGCACCTCGACGGCCACGGGCTACACCTTTACGCAGATTACGATCAATGGTGCGCCCAGCCGCTCCGTGAGCTTCAATATCGACGGCTCGCAAAACATGGACGCATACCGGCAATTGCCTGCCATGAACCAGGGCGGAAACTCTTACACAGCCGCCACGCGGCTGCCGCCCGACGCGATTTCGGAAATGAGCGTCGTTACCGCCGGTGCCGCGGATTCGGAAGCAGGCGCCGGTGCGATGAACGTCGTGCTGAAAAGCGGAACGAACGCGTTTCACGGTTCGGTCTATGAAGAACACCGCGATGCCTCGCTTACCGCTCACAACTATTTCGAGAATCTCACGGGGGCTCCGAAGGCACACTTCATTTGGAATGAATATGGCGGCAGCTTTGGAGGCCCGATCATTAAGGACAAGACGTTCTTCTATGTCGGATACGACGGCAGCCGAAGCGTTTTGGGAAGTTCGGGTATTGCTTTCGCGCCGACCGCCGCTCAGATCCAGCAGGCGGAGGCCGCTTTGGCCGGGGTCGGCCAGTCACCGAATGCTCTCGGTCTGACCATCCTGAAACTGTATCAACCCTATTCTGGCCAGTTCGCCGTCAGCAGCGTCGGGGGGCAAACCCCAGACAATTTTTCCGTCAAGATCGATCACCGCTTAGGGACTCGCGATCAGTTGACGGCCCGCTATCTGTTTGGCAACGGAAAAGACAGCTTTCCGCAGGGCTCCGACTCACCTGGGGGCGGCTCGCAATTAGGGAAATATTACGGAGTAACGCCGATCCGGCCGCAGAACTTTGCGGTCAGCGACGCGCACACTTTCTCGCCGCAACTAATCAACGTCTTCCGCCTCTCTTACAACCACGTTACTCTCACGTTCCTCCCGGCGGATAGCTCATTTAACCCGGCTTCCATCGGGCTAAATACCCAGGCGGCTCCTAAAGACTACGGCCTTCCCGAAATTGATCTCGGCGCTGGAGTTTTCGAGAATCTTGGCATCAATTCGAGTTGGCCGCGAGGGCGGACCAGCGAGACGTTTCAGTGGAACGACGATGCGGCCTTCAGCCACGGAAAGCATAGCATTCAATTCGGTGCGAATTGGGAACTGAACAAAGTGTTTGGCTACCTCGACAGCAACTTCCGTGGAATTCTCTCGTTCGATGGAACTCAGCTTGGGAACGTTCTTTTCCCCAACACAACCCCCTCATCTCCAGAAATATCCAGGCTTGAAGCCCTGACCGACCTATTGGCGGGGCTTCCTGACCCGGCAGAGACAAACATCTCGCGCGGCAGCACGCGTTTCGACATCCATCAGAATGTTATCGGCGTGTACGGCACCGATACCTACCAGTTGAGGCCCAACCTAACCCTGATTGCGGGCCTGCGCTGGGATTTATTCGGGACTCCGCAGGAAGACCGCGGGCGCTTTTCGAATTTCCTGCCCAGCCAGGGACTGGTTCCGGTACACGATATCTACAGTAGCGTGTATAAGAACATCTCCCCGCGCGTTGCGCTTACGTATTCACCTTTTACCTTTCACGGTCTCCACACCGTGGTCCGAGCCGGCTACGGTATTTACTATGTGGATAGCCCGCTGGACGTGCTGGTCGGCCAGCAGTATAACTTCACGAACAAAACGCCGGGTCTCGCCACGAATCCAATCAACGGACTAGGCCTTTATTCGAACGGGCTTGTGAGCCCCGTGATCCAGCCGAACGTTCCGATCTTCGGGACGAACACGAGCGTGGTGCCGGGATCGATTCTCAACCTGATCGCGGTGGATCCCAATCTCAAGACTCCGTACGTGCAGAGCTGGAACCTGAACCTGGAGCAAGAACTGACGCCAGCCATGGTCCTGCAGATCGGCTACGTCGCTTCCAAAGGCACGCACATCTACAGTTTGCCGGACGTGAATATGCCTCCCCCGGGTAGCTTCGCGAACGAACAAGTGGACCGTCCCTACTACAGCCAATACCCGCAGTTCGGACAGATCAACCGGATCAGCTCGGTCGACAACTCAAGTTACAACTCGCTGCAAATTCAGCTGAAGACCAAAAATTATCACGGTTTGACGACCAATTTCGCCTATACCTGGGCGCACTCGATCGACGAGGCATCCGAAACCATGGACTTCTTCGGCACCAGTGGATTTGTGCCGAAAGATTCCATGAACCCAAAGCTCAGTCGAGGTGACTCCGAATTTGACGTGCCGCAAACCATCACCGCCTCTTACCTTTACCAATTCCCAACGTTCACGCACAGCAAAGGAATGGGGTACCTGTTGAACGAGTGGCAATTGTCGGGCGTCGTCAATTGGCACGATTCCATGTATCTGCCGGTTCTGACGTACGACGACATCAGCGGTACGGGCGAACTGCACGACGTGCCGAATTGCATTGGTCCCTTGGTGACGCAGCTCAGCAACTTCAAAAACCCTTACGTCGTCAGTGGCTATGCCGAACCCAGTTCTGGAACGTTCGGCAGTTGCTCGCGAAACAGTCTTCCAGCACCGTGGCTTACCCAATGGGATTTCTCGCTGGCCAAGTGGTTTCAGATCAGCGAGCGTTTTAAGCTGCAATTCCGGGCCGACGGTTTCAACATCCTCAATCACGCTAATTTTGGCAACCCTGCGTCGGTTTTCGGTGCTGAGTTCATCAGTGGCACGGCCGACGTTGTGAACAACGACTCGCATTTCGGCGCGGGCGCCCAACGTCAGTTTCAGCTCAATATGAAACTGATTTTTTGAAGCACCCGACAATTCAACCGGAGCAGGAGTAGCGCAGCCCTCAGTGGCGGCGCTACTGCTGCCGTCGGAACATTCCGCCTGACAGGAAGCACGAGATGCTAAGCCGCCCCGAAGTACAAGCGATTCGATCGCGATTCCCCCTCCTCCGGAACAAGATCTATCTGAACAGTTGCTCGCAAGGAGCGCTGTCGGACGCCGTGGAGGACGGTCTTCGTGAGTACGTGGCGAGCTGGCATGAGCATGGTTCACCGTGGGATATTTGGGTCGAGAGATATGAGGCAGCACGGTCGCAGTTCGCCGGTTTTATCGGCGCCACCGCCGATGAAGTTGCCATCATCCCCTGTGCATCGGCTGGCATGAACTCGATTGCCAGCGCTTTGACGTTTGATCGCCGGAAGAAAGTGGTAATGGGCGAATTCGAGTTTCCGACCATGGGGCATGTTTGGCTGGCCCAGCAGAAGCGCGGAGCTCAAGTCGAGTTTGTCAGCGCGGTGGGCAATTCGATTCCGACGGAAAATTACGAGCGCGCGATCGACCGCCAAACTCTCATCGTTCCTCTGACCGGAGTTTGCTTCATGAATGGCTTCCGCTCGGCAGTCCGCGAAGTCGTTCCGCTTGCGCACGCCAATGGCGCGCTGGTTATGCTGGATGATTACCAGGACTGCGGCACTCGGCCGGTGAACGTTCGAGCTGCGGATGTCGACTTCTATGTAACGGGAACGCTGAAGTACCTGTTGGGACCACCCGGCTTGGCATTTTTGTATGTCCGCAAGGAGCTGATCGCATCTCTCCAGCCCACGATTACAGGCTGGTTTGCGCAAAGCAATCCTTTCGCCTTCGACGTGAAATGTTTCGATCCCGCTCCTTCGGCGCGCAGGTTTGAAGAAGGATCTCCTGCCGTGCCCAATATCTATGCAGCCATGCGGGGCATTGAGTTATTGCAGGAGATCGGACTAGACAACGTATCCTTGCAGATCCACGACCTGGCAAGCGCACTTTTAAAGGGGGCGCAGAAACTGGGCCTGATTGCCAAAACACCAACCACGAGCGTGGGGCCGCTGGTCGTTTTCCAATGCAAGGACGCCGCCCGATTGGTCGAAAAACTGGCGGCCAGCGGGATCGTGTGCTCCAGCCGCCATGATGGGCTGCGCCTTTCTTTCCATGTCTACAATACTCTCGAGGATGTACGGGCAGTGCTCCAAGTGTTAGAACAAAATCTCGACCTGCTGGTCACCGGCACGGCCGCTGTGAGCGGCGACTGAAATGGATTTTGAGGACGCTCGCGAACAATTTCCCGCGCTTCTACACAAGACGTTCCTGGATGCCGCGTGCGTAAGCCTTGCCCCTCGTGTGGCCACCGAAGCGATCCGAAATTTTCTCGACATGACGCTGCTTTGCCCGGCGCGATCGTCCACTCTGCATCACATCTCGATGGATGAAATGCGCGCTCTCGCCCGGCCGGAAGCCGCGCGCCTGATCAATGCGGACGAAGATGAGATCGCCTTGGTGGAAAGCACCAGTCACGGGCTCAGCATCGCTGCCCAATCGATTCCTCTTTCGCCTGGCGACCGCGTCCTTATATCCGATTTGGAGTTTCTGGAAGTAGCCGTGCCTTGGATCCAACTGGCGGCACGGGGCATTGGCATCGATGTTGTCCCCAACCAGGACGGGGAAGTGAGAGTGGAGAACATTGCGGAGCGCTTGTCATCGAAGACAAGAGTCGTCTGCCTTAGTACGGTGCAATGGAGTAATGGCTTTCGATGCGATCTCGAGCAACTAAGCTCTCTTTGCGCTGAAAAGGGAGTTTGGCTTGTCGTGGATGCGATCCAGCAGCTCGGCGCAATTCCCCTCGATGTGAAAAAGACGCCTTTGGACTTTCTTGCCTGCGGCGGACATAAGTGGCTCACCTCTCCGTTTGGTACGGGCTTTTTGTACATCCGGCGGGAGGCGTTGCGAAAGTTGCTGCCGCCTCTTACTGGTTACATGAACGTGGAGCCGCCGCAAGGTGGATGGGGAGCCCATTTCCAGACACCATCGATTCGGCCGGTCATGGATTATGAATTCACGAAAGGCGCTCGGGTTTACGAGATCGGCGGGACGGCAAATTACGCCGGAGGCATCGGATTAGCGGCTGCGCTGAAAATGATTCAGTCTCTCGGCCAGGACCGCATCGCCGAGCACACTTACGCCTTGACCGATCACCTCATCGAAGGACTACAAGCTCTCGGCATTGAGATCGTGACGCCGGTCGCGCGCAAGCATCGTTCCGGGATCGTGACCTTCAGCGTTGGCTCGGCGGCAGAAAACATCCGACTGATGGAGAAGCTTCTCGATCTGAAGATTTTAGTTTCGGTGCGCTATACATCGAATGTAGGCGGGGTGCGAGTGTCGTGCCATTTTTTCAACAATACCGCCGACATCGACCGGCTGCTCGAAGCCGTCGGGTCGGCTGTACCGCGCAAAAGCAACGGACCGGTCGGCGCAAAGGCGAATAGGCAGAATTAGAATGCGCGCGGAATTTTTTGTTGAGGTGATCTATGCGTGAAAGAGCGGCCAACCTAGCGGAATCCCCCGTAGACCGTGTGCGGCAGATGTTTCCTGCGTTAAATCGGCCAGGGAGCTCCATGTTCTTCGATAATGCCGCAGGAGCCCAGATCCCGCAGAAAGCGCTGGACGCGGTTGCCGACCACCTGCTCACGCGAAGCGTGCAGCGAGGCGGTTGCTACCGGGAAAGCCAGGAAGTGGATGCCGCGATCGCCCAAGCTCGGAAATCAGTGGCTGTTTTTCTGAACGCGGCCGATCCCGATGAGATTGCATTCGGTATGAATGCCACGTCTTTCATGCGCTTGGTAAGCCTCGCCATTGGGCAGACTCTGGCAGAGCGGCGCGAAATCATCGTGACCGATCTCGATCATGAGGCCAACGTCGCAACCTGGCTGGCCCTGGAGCGTGAAGGCGCGGTCATCCGGTGGTGGAACGTTGCTGACGACGGTACTCTGCGTGTGGCCGACCTGGAGCCACTGCTCTCTTCCCGGACGCGGCTGGTAGCCTGTACGGTCGCGTCGAATGCTTTAGGAACGATCATAGATGTGGCCGAGGTGGCGAGGAGAGCCCATGCCGCGGGCGCCGAGGTTTTCCTCGATGCCGTGCAATACGCGCCCCACGGCCCCATCGACGTCAGGGCCTGGGGATGCGATTATCTGGTCTGCTCCGGCTACAAGATCTTCGCTCCACACATGGGCTTCTTGTGGGGCCGGCGCGCGGCCCTGGAGGCCCTGCCAACCTTCCGCGAAGACTTCATTCCGAATACTCCGCCCTCAAAAATTGAGGTGGGAACGTTTGTTTACGAGAATGTTGTGGGTATGAATGCAGCAATTGAATACTTGGCGGAACTCGGACAACTGTGTGACGGAGACGGAAACGATGGCTTGAGTTCGCGTCAACGCCTGGTGTGCGCGATGGAGGCAATACGCCAGTACGAACGTGGCCTGTCCGGCGCGCTGCTGGCGGGTATCGGCGCAATCAAGGGAGCAACGGTGTACGGCATACAAGACCCGAAAGCTATTGCGCAACGGCTGCCGACGTTCTTGTTCAATCTTGCGGGCGTTCCACCCGCCACGGTAGCAGCCAAGCTGGCCGCCAAGGGGATTGCAGTGCGGGATGGCAATATGTATTCGCCGAGGCTGATGAAACGGCTAGGATTGCGCGAGGCCGGCGCGGTGCGAGCCTCTCTGGTGCACTACAACACGCAGGATGAGATCCGCAGGTTCGTCAACGCATTGGAGGAGATCGCTGGCAATTAGTTTGCACAACATGTCATGTCTGCTGCGTCCGGCGACGAAGCAAGAAGGCGGAATGTCACGGTGACAATCGCGGACCCTGCAGGCGAGCAAGCCCTCGACTCGACGCCCTCGGCGCAGAATTTGCAGCGGAGATTGACCGAGCGCCAGATCTCCATGATCGCCATTGGCGGCGCCATTGGGGTCGGTCTTTTCCTGGGCAGTAGCGTAACCATTGACCTTGCTGGCCCGGCGGTCATTCTTAATTATCTTCTTGGGGCAATTCTAGCCCTGATCGTAGCTTACGCAGTGGCTGAGATGGCGGTGGTCCATCCGGTAGCCGGCGCGTTTGGTATCTATGCCGAGCGCTACCTGAGTCCGTGGTTCGGCTTCACCGTGCGTGCGACTTACGGACTGGTCCAGATGGTGGCCATTGGCGCCGAGGTTACAGCAGTGGCCATTTATTTTCGCTATTGGTTTCCGGGAACGCCACAGTGGCTTTGGGTCGCCATGGTTTCCGTTGGACTTGTAGCCATCAATGCCGCGCAGGTTGGCAGTTTTGGCGAATTCGAGTATTGGTTCGCCTTTGTGAAGGTGGTCGCGATCATCGTTTTCATATTGATTGGGATCGCGCTGATCACTGGCTTGTCCCCCCGTCCGGCGGTGGGATTCCGAAATCTGGTTGCCTATGGCGGCTTCCTGCCTCATGGGTATCGTGGCGTGTGGCTGGCCTTTACTCTCACCATTTCGAGTTACATGGGGGTAGAGGTGATTGCAGTCACGGCGGGAGAGGCAGAGCGGCCGGAGAAAGCGATTCCCCGCGCCATGCGCACGATGGTCTTCCGTCTAATCCTGTTCTATGTTCTGGCGATGACGGTGATGGTCACCGTGTCTCCCTGGAACCAGATCGGTGACGGGACCATCAGTGGCAGTCCATTCGTACGCGTCTTCGCGGCAATTGGCGTTCCTTACGCGGCCGCGATCATGAATCTGGTTGTGATCACGGCGGCACTTTCCAGCGCGAACACTGACCTCTACCTTACCACCAGGATGCTCTTCTCTCTGGCGCGAGGACACTATGCGCCTGAGTCCTTGGGGCGTTTGGGCCGGAACGGGGTGCCGCATCGGGCGCTAGCTGTTTCAAGTTTAGGAATGGTACTCGCGATTTTACTGGCGATTTACGTTCCCAAAGGCGCATTTCTCCTCATGTACGGTTCCGCAGTCGCTGGAATGTACTTTGTGTGGATCGTTATCCTCCTGGCTCACCTGCGGTTTCGCCGCTCCATCGGTGCCAAGGTAAACGATTTGCCGTTGCGGCTCCGACTGTTTCCGATCTCCAGCATCATGGGCATTTTATTTCTCGTTGCCATCGGGTGCAGCACTTTTTATGTGGAGGGCCTGCGCTATTCAGTTCCGATCTTTGCGGCTTTGCTGGCCGGGATCAGTCTTGTGTATTGGAAGGTTCAGCGCAACTAGAGCGACTCCGAAGCTTCTGTTTTGGAGTAAAAAAGAAATGTCGATTGAATGGTCTCTTATCGCTACTTAAGCGTGCGAGCCTGTCTTGTATGCTGCGCGCGCAAGAAAGAGCGCACAACATCGAGAAGGTAATCTACTTCGTCCGCGTTGTTACTCTCGTGAACCGCCACACGGACCCCTCCTATTCCTGAAACATATCGCAACGAAACTTGGATATGTTCCTGACTCAGGCGCCGGACAAGCAATCTTTCTTGTCCCGCACCAGCTAACATATGAAACGTCACAATTCCCGACTGTGTCCTCTCGGGAACGTCGACTCCGCCAAGTATCTCAAGCCCCATTTCGCTAAGTCCCGCAACCAGGCGTTTCCTTAAGCGCCGGATTCGGGCCCACACGCTTGTCTGTCCTTTGGATTCGAGTTCACTCGCCGCTGTATCTAGAGCAGCGGCTCCGAGCCAGTTCGGGAACCCTCCGGTTTCCAGGCGAACAGCATCCTGCCGTAGCGGTAACAGGTCAAACGGTGAACGTGACGTTAGTCCCATGTAGCGATCCCAACCCATCTCCGGTTCGGCCAGCGCCAGATATCCATGGTAGCTGGGGTCCAGCACCTCAAGCAGCCGTTGGCTCAGACAGGCGAACCCCAATCCAAACGGGCTCCGCATCCACTTATGCCCGCCCGCGCAGTAGGCATCTACGCCGAGTTCTTTGAAGAAAACCGGGACCGCACCCACTTCCTGAATGCCATCGGCGATCAGATAGGCGCCGCTTCTTGACGCCACTTCGCGAATCGTCTCGACATCGGCCCGGCACCCGCTCACTTCCTGCACGGTACTGATGACGATGGCCCTAGTCCGGGAATTGGCGAACCGCGAAAAATGTTCGGCGGCAAGCTGCCCTCCCGTGCTGGGGACCGGCACCAACTCAACGCCAAGGCGGCGGCAGATGTTCCGCCACACTACCGTTACTCCCATGAATTCGACGTCCGCAACCAGGACGTTGTCATCGCGATGGAGGGGCAGTGCAGCTGCAATCATGCCCAGCGCCTGCGTTGTGTTCCCGACAAGTAGAACGCCTTCCAGATCGGCGTGAACGAAACGCGCGATCCGGCGCCGGGCATCGTCAACAGCCTTGAACTGCCGAAGCGTCTCAAGCGTCCCGCTGGTGGCGAATTGGCTTGCGCGGACGACTTCCTTCCAGACCCGCTCGATGGTCTTGCGGCCAGGCCGTCCTAAGGAGGCGTGATCGAGATAGCAAAGGCGAGCATGTTTACTCATGTCCCGAAGATATTGCGCGTCATCTCAGGTCGCACGGATGATTGTATCCGAATCGCTGATGGCATTGTTGCTCAAGAGCCATCTAGACATCAATGGTTTACCGAGGAACAGGAACGGATATCTCTATCATGGGTATTTTATAGAGTCTTGTGTATTGGAAGGTGGATAGAGAGTCCCCTGCAGTATTTTGCGGATTCGAGAGCGCGATTCGAATCCACGCAAATGGCAGGTCAGAGCCGCCGAAGATCTCCTAGCGCCGGGTTCCGGCCCTAGGATTCCCGAACTCGAATAGGGGGCATCAGATGCCGCGGGCGCTGTACGCGAGTGCAGTCTGCCGCGGAAACAAACCGGACTTCAGCAAGACCATGACCAGAGTAAAATCGCCGGTTAGTTCACAGGCGGCAATGAGTAAAACGAGCCCGGTCGCCTGCACGTGACTCTGAACCACCGAGAGCAGCAGAGTAGCCAATAGTCCGACCAGCAGAACCAGTCCAAAGAACACGCGTGCATATGGCCCGCTCAACCACTGGCGCAGAGTCTCGCGCGCGGCGGGTAAGGAACGGTTCATGCGCGCCAGGTAGACTGCGAGCAGGACAAAATTCACCACCAGTAATCCGTGTTCGAGGTTGGGAAGAAAGCCTGGAATTGCCTCTCCCCGGAGTTCGCGAATCGTCAGCGACAACGTGGTTCCACCCAGGGTCGCATACATCAGGAGCAGGAACGGGAGCAGGCGCGTCCGCCAGAAAGCAACTCCCGGGGAAGAGTTCATGACGAACCCATCGTAGAACATGATGACGACCGCCGACAGAACCGCAACCGCCGTGGCCGCACCGTTCAGCCAGCCGGACAGTTGCCATGCGGGCCCCAGCACGCGAGGTAAGAGCAGAAGCAGGCCACTCACCGCAAACAATCCCATGGCCCAGATGCCACGCGCAATCCATGAGCGATCGGGACGCATCGCCGCCCGCCAGA
>Ga0187890_10003359_pt1 | contig 11063 bp, 9 predicted proteins | sample June2016WEW_21_1_FD_133005 | JGI IMG/M metagenome (GOLD analysis project Ga0187890, IMG submission 133005) | Peatland microbial communities from SPRUCE experiment site at the Marcell Experimental Forest, Minnesota, USA - June2016WEW_21_10 | ecosystem: Environmental > Terrestrial > Soil >...
CCCGGCACTGCTCGCCGCCGAAGGGCGTCGGGGCAGTCTCATGCGAGCTCTGCGAGCGGGAACTCCCTCGCCGTCCCCGACGATCGGTCAGCCACCCGGGCCTGACGGGCAGCCCCCCGTCTTCCACACCGTGCGCGGCGGACTGTCCCGAATGGTCGACGCCCTGGCGCGCGCCCTGGGTGACCGAGGGGTCGAGGTACGCCTCGGGGCCCGGGTCGACCGTCTCGAGCTCCGTCGGGTCGACGGGAACGAGGCGGTGCTCCACGAGCCGGGCGAGACGCATTGGGTGCTGCACACCCCGCAGGGCACCGTGGTCGCTGATGCCGTGGTCATCGCCACGCCGGCCCCGACCGCGGCCACGCTGCTCGGGTCGGTCGACACCACTGCGGCGGCCATGGTGGGGGCAATCGAGTACGCCGATGTGACGCTCGTCACGCTGCGGTTCCCCGAGGACAGCGTCGACCACCCCCTCGAAGGGACGGGCTTTCTGGTCCCGGCGACCTCGGGGTGCTTGACCACGGCGTGCACGTGGCTCAGCTCGAAGTGGCCGGACCTGCAGCGCCCCGGAGACGTGCTGCTGCGCGCCTCGACGGGCAGGTTCGGTGACGACCGCCCCACCCGCATGGCCGACGCCGCCATCGTGGGCCAGGTCCTTCGCGAGCTCGGCCCCATGCTCGGACTGCGCTCCCCGGCGACCGAGGCGACCGTGACCCGATGGACCGGCGCCTTCCCCCAGTACGCCGTCGGGCACCCCCAACGAGTGTCGGCCATCGAGGAGGCCGTGGCCCGCTTGCCGGCACTGGCCCTGGCAGGGGCGGCGTATCACGGCGTGGGCATCCCGGCCTGCATCGCCAGCGGTCGAGACGCCGCCGCGGCGGTGACGGGGCGCCCCGCCGTGGTCCCACACGTCACCCGGTGAGCGCCACGGCACAGGCGACCGAGGCGCCCCGACACCGGCGGACGGGACGCGCCCCACGACGCGGTCGAGTTGTGATCCCGTCCTTGGCGGCCGGTGTGGCCCTGGCGCTGTCGCTCCCTCCCTGGGGCTTCTGGATCCTCGCCTTTCCGGCCGCGGGCCTCATGTGGTGGCGACTCGGGGGCCTCGGCATGCGGGGACGGTTGCTCGCCGGGTGGGTCATGGGACTCGGGATGTTCGTCCCCGGGCTGTGGTGGGTGACGACGTTCAATACCTACGGGGGTCTCGTCCTCATGGCGGTGGAGTCCCTGGCGCCGGCACTGGCGTGCGCCGTGGTCCCGGGGGGGACACGGGGACGCACCGCGGCGCTGGCGGGCGCCATGGTGCTCACCGAGGCGCTGCGGTCGATATGGCCCTTCGGCGGGCTCCCCATGGGGGGCCTGTCCCTGAGCCAGGCCTCGGGCCCCCTGGCGGGCGCGGCCCGGGTCGGTGGTCCGCTGCTGCTCGTGGGCCTCGTCTGGTTCGGGGGTGGAGGCCTGGGGATCCTGGCGACGACGGTGGCGGCGCGGGTCACCGACGACCGGGCCCACGGTTCCCGGCGGGAGGGGTCCCAGACGCTGCGCCGGGTGCTGGCGGGGGCGGCGGCGGTGGTCGTCGTCGCCGGCGTGGCCACGTGGGGAGCGGTCGCCCCCGACGGAGGTCCGGCCATCGGCACCCTTCGAGCCGCCGCGGTCCAGGGGGGAGGTGTGCGGGGTCTGCGCAAGTCCGAAGTCGACCCCGCCACCGTCACCGCCGCACAGTTCGCGGCCACCACGGAGATCTCCTCGCAGGACCAGGGGCGCCCGCCGACGCTCGTGGTCTGGCCCGAGGACGTGGTGTCTCTCGACACCCTCATCGCCGGGACCCCGGTGGAGCGACAACTCGGCGCGCTGGCGGTCAGCCTGCACGCCACGTTGCTGGTGGGCGTGACCGAGACGGTGTCCACCCAGAGCTTTCGCAACGAGGTCGTCGCCTTCTCGCCCGCCGGCAAGCTGGTGGCGCACTACGAGAAGGTCCACCGCGTGCCGTTCGGCGAGTACATCCCCTACCGGGGGTTCTTCAAGCACCTCGCCAACCTCTCGAGCGTCCCTCTCGACGCCATCCCCGGGCACGGCAACGGCGTCCTGCATACCCCGGCCGGCCCCCTGGGGACGCTCATCTCCTACGAGGTCTTCGACGCCCGCCGGGGGTTGGTCGCCACGCGCGCCGGGGCGGAGCTCCTCGTCGACCCCACCAACACCTCGTCCTACCTGACCAGCCAGGTGCCGACTCAGGAGATCGCGGCAGCACGCCTCCAAGCCATCTCCGAAGGCCGCGACGTCGTCCAGGCGGCGCCCACCGGGTTCAGCGCGGTCATCGACTATCGCGGCAGGGTGCTGGCGCGCACCGATCTGGCGGTGCGCGCCCTCGTCATCCGAGACGTCGAGCTCAGGAAGGGTCGGACCATCTACGAACGCTTCGGCGACCTTCCCGTGCTCGTGCTCGGCGGGATTCTCGTCGCCGGGGCGTGGCTCGTGGCCCTCGCCACCGACACCGGTCCCGCCGGGGCCCGCTCGTCTCGCCGCCGGCGACGGGTGATCGTCGAACGCCGGTGGAAGCGCCCGACCACCTGAGCCGGGCCGCGAGCTCAGCTCGACAGAAGATCGCCGTGGCGGGCCGCCACCATCTGCCGCATGCCGTCTTTCCAGTCGACCGTCGTCGGTCCGGCCAGTTCGTGCATGCGGGTCAGGTCGAGCTGCACGCTGTCGATGGTGTGCTCGGTCGGCTCGAAGCGCGCCTCGAGACCCGTGAGCCCCCCGAGATAGGTGCACCATTCCTCGATGCTGACCGCGGTGCTCCCGCCCCAGTTGACGACGGTGGCCGGCACCGATGCCGCTTCGAGGAACGCCGGCAGCATGCGGAGGATGTCGCGCTCGTGCAGTGGGTGGTAGACGCTCGGGGCGTCCACGTGGACCGGGATCGCCGAACCGTTGATCATCATGTGCAGGTGCACCGAGGGCCAGCCGCCCCGGTCACCGTAGGGAACCGACAGCCGGGTGATCGTCGTGGGAAGCTCGAAACGCTGGGCGGCCCACCGCGCCATCGCCTCGGCGGCGATCTTGCAGATGCTGTAGGTCCGGAGGAAGGGCCACACCCCGTGGTTGTCACCCAGGGGATCGGCCTCGGCGAAGACGTGGTGACCCATGGGCTTGTAGACCGCCGTCGTCGAACAGTGCAAGAAGGCGCGCGCCTCGCGATGGTGCTCCATCAACCAGGCCAACCCACCGCAGTTCGCGGCCAGATCGACGTCCCAGTCGTTGGTCTTGGTGACAGCGAAGTTCAAGACGTAGTCGGCGTCGGCAGGAAGTCCGCGGGGCTCGCCCGCCAGCAAGTCGACGACCACGCACTTGACCCCGGCGGCCTCCAGGCGACGACGGGCCTCGGCGTCGTTGAACCGGGCCGCCCCGTACACCTCGTTGTCGCGAGCCAGGGCGCACGCCAGGGGCTCGGCCACCTGGCCGGTGACGCCGGTGACGACGATCTTGGTCCCTCGCAGCGGTGCTGCGTCCATGCGCGTTTCTCCCCCGTGACGGTCTCTGACAATCCGACCGCCCGAGACTACGGCTCAATGACCGCAGGGCGCGACGGCTGCCCGTCGAGCAGGCGCCACCGCCAATCCCATGTTGATAAGTTCGCAGCGTTTCCTCGCCCTGAGCCGCGAGATGCCGGGTCGGCGAGGTCGGTGCGTCGGGGGTGAGGGGCATGGATCAGGCGTCTGGGTGGCGACGACGGCTTTGCCTCTCCCTGGTCGGAGCCGGTCTGCTGGGAACGACCGTGGCGGCGTGCAGCTCGGGGGCGGGCACCGCAGGAGCAGGCAACGCGACGTCGGGCCCCCCGGCCACGGGGCGCGCCTTGCTGGTGGGCTCCTTCCAGGGCCATGCCGGGAAATACCGGACGATCCAGGCCGCCGTCGACGCCGCCCGGCCCGGCGACTGGATCCTCGTGGCACCCGGCGATTATCACGAGACGGCCGACGAGTCGAACCCCCCGACCGACATCGACCACGGCAATTTCGGCGGCGTCCTCGTCACGACCTCGGACATCCACATCCGGGGAATGAACCGGGACACGGTCATCGTGGACGGCACCAAAGCCGGCTCAGCCGGTCCGTGCAGCGCCGACCCGACCATGCAGAGCTTCGGGGCGGTCGGCCCGGACGGGAAAGCCGACGGACGCAACGGCATCGTGGTCTGGAAGGCGAACAACGTGAGCATCGAGAACCTCACGGCGTGCAACTTCCTCGGTGGTGCCGGTGACGCCGGCAACGAGATCTGGTGGAACGGTGGGGATGACTCGGGCCTCGTCGGCTTGCAGGGGTTCACGGGTCGGTATCTCACCGCCACGTCCACGTACTACGGGGGCGAGGCCACAGCCGCCCAGTACGGGATCTTCGCCTCCAACGCGCATGGCCCCGGATCGTGGGACCAGATCTACGCCAGTAACTTCAACGACTCCGGGATGTACGTGGGGGGATGTCGCCAGGTGTGCGGGACGACCATCGACAACGCATGGATGGAGTACAGCGCCCTCGGCTATTCGGGCACGAATTCCGGTGGAGCCATCGTCATCGAGAATTCGGAGTTCGACAACAACAAGGACGGGGTCGACACCAACACGCAGATCGACGGCGACGCCCCCGCGCCCCAGAACGGAGCCTGCCCCGGCAAGGGCATCAGCCCCATTACGCACACGCATTCGTGCTGGGTCTTCATCCACAACTCGGTTCACGACAACAACAACCCCAACGTGCCCCAGGCGGGAAGCGCAAGCGCCGGACCGACCGGGACGGGCATGACGGTTTCGGGCGGCACCAACGACACGATCATGGACAACAGGTTCTCCGACAACGGCGCCTGGGGGATCCTGTTCGTTCCCTATCCCGACAGCAACCCACCCGTGCTCGGCCAGACCTGCTCGGGGACAGGGGGAGCCGAGGTCAGCGGGTTCGGGTGCGTCTACGACCCCAAGGGGGACGCGCTGCTCGACAACACCTTCACCCATGACGCGTACTTCGGGAACCCGTCCAACGCGGACTTCGGGCAGATCGTGATCAACGGGGGCGGAGCGCGCAACTGCTTCGCGGACAACACGGCGCCGCTCGGCAGCGCGCCGGCCGGCCTCGAGCAGAGCCAGCCCACCTGCAACGGGACCGTCGCCGTCCCCAACAGCGGGGGGGCGCTGCTCGGCCAGGTCCTGTGCGACACCGGCTTCGGGACCTGCCCGGCGGGATCGCAGTATCCGCAGCTCACGGTGGTCACCATGCACTCCCTGCCCCCGAACCTCCCCTCGATGCCCAACCCGTGCGCGGGGGTGCCCGCCAACCCGTGGTGCCGGGGGGGCAGGCCCGTCTGAGCTCCTCCGCGCCATCAGGAACCGGGCCGCGGCCTCGACGATCGCGCTCGTGCCTCCTGTCACACCACCGCGGATGCCGGCACGCAATCGGGACAGCCGCCGAGATAGGTGAGACCACAGGAACGGAAGATCCGGTGCCGCTCATAGCTGAGATCGGGGCACGACCGGCCCGCCAGCTCCTCCGAACAGAACACGGGTGTCCCGTCTTTGTGCACGACCAGGCTGCCCTTGCACACGGTCATGGACCTGCTCCCTGTCGGTTGCGTCGAGGTCGGTTGCGTCGAGGTCTTCGCACTGGGTGCCGCATCGGTGGTACACCAACGGGCGGTGGGACCTGGGCAGCGCCACACGTCAAAAACGCTGTCCAGGTCCCACCCAGTCCCAGAGGGTGTGGGGGTCCACACGTCATGCTTCAGACGAGCGATCAAGCGCAGGGAGCTACTGCACCCAACCACTCACTCCTGTGCGGCGACCCTGTCAGGTTGGGGATGCGGGGTTCCCCGGAGTCACCACCGACCACGGTACGCGTCCCGGGTTCGCGTGCCTAGTGGGGTTCCACCTGCATTGGCCCGCGGGAATTCACCTGGGTGGAACAGTCATTCGTTTCGGTGCGATGCCCTTTGACCTGGTCAGCGGGTCGACGAACGCAGACGGGGCTGATCACACCCCGATCCCGGTCAATGGTCGAGGTCGGTCACCGATGTCGATGAGATCAGGCCCTGGGTCAACACGAAGCGAACCAACTCCGTGCGGGACTCGACTCCGAGCTTGGTGAACACGTGGTTCAGGTGACCCTCGACGGTGCGGACGCTGACGCCCAGTCGAGCCGCAATCGCCTTGTTGGAGAGGCCCTCGGCCACCAGCTCGACGGTCTCCCGCTCCCGCCACGTCAGGCGAGGCCCGTTGCCCGGGCCCCACGAACTGTGGGATCCGGCCAGTCGGGGCGACAGGACGGGGTCGAGCACCGTGGTCCCTTGTGCAGCCGCCCGCACGGCGGCGACGAGCTCGTCGCGGGGCATGGTCTTCAAGAGGTAGCCCGTGACGCCGACCTCGAGGGCGGCCCGCACGAATTCGTCTTCGTCGTACGCAGAGAGGATCACCACTCGAACCCCGGGGCACTTCATGATCAGTTGCCGTGCCACGTCGATGCCGCTTCGGTCCGGCAAGCGGATATCGATCAGGACGACGTTCGGGTTCAGCTCGTCGATCATGGCAAGCGCGCCATTGCCGTCGTCTGCCTCGCCCACCACGACGATGCCCTCAGACGATTCGAGCACTTGCCGGGTCCCCGTGCGCAGAACCTCATGGTCGTCGACGATCATGACCCGAAGAATGCCGTCGTTCTGGTTTGAACCCGCCCCCAGCGGGCCGTCACTCACCTCGGCGATGATAGCCGTGGGGGTGAAGAACCCAGGGCTCGCGGTCGACGATCGGACGGTGGTGACAGAGCCGAGGTCCACGGCAATCCGTGTCGGCGTCCCCCCAGCCCCCGCGTTCGAGAGGAACCTGGGTTTGCGCTGAGAAGATGCCGTCGAACACGACCCGACGCGGTCATCCTCCGGTTCCGAGAACGTTCTCGACGGCGCGCAAGAGCTTTTGAGGCGAAACCGGCTTGTGCAAGTAGTCCACCACGACCGAGCCCAGGCGCTCGCGGTCGGCGGCGTCGAGCGAGTAGGCAGAGTGCACGACCACAGGGGGGACGTCGCGCACCGCTTCGATGAGAGACACCCCGTCACGCTTGGGCATCCGCATATCGAGCAGGACCATCCGGTAGCGGCCGGAGTTCAACAGGTCCAGAGCGACCTCGCCGTCCTCGGCTTCGGCCACGGTGAAGCCTGCCGATCGAAGGATTTCGACAACCGTCCATCGGACATCGGCGTCGTCGTCCACCACGAGCACATCCGCACTCACCTGTTGCGTCGCCGCGGGGACCCGCTCGTGGTCATCCCCGGTGGCGAGGTCGTCGCCGGCGCCGGTGGCCCCCAGGGCATGGATCGAAGAACCCGGGGCCACCATCTTCGTTCTCCCCGCTCCGGGATCGTCCTCCCTTCGGCAACGTGGCGCCTGCCGCGTGGGCGCGTAGGGCACAAAGATGCGAGTTTTCGTGTCTAACGCCATACCAGCTCCCGTGACGGCTCGATCGGCAGACGCACCGTGACGATGGCGCCCCCCGATGGGCCGTTTTCTATAGAGATCTTCCCGCCGTGACCTTCGATAAGACGCCGAACGATGGCCAGGCCGAGGCCGGTCCCGTCCGACCTCGTCGTGAAGAACGGTTCGAAGAACCGCTCCACCAACGCCGGATCCACTCCTGCTCCGCTGTCTTGCACCGTGATGATCGCAATGTCACCGTCAGCCCGTGCTGCGATGCGCAACGAGCCACCCTCGGGCATCGCCTGGTAGGCGTTGTCCACGAGGTTCGTGAGGATCTGCGCCACCTGCTTGGCGTCGGCATTCAAGACGATCGGCGCGATGTCCTCGGTCAGCTCGATGTTGTCCGGTTTGGGCGTGGCCTCGAATACATCGCTGAGGACGTCGCGCAGGTCCATCGGAGCGAGTTCCGGTTCCCTCTCGCGCATGTACGCCGTCAGGTCTTGCGCCAGGTTCACCGCCCTGGCGGTCTGCCGTTCGGCCACGGCGAGATGGGGCTCCGCCGCGGCAGGGTTGTCGAGCGATCGGCGCAGCATGTACAGGGCGTTCATGACCGCACCCAGGGGATTTCGCAACTCGTGGCCCACAACCGTGGTCATCTGGCCGACGGCTGACAATCGCTCGCCGCGGACGAGGGCCTCCTGAGAGGCCAGCAACTCAGCGGTGCGCTGTTCCACGAGGGCGTTGGCGTAGCGCTGGCGACGCACGACCACCTCGATCACGCTGCCGACCGCCACCGCCAGCAACAAGACGAAGGCCAGGACCACGTACGGCGCCGCGTTCGGAAAACCCCCTGCCAGCGGGCTCTTGGCCGCAGCCACGAGCCACCAGGTGCCCGAGCCCACCTGGACGGGCGTCTCGTACGTGGCGCCGCTCAAGGGCAACGTACGCGTGTTGGCGAGGACCAGCTGACTCGTCGTCGGCTTGTGCGATGCGTAGATCGCGGCTTCCAGCACGTGGAACGGAGCCGCCTGGGTCGCCTTGATGGCAACGAAGGGGTCGAGCATGACCTGCTCGTAGATGGCGAAACCGGAGGGGACCAGGGGGGCGCCGAGAGCCAGACCGAAGGTCGCCAGCTTCCCGTCGTAGACCACGGGGCCGGGAATGACGTTCGAGCCGGCCTTTTCGAATGTGGCCGACAGTCGGGGGTCGAGCACCTGACCGGTCTTGAATCCCGTGCCCGCGACCGCGGTGGCGACGAACTGCGTCCCGCTCTTGCGGGCCAGAAGGAGCGTGATCGGTCCCGCCGCCAGGGGCCTGGCTTGTGCTTCGAAGGCGAGCGGTGAGCCGTCGGCCGACGTGACCCCGGGTGCGAGCGCGTCGAGGGTCGAGCCGAGGCTCGAGATCAACGACGACACGTACCCCGACGCCTGCGTGGCGTCCTCTTTCAGGAGTGCCTGGTTCTGGCTCTCGACACTGTGCTTTGCCAGGAAGAAGCCGAGCACGGCGGCCGCGGCGATGACCAGTGCGCTAGCCAGGGCGAGCGGGGAAAACCGCCGCCTGCTCTCGTTCATCGCGCCTCCCCGCCGGATTCAAGGGTGCTCCAGGCTCTGGCCGCGATTGTACCGGCTGAGCAGGGAAATCGCTGAAAGAACCGCCTCAGCGCCGTGGGGCACCCCGGGGGGAATCACCTGGGTACGTCGGGTGCAACCACTGATGACCAGGTGGAACCGGCGTGGCAGAACTGTACGAGGCCACTGCGGTGGTCAGCGGACGAGCGTGGGGGTGCGTGATGCATCGGAAGTGCGATGTGACGTGAGTCCGGTGGCGGCGATGTCCCCTCGGGCGTCGCGGTCGCAACACGAAGTGCTGGATCGAGTGACCGTATTGGGCGGTCGCACAGACAACAAGGGGTGCGTGGAGACATGCGGAACAACAAGAGAAAGATCGTGCTGGGAATCGCAGCACTGACGGTGCCACTGGTCACGGTCGCGAGCCTGAACACCACCGCCTTCGCGGCGAAGGCGCCGCCCAACCCGGTGACCTGCACTTTGGGTGCGACGGTCAACATCAACCCGCCTTTGACGGTCACGGGTGAGCTGTCGTCCAAGGGCCAGTTCGGCGTCGCCGCCGTGTCCGCCACGCTCAGCGGCTGTCACGATGCGGCCGGAGCCGTGGCCAACCAGACCCTGCCCATCAACGTCGAGTTCCCGGCTGCCAAGCCCGGGAGCGACAGCGCGGCCATCAACGCCGGGGACAACAAGAAGGACTACTACCTGGGCCTGTGCGGCGCCTTCGCCAGCTCGGCCACGGTCAAGGACCTCAAGAAGGCCGTGAAGAACCTCCCCTTCCAGGGCGGGGAACTCAAGGGACCCAAGGCCTCTGAGGGTTCGGTCGGCACCGACGTGGGCTTCAACCTCTCGGGCACCATCAAGGGCGGGAACTTCCCGACCGCCAAGAGCGGGGCCACCATTGCCGCCGGGCTCACCAACGACGCCAACAACACCAACCTGATCGGTGGCTGCCAGGGCGGTGCGGTGGACCACATCGACATCGACTCGAGCCAGAGCAGCGCCACGCTCTGACACGCACCGATGCACACGCCGGTCTCTCGGTGAGCTCAGGCACTGCGATGCACTGAGCCCACGGAGAGATCCGGCCAACTCGGCAGGCGGCTGCCCGCCAGCCGCCGCCGGCAAGGAGCGGGGCCACTCGGCCCCGCTCCTTGCTTTTCCACCTCATGGGCACACCTGTTCTCCGCAGCCACAACTGCTGAGCATGTCGCAGCACCACCTGCAAGCCGGTGAGGGGCACAGGTGGAATCACTCGGGAAGGCCAGGTGATCACTCGCTTCTCAGCTGTCGGTCGCTCGGTCAACACTGAGACAAGTTTCACTTGGCGGCTCTGCAACAGCGTGGTGTCCCGAGGGGGACGAGGGGGTTGGGGAGATGGTGCGTGGCGGTGTTCTTCGCATAGCGGTCCGCGTGTTGCCACTGGCGCTCGTCGTGGGCCTCTTCGGCGTCAGCCAGGCCGAGACGGCTTCGGCTCTCGGTCCGGCGATCCTCGTGTCGGTCACGGTGTCACCGGCCGTGGCATCGGTGGCCGTGGGCGCCACCGAGCAGTTCACGGCCACGGGCCACTACTCGGACCTGAGCACGAAGAACCTGACCGACTCGGTGACATGGTCCTCCTCGTCGTCGGGCACGGCCACGATCTCGAGCACCGGCCTGGCCACCGGCGTCGGTGCCGGGGTGGCGACGATCACCGCCAAGGCGTCCTCGGGCCTGCTCTCGGGCACCGCCGCCCTCACCGTGACGCCGGTCGTCGCCCCGCCGGCTCCCACCCTGGTGTCGGTCACGGTGTCACCGGCCGTCGCATCGGTGGCCGTGGGCGCCACCGAGCAGTTCACGGCCACGGGCACCTACTCGGACTTGAGCACCCAAAATCTGACCGACTCCGTGACGTGGTCCTCCTCGTCGTCGGGCACGGCCACGATCTCGAACACCGGGCTGGCCACCGGTGTCGGTGCCGGGACGGCGACGATCACCGCCGCCGATTCCGCCGCCCTGCTCTCGGGCACCGCCGCCCTCACGGTGACGCCGGTCGTCGCCGCGCCGGCTCCGAC
>Ga0187890_10003361_pt1 | contig 11061 bp, 14 predicted proteins | sample June2016WEW_21_1_FD_133005 | JGI IMG/M metagenome (GOLD analysis project Ga0187890, IMG submission 133005) | Peatland microbial communities from SPRUCE experiment site at the Marcell Experimental Forest, Minnesota, USA - June2016WEW_21_10 | ecosystem: Environmental > Terrestrial > Soil >...
CGCATGTTTGCCGGGCATGACATCAACCACCTGCAGCAAATCGAGAGGATTCTAAAATAAATGAGCTGTGATTTGAGTCACCAAGAGTGATGCGGGCGGTCACGGTCACGTTAACCTGTTCGGCGTAACTCTCCTCTAGGGAAGTGATTATGGACACGGCAAAGCTCGATGCCATTGCGCGTGGGCTTTGCGAACTCCTTCAGGAGCAAATGGAAGCCATCGTAGGCCGAAAGTTCAATGATTTTAAACAGGAAGAACTGGAAGCTTACGAGACACGAAAGCACCGAATTTTCGAATTGCGTTCCGAGCTGGACGAGTTTGCGAGACCTACGTAGTCGACAGGCGTTCAACGCTATGGCTTAGAACGCTTGCGTCTGGAGCGCGGGGTTGGACTTTCTTCGCGCGCGGCGGCCTTCTCGTGTTCGCTCAGTAGCTGGTTCATCTCATCGATGAGCTTGGCGAGTTTCTCCGGGTCTTTTTCCCGTTGTGCCCGTTCCCACAGCAACCGCCACCCCTCGGGTTCCTCCAACGACACGGCACCATCCATATGTACGAGTCACTATACGCTTGATCGCCTTCCGGAGATCATTCCGAGTTTCTCGCCAGATGGAAGTTTCCCAAGCTGGGAACTGGAAGCGCGCCGCTGTGAATCAGGATGAGTTTCTGCCGAAAGGCCTTGAGAATTGTCCAGGGCCAACAGAGTTTTCTCCACAGCGCGCTCGCGACCGCAGAAACAAATTCGATAATCCAGTGCTGAAAATGCGCGTCCGGCGCGTGATCGAGCGTGCTACCGTCAAGCTAGACAGGAATTCGGTTGGGTAGCTGAGATGCCGGATTCACGAGGCGGTTAGAAATGATGACCAAGGCATGCACGAACAGCAAGTGCCCAGCCTACGCACACTTCGTTTATACCGTGGCCATGCGCTGCGTTCTTTGCCGGTGCGATCTGAAGGGGGCACAAAGGAATATCGACGATGTTGGATTAGGGCGCGCAACCACCTCTGACGCTGAATTGTCGAGGAAGCCGGGACGAGCGCACGCTGCCAGATAGGCGAGAGAACACCCACCGTCCGCACATTTGAACTCAGGTTGTGGCCCTTGAGAGATAGAACATCCTCAGCGGTTCTGAGTCACGCTCGCGATCCAAATTTGGTTACGCGCCGCCGTTGATTCAACGGTCTCTTACTTCCTCTACTTCTGCCACGGCCGCGTGCGCGGGAGCCACCGTCTTACATTGCGGCAGTATTCCTGGTACTCCTCCCCGAACATTTTGCGCAAAGTCGGCTCCTCATACAGCTGCACAAACAGAGCTACTCCAAGGACCACAGCAGCCGCGACTGCGATCGCCTGCCAACTTGCCCGCCCGAAGACCACCCACAGACCGATCCATCCAACGAAAAACCCGACATACATGGGGTTGCGCACGTAGCGATAGAAGCCGACGACCACCAGTTTCTTCGGAGGAACAATCGGTGCGGGCGTTCCGTGCCCGGTCTGTCCGAAATCCCATACGCAGCGCAGAGCGACTGCGAACCCAAGCACCGATGGCAGGGCAGCAATCCATCGCCACGGTGACGTATGCACCGGGTCCACCCGAAAGCCGAGCCAGGGCGGCAACAACCAGAACCACAGGGCAAAGAATGCGGTACCCACCGTTAACGATGCGATGGTGGTTGGCCACTGTGCGTCGCGATGCTCTGGCTGTAAGCTAGCGCTGGCTCTTGTCATAACCTCTGCACCATCAGGTCTAGAAGTGTCAGCTCGAGGGGAAATCTTTGCCAGTCATCTTACAACCCTGCCAGGGCTGGCGCATGCTCGTGCACAAACTTGTGAATCTTCATGTTTTTCTCTTCGCTCAGGGTGATTTTTGGCATTCATCGAGCACTACGAGACAGGGATACAATGCATCGCTCTTTGTGATTGCAAATCACCGAGTTCACTATCGCTATCCGATTTCACTCGCTCTCGTTCGCGACAGGCTGCCTCGCCGATCTGTCCTGATTTTTCACGATCTCATCCAGCAGAAACAAGTCGGTGAGCAACGCGCGCAGATGGATGGAAGCGTTCAGATTGTCGATCAACTGAGAGCTGATGCCAGGCTGGCTGAGCACCAGTTCAATGGCGGCGAGAGAATCGCGAGCGTCGCGGTCGAGCATGGCGAAGAAGGCGAGATATTTGTCGGTGGGTTGAATATCTTCTTCCTTGATCGCCGCCGCACAAGCCTCCGCCAGCCCGGTGAGGGCTTTTACCGCGCGCTGCAGGAACTCACGCACCTGTCCGCCGGATTTGCTTCCCTGATCGCTCGGCAAACCCTGGGCCGCGTAGGCCAACATAAACTCGTAGCATTCCTCCACGGCCGCGCAACGATCGGAGATGTCATCCAGCATCGGTGAGTCCTCGGCCTTCCGCTCTAGCGGATGTTGGCGCGGAAGAAGATGGCTCGACCACCCAGCGCGCCGGATCATGCTCCATCAAGACAAAGTCGCGATCCATCCAGCCGAAGATCATGGACTTCGTGATGGGAAGCTTTTCCGGCCGAAGGCCCATATACACGTGCATCATGACGAGCGCAATCAATCCCACGCCGGCCAAGCCGTGCAGAACATACATCAAGCCCCACGTCATGTCACTGAAGAGGTACGGATTCCGCGGGAAAAAGATGGTGCGCACGCGAAACATCATGAAGACGCCAGTAAGGATCGCGGCCAGGCCGCTCAACATAATGACCGCGTGGTAAAGCTTATTCTCCAGAGGATATTTTCCGAACTTTCGCGGCGGGGGCGCGGGCATTCCGAAGAATCGACGGACTCTCTTCCATGCATCTTCCAGATCCGTTCTGTCGGGCCAGATCGACCAGAAATCCAGCCAGAAGGAAGCGTGAAAGATGTGAAAAATGATTGAAACCGTCAACACCGTACCGGCGATCCAGTGATAGGTGACCCAGGGAAACTGAACCCCAACCTTCGGCAGAAAGGCCGTGAACAGAAGCGTGAACATGGACGCTGCCATGATCCAGTGAAACAGCCGTGCCACTAGCGAATGGCGGGGAACGCGCTTGGGAATTGCGGCCACTGCCGCGGGGGCAGCATCGCCGGCAAACTTTTTTTCCCTGGCGAAATACATCACATAAAGCGCGTGGACAATCAGGAAGAGCAATCCTGCAATCGCTGCCACCCAAATCAGGAACCACGCAATGTGAATCGGAACTTTCTGTCCCCAAGGACTGATCGCCCATTCTAGGAAGTCCACGTCGCCTCCTCTACTCCGCCGATGGAGCGCTTTACTAGATTTCTCATGAGCGGGATCTTGTAGGCATTGAATTGCAACGGGATCGCACCTTGCACAGCCAGTTTTCCTGCCATCTCACCCGTTGCTGCGTTGCGCGGCTTACCACGAACGGCATCTTCCACTGCTTTCAGGCGTAGTGGACGTGCCGCGGCGCCGTTCACCGCGATTCGGATGCGGTCGATGTTATCGCCCGAGGTCACCGTGGCTGAGGCGACGTTCATCAGAGGGAAGTCCCAAACATTACGATCGCGTATTTTCTCGAAGTAGAATTGCGCGCCCGCCCACGTGGAAGGAATACGGATGGCGGTGAGCAGATCACCGGGCTGTAAGATGTGCAGCCGCGTGATGTCGATGGCAGGACCGATGAAATAATCTTCCGCATCCACCACGCGCTCACCCTTGGGCGTGCGCAGGACAAACTTGGCGTCCAGTGCTATGAGGGCCGGGGCCGTATCGGAAGGGTTCACCGCGACGCAGCGATCGGCTTGCAAAATGGCATGCTCGCGATTGCGGCCCTCGGGCGTATCGGCATAACAAATGTTGCCGCCAGCGCGGTAGCAGGGCCAACCGCCGCGGTAATACCAGCAGCGCGTATCTTGCGAAACATTTCCGCCGATCGTTCCCTGGTTCCGGATTTGCGGCGACGCCACCAGCTCCGCGGCCTGCGCCAGCAGATCGTACTTCTGCTTGATAATGGGATGATTGACCACTTCGGTGAGCGTAGTCATGGCGCCGATCTCGATGCCATCCGCAGTGGTGCGAACTTCCCGCAATTCGTCGATCCCGCTCAGATCGACAACGACCTTCGGCTTTCTGATCCGATCCTTGAGCCAGTCGAAGCTGTCGAGGCCTCCGGCCAGCACCCAGGCGTCATTGCCATGCTGGGCGAGAAGCTTCTGCGCATCGGCCACCGAACTCGGCTGGTAGAGCTCGAAGGCGGGCATTACGTCTCGTATGACAGCCATACCTCTCCTTCCAATTTCGTTCCCCAATCTCAAATATGGGCCATCAAGGGATGCTGCATCGGGCGGCCCGCTTCGAGCGAAGTGAGAATCGTGTCGGCGTTAACCGGGGCGCGCTGGAAAACTTCGTCGCCAAGCGCATCCGATAAAGCATTCAAAATGGCGCCGCAACCGCCGGCAACCGGCGGCTCACCCACGCCGCGCGCGCCCACCGGCGTCTCCGGATCGGGAATGTCGAGCGCCGTCCATTGCATATCAACGGGTACATCCAGAATCGTCGGCGGCTTGCTCTGGTAGAAGCGCTTGGAAACCATTTGGCCGTAGTGCGGATCGAAAACCCACTTCTGGCCAATCGCGTGGCCAATGCCCAGCGTCGAACGGCCGAGCATTTGACCACCCAGCGCGCGGGGATGAATCACCGTCCCAACGTCACCAGAGGCGAGGAAATCCACGACGTCGTACTTACCGGTTTCGACGTCGACTTCGATTTCGGCGAAGCTGGCCACGTAGGAAAACGTCGAGCCGTCGCGAGGATAATTATCTTTGGCCGCCGCTACCAGGCCCTGCCCAGCCAATGCTGCGACCGACGCCTTGGTTAGTTTGTGGACATCGGCTGGCGCCTCGTGGCCATCGTAGATTCCACCGAGTTGAATCGCGTACTTCGCGGCCTGCGCCAAAGTCATGCTGGCGCCTCCGCCTTTGCGAAAGACGCGCTCGTTCGCGACCTCGTATTGCTCCGGTTTGCCACCGAGTTTCTTGGCCGCTATTTCCTGGAGTTTCTTCTTGGCATCCATCGCCGTCGCATACGCGGCTCGCGTCATCGCGTGCGTAGTCTGGCTGCCGCCGGAGACACAGGTGAAGGGAAGATTCTTGGTCGTGTTCCCCCAAACCACTTCGCATTTCTCCCACGGAATGCCGAGAACTTCCGCGCCCGCGCGGTGAACATCGATCACCGATTCAGTTCCCAGGTTGCCGATTCCGGATTGGAAGGTGACGTGGCCATCTGGCTTGATGACGAGCAGTCCATCGAATCCAATGGTGCCGCCGACGTAACAGCTCAGCGACACGCCGACTCCGCGAACTTTCGTGCCTATTCTTTTCGGAGTGCGCGCCACCCGCTCGTTCCATTTGAATTGCTCGGCGCCGCGATCAAGTGCCTCTTTGAGAAACGCGCTGGTGGCGTACTGCCGTTTCCCCTGCACCAGCGGTCCGAATGGAGCCTTACCCTCGGGGCAGTTGATTCGGCGAATCGCCACCTGGTCCAGCCCCAGCCTTCGCGCGGCTTTCGCGATGATCGGCTCCATGATCACGATGCCCTGCAGTCCACCCGGAGAACTCTGCGCGCTGCGCGGAGGCGTATTCGTCAGCACGGTCAGGCCGCGCCAGCGCATGGCTTGCGGCTGGTACAAGAGCGACACGATGCGGCCCGAGGAAGGTGCGTCGCCCACAGCGTCGTAGGGACCGTTGTCGCAAACCACGAACATGTCGAGGGCCGAGATTCGCCCGTCTTTTCCGAAGCCGACTTTCATCCGCCCTTGAAAACCGGGACGCGCGCGTCCGATGAAGGTCTCTTCTTCGCGGCTGATGCGCATCATGACCGGCGTGTTCGTTTTCTTGGAGAGCAGAGCGGCGATGATCATCGACACGCCCCCGGTGATCTTGCTGCCGAAACCGCCGCCGGTGTATTCACTAATGAAAACAACATTATCCGGACTAATATTCAACCAACGCGCGATGGCAGGAAGGGTTTGCGCGGTGCTTTGCGTGCCGGTGTGAATGTAGACTTTGCCGTTTTGCCAGTAAGCCATCGCGCTGCGAGTCTCCAGAGTTTGATGGCTGGTGTCGGGCGTGACAAAAGTCTCATCGAGAACCAGTGCGGCATTCTTGAAGCCGGAATCGAGATCGCCGTACGTCCATTCGTCGGGCGTTTTGCCCATGGGAAGTCGGCCATGTTTTTCTTCCGCGAAGTCGGCGTGCGTCCACTTCAACTCCGTGACCACCGGCGTTCCCGGACCTTGTGAGCCCTGTGCCGGTGGCCTGGTCCAAATATTGCCATCCGTTCTCGGGTTCGGACCGCCGGGCCGGAGCGTATCGAGCGGATCGATGACGAAGGGAAGCGGTTCGAAATCGATTTCAATTTTCTCGATCGCCTCCGCTGCCGTGAGTTCGTCAACTGCAGCCACCGCAAGAATCGGTTCGCCTTGATAGACCGGCTCATTAGTGAGGCCGCGCTCGCCCCACTTGCTGGCCTTGATCACGGTGCCGTTGTCGGTGAGAGTGTCGGCCGGGGCGGGAAGATCGTTGGCCGTGAGAATGGCTTTCACGCCGGGCATGGCAAGCGCTGCTTTCGCGTCGATGTGCTTTACCCGCGCATGCGGCATGGGACTGAGCAGCAGCTTGCAGAACAACATTCCCTCGGCGCGAAAGTCTTCCGCATATTTCGCCTGGCCGGTTACCTTCGCATAAAGATCGGGCGTAGCATAGTTTTTCCCGATCAGCTTGTAACCGGCGCCATACTGGCGCTCGGCAGGCTTCGTGGTTTCACTGACCTTTTTGTTATCCAAGTTTCGTCCCCCGCATATTCTCGGCGCCGCGCATGAGCGCGGTCAGAATCTTGTCGTAGTCCTGGCAGCGGCAGAGGCACCCGGAAACTCCTTGTGCCATTTCCTGGCGGGTGGGGTTGGGATTGGTCTTCAGGTATCCCACCGCAGTCATAAGGAAGCCGGACATACAGAACGCGCACTGAAAGCCCTGCTCGTCGATCACGCCTTGCTGCACAGGATGCAGGGTTCCATCCGCGTTCGCCAAGCCTTCGATGGTTCGAACCTTCCGGCCACGCACGGTGTGGGTGAGGACGGAGCAAGAGTAGTGCGGAATGTCATCGATCAGGACGGTGCATGATCCGCATTCCGCGCGGTCACATCCTAGCTTGGTCCCGGTCAGGCCCAGCTTGTACCGCAAGGTCCAGGCCAACGTCTCCTGCTTCATGACGTCGACACGCCGTTGCTGGCCGTTGACGTTGAGAGTAAGCAGCCGCTCGCCTACGCCAGCCGCCACCTGTTGACCGTGGAGAAGAGTGGAGGCGCGAAACAGATACCCGACCGAGGATACTGCCACACCGCTGGTGATGACACCTTTAATGAAGTTCCGTCGGGAAACGGCATTGTCTGAGGCTTCAAGTGCGCTGGGAACTGGCTTCTCAGTCATGGGGGTGACCTCTTGCTGCGTTCAGCGACTTCCAGAGTGTGGCAGAAAGTCTATGGATTCTATTTATACGCTTTATAGGCTGTTCGATTACCGCAAAGAATGTCTAGATTCGTAAATTCCCGACTTCTTGAATTGACTAGACGCGCCTAGCGAAATATCTTGCTGCGTCCGGTCTACACAGGCCAGATGGAGCCGATCAGGCTGTACGCCAGGATGATCAGCACGATGGACGCCACGATTACATACATGCGGTCCTTCTCTTCCGCAAATCCAAAGATAGAGAACGCAACCCGCGCGACCGGAGTCGCGATGAGGAAGAGCAATCCGAGCTGAATGATGCCTCGGCCGCGCAGCGCGAGCGCTTCACGAAAGATAGCGCCCACGTGACGAAGGTTCGAAGGCTCGCTACGGAAAACACTGTAGTCAGCAGGGGAACGACCATGTCTTATCAGGTAAATAGCCGCACCCAATACCACGATGAAGGCCGAGAAGAACACTCCTGCGCGAAGGAGATTCCCGATCAGTGATTCCATTCGCCTGTCGGTCCAGCTTTGGTGATTAGCCATCAAATCCTTCCAGAAATCCCCTTGTAGAGCATCTCGGCTCCGAGGGCCACGATCACGATGCTGAATACGCGCCGCAACCACTTGGGATGTGCTTTGACGAGGACCTTTGTGCCCAGCAACGATCCGGCGAGAACTCCCAGCATCACTGGCATCGAAAGACCGGGATCAATGTATCCGCGCGAGAGATAGATTCCCGCACTAGCCGCGGCCGTGACCCCGATCATGAAGTTGCTGGTGGTGGTCGAGACCTTGAAAGGGATCTTCATGGCCTGGTCCATCGCCAGTACCTTCATCGCGCCGGAACCGATGCCGAGCAATCCTGAGAGTGTTCCTGCGCCGAACATCAGAGTCCATCCCAGCGGAACACGCTGCACGTTGTAGCTGCGAACGCCATCGCCCTCGGGATAGCTTCCGTTCAATCGCAATTTGGTGGCTAGTGAATCGGGCGCTGCGTTGCGATCATTTTTCGTTTGCGGCCTCCACGACAGAAAAGCGGACACGATCAGCACTAATCCAAAAACGATGGAGATTTTGCTGGAGGAGATGTGCGTCGCCAAGGTCGCCCCGGCGAGTGCGCCCAGGGTTGTCGCGACCTCCAGAAACATTCCAACCCTGATGTTGGAGATGCCCTCTTTCACGTAGGCCGCCGCCGCTCCCGAAGAAGTGGCGATCACCGATACCAACGACGCCCCAATCGCATAGCGGATATCTACTCCGAGGAGCAAGGTGAGCATCGGCACAAGAACCACGCCGCCACCCAGTCCAGTTAGCGCTCCCAGGAATCCAGCGACGAGAGAACCGGCCCCGACTATCAAACTGAATTCGAGGATCGTCATTCACTTTCCTTTGATCTTCTAGCAAATATGACAGTATCGGCTTATCGTTGCGTCAGCGAACCGTTGGAGCCACGTTACTCCCAGAACGTGTGGATTATTTCACAACGTTCGATCGTTCCAGCTGCGACAGAACTTGTTTTCGGCAACCTGGACTCATTGATCCCACTCTACCTTCCGAAAGGTAGGGCCGCTTTCTTATGGAGGTTCGTTCCTATGAAAACGACGGAGCCAGCAGGAGGAAATTCGCCGTGGTTGGGGATTGCTAGATTGCTTTTCGTGGTTGTCCTGGTGGTCCTATTTTTCCTGCTCGGCCAAAGCATGGTGCGTCACCGCTTCTTTCAAGGAGGGCAGTACCATCGAAATGGCTCGGTCGGACAGTAGGCAGAAAAGAGGGATGCAAAGCCACTAAGGCGCAGTAGCCCAATCACAACGTTGCTAATTTGCTGTTTCTGAAGTTCCTTTATATCTGCTATATCTGCTCGCCAAAGCAGGAGTTCTGCTAGGTTAGGAGCCATGCGCCCGCAGCCTCTCATCTTTGTCACGGATGTCGAAGCCAGCAGTCGGTGGTATCAACGCCTGCTGAGCTGCCGGGGGGCTCACGGCGGCACGCAATATGAGCAACTGGTGAAGGATGGCTGCCTCATCCTGCAATTGCACAGCTTTGAAGTCGAACATCATCACGGCCCCATCGGCAATCGCGCTGACAGACCCTACGGGAATGGTGTGCTGCTCTGGTTCGAGGTGGATGACTTCGACGCGGTAATGCAGCGCGCTGCCGAAATGGGCGTCGAGATCGTGCTGCCCCGCCATCGCAACCCTCCCGATGGCGAAGGCGGTCCCAACCACTGGGAATGTTGGATGCGCGACCCGGATGGCTACACCGTTGTGGTCGCCAGCCCTTATGGAACCGCCGACGGTGCCTGGCGCCCCGGCCCTGATCTAATCAGCTAGACCGCGGGTTCCAAGGTTTGTTTACATTTGTTCACCTTTCGAATGATACGGCTGGCGCTGGCGAACCCATTGAAGCGACGGCGGGCTACGATTGTATTGGCGGACGTAGCTGTGGATGGCGTGAGTCAGATCACGCACGCTGCAGAAGTATCCGCGCCGGACGAGCCTGGCGGGAAAATTCTGCCCCTGCGCACAACCTACGTTTACGCATGGTTATCTAAGTAAGTGCCGCGTAACTTCTCGCTTTGCTTGCGGTGAGCGATTTTTGTATGGTAAAAACGACCAGAGTTACTGACCGCTCCTGAGATGTTACGGCCAACACATTTCGGAGAACGACGGGGTGGGCCTTGGTGCGCCCTGATTGTGCTGGCGCTGGTGTGCTCACTCACAATCAGCGTAGCGACACGGTATAGCTCCTTCTGGAGCATTTCGTCGCACGGCGTAAGGGTCAGTCAGATCCATGCATCGTCGGATGCGAAAAGACAGCGGCTCACCAAGAATGCCGCCAACTGGACGCCTCCAGTTTTAAGTTTTGCGGTCTTACAGGCTCCTAGTTTCTGTCCGCGAATCGGACCTGTAGGTTCCCCCGTTCCCAATCTCCTTTTCGAAGAAAATCTTTTCTCTCGGCCGCCTCCCCTCATCTAACATCCCTGTCCAAATTGCGCGCGCAGGTAATTCACGCGTAGTCGTCCGCATCGATCTCGCAACCTCATCGCCCCATGCCGGCATCATTGGCTAAGGGCGAGACGATAGGTCCACTCTAAAAGCCCTGGGAGTAACGACTGCGTAGCTCAGTTCGATGAAAGGAAACGAACGTGGCCACTGAGTCTTTGCTGACCGAAGAAGATCTCGATGCTCTTCGCCGGTTTGACACCTGCATGGTCGCCAATGCGATCGAATCGTTTCGCGTGCGGCTATTTAATACCGGATTTGCCGATGCCAGCATTCGCTGCATGTTTCCCGACGCGCCTCCGATGGTGGGTTATGCCGTTACTGCCCGCCTTCGCAGCGGTGAGCCACCCATAGTCGGCAGATTTCGGGACCATGCGGAGTTCTGGAACAGCATTCTTGATCTCCCGGCCCCGCGAATCCTCGTGCTCGAAGACATCGATGATCCTCCAGGACGCGGAGCTTTTGTCGGCGACATGCAAGCCGCAATTCTGAAAGCTCTGGGCTGCATCGGCTATTTGACGAACGGCGCCGTGCGGGAATTGCCCTCCGTGCGCACCATGGGGGTTCAGCTGTTCGCCG
>Ga0187890_10003363_pt1 | contig 11057 bp, 10 predicted proteins | sample June2016WEW_21_1_FD_133005 | JGI IMG/M metagenome (GOLD analysis project Ga0187890, IMG submission 133005) | Peatland microbial communities from SPRUCE experiment site at the Marcell Experimental Forest, Minnesota, USA - June2016WEW_21_10 | ecosystem: Environmental > Terrestrial > Soil >...
AGGTTTTGAAAATATGGGAGGGGGGGTGGGGGTACCCTCGTTTCCAGGGCTGAAGGAGCAGGGACTCTCCGCACCTTTCGCTATTCTTATTATCCTCTGATGGGAAGAAATATACTGCAAAAAATAGTGTCTGATAAGTGCGTTCGTGGTGACCCCAAACCCTTGACGCTCGCAGCACTGGACCATTGACCTTCCCTGCTTCTCTTGGCGGGCACAGGCCGGGTGTGTAGCTCATCTTTCCATTATGCGCGCTGATTGGGAAATCATCTGCAAACGGACAAGGGTGGTCAAAGGGTGGTCGACATCGCCTTTTTTAGCTTCCCAAAAGGTCTTTGGCTTTCTGAACGAAAACGTCGCGGCCCACATCGGAGATGGCATTCGTTAGTGGAATGCCTTTGGGGCAGACTTCGACGCAGTTTTGTGCGAAGCCGCACTCTTGAATGCCGCCGTCTCCGGCTAGAGCGCGCAGGCGTTCCGCGGCAAGGACCTTGCCTGTGGGATGGTTGTTGAACAGTTTCACCTGGGCAATGGTGGCAGCGCCAACGAAACCCGTCTGCTCGTTGAACTGTGGGCAAACCTCCATGCAGCAGGTGCAACTGATGCAGTTCGAGAGCGGGTAGTTGGCTTCCTGCTGTTGCGGGAAGACACGCGGGCCAGTGCCCAGATCATAAGTTCCGTCGATGGGAACCCACGCCTTGACTGCTTTCAGGTTTTCAAACAAGACCGATCGGTCCACTTGCAAGTCGCGAACGAGAGGAAACTTCGAGAGCGGCTCGACGCGAATGGGCTGTTCGAGATTGTCGACCAGAGCCGAACATGCCATGCGTGCTTTGCCGTTGATGCGCATAGCGCAGGAGCCGCAGATCTCTTCAAGGCAATTGGAGTCGTAGGTGACCGGGGTGGTCGCGCGGCCATCGGCTGTGACAGGGTTCGCGGCGATTTCCATGAGGCCGGATATGACATTCATGCCGGGCCGCCACTCGATTGCGAAGCTCTCCCAAATGGCTGGAGCTTCGGGGCTGGCTTGGCGCCTGATTTCAAATTGCACGGTTTTATTTGCCATTGTCAGTCTCCCCTGGGCTCATTTGGTTGCGTCATAGCGGCGCGGGCGCGGCTTGATGAACTGCGTATCGACGGCCTCGTACTCGAAGCGCGGGCCGGAAGCCGTGAAATTGGCTTTGGTGGTCTTGAGAAAGTGCTCGTCGTTGCGGTCGGGAAAATCGGGTTTGTAATGCGCGCCGCGCGACTCATCGCGCAGGATCGCGCCCTGGACCACGACCCGGGAGAGTTCCAGCATGTTATAAAGCTGGCGGGCAAATGCAAAGCTGGTATTGGCCCACTGGCTGCGGTCGGCGAGGTCCACTTTCTTATAGCGGTCGAGCAACTCCAGGATTTTCTTATCCGCCTCTTCGAGTCCCTTGTTGTAGCGAATGACTGTTGCGTGCTTGGTCATGACTTCGCCTAACTCGCGCCATAACTTGAAGGGGTTTTCCTTGCCGTCGTTATTCAGCAAGGCAGTGTTGATCGAGGCTTGACGGACTAACTCGGCGGCGTGGCCTCCGTCACCCACTTGCGCAGTCAGATTCCTGGCATAAGTCATCGCATTGGGTCCGGCGATAAATCCGCCGAAGATGCAACTGACCAAAGAATTCGCGCCCAGGCGGTTAGCGCCGTGATACTGATACTCGCACTCACCGGCAGCAAAGATGCCGGGAATATTCGTCATCTGGTTGAAGTCCACCCACAGGCCGCCCATTGTGTAATGCATGCCGGGGAAGATCTTCATCGGGACGTCGTGTGGGTCGTCGCCGACAAATTTTTCGTAGATATCGAGGATACCGCCGAGCTTGCGGTCGAGCGTGGCGCGGTCGATGTGCGAGAGGTCGAGGTAGACCATCGGCTGTCCATCGATGCCCATGCCCTCTTCGTAGACCACTTTGTGAATGGCGCGGGTGGCGATGTCGCGCGGAACGAGATTGCCGTACTTCGGATACCACTCTTCGAGAAAGTAATAGCGCTCGGCCTCGGGAATCTGCTTGATTGGGCGCTTGTCGCCGGCCACACGCGGAACCCAGATGCGACCGCCCTCGCCGCGGGCCGACTCCGACATCAGCCGCAGCTTATCTTCGCCGGGTATGCAAGTGGGGTGAACCTGAATCAGTTCTCCATTGGCGTAGTAGACACCCTGCTGATAGACGGCCGATTGCGCCGAACCTGTACACACCACGGAGTTGGTACTCTTGCCGAATATGGCTCCAATGCCACCCGTGGCGAGGATAATAGCGTCAGCCGGAAAGCTGCGCAGTTCCATGGTGCGCAGATCGAGTGCGGTGATACCTCGGGCTATGCCTTTTGAGTCAAGAACCGCTGAAAGAAACTCCCAGCCTTCGTACTTTTTGACCTTGCCTTCGGACTCATGCCGGCGGACCTGCTCGTCGAGCGCGTAGAGCAGTTGTTGGCCCGTGGTTGCTCCCGCAAAGGCCGTGCGGTTGTAAAGCGTGCCACCGAAGCGGCGAAAATCCAACAAGCCCTCGGGCGTGCGATTGAAGGGCACGCCCATGCGATCCAGCAGGTCGATGATGGCGGGCGCCGCCTCACACATGGCCTTAACCGGCGTCTGATTGGCAAGAAAGTCTCCGCCATAGATGGTGTCGTCGAAGTGCTTGTCGGTGGTGTCTCCCTCGCCTTTTAGATTCTTGGCGGCATTGATGCCGCCCTGCGCGCAAACTGAATGAGAACGCTTGACCGGGACAATCGAAAAGAGATCAACCGAGCCTCCTGCATCGGCGATCTTGATGACCGCCGAGAGCCCGGCCAATCCCCCGCCGACCACGATGATTCTGGGTGCTGCCATGAAGGTCTTTCCTTTCGAAGACAAATAACCGAGATCAGAGATCAAAGTCAGAGATCAGTGACCGACGAATGCCCAAATACTCATCAGGCCGATTACCGCCAAGCCTAGCCCCAAAGCCACACACACGTAGCCGAAACGCTTGCGGGCCGTTACGCCTGGAGTAATGCCCCACTTGGCCGCGAAGAGCCACACGCCATAAGCGAAGTGCCAGCAGATGGCGATCATGGCAATGATGTAAACGGCCAGCATCCAGGGGTTGGCCAATTCCTGTTGCACTTTGGCAAAGGCGGCCATTGGATGCTCCGGCAAGCTGTCGCCCATAAAGCGTTGCCGCGCGACATGCTGCACGATGTAAGCGAAGGCGATGAGGCCGGTGTAGCGCTGGGCAACGTAGAGCCAGTTCCCTGCCCAGGGATAGTAGACGATATTCGACTTGCCGCGCAGCCAGATCCAGACGCCATATACGCCGTGATAAAGGATGGGCAGAAAGATGAAGACCCACTCCAGCACGCGCACCATCGGCAGGCTGTTAAGGAAGCGGACTTGCTCCCCGTAAGCGATAGCGCCTTTGCGCGCCTCGAAGTTCGAGAGCAGGTGTTCCAGCAGGAAGGCGCCGATAGGAACGATGCCAAGCAGTGAGTGCAGCTTGTGCCACAGAAACGATGAACCCTCGCCGGCACGCAGTGGCTGAACTCCGCGTTGAACGGTAGGTCGGCCGGCTGGAGCGGTTGAAGTTTGCGCGGTTGCCATGACGGTGTCGGCTCCTAAGGCTTCGAGATCAGGTTACAGGGAAGGTCGATTTCGGCTGGGGCTGGGAAGAGCGGCCTGAGTTAAATTCATTATTGGTGTCGCGTATCGCCCCCGTCAACCCGCAGTTTTTTGGATTCAGTCACTGATTGGAGGATGCAGATCACGATGCACCCAGCATCGGCAACAGAGCAGCGAAAGCCCGCCCTCGATGGCTTAGTGTGTGCTTGGTCTCAAGGTCCAGTTCGGCCATCGTCTTATCCAATTCCGGCAGGTAAAAGAGCGGGTCGTAGCCGAAGCCGCCCGTGCCGCGCGGTGCGTCAAGGATCATGCCCTCGACCGCGCCTTCAGCAGTGTGGAGGGCCACGCCATCGCGGGCTGTCACGAGTACGCAACGGTAGCGTGCCGCGCGCTGGGCGACTGGAGTGCCGGCAAGACGTTGCAGCAAGACCATGTTGTTCCACACGTCGGTGTTGTCGTTGGCGTCGGGCGAGTCGGTGAGGCCGGAGTCGGCTGCAAAGCGCGCAGAGCGCACACCGGGAGCACCGTTGAGTGCGTCGACTTCAAGACCGGAGTCGTCGGCGAGCACCACTTCACCGGGGACGAACCGGGAGTAGTAAACCGCCTTGAGTGTCGCATTGGCAGTGAAGGTCAGGCCGTCTTCTTCAGGGGCGCGGATCTCTTTGAGTTTTGGCAGGGGTTCGATAGTCAGCGAATGCGTCGTGGCGGCAATGCGGAAGTCGCGCAGCTTACCCTGGCTGGTTGTGGCGGCATAGAGGCGAAGGGCCATGGAATGAGTGTAACGGGCCAGCGCCGCCACCCGAAACTGCGCAGGAAAAACCGCAAGGCCCGCGCCTGTCCTTCCGTAAGATCGGGGAAGGACAGGCCTTTGGATTTGTGGAGCCATGAGGCCGCTTTAGTCGATGGTCTGCTCCATGCGTAGATCGCGGCTCGAAGTACCGACACTTACCTTCCTCTTGCCTGTCGCCGTGATCCACTTCCCTTCTTTCGTCGACCAATACTGCAATTGGCGCGGCGCCACGTGAAGTGTCACTGTTTTGGTTTCGCCGGCGGCCAGGTGAACGCGGTCGAAGGCTACCAACGCTCGCACCGGGAATTTCACGCCCTCAGGAATCGCGTTCGGAGCGCCGAGGTAGACTTGCGGGACTTCGTCAGAATCCATGCTGCCGGTATTCTTGATAGCAAGGCTGACGTCGAGACCGCCATCTGCGGAGTTGGCGACCTTAAGGCCGGAGTAGGTGAAGGTGGTGTAACTGAGGCCGTGACCGAAGGCGAAGAGCGGAGCGATGCCTTCCTTATCAAACCATCGATAGCCCACATTCACACCTTCGCTGTAAGTGGTCTTGCCGTCGACGCCTTTGAAAGAGCGCTCGGGGTGCTTGGGATCGGTAGCCGGGTAGTCCTCAAGATGCTTGCCCCAGGTGACGGGCAACCGGCCTGCGGGGCTGGTCTTGCCCGCGAGCAGGTTAGCCGTAGACCAGCCACCCTCGTCGCCGGGCCACCACATTTCGAGAACAGCCTTGACCTTGTCGATCCAGGGCAGAGCCACAGGCTGACTGGTATTGAGCACGACGATGGTGTTGGGGTTGACTGCGGCGACCTCTTCGACGAGCTTATTCTGTCACCGGGAAGGCCGAAGACCGGTTGAAGGCGGGTCCAAACAAAGACCACCGCGACTTTGGCGCTTTTAGCGGCAGCGATAGCGGCCTCGTGGTCGGCCTTGCGTTGCTCGGGAGGGTACCAGTTGAGGCGTACTTGAACCGGCGAGTTTGAAGTGTCCGGGCTGGTCTCGACCTCAATGCGGTGAGGCCCGGCGGTTAACTCGACGGCGCGGCGCACATTGTCGATGCCGTCGGTGGTGGGCACGGCGTTATCCTGGTTGGCTTGGAGGATGTCGCCGTGCACGCCTCCCTGGTGCACACCTGTGCCGGCAAGCCGATGGCCATCAAGAGATAGTAAAGCGTTCGTTCCCATGGCCTGCAGATAAAGCCAGTAGGTGCCAGCATGGGGCGGGGTGAGCATGCCCCTCCATATAACGGTCGAGTTGGGCGGCAAGGCTTTGTCACCCGTGAAGTCGAGTTGAGTATCAACTTGAGTCGCGGCAGAGCCGGTGCGTTCGAGTCCTGGCTTGCCGTCGTGACTGAAGGCGGAGGCCGGAATGGTTGTCCCGGTCATATCGTCGTCCACGGCAAACCGAATGTTGGCGTTGCCGGTGATTTTCTTGAGAGCCGCGAGCGGGCCGACCTGACGTTGGGGCAGGCCAACCGAGCGTTCACCGTTGATGCCGATCGAATCCACTTGTCCGGCTGTGGGGCCGATGAGGACCACGGAATCGAGGTCGGCGGCCTTCAATGGCAGTACACCGCCTTCGTTCTTGAGCAGCACAGCGGCATCCTCGCCAGTCTTCTCAATGATTTTTGCGTTGGCTTCGATGGACTGTTGGGTGATGTCGTGCTTCGATTCGCCGTCGAGATAGCCAAAGCGAACGATCTCATAGAGGACGCGGCCTGCGGCGCGAGTAATGGCTGCCTCGCTGACCGTGCCGTCCTGGAGGGCCTCGGGCATCTTTTTGGGGTCCAGCTTGCGGCCAAAGTCACCCCCGTGGAAGCGCTCGGGAATCGGCTCCTCGGGAATGTGGCCGCCGAACATGTTACCGGCCGGGTCGCCACCTGGGCGTGGAGGAGCTGGAGGGGGCACGGTTAGCCCGTCAAAGAAGGAAGGAAGAGGGTGTTGATCGCTGAGATTCGGTTCGCCGGGCATCTCCATGTCAAGGCCGGCATTGATGAAGTTGACGGCGTGAACGGCGCCCCAATCCGAAGTTACGAATCCCTTGAAGCCGATCTCGTCGCGCAAGATTTTGGTCAGCGTAGAATCATTGCCGCAGGCGAATGGGCCGTTGACATGGTTGTAAGAGCACATGATCGACGAGACATCCGCCTGCCTGATGGCTGCATCGAAGGGCGCGACGTAGACTTCGTGCAGCGTTTGATCATCGACGAAGATGTTGCCGCTTTCTGAGTCATAGGCAACATAATGTTTGATCTGCGCCATGACGTGCTGCGACTGAATACCTTTAACCTCGGCCACGCCCATTTCGCTGGTCAGGAACGGATCTTCACCGAAGGTGTTGAAGCCGCGGCCAAACTGGAGGTCGCGGTCGATATTGACGAAGGGCTGCAAAGAGACATCGATACCCAGCGCACGGTCTTCGCGGCCGATCACCAGTCCATTCTCTTCGGCCAACTTGCGGCTGAAAGTGGCGGCTACGCCCATGGTCGCGGTCTCGCCTTGTGAGGGATGGCGCGTGAGCACGCCGGGAGGGCCATCGGCGAAACGCAACCCTGGAATGCCGAGACGCGGAATGCCGGCCAGATAGCCGGCCTGGCCCTGATAAACCGCAGGATCTTCATGTGTTCCGTGGATGAGAGTCAGCTTTTCCTGGAGCGTCATCTGGCTCAACAGCTTGTCGACCCGCGCGTCGCCAGTAACCATCGGAACGCTCTGCCCAAGCGCCAACCCCGCGCTCAGTACCAAAAAAGATCCCAGCACGACCGAAATGGCCGTGCGCAATATGTTCGTTGTTGGCATGCCTTCACCTTGTATGCGCTTTGCTTGATCTCTGGACGGATGAACCGGCCGCCGGGACGCAAGACTATTCGCAGGCGGGCAAAGGCAGCTGGATATCGAGTCCGAGCGCGATCAGATCGGCGCGAAGACGTTCAATGGTCGAGAATTCTATGGCTTGCATTCCAAGCGCCTGCGCAGCCTCGATGTTGAGCAATTTATCGTCGATAAAAAGCGTTTCTTCAGGCTGGGTTTGAAGCTGCTTGAGCGCGTAGCGATAGATGGCAGGGTCGGGCTTGACGACGCCGACCTGACAGCTCCAAACGAGCACATCGAAGCGATGAATCCAGTCGAATTCGCGCTCAACGCTGACTAGCACGTCGTCGCCCATGTTGGAGAGGATTGCTGTGAGCAGGCCGCGTTGTTTGAGCGCAAGTTGCCAGGCCAGCATATCAGGGTTCTGAGCAGTCCAGAGGCGGACATCCCAGCGATTCAGCTCTTCGACCATCTCCTGGTTCGGCGGTATTCCCGCATCGCGCAGAAACTTCTGCCAGAAGGCGATGCCGGAAAGCTTGCCTTCGTCGTAAGCGGGCCGATCGGCCCAGTAACGGGGCTCGAAGCGATCTCTGGGTAATCCGGTAATTCGCAGCAGGGCGGCATAAGCCTCGGCGTCCGGCTCTCCTGTCAAGACCATTCCATAGTCAAATACAACCGCGCGCAGAGCCAATCTTTCCTCCTGGGAGCGCCCGTGTAATGTTGAAAGGGGACGCCTGCTTCTATTGTGGCACCTGCGGCACGGCATCCTTTTCTGAACTCTGATGAGGAAAAGCACGATGCGCTTTTCGCAGCGAACAAACTGGAATACGGAAGAGAGCGAATTGGCTCGAGCGCATAGGCTCCGCGTCGCGGCTGGTTTGCCGGTTGCCGACCTGACGGCATCGAACCCCACACGCTGCGGGTTTCAATACTCGCCGGAGCTACTGACGGCACTGGCCGATCCGCGGGCGCTCGACTACGATCCGCAACCGCTCGGCTTGATGCGGGCGCGCGAGGCGGTTTGCGGATATTATGACGGCCACGGCGTCTCGCTCAAGCCCGATCAGATCGTTCTCACAACCAGCACCAGCGAGGCTTACAGCTTCCTCTTCCGACTGCTCTGCGATGCGGGAAGCGAGGTCATTGTCGTCCAGCCCGGCTATCCGCTCTTCGATTTTCTGGCGGTGCTGGACGATGTGAAACTGAAGGCCGCGCCGCTGGTCTACGATCACGGTTGGCAGATCGATCCGGAAGGACTTCGGCGAGCCATTACGCCCCTTACGCGTGCCGTTGTCGTGGTGCATCCGAACAACCCGACAGGCCACTTTACCAAACTGTGGGAGGCCGCAGAGTTGACCCGGATCTGTCGGGAGTTCGATCTGGCGTTGATCGTTGATGAGGTCTTTCTGGACTACAGTTTCGGCGCGAAGGCGGCGAGTTTTGCGGCGGGGCTTGAGGGAGTTCCGGTCTTCGTTGTGAGCGGGCTGAGCAAGATCGCCGGGCTGCCGCAGATGAAGGCTGCGTGGATTGTGGCCGCTGGAGTCGAGGATCGCGCGGCGCTGGATCGCTTGGAGGTCATTGCGGACACCTTTCTTTCAATGAACGCGCCCGTGCAGTGGGCACTGCCTAGCTGGCTCGAAGGGCGCAAGGCGATTCAGCAGCAGATTCGCACGCGAGTCGCAGCCAATCTCGCCGAGTTAGACCGTGGGCTTGCCAAGCTGCCTGAGGTTGATCGTCACGAGGTCGAGGGCGGCTGGTACGCGGTCCTTCGTATTCCGGCGCTCGGACCGGATGAGCAGACGGTGCTGGCACTGTTGGAACGCGGTGTCTGGGTGCATCCAGGCTACTTCTTTGGGATGGCGGAGTCGGGCTGGCTGGTGGTGAGTCTGTTGGGGCCACAGGAAGAATTCATGGCGGGAGTCACCGGGTTGGTTGAGTATTTGAAGACTTATCCGGCGAGTAATGGAATATAGGAGGACGTCGAACTAGCTTATCGGGCGTTAGCCACGGCCATTGGTTGAACGAGTTTCGGGGCCAGCAGACGTTTTCCAAGTGCAATGCAGGGCCGCTCAATGCAATAGAAGGAGAGAGTCGACACAGCCAGCACGGAGAAAAGGCTGTAAGGGAGTAGAGACAGCCTCCCAACTGGCACAATAGTCTCGTTCGCCCGAAGCAGGAATAGTTGCTGCCAGATGTAGACGCTGTAGGATATGCTTCCGATCCAGACGAGCACGCCAGAGTTGAGCCATTTGTAAGCCAACCCCTCCCCAACGACAAGCGTGGAGGCTAGAGTCACGCAGATAAGCACGAAACTCGATAGCGCAGGCCAAGTCTCGGTTCTAATCGTGTTAAGCATCAGTAGCAGGGCCATAAACAGCGGGGTCTCTTTGGGAAAGTTGCGGAAGATAAATTGCTGGATGGGTAAGCGCGCGAGGAGTATCGCTAAAGCGCATCCCAGCAAGAGACCGTCACAATGGGCATCGGTCCTCACTAAGGGAGCGGCCGTCCCGTCGGGCAGGAACCGCTGAATCCAACTATTGGGATGGGTAAGATCATAGAATCTCCACGCCGCACAAGACGTGGCTCCGAATACCGCGAACCAGAGTGAGCGACGGGTGCCGAGCCAGACAAGGATCGCTGGCCAGATGAGATAGAAATGCTCCTCAATCGACAGCGACCAGAGGTGCGTTGTGTAGATGCCGCGGAGGTGGGCCGCGAGCTGATAGTTGCGATAGAAGAAAAGCGATCCAAAAACCTCGGCACTGTGAAAATCCACGAGATTCACAAAGCGGGAGAGGATGCATAGGGTCAAGAGATAGATGCCGACCAGAGGAAGGATGCGAAAAGCTCGTCGAACATAGAAACTGCAAATGTTGATGGTGGAGGATCTTTCCCGCTCCTCAAGGAAGCGTCGCGTAATGATATAGCCACTCACAACAAAGAAAATGTCTACGCCCAACTTGCCCAGGTTCGCCCACAGCTGATAACGAAAGCAGGTGTACGAGTTTGCATGGTCGGCGATCACCAATAGAATGGCGACCCCACGCCAGCCATCGAGGGTGCGGATGCGAGTTGTGCGCGGGCTTATCATGCTTGCCGAACTGTCCCTCACCTTGTCCGCAGGAATGGGTTGCTTCTGCGTTCGGCGCCAATAGTGGTGGCGGGGCCATGGCCCGAGAGAACCCGCGTTTCATCGGGTAGACGAAGCAAACGGCTGTGAATGGAATCGATGATCTGCTCGCCATCGCCTCCGGCCAGGTCGGTGCGGCCGATGCTACCGGCAAAGAGCGTGTCGCCCGCCACCAGCAGCTTGAGCGGAGCGAAATGGAGGCAGACCGAGCCTTGGGTGTGGCCTGGAGTGTGAAGCACTTGAGCGGGGTAATGTTTCAGTCCGACCAGCAGCCCGTCCACCAGGCTCTCATCGGGCGGAGCGGTCTCAGGTGTCTCAATGCCCAGCCAGCCGGCCTGTTGATCCATCATCTTCAGCAGCGGCAGATCGTTCTCGTTCAGTAGAATGGGCGCGCCCGTCAACTGCTTAAGACGAAGGGCACCGCCAACGTGATCGATGTGGGCGTGGGTAACGAGAATCTGCTTGAGCTTGAGGCCATGTTCGGTGAGGCGGCGATGGATTCTGCCGACCTCGTCGCCGGGGTCGATCACGATGGCTTCGCCCGTTTCAGGGTCACCCAGCAGGGTGCAGTTACAGGCGAGCGGACCAACGGGAAAGGTTTCCAAGATCATAGTTTGATTTTACAGTGATAAGTTTGAAATTTATCGAAGAACAACCGCAGATTCTTCGACTCACTACCCCCGAATTGAAAAGACGTTATTGGCC
>Ga0187890_10003367_pt1 | contig 11050 bp, 8 predicted proteins | sample June2016WEW_21_1_FD_133005 | JGI IMG/M metagenome (GOLD analysis project Ga0187890, IMG submission 133005) | Peatland microbial communities from SPRUCE experiment site at the Marcell Experimental Forest, Minnesota, USA - June2016WEW_21_10 | ecosystem: Environmental > Terrestrial > Soil >...
TCTCGACGAGACGTAATAACTCCTCGATGCGCGTTCCTTCTGCCTCAAATTCTGCTTTTACGGCGACGTATCCAAATTCGTCTCTGCCCGCTTTTAAAAGATCGAGCATCTTGCGTTCGGTGGCGTTCATGCTTGTTCTCCTGCGGTACTACTGGGTTTAGCAGGCTGCTCATTCCACAACGGCAAGCCTGGTCGTTGATAAAAAGTCTGTGTCAATTCGCGAATCGTCTCTGCCACATAATCCAACATTTCTTCCGTCAGTCCCGGATAAACTCCAACCCAGAACACGTTGTTCATTGCAAAGTCCGTGTTCTTCAACTCGCCCACCACGCGGAATTCGCAGCCTTCATACGCCGGCTGTCGCAGCAGGTTTCCGCCAAACAAAAGCCGCGTGCCAATCTTCTTCGCCTCGAGAGCGCGCACCAGGTCCTGCCGCTTGAAAGGCGCCGAGTCTCGCACCCCGATGGGAAAACCGAACCACGACGGATCCGACCCCGGAGTCGCCTGCGGAAGTACAAGACAATCCTGCAACGGCTGCAAAGCTTTGAAAAGATGTCGAAAGTTTTCTTTGCGGCGTTCGATGAAGTGCGGCAGCTTGGCGATCTGCGACACTCCCAGTGCAGCCTGCATGTCGGTTGCTTTCAGGTTATAGCCAATGTGCGAGTAGGTGTACTTGTGGTCGTACCCGCAGGGAAGCGAGCCGAGTTGCCAGTCAAACCGCTTCCCGCAGGTATTGTCCTTGCCGGGTTCGCACCAGCAATCCCGCCCCCAGTCCCGGAAAGACTCGATGAGCAACTGCAGATTCGGCTTGTCGGTTAAAACAGCGCCGCCCTCGCCCAGCGTAATGTGGTGCGCCGGATAGAAACTCACCGTCGCAAGATCCCCAAACGTGCCTACGTGCCGGCCCTTCCACGTCGATCCCAGAGCGTCACAGCAGTCTTCGATTAGCCACAGATCTTGCTGCTTTGCGAAGGCCGTCACCGCATCCAGGTCGAAGACGTTGCCCAGCGTATGCGCAATCATGATGGCGCGTGTCTTCTCGCTCCGCGCCGCTTCGAGTTGGCTCACGTCGATCTCGTAGCTTGGCAGCGTCACATCCACAAACACCGGCACAAGCCTGTTCTGAATAATCGGATTAATCGTGGTGGGAAACCCCGCGGCGACGGTAATAACCTCATCGCCCGGCTTGAGTCGCTCATCGCCCAGCTTTGGCGAAGTGAGCGCAGTCAATGCCAGCAGGTTGGCGGACGATCCCGAATTCACCAGCGAAGCACAACGCACGCCCACAAAACGCGCCAGCTTGCGCTCAAAATCCTCGGCAAAGCGCCCCGTGGTGAACCAGGCGTCCAGCGCCGAATCGACAACCGCGCTCACGTCGCCCGCATCGATCACCTTCCCCGACACTGGAACCGGCGTGACCCCGGGTTTGAACTCCGTCCCTGGAAACGCCTCCGCAAAATACTGGGCTGTGAGGTCAAGAATCTGTTGCCGAAGCCTTCCCATGCCATTGGTCATCTAGGGTCCACTCACCAAGCATACCCAATCGAATCATCGCGGTGTACTGTATTAATCAAGGAAAGCCACCAACGTACCCAGTTGTATTCGGCCTGCCCAGTGGTCGTCCGTTCGCCGGCAGCAAGGGGATTAAATGAAAGCAGTTATTCTTGCCGGAGGTTTTGGCACCCGGCTAAGCGAAGAGACAGTTCTTCGCCCCAAACCCATGGTCGAAATCGGCGGCCGGCCGATCCTCTGGCACATCCTCAAAATCTATTCACAGCACCAAATCAACGACTTCATCATCTGCTGCGGTTACAAGGGCTACCTCATCAAGGAGTACTTCGCCAACTACTTCCTGCATATGTCCGACGTAACCTTCGACATGCAGGAAAACCGGATGCACGTGCACCAGAGCGTCGCGGAGCCTTGGCGCGTGACGCTTGTTGATACCGGGGAAACCGCGGGCACCGGCGGACGCCTCCGCAACGTTGCCCGCTACCTGGCGGACGAGGAAGCGTTTTGTATGACTTATGGCGACGGCGTCAGCGATGTCGACATTACTGCCTCGATCGCTTTCCACAAAAGCCATGGGAAACTGGCCACCATTACCGCAGTGCACCCTGCCGCCCGCTTTGGTGGCCTCAGCCTCGAGGGACCGGAAATCACAGCCTTTCAAGAAAAGCCGGAGGGCGAAGGCGGCTGGATTAACGGCGGCTTTTTTGTGCTCTCACCGGCAGTGATCGATGACATCCCCGACGAAAGCACAGCGTTTGAAGGCGGTCCCATCCAACGCCTTACCGCGAAAAAACAGGTGCAGGCCTGGTTCCACGACGGCTTTTGGCAACCCATGGACACCATCCGCGATAAGCAGCGCCTCGAAGAACTCTGGGCGAGCGGGAGGGCGCCATGGAAGAAGTGGTAAATCCCTGGCAGGGTCGCCGCGTCTTCCTCACAGGCCATACCGGCTTCAAGGGCGGATGGCTTGCACTGTGGCTCGCGGCAAAGGGCGCGCAGGTCCGCGGATTTGCCCTTGATCCCTCCACAGAGCCCAACCTCTTCACCCTGGCTTCGGTTGCCGGCGTACTCGAAGACGACCGCGGCGATGTCCGGGACTACTCGAAGCTTGAGACCTCGCTGACCGACTTTGAACCCGAAGTCGTCTTCCATCTGGCCGCGCAGCCCCTCCTGCGCCGCTCCTACGCTGACCCGTTAGCGACGTACAGCACGAACGTCATGGGAACCGCGAACCTGCTCGAAGCCGTCCGCAAATGCCCAAGCGTGCGATCCGTCGTCTGCGTTACCACCGACAAGTGCTACGTGAATCGCGAATGGGCATGGCCATACCGCGAGACCGATCCCCTCGGCGGCCACGACCCCTATTCGTCCAGTAAGGCTTGCGCAGAAATCGTCGCTGCGGCCTATCGCGACTCTTATTTCCCGTCGAGTCTCCGCCACCAGCATCGCGTCGCAATCGCCACCGCCCGAGCCGGCAATGTCATCGGTGGCGGCGACTGGTCTGAAGATCGTCTCATCCCCGATCTCATTCGCGGATTCCGCTCCGGCCATCCCGTACTGATCCGCCGCCCCAATGCCATTCGCCCCTGGCAGCATGTTCTCGAACCGTTGCATGGATACATCATGCTTGCGGAGCAACTCCTCGCGGGCCGAGCAGAGGCCGCATCCGCCTTCAACTTTGGCCCCAGCGAAGATGATGCGTGGCCGGTCGAGAGGATTGCTACCAAACTAGCCTCGATGTGGGGGGCCGGCGCTTCGTGGGTTCACGACGCGGAGCCCGGCGTACACGAAGCGCATTACCTCAAGCTCGATTCCAGCAAGGCCCGCTCTGAGCTCGGCTGGCGCCCCTGCTTGAATCTTGAGACCGCACTCGAATGGACGATCGACTGGTACCGCCAATGGCACAACGGCGCGGACATGGCGGCTGAGACCCGCGCGCAGATCGCCCGATACGAGCAGCTAACCGCTAGCGTAACTCCCGCCTGACGCAACTTCCCGACCTACCCCCGCTGATAAACTCGTTACCGTGCCTGCCCAGGAAAAGCCGCCCGTCTTTCTGCTCGACACCATGTCGTTTATCTTCCGCGCATACCATGCAATGCAGCGCAGCCGGCCCATGTCAACGCGCTCTGGGATGCCTACTGCGGCAACCTACGTCTTCGTGAACATGATCAGGAAGCTGCGCGAAGATTTTTCCCCGCGCTATTTCGCCGCCGTCTTCGATCCCAGCGGCGCTGTCTTTCGCGATGAGCGCGCCCAGGCCATCGGCACCCTGCGCAAATGGAATTCAAAGTTGCAAAGCTTCGAAGATGTGAGCTACGAAGGCTACAAAGCCAAGCGAGAGTCTATGCCCGAAGACCTTCGCCGCCAAGTCCCCTACATCCGCCGCTCGCTCGAGGCCCTGCACATTCCCATTCTTGAGGTGCAAGGGTTCGAGGCCGACGACGTCATCGGCACCCTGGCGCGCGAGGCCGCAGAGCTTGGCCACGAGGTCTTCATCGTTTCCAGCGACAAGGACATGATGCAACTCGTCACAACCCATGTGAAAGTTCTCAATCCCCAGAAAGACAACCTGATTCTCGACGCAGCCAAGGTGAAGGAAGTCCTGGGCGTTCCGCCCGGGAAGGTCGTCGACGTCATGGCCCTGCGCGGCGACAACATCGACAACATTCCCGGCGCACCCGGCATCGGCGACAAGGGCAGCGTCGATCTCATCGTCGAGTTCGGCAGCGTCGAAGCCGTTCTCGATCGCGCCTCTGAGGTCAAGCGCAAAAGCTATCGCGAATCGCTTCAGCAGAACCGTGACGCCGTTCTGCTTTCCAAAGAGCTCGTCACCATTGATTGCCACGTCCCGCTTCCGCTTGAGCTCGCCGCCATGGAGACGCAGGAACCGGACCTTGAAGCTTGTCGCACCCTCTTCAGCGAGCTTGAATTCACGTCGATGCTGCGCGAGCTTGCGCCTTCAGCTACCGCACCGATGGTCGAGATTATCGAAAACGCAACTGAACAGCAGGCCGCCGCCTTTTATGCCGCTGCTCGCGAGAATGGCTTCGCATTCGCTCTCGCCGCCGCTGAGCCCGTTGCGGCAGAATCCGATTCCGATGAGCCGCCTGCGCAGCAAACAATGTCGCTCCTTGATGTCGTTGAAGAAGCCGAAAAGAAGACCCAGTCCGGCATTGGGGTAAGCGCCGAGTCGGGAAGAGGCCTCTGCTTGTCGCTTACGCCTGAGCTCAAAGCGCTTCTTGAAGATGCATCCGTTCCCAAGCGCATTCACGATCTGAAACTCGCGCTCCACGTTCTGTGTGGCCTTGACGTGGAACTGCGCGGCAAAGTCGATGACGTCATGCTGCTGTCCTATGCGCTCAATCCAACAAACACTACGCAGACGCTCGCCGATGTCGCAGCACGCCATAATCAGGCTGCGCCGACGTCTCTCCCCGCCGCCGCGGCCACGACGCAGGCGCTCATCGCCGGCCTTCGCGCCGAGGCGGAGCGCTCCAACGTCACCAGCGTCTACGAGACCATCGACCTGCCCCTTGCGCCCCTGCTTTATCGCATGGAGAAGAATGGCGTCCGCATCGACACCCGCGTCCTTGACGGCCTGTCCACGCGATTCGGCCAGGAACTAGAACGCGTCGGAGAACGGATCTATTCGCTGGCCGACCGCCGTTTCAACATCAACTCGCCCAAGCAACTCGGCGAAGTTCTCTTCACCCACATGGGCCTGCCTGTGCCTGTCAAGTACGGCAAGGGCAAAACAATCTCAACCGCGCAGGATGTTCTCGAGGGCCTTGCCGAAATCAACGAAGTCCCGCGCCTGGTCCTCGAATACCGGCATTTGTCCAAGCTCAAGTCGAATTACGTTGATTCGCTGCCGCTTCTCGCAGACGCCGAGTCCCGCGTCCACACCACATTTCAATCCGCAGCCACGGCTACCGGGCGGCTGTCCTCCGTAAATCCAAATCTCCAGAACATCCCCATTAAGACCGAGCTGGGCCGCGAAATTCGCGCCGCGTTCGTTGCCGCTCCGGGAAGCCAGCTTCTCTCCGCCGACTACTCGCAGATCGAACTCCGTCTCCTCGCTCACTTCAGTGGCGATCCACTTCTAGTCCGCGCCTATCGGCAAAATCAAGACATCCACACCCTTACGGCAAGCGAAGTGTTTGGTGTTCCTGCCGAAACCATGGATAAGGAGACGCGCAATCGGGCCAAGGCCGTCAACTTCGGCATCGTCTACGGTATTTCGCCATTTGGCCTCGCCGCGCAACTAGGCATTCCGCAGGCCGAAGCTCGCGCGTATATCGACCGCTATTTCGCTCGCTACCAGGGTGTGCAGGCCTTCATCGAGAAGACGCTTGAACAAACGCGCCGCGAAGGCGCAGTGCGCACACTTTTCGGTCGCGTTCGTCCCATTCCCGATATCACCAGCCGCAATCCCAACTCCCGCGGATTTGCTGAACGCACCGCTGTCAACACGCCCCTGCAAGGCACAGCCGCCGACCTCATCAAGCTGGCCATGATCGCCATCGATCGCATACTTGCCGAGCACAACTTGAAAACCCTCATGGTCCTGCAGGTTCACGACGAACTGCTCTTCGAAGTTCCCGAAGCAGAAACAAAAGTGGTGGAAGAATTAGTCCGCGCTGAAATGGAAGGTGTGATCAAGCTGAACGTACCCCTGGTAGCCGATCTGGGCTTCGGTCCCAACTGGCGCGATCTTTAGCTAGAGCAGTTTCGGAATCTAGGTAGATCTTTAAAGACCATCGAAGGGTTGCGATTTTTTGATGAAAACGCCACTCTGCCGCGCGCTTTCGGTTGCAACCGATTTTGAAACTGTTATAGCCTCACTGATTCTAAGCACCAAGCTCTGCGCGGATCGCCGCGGCAATCTCTTCTGCGTGCCGCCGCATCGCTTCTTCGCTCTCAGCCTCGATCATGACCCGCGCCAGAGCCTCGGTTCCCGAGTAGCGGATCACCACGCGTCCTGAATCCCTCAACTCTTCCTCGGCGTCACGAATCCGCGCGGCCACAGCCGGAATTCCCTCCAGCGGCTTCTTCTCCCGCACCTTCACATTGACAATCACCTGCGGAAACACCTTTAAATCAGCGGTCAACTCATCCACGCTTTTGCCCCTGCGCGCCATCAAATCCAAAACGACCAGAGAGGTAAGCAGTCCATCACCGGTCGTTGCCAGGTGAGGGAAGAGAATGTGGCCGGACTGCTCGCCGCCCAAGGCCGCACTGTCCTTCTGCATCTCCTCCAGCACGTATCGGTCGCCCACCGGCGCGCGCAGCATGCGAATACCTGATCGCTTCAACGCTGCCTCAAGACCCATATTCGACATGGTGGTGGCAACAACCAAATCGCCCGTCAGCAGCCCTCGTGCTTGCAGATCCCGCGCGGCCATCAGCAGGATCGCATCGCCATTGATGACATTCCCATGTGAGCCTGCCAGCATGCATCGGTCCGCATCGCCGTCGAATGTCAGCCCGACCAAAGCTCCTCGCTTCTGGACTTCCCTCGCAACCCACTGCGGATGCAGCGCTCCACATCCATCGTTGATGTTCCGGCCGTCCGGCGAAATGTTCAACAACGCGAACTCATCTGGAATCCGGGCCCCTAACCGCGCAAACAGCTCCGGCGCCACAGCCGCAGCCGCTCCGTTCGCGCAATCGGCAACAATGCGCAAGCCATTCAGCTTGAGTCCCGGTACGCAATTGACAAGGAACTGAATATATTGCTCGGCAAGAGCCGCGTTATCTTCAACGCGAGGCAACGTCGACACGTCCGGTACTGAAGCTTGTTCCGCGTGTCGCGCAATTTCATCCTCGATCGAAGATTCCAGCGCGTCCGGCAGCTTGAACCCGTCACCGCCAAACAACTTGATCCCGTTGTCACGCCAAGGATTGTGAGAGGCAGAAATGACCACGCCGGCACCGAATCCGCGTTGTCGCGCAAGAAAGGCCACTGCTGGTGTGGGAACGACCCCAGCACTTTCCACGTGCACACCCGTTTCGCGAAGCGCTGCCGCGATGGTCGCTGCAATCCATAGGCTCGATTCGCGCGTGTCGCGGCCCAGAATGACCTTGGGCATCGCATGATTGCAGAGCGAATGTCCCAAGGCCAGTCCGGTCGCATAGATTGTCCTCGCATCCAGTGGCGGCTCACCCGCAATGCCGCGTATCCCATCGGTCCCAAACAGCTTTCTTACGGTTCCGTTACTCATAGCCTCACTTCTTGCGATTCTTCTTCCGGACTACGTCGTCTACTGTGCTGCCGAATTCGCCATCGCTCAAGCGCGTCCGCACTCGATCACCTTGCACAACCTGGCTTGCCGACCGAATCACCGTACCGTTCCTACCGATCACCAGCGCATAGCCCCGCTCCAGCACCGCCAGGGGCGACAGAGAACGCAGCCGTCCATCCAGCGCGTCCAGTCGCGCTTCCGATCTCCGCAGCGTTCGCTCCAGCGCGCGCTCCAGCCGTGTTCTTCCCACGCCCAGCCTCTCCCGCATGCGCCCCAGCATCTGCCGCGGTTCATGATGCAGCACATCCGCCGTCAGTTCTGCCACCTCGCGTTGCCTCGCGCGCACCAATCCGCTGACACTTCCATCCATGCGAAACCCGTAATCATCAAGCCGCTGGCTGAGTCTGCGAAGTAGGGCGGTCGTTCGCCGCTCGGCTCGATCCAAGGGAATGCTGTCGAGCATCTGCCGGGCACGAAGCACCTGAAATCGTGTCGAGCGCTCCATTCGGTTCGATAAAGTTTGAACGCGTTCCGCGATACGGTGCTGCGCTTCCGTAATCAACTCGGCAGCCGCCGAAGGCGTCGGCGCCCTCAAGTCCGCCACAAAATCAGCGATGGTGAAATCTGTCTCATGTCCAATGGCCGAGACCACCGGCAGCCGTGAGGCGACAATGGCACGAGCGACGCGCTCGCTGTTGAAGGCGCTCAAGTCTTCCAGTGATCCACCTCCGCGCGCCACGACGATTACGTCCACCAGGCCACTTGCGTTTAACTGGGCAAGGGCCAACTCCACCTCACCCGCAGCCGCTTCGCCCTGTACCGCCGCCGCACACACAATCACGTTCAGACCTGCATGCCGCCGTCCCACAATATTGAGAAAATCCTGGATCACCGCACCCGCCGGCGAGGTTACGATCCCCACCGAAACCGGGAATACGGGCAGAGGCCTTTTACGAGCAGATTCAAAAAGTCCCTCAGCTTTCAACCGCTCTTTGAGTTGTTCAAAAGCCAGTTGCAGCGAGCCCGCACCCACCGGCTCTATGGTCTCGCCAATCAGTTGCAGCTGCCCGCGTTGCGCATACACGCTCACGCGACCGCGCACCAGCGCGTGCAATCCGTCCTGAGGTTTGAAGCGCAGTAGCTGTGCTTGCCGTCGGAACAGCACCACCGGTAGCTGTGCGTCCGCATCTTTCAGCGTGAAGTACAAATGCCCCGAAGGCGCGGGACGGCAATTCGAAATCTCGCCCTCGACCCATATGTCGCCGTATTCCCGCTCGACCTTCTCGCAGATGTGCTCCACCAATTGGCGCACCGGCCAGATGCGCCTCGCGCTCATCGGTTCCTCAAAGCTCAGGTCAAGTTGCCGCAAAGGTGTGTCTTGTCGGATCACCACTTTGAGTGTAATCGCTGATGACCCTCCCGGATGAGCAAGCTATTTCCGGTTAGCGATGATCACCTGCAACTGTTCGGCAATCGCAGCCAGACGAAAGGCAACATCGGTCGAACCCACATTCCGCGCATCCTCGCACAAAGTCTGTGCTTCGCGAGCCAGCTCTGTCCCTTCGTCCAAGCCGAAGGTGCCCAGAACACCGGCCAGCTTGTGCGCTTCCGAGCATGCCCGCTTCTGCTCCGTTGCGGTCAGATCCTCACGCATCAGCGCGTCGGCCGCCGCTTTCAGACTCGCCGCGCGTTCTTCGATCTGAGGCACGTACTTTATCCACAGACGGTTCAGGACTTCGGCCAACGGAGATTCCGCAGTTTCACTCACCAGCGCGCCTCAACTCCAACCGAGGATGCCCGCGACCTGCTGCGAAAGCGTCATCGGATCAAATGGTTTTACCAACACGGCTTTTACACCGAGATCGGCGAAGCGCGAGCGGTCTGTCGCCTGAACCTTGGCCGTCAGCAACATCACTGGAATATGCTTTGTCGCTGGGTTCTTCTGCAATTCCCGAAATGTTGCCGGCCCGTCCATCCCGGGCATCATCACGTCCAGCAGGATCGCATCCGGCTGGTATGTTGTCGCGCGTGCCAGCCCTTGCGCGCCTGAACTGGCCACCATCACTTCCCACCCCGCAACCGTTTCTAAACTTAGTGCCGCTACTTCGCGAATATCGTCTTCGTCATCGATGATAAGAATGCGATGCATGAAATACTTCTCCAGAATGGGCCCTAGGAACCTTGGCCGGCGGAAACTTCGGTTACAGATTCTTCCACTTCCTGCGAACTGCGCAGCATCGTCAGCACCAGGGCTTCCAACTGTTCCGGCTCGACGCTTGCCTTCGCCAGGAAGTGGCTCAAGCCGAGCACCAGTTGCATGCGTTCGGCCTGTGTAAGGCCATGCGCAGAATAGGCCACCAGCGGCGCCCGGTTGAGATCCTCGTGCTGGCGCAGCCAATCCACCACGTTAAACCCGTCGCCGTTCGGCATACCAATGTCCAGCACAATCATATGCGGTTGCATCGTCAGGCATTCGTCCAGTGCCCCCTGGCGGGTATGCGCAACACTCACCAGGATACCTTCCCGCCTGAAAATCTCGGCGATTACCTGGCCCAGATCAAGGTCGTCTTCCACGATGAGAATGCGCGCCTGTTCGCCCGGAACGCAGAGCACTTTGACCAACTCGCCGAGTAGCGCGTCGTCACTCGGTCGAGGGAATAGTCTATCCACCTTGTGATTCTGCTTGGATTGCTGCGGATTCGCCACACCCAGCAACACCACGGGCGTATGCGCCTCCGGATCTTCGCGACGCAGCAAGGGAAGAATCTCCCAGCCGTTGATCGCGTCGATTGTCGTATCCAGAATAATTGCCGCAACCCCGTCGTGGGCCACTGCAACCGCTTGGTCCACAGTTGTCGCTTCTACGATGCGATAGCCATACCGCGCCAGTTGATCGGCGATCAAGGGCCGCGTCGCCCCGTTGGTATCGGCCACAAGTACAGCCCCACGCGTGGTCGGGCTGGATTCTCCCTCTTCCGTCTTCGCTGCCGCAGGCTGATAGGGAAGAAACACTCTGAACGTCGATCCGCGTACGGGATTGCGCTCTGCCCAGATGCGCCCGGTGTGCTGCAATACGATCGCGCGGCAAATCGCCAATCCAAGTCCGCTTCCACCCTTCTGTCGCGAATCTGACGCGTCCACTTGCTGGAACCGACCGAAAATCGCTTCCAGTTTGTCGGCGGGAATTCCACGCCCCTGGTCGATCACCGAGAGCGTCACGCCACTCGCACCCGAGCGCAACATCACGGAGATAGCTGAATTCGCTGGCGAAAACTTGATTGCATTCGACA
>Ga0187890_10003369_pt1 | contig 11049 bp, 9 predicted proteins | sample June2016WEW_21_1_FD_133005 | JGI IMG/M metagenome (GOLD analysis project Ga0187890, IMG submission 133005) | Peatland microbial communities from SPRUCE experiment site at the Marcell Experimental Forest, Minnesota, USA - June2016WEW_21_10 | ecosystem: Environmental > Terrestrial > Soil >...
GACTTCGCCATCAGGCGCGGCCAGAACTACGGCACGGTCATCATCGACTGCGAGACCGGCGCACCGCTCGACCTGCTGGAAGGCCGCTCCGCCCAGCCGCTCGCGGACTGGCTGGCCTCCCATCCCGGCATCCAGGTCATCTGCCGGGACCGCTCCGGCGCCTACGCCGACGGGGTCCGCACCGGGGCACCAGGCGCGATCCAGGTCGCCGACCGGTTTCACCTGTGGCAGAACCTCGCCAAGGCCGTCGAGAAGTGCGTCGCCGCCCACCGCGGCTGCCTGGCAGAGCCCGCGCCCATTGCCGGCGATGAGCCAGCGCCGGCCGTGGGGCCGGGCACAGCGCGGCCCGACCCCGCCGGGAAGTACGCCGACCGCGCCCGGCGGCACCACGCGCTCGTCCACGAGCTGCTGGACCAGGGCCGCGGCCTGCGGAAGATCGCCCGCCACCTGGGCTGGGGACTGCACACCGTCCAGCGCTACGCCCGCGCCGCCACCTGGCAGGAGCTCGCCGACGGCCGCTGGCAGGCACCCTGCCCCAGCAAGCTGGACCCGTTCAAGCCCTACCTCGACCAGCGCGCCGGCGAGGGCTGCGGCAACGGCGCCCAGCTCTTCCGGGAGATCAGCGAGCGCGGCTACGCCGGCAGCTACCCCGTCGTCCGCGACTACCTCAGCCAGCACCGCCCCGCCAGGGAGCCACTACCTCAGGCCCCGCCGACCGTCCGGGACGTCACCGGATGGCTCACCCGCCACCCCGATTCCCTCACCGACGACGACCGGCCGCAGCTCAAGGCCGCGCTGGACCGCTGCCCCGAGCTGCGGGCCGCCTCTGAGCAGGTCCGCACATTCGCCGCCATGCTCACCCAGCTCACCGGCCAGGACCTCCCGCAATGGATCAGCGACGCCCGCGACGCCGGCCTGCCAGGCATCTCCTCCTTCGCCAGGGGCCTGGAACAGGACCTTGACGCCGTGACCAACGGCCTGACCATGCCCTGGAACTCCGGCCCCGTCGAGGGACGCGTCAACCACATCAAGATGATCAAGCGCCAGATGTTCGGACGCGCCGGACTGCCCCTGCTCCGCAAGCGCGTCCTGCTCACCGCCCAGAAATGACCGCTGCCGCAACCATCACGAAATAGGGGCCAGATCCCTCATTTGGCCCCGGGATGCCGGTCTCATGGAGCCGTCACAACGAGACTGGTCGTTTACAAAACGGCTGCTCTGCCAACTGAGCTACACCGGCGGGAGACTCCGAGCATGGTAGCTGATCCGCCCACTCACCGCGTGTCAGTGCAGTCGGCGCAGGTAGGCGTCGGCGGGCTCGGCGGCCTGGATGCGGATGCGGCCGTCGACGGCCTGAACGCCGTCGGGGCGGGCGATGACGGGGCTTAAATGGAGCTCGGCGACCTGCGGCAGGTCGTCGGCCAGCCGGGAGACCCGCAGCAGTATGTCCCGCAGCGCGGCGATGTCGGCGGCCGGGGCGCCGGGGCGCCCGAGCAGCAGGGGGGCGGCGCGTATCGAGCGGATAAGGTCGTCGGCGTCGGCGTCGGTGAGCGGAGCCAGCCGGGCAGCGCGGTCAGTCCGCGCGTATGCGGCCGCGCCACCAAGCCCGAACAGCACCAGCGGGCCCACCGCCTGCTCCTGCAGCACGCTGATCATCACCTTTACGCCGCCGGTGATCATCGGCTGGACAATAATGCCGGCCAGCCGGTCGCCGAAGGTGTCCCGCAGCAAGCGGAATCCGCGCCGGACCTCATCCGCACCTTGAAGATCAAGCAGGACGGCACGGGCATCTCTCCTGCGCACCAGGCCCGGCACATCCGCCTTGAGCACCACCGGGCCGCCGAATCGCGCCGCCGCAATCGCGGTTTCTTCGGTGGTGACGGTCATACAGTCGACTAGCGGCACGCCATAACAGCCGACCAGCTCCGCAGCAGGGTCCGTGGGCAGCCAGCCGCCCGCCGGGGTGCCGGCGAGGAAGCTGGCGATCAGTTCCCGGGCCCGGTCCGGGTGCAGGCCGTCGAGGTCGGGTACGCGGCCCGGCGGGGTCGCCTGCCATCTGCCGTAGCGCGCAGCGTGGCCGAGGGCGCGGGCGGCGGACTCAGGGTAGGCGTACGCGGGGATGGCACGGTCGTCCTCGTTCGGGCTTCGCAGCAGCCGGACCGCTTCAACTTGGTCCATCACCACCGCGGCGACCGGCACCCGCAGCCGCGCATCTCGCACCTCGGGAACCAGGTCGCTCGTAGCGGTCGTGGCCGTCAGCGCGAGCACCGCGTCGACGCCCGGGTCGGCGCCGACGATCTCCAGGCACCGGCGGAAGATTCCGAGCGCGATTTCCGCGGTGGTATTGACCGGCCCGGCCACCGCGGCACCGGCGGGGAGCATGTCCCGAAGTGCCCGCTGGGTGTCCGCGGCCAGGCTGGCGACCTGCAGGCCTGTGTCGCCGCACGCGTCGGCGGCGAGCATCCCGCCGCCGCGGGTATTTGACACTACGCCGACCCGGCCTCCGGCGGGCGGCGGCTGCGACGCCAGCAGCGCCACGGTGTCGAGTAGCTCGCCGAGGTTAGCGGTGGCGATCACCCCGGCCTGCTCGAGCAGGGCCTGCCTGGTCAGCAGCGGTGCTTCCGCCGCCGCGGCGCGAGCGGCGGCCAGGCGCCGGCCCGCCGCGGACCGGCCTACATTCACGGTCAGGATCGGCTTGGTGCGGCCGACGCGGCGGGCGGTGCGGGCGAACTTGCGGGGGTTACCGAACGACTCCAGGTACAGCACGGCCAGCTTGGTCGCCGGGTCGGACTCGCACAACAGCAGCATGTCGTTGCCGGAGACGTCGTCTTTGTCGCCGAGGGAGACGAAGGAGGAGATGCCGACGCCCAGCCGGGACAGGTGCTCCAGCAGGACGACGCCGACGCCGCCGGACTGCAGCGCCAGTCCGGCGCTTCCCGGCATGGGATGGCGGGCCGCGAGCGTCGCGTCCAGGGACATGCTGGTGTTGGCGACGCCCAAGGAGGCCGGCCCGACCAGCCGCATGCCGTGGCGGCGGCAGATCCCCAGCAGCTCCATGCGGGCCGCGCCGTCCAGGCCCGCCGTGATCACCACCAGGGCCCTGGCCCCCCGCCGCCCGCATTGCTCGGCTATGCCGGGCACGGCCGCCGCCGGCGCGGCGACGACCGCCAGGTCGACTTCCCCGGGCAGCGCGGCGGCCGACGGCACGCACGGGACGCCATCCAGCTCGGCTACGCCCGGGTTGACCGCGTAGACCGGGCCCGGGAAGTTGCCGGCGGTGACGTTCTGCAGGATGGCCCGCCCGACGGAGCCGGGGCGCTGGCTCGCGCCGATGACCGCGACCGAGGCTGGGGCCAGCACGTGCCGCAGGCTCGCCACGCCGGAGGACCGTTCCCGTTCGGCGACCGCGTCACGGTAGGTGCCGAGGGCGGCGTCGGCCTCGTCGGCAGGCAGCGGAAACGTTAGGTCGTACACGCCGTCCGCCAGGGCGCGCTGCGCCCGCAGCCCAGCGTCGGCAAACACCTGCAGCATGAGCGCGTTCTCGGCCAGCGTCTCCGCGGTAAACGCGCGGACCCCCCGGCGGCGGGCCAGCGAGATCAGGTGCTCCAGCAGCAGCGTGCCGACGCCGCGGCTATGCATGTCATCGGCGACCGCCATGGCGACCTCCGCGGACCGCGAGCCATCATCGGTCACCTCGAAGCTGCCGCAGCCGACCACCTCGCCGTCCAGCACGGCCAGCAGCGCACCGTGATCCAGTGCGGGCTCGCGGCAGATCCGGCGCGCCTCCTGCTCGGCCGCAAGCGCGCTGACGCCGAAGAAACGCAGATAAAGGTTGTCCGACGACATTTTGGCGTGCATTTCCCGCACCGCGTCGAAGTCGCCCGGCCGCGCAGGCCGGATCTCAATCGTCGTGCCGTCGGTCAGCAGGGCGTAGGCACTGGCCTCGCTCCCTGTGCTCACGCCGCCCTCCCCGGGAGGTCTGCGCTGCCGCAGGGCCTGTTTCACGACCGCTCATATGCAGGTGCGGTCAGCAAACCGGTCCACGATGCGGCGTTTCCTGTACCAGAACCTCCGCACCTGCAGGATTGCGGGTCAGCCGCAGCACGCTCGAATACAGTTCCCCGGCCTATAGAACGCCAGCCTGCCCACCCACGTCGGCAATCGTTGCCGTCATCGCCCCCGACCGCCGGAAAGCATTGATGTACTGCACCCGCAGCCTTTACTGGATGACAGCCGGCGAGCCAGGGACTAAAGACCCACATCTCCCAGCGCTCGGCTGGACGGCACTCTGGTCCTGGATGACCGCGGCGGGCTGTTGGGCCGCAAGGGGGATTCGATCTTCCTCTGAGCACCGATTACACCCATCGTTCCTTCGTAGCTCGTACTGCCGCCTGAACCCGGTTCCGTGCCTCCAGCCTCCGCAGGATCTCTTGGATGGATGACTTCACCGTGTTCTCGCCGGCTCGCCGGCTGCGGGTGTCAGGCCGGCCAGCAGGTTGGCCGCCGCCACCTGGAATCGCGCGATGTCGCCGTAGGGGCGGGCGACGAGCATCGCCCCTTCGAGGCCACCCACGATCATGCGGGCGATGTCCCGCGCGGAGCCCGCGAAGTGCAGACTGCCGTCGGCCCGGCCCTGCTCCAGGACGCTCTCCAGCCAGCTCTCGTTCTGGTCGAAGAACCTGATGACCGCGTCTTGCATCGGCTGCGGGAGGGTCTGGTACTCCGCGGCGAGCATGCCGCACAGGCACATCGAGCGGTTGCGCAGGACCTGCAGGTACAGGCCCGCGTAGGCGTCCAGCTTCGCGCGGACAGTGCCGTCCGCGGTGTCGAGACCCGCGAGAGCTCCCATGAAACGGCCGGCGTAACGGGCGATCAGCGCCTCGCCGAGGGCGGCCTTGCTGGCGAAGTGGTAGTGCAGGGCGGCCTTGGTGATCTGCAGCTCGGCTGCGATGTCGGCGTAGCTGAAGCCGTTGAACCCGCGGACCTGGACCAGTCGCTCGGCCGCGTCCAGGATCCGCGGGGCCGTGCCGGCATCATCGCGCCCGCGCCCGGCAGCCATAAAACCCTCCGCAGTCCTTGACGCCTGACCTACCAGTAAGTCAGAATTTGACCTATCGATAAGTAAGAATACCGGAGCCACCGGGCAGCAGCTCCGGGGGACGACATGGGCAAAACAGAGCACAAGAGCTTCCAGGCACCCGACGAGACCCGCGAGTTCCCGCGCGGCCGCGCCGAGATCCTCAACGTCGGCGGCGGGCAGATCGGCCGGCTGGTCCTTCAGCCCGGCTGGCGCTGGCCGAATGACGTGAAGCCGATCGTCGGCACCGCGAGCGGCGAGGCCCCGCACTTCCAGTACCACCTCATTGGACGGCTGGCGATCCGGATGGACGACGGCGCCGAGTTCACCGCCGGCCCCGGAGACATAACCGCACTGCCCAGCGGCCACGACGCCTGGGTCGTCGGCGACGAGCCGGTCGTCACCATCGACTGGTCCGGCGCGGGCACCTACGCCAGCTAGCCGGGCGCACGCAAGTCAGGAAACGCGGAACTCAGGAACACGGCCGGGATCGGTCCCGGCTCAATGGAGGGAGACCGTCATGGCCCGAAAGATGATCGACTGCCGCCAGGTACCCAACGAGATCGGCTGCACACTCACCATCGCCGGCGGCGAGGGCGAGGTCCTCGACGCCGCGGCAGCGCATGCCGTCGCCAAGCACGGCCACCAGGACACTCCCGAGCTTCGGGAGATGCTCCGCGGCGGGCTGCAAGACGCCGAGCCCGCGCTGGCATGAGGACCGCCAGCCAGCCCAGGCTCGACGACGCAGCCAGCGTCGTCCGCCAGTTCAACGCGGCCTGGAACGACCACGATCTCGCCGCGGCGCTGGCCCTGACCAGCGACGACTGCGTGTTCGAGGCAACCTCGCCCGCGCCGGACGGCCAGCGCTACGTCGGCCACGCGGCCATCACCGCCGCCTGGAAACCGATCTTCGACGATACGACGAGCCGGTTCACCGTCGAGGATTCGTTCACCGCGGGCGACCACCTCGTGCAGCGCTGGCGCTACGACTGGGACCACGGCCACGTACGAGGCATCGACGTCTTCACCGTCCAAAACGGCAAGGTGACCGAGAAGATCGCTTACGTAAAAGGCTAGAGGCCCGCATAGACAGTGTCGCCCGACACCGGACTAGCGACCAGTGCCCCCGGTCGCAAGCTGCAGCCGTCGCTCGCCCTGTCTCTGCCACAGGAGGTGCGCGAGGCCGTGACCTACGGCAGACCTGTAGCTACCAGAGCACCAGTGCGGTGCTCTGGCACCTCGATGAGCACATCTGTGGCTTCCCATCCCTTCAGACACAGCCGCTATCTTCAACCCCGCCCTTCCCCCGCATAACCTGCTGTACCGGTCCCCCGCATAACCTGCTGTACCCGGTAGCCGCTGAAACAGTGGCAGGGGCGGCGGGATGCGCGAGGGGATCATCGCCTGCCCTCTGCGGCTCTGGTGAGCTTGCACCAGCCGCGTTTCCCTGGGGGCCGGTGGCCGGGTTACGTGACCATGGTCGTGACCAAGACGGGGTAAGACGGCACCGAACAAGGTGAGACTGAGGGAGACTCGACCGTGGCTTCGGCTGAGGTCAGGTGCGATATCTGGGGACACGCTGAGAGTGCTGAGACGCCGCTCGGCTTGCTCATAACCCAGAGGTCGCAGGTTCAAATCCTGCCCCCGCTACCAGGTCAGAGGCCCCTTCCAATCATGGAAGGGGCCTATCGCATGTCATTTGTGAACGGGATTTGTGAACGGGCCGCTGTTCACGCCGCCAAGGAACCGGAACTTGACACGCTGTTCACGCTGCTTCTCCGCCGCCCTCGCCTGATGCCTTGCCGCCCATCCGCCGCGAGATCTCGAAGGACGCGAGCGCCCCGCCGATGATCAGCTCGGCGAGCGTGTTGGCGACCTGGCGGTCGGCTTCCAGGTCCGTCTGGACGTACTGCTTCATGGTGTACGCGACGTCGGCGTGCCCGATCCGCTTGCTCAGGGCCTTCCAGTCGATCTTGGCGTTGCGGCCCGCGGTGGCGTAGCTGTGTCGCACGTCGTGAAGGTCGGTCTCGGGCAGCCGGGTGCGCGTGGTTGGCGGTGTTCCGCTTCGCCCAGCCCCAGGCCGTGAACTCCTCCCAGGCACGGTGCAGCATGCGATGAGTGTTCACCACCGTCTTGGGCTCAATGCCCTGCGAGATCTTCTTGCGTGGTTGTTGGGCTGGCGATCCGCAACGCCTGCGGGCTCCGGTTCGTGTCGGCTGCCGCGACCAGGGCGTGGGCCTGATCGCGGCGGCCGACGTGGCGGCTGGGGGAACTTCGGCCTAAGGTGTGCCAGAACCGTTGAAATTACACCCCCGCCCAGGAGAGGAGCGCTGAGGGAGACTGGGCATGCTTGTAGCGCATGCCCAGCCGGGTGCGCGTGGCCTGGGCAATTATCGGGCGTGCTGCTGAGTCGTGTCTGTGTGCTGCTGGTAGTCGCGGTGGGCGGGGAGGGGCCATGGGGCGGAGGTCATTAAAGCCGCTGAGCGTTTCCCATCCGGCCGTGGGGCGGATTGCCGCCGAGCTCGAAGCATCTCTGGACGGTATGGTCGCAGCGGCGGTCGAGGCGATCTGGGAGCAGGCGCCGGCCTACCGGGCCTGTCAGGATGACCAGCTGCGGGATCAGGTCGCCGGGCATGTACGGGCGGTGTTCCGGGCCTTCCTGATGTGGCTGGCCGGCGGGCGCGCGGCGCAGCCGGCGGATTTCAGGGTCACCCGCGAGCAGGCGGCCCGGCGGGTGGCGCAGGGGATCTCGCTTGCGGATTTTCTGAAGGCGTTCCGGATCTCGCAGCTCACGCTGTGGGAGGGGGTCCGCGATGCGGCCGGCGACGATGCCGGGGCCCGCGAGGTCGCGCTGTCGGCCGTGGCGCAGCTCATGCAAGTTTTTGAGGTGGGCAGCACAGTTGCCGCCGAGGCCTACGTGGAAGCCCAGCAGCACGTACTGGCCGACGGTGACCGGGTGCGCCGGGACCTCCTTGAAGACCTGCTGGCCCGCCACGCCGCCGTCGCCGGGCCGAAGCGGGGCCTGCTGCGCGTGTCCGGGCTCGGCCCGGACACGCGGCTGCTGGTCGCGGCGGCGACACTGGTGGGGAAGCGGCCCGACGACCGGGCCCTGCGGGACGCCGCCGTGGCGGTGAGGCAGTTCCGGGGCGGCGGGGGGCACGGGCTGGCGGTCGTCCGCCAGGATGAGATCGTCGGGATCGCGCCGCTGCCGCGGGGCGGGACGGAGGCGGCCGTGGCGAACCTGCGGCGCGCCTGCGACGATCTCCAGCGGCGGCAGGTCAGGCTGGCGGTCGGGGTCAGCACCGTGCACGTCGGGCTGCTTGAAGTCCCGGAGGCATACACCGAGGCGCGGGCCGCCCGGGAGGGCCTCGGCGGAGCCGCGGGCGTGCTGGCGCTGCCAATGCTGACCAGCTTCGAGTACCTGGTGCTGCGCGAGGACGAGACCGCGCGCCGCCTGATCCGGCCGGAGGTGCGGCAATTCGTCGCCGACGACGCCGCCGCAGGAGGCACCCTGATCGCCACGCTGGTGGAGTATGCGGCCTGTGACCTCAACGCCAGGACCGCGGCGGCCCGGCTGCATCTGCACGTCAACACGGCCTACTACCGGCTGGAGCGAATTGCCGAGCGGACCGGCTGTGACCTGCGGCGGCTCGCCGACGTTATGGAGCTGCTGATCGCGGTGCGGCTGCTTGCCGCCGGCCCGGCACCGCAGCCTTAGGCGGCGGCGCGATCATCGGGGACGGCGGCGCGGCGAATTTCATGACCTGGCCACTACGCGGCTTGTGCCCTGCCCACTAATACCTGCCGGGCTAGCGCCGCCACAGTGGGTATTTCCTGGCCCGCTGTGGAGGTGCTCGATGCTCAACCTTGCCGTCCTACCTGAGGACAGCGCGCGCAACGCCCCGGCCCGCGAGGCTGTCGCGCGCGGCGCCCCCCGCCTGACCTGTGCGGAGCCTGATGCTGCGGCCAGCCAGTGCACGCCACCTGCTGCGACGGCACATTCCCCGAGGCAGCAACAGCGCGCCGGCCCCACCAGCCGCGGCCCCATGTATCGTGCGCGAAAGGACGCCCACCCGAAGCGTGATGACCCTGTCGTCGTTGACCTTGTGGCCCGCGCGAGGGATGGCGACAAGCAGGCGTGGGACGCACTGATCGGGCGGTACGCCCCGCTGCTCTGGTCCATCTGCCGCCGGTACGGGCTGGGCGGCACCGACGCCGACGACGTCGGCCAGAGCGTCTGGCTGCGGCTGCTGGAGCAGATTCACAAAATCCGCGATCCGGCCGCGCTTCCTGGCTGGCTGGCCACCACCACCCGGCGGGAATGCGGTCGGATGCTGGGCGCCGCGCGGGGACCGGACAGTGCCAGGTTCGCGGTAGATGCCGAGACGGTCCCGGATGAACGGGCTGGGACGACGGACCATGAGCTGCTTTTGGCGGAGCGCAATGCAGCGCTGCGCGAGGCGTTAATGCGCATGCCCCCAGGCTGCCAGCGGCTGATCGCCATGCTGATCCAAGACCCTCCGATGCCGTACGCCAAGATCAGCGCCGAGCTGGGCATCCCGGTCGGGAGCATCGGGCCGAGCCGCCGCCGCTGCCTGGAGAAGCTACGCCGCGATCCGGCCGTCGCTGCCTTGATCGACGCCGAGGCGGGGCTTGAGCAGCAACCGAACGGGCGGTGGCGTGAGCGAGCGCGTTAGACCTCGTGTCGCTGGGCCGGCTTGGCGGCGCCGAGGTGCCAGCGCCGGGTGTGCGTCCCCCCGATCACGTCGAAGTATGGCTGATCGACAGCGCCGCGCGTCCGCTGCCTCGCTGCATCCCTTCGTGACCGGTAACGTCCAGCCGGGCGCGCGGGTCATCACGGACGCCTGGCAGGGCTATCGCGGGCTGGATGGCCTTGGCTATGCCCACGAGCGGCCCAGCCAGCGGGCCGCCCGGGCCCGCGGGGAGGATCCCGGTGAGCTGCTGCCCGCCGTCCACCGGGTTGCCTCGCTGGCCAAGCGGTGGCTGCTGGGCACCCACCAGGGCGCGGTGGATGACGCGCACCTGCCCGGCTACCTGAGCGAGTTCACGTTCCGCTTCAACCGCCGCCGTTCCCGCAGCCGCGGGCTGCTGTTCTACCGCGTGCTCGGGCTCGCCGCCGACCATGACCCGGTGCGCTACCGCGACCTGATCGCCAGCCAGCCGCGGCTACGAGCGCCCTCTGCACCGCCGTCGGCCCGCGGCCGGCCGCCGAGCATGGACCGGTTTCCAGCTGGACGGCCCTGGAGAAAGGATGACCAGGACTCCTCCGGTTTAAATGGATAGCCCAGAGCGGCATTATGCCGACCTGCCGTTTATGCCGACCTGAAAGCAGAAGCAGCTGGCGAGAGTCGGCGAATGCGACTCTGATGTCGGCATAATCCGGATACCTGGAGCCCGGATTTAACCGACGAGGCACCCGTGCCGTCCAGGGCGCCAGATCTCGTCTCCGCAGGTCAACGAACGTGACTCACAGCCTTCGGCTCCGACCGGATGCTCCAGGTCGGTACGGTTGGCCGCGGTGGGGAGACGGCGATTATGCCGATCTCAGCGCTACTTTCCGCATCCAGGCCAGCGATTCCTTTACCAAGGTCGGCATAATCCCGAGGTCGGCATAGTGAGATGATCGCGTATTGAACTGTCGCGAATTCTCCTCGCCAGGCTGGGTCCGGATCGTCCAGGAAGCTCTGGGTCAGGTGACGCGTTATCGCGGGACTGGCTCATCCGGGCGTGGAGGACCGTCATGACAGGGCTCCGGTGGTGAGCGAGGGGAAGGCGCAGCGGACCTCCCCCACGCTCATCAGAAGCGGGATCTCGTAGGCGGTGGCCACGTCCTTCAGGAGCTTGAGGTCGATCGGGAACATGGGCGACAGGGCCAGCGGGCGCATGCAGAGGGCGCGGAAGCCCTTCTCGTGCTCGAGGACGCGGCCCCAGCCCGCTACGACTCCCCAGCA
>Ga0187890_10003370_pt1 | contig 11049 bp, 8 predicted proteins | sample June2016WEW_21_1_FD_133005 | JGI IMG/M metagenome (GOLD analysis project Ga0187890, IMG submission 133005) | Peatland microbial communities from SPRUCE experiment site at the Marcell Experimental Forest, Minnesota, USA - June2016WEW_21_10 | ecosystem: Environmental > Terrestrial > Soil >...
CCCAGTATGCCCAGTTCGTCTCGAATTACGGCTATCCCGCAGTCGCCTCGATGGCCATCACGTCTGGCGATACGACCGGTGGCGACCTGTATATCGTTTGCACAACTTGCCACAACCAGCACGTTCAGAACGTCTACGGATCCAAAGCACACAGCTATAACAAGATCGCCGGGCTGGCGACTGGGTCCTTCCAGACGATCTTCTACGTGAACGGCCCGTACAACCCGGGAGCTCCCTATGACCCGACGCACGTTCCGTCCACCATGCGCTTCTGCCAACAGTGCCACTTCAGTATGTCTAGCGAATACTACGGTGCCGTCACTGTAGGAACAGCGTTCTAACTTGTCTGCTTTTCAAGGGGGAGAGGTTCACCTCTCCCCTTGTTTTTTTGAGCTAGTCTTAGCCCAGCGTGGTCATCTCGCCATCGGGTCACCGGATCGGTGGAATTGGAAACTTGGGCCCATGACCTTCGACGACCCGATCACATGATCGGCGTTGAAAGCCGGCTCCTTCCTGCCGAAGCCGGGGTTACCTTGGGTCATTTCACCAGTTAAGTGTGGCAGAACGCCCATTTTTCTGCGAAAACACCCCCGGTTGGTTTCGCCCACCCCGTCACTGACAGCATAAACCGTTTGTTTCCAATAAATTACATCCGCTGCAAGAAACCACCACTTCCCCAAGACTACGGTGAGGCTCGTGCACAAGCAGGGGTAGATCTTCTTAGTTGCTATTTGTGGGGGAATCATGAAGTCCTTGGTCTTTATCGCAGTGCTCGGCGCTGCCCTTTCGTCGGAGTTGGCGTTAGCGCAAGTTGCCTCTCACGCCCCGACCATCCCAGCTGCCCCGACGCCAGTCGAGACTGCGGCCAATACTGCTAATTCCGCAAACCCAGCCCCGACTTCGAGTATGCAAGTCACCGGTAAGCCAGTGGTGCTCATCAACGGGAGCGTCCTGACGGATCGCGACCTGTTGCGCGAGATGTTGGCGATGTTCCCTTACGCGCGCCAACATAATGGATTTCCCAAGGCTGAGGAACCGGAGATCCGCCGCGGCGCGCTGCAGATGATCGAGTATGAGGAGTTGGTGTACCAGGAAGCCGAGCGGCGCAAGATGACGATTCCGGCAGCGCGGCTGAAGAAAGCGGAGGCCGATTTTCGCAGCAAATTTCAGGACGATGAGCAGTTTCAGGAGTACCTGAAAACCGAGTTGAACGGCTCCCTGCAACAGTTCCGCCAACAGATTCGCCGCTCCCTGCTGATTGAAGCCCTGCTCAAGGCCGAACTTGACGACCGATCCAAGGTTTCGCTTGCCGAAGCCCGGGCCTACTACGACAAGAATCCGAAGCTGTTTCGTCACGCCGAGCTTTTCGGATTCCAGACCATTTCCATCATGCCGGCGGAAGATGCCGGCGCCGATGTGCAGCAGCAGGCCCGCAAGCGGGCGGAAGACGCCCTGAAACAGGCCAGAGCCACCAAGACCTACCAGGAGTTTGGCCTGCTGGCGGAGAAGATCTCGGAAGACGACTATCGCGTGAGTTTTGGCGACCACAAGCTGGTACCGCGCGAGAAAATGCCGCCGGAGATGGTGAAAAAGGCGCTGGTCATGCAACTGGGACAGGTGAGCGATCTGATGCCAGTCGGCAGCTTCTACCTCATCTTTCGCCTGGATGCCCACGTGCCAGCCGGGAAAGTGGCGTTTGACGAAGTGAAGGATCGTTTGATGAAGGATCTACAGAAGACGAAGTACGACCGCCTGCGCGCCGATTTTGACAAGCGGCTGCGCCAGCATGCGAAGGTGGAAGAAGTTTAAGCATCCGCGCCCCCACACGGGAGAAGACGCGGAGCAGAAGATGGGGGAACAGAGGCGGAAAGAAGAGGTAGGGAAAACGTGGGGCGTCGCTACAAAATTCTGCTGATTTGCGCGTTTTCCCAGATGTTCTGGGCCCTGCCAGCAGCAGCGCAGGTAGAGTTTAAGGGTGTCACCGCCTCAATGAGCGGCAGTGTCGCCGCGGGGTATTCTGGCGACCTTAGCGGCGAAGGGGGAGGATCGGACCACGGGATGGTCTTAGGGGGTGCTGGCGCTCTGCAGGGTTCTTTCTATAACCCCAACTTCATCTCCTTTTCTGCGACACCCTACTACAACCGGTCGCAGTCAAACTCCGACTCGCAGTCGATCTTCGACAGCAGTGGCTACTCCGGAAATATCAACATTTTCAGCGGAAGCCGTTTCCCGGGGAACATCAGCTTCGGCCAGGACTATAACACTTCGGGATTGTATGGGATTCCTGGCACAATCGGCTTGACCACGAAGGGTAGCAACCGCGTCTTCGGTATCGGCTGGAGCGCCCTGTTGCCCGATCTTCCGTCGCTCTCGGTCGGCTATTCGCGTGGTTCCGGATCGAGTTCCCTGCTGGGCAGTGAAGCCGAGAACTCCGCCACGACGGACACTTTTACGCTCCGGAGCGGATATAAAGTTAAGGGCATGGGCCTGACCGCGAGTTTCATTCACGAGGGCGTGGATTCGAATACTGCTGCCATCCTGGAGGGCGGATCGGCGCAGAACTCAAACACTTCATCCAACACTTATCAGATCAGTGGTTCGCGTGGATTTTACAATGGTGGCTTTGGCGTCGGTTTTTCCAGGTCAACTTATAGCGACGCCTATACCGGGGAAGCAAGCGGGTCGAGTCACGGCGCGACAGACAGCCTTTACGGGAGTCTCGGCATCAAGCTCTGGAAGGTTCCGCTAAGTGCAAGCGTGGCCTATACCGACAACCTCGAAGGCAATTTCGAAGAGCAACTCCTGAGCGACGGCGTAATGCAAATGCAGACCAATCTCAGCCCGGTATCACACTCGCTGCTGATGAGCCTAAGTAGCTCGGATAGGATTCTGCCTCACATGTTTGTCACCGGCTTTGTAAGCCGCCAGGAAGAGTACATTGCGGGAACAAGTGCCGGGCTGACGCAATTCGGGGCCAACGTCAGTGGCAACTTTGGCGAACGCCTCAAGGGGTTGACCGCGACCGTCGGCGTGATCGATTCCGCCAATCAAGAGGGCAACGAGGGAGCATCGCTAGTAGCTAACATGAATTACCGTCACAATCTTTACGGGTGGGAGTTCGAAGGGAATTTCGGCTACGACCAGAGCGTTCAGACCCTGCTGGCGATATACCAGACCTCCACTCTGTACTACGGCGGCGCGCTCCGGCACAAGTTTGCCAGAAGAGTATTTTGGAATGTTGCAGGTGGCGGCGGTCGAAGCGCCTTTGTGCAGGTAGCTGGCAATTCGAGCCATTCGGAAAGCGTCACCACCAGCTTCACAGCGTATGGATACTCCGCGGGGGGCAATTATTCGAAATCGGAGGGTACGTCCGTGATCACCCCGACCGGCTTGGTTACGGTCCCGGTGCCGATCGTTTCCAATAATACGGTGCTTTTCAACGGGATCGGCAGGGGCTTGACGGTCGCCGGCTCTCCCGTGCGGAGGATGTCGATCACCGCGTCATTTTCCCAGGCATTCAGCAATACGCTTGGGCTGAACAACACCAACGGCGCGTCCTCCACTAATAAAACTTCGCAGCTCAACGGTTATTTGACATACCAATTCAGGAGGATGTATTTCAATGCGGGGGTGCTCCAGTTCCGACAGGACATCAGCGCTGCTGCCGGCATTCCTCCGAGTGTGGTAACCTCTTATTACTTCGGGATTTCCAGGTGGTTCAAAGCATTTTAGGCCGGCGGTGGGAGGGAGATCCTTGCATGTGGGGAAAGGCCGGAGGCGTCCTTCTACTTCTACTTTTACTAACACTCCTATCGTCAGCAGCGCCAACGAAGAAAGAAAGCCCCAAAGTAATCCTGCCCCCGGACTTGCTGCTGCAAGACGGCCGAAAACTGACCTACGAGCGCGCCTTCCGCTCGGAAAAGGAAGTACGGGGGAAGCCCGGATTCTGGACCAAGGTGTTGGACGTAGTCGCCGGCGAGCCTGACTACAAGGAAATGATCCGTCCCTACGACATCGCTGTCGATTCGCACGGACGAGCCATCATCACCGACCCCGGCGCCAAGGGCATTCATGTTTTTGATTTCGACCAGCACAAGTACAAATTCATCGAGCGCGCAGAGAAAGACCATGACCCGATGCTGGCGCCACAGTGCGTTGCCGTCGATGCCCAGGACAATTTCTACGTCACCGATTCCGAGTCGGGAAAGATCTTTGTCTTCGACGCCAGCGGAAAGTTCAAGCATGCCCTCGGCAGTCTGAAGGGTGGAGAAGGTTACTTCAAGCGGCCTACCGGGATCGCCGTGGATTCCGCGGCGCAGAGAATCTACGTCACCGACACGCTGCGCGACAAGATTTTCATACTGGATATGCAAGGCCAGGTGATGCAAACCATAGGACAGCACGGCACCGGCAATGGCGAATTCCACTTCCCGACCGAACTGCGTCTCGACGATCGCAGTCTGCTGGTGGTGGACGCCATGAACTTCCGCGTTGAGCTTGTCGGTCGCGACGGTTCTTTTCAGAGCACCATCGGCCAAGTTGGCAATTCCGTCGGCAGCATGTTTCGGCCGAAGGGCATTGGGTTCGACTCAGAAGGTCATTTGTACGTTGTGGACGGGCTATGGGGTATCGTGCAGGTCTACGATCGCGAGGGACACTTGCTCTACTACTTTGGCGGAAAAGGCCAAGGGCTGGGCGAGTTTCAGCTGCCGGCAGGTTTATTCATCGATCATAACGACCGTATTTTTGTCGTGGATTCTTTTAACCGGCGGGTTCAGGTGTTTCGCTATTACGGACTGCCAAAGCAGGCGAGAGGAGCAACTCCTTGAGTAGGTTTGTGCTTTTCTGCGCTCTGATTATGGCGACGGCCGCGACCAAAGCGCAGGTTCCTACAACAAATGTAATCGGCATTCATGACATGGGGCCATTTGGCCAGTCGCCGATTACCGGCGGTCTGACCACATGCGAGTACTGTCATGCCCCTCACTCCGCGCATCCCGATATTTTGCCTCTGTGGAGCCAGAAACTGTCGACCATAAGCAATTACTCGCTATATACGGATCCGACCATGGTGAACCAGGTACTGGAGCCTGCATTGGGTTCAGCCAGTAATCTCTGCCTTAGTTGCCATGATGGCACCGTTGCACCCGGACAGACCTCGCCGTACGGCAATATCAAGATGAGTGGCTCCATGAATAGCCAGGATGTGTTCGGAACGAACTTGACAGGCGTGCATCCCTTTAATTTCAAGCTGCCCTTGCAAAGCGCACCCAACTTGCTCCCGAGCGTGGTTGCGGGACAGACCGGCAACCCCGCAGTCAAGTTGATTAGCGGCAACGTGCAGTGCACGACTTGTCACGAACCGCACGTCCAGTCGATTGATCCGGTTGCCCAGGACTTTCTGGTGATGAACAATGCGAATTCAGCGTTGTGCCTCGCTTGCCATGTGTCGGATCCAGGTCAGTTACTCAACGCGGCTAGCCATTCCTATCGAGCACAGAGCGAAATCATTTCGAGTTTGTCGCACCCATCAACTGCTAAGTTTAACGCGTTCACTTCTTGGTACAAGAGCGCGCACGCGCAGGCTTCGTACAAGGTATCCAAGACCGCTACCGCAAAGCTGGGACCGTACGGCAACACGAAGCAGAACGGTTGCTTTTCTTGCCACGCTCCCCACAATGCTCCGGGCGCGGCGTCGTTACTTACTGGACCGGTTCTGGCAGTCGCGAGTATGGACAAGACGACGCAGAGCTGTATCACATGCCACAACGGCGGCTCCAACATCTCGCCCGCGATTCCCAATGTTTTCGCTGAGTTCTCCAAGACGGGGCATCCTTTTCCGAACGGACGCAACCAGCACGCCGCGAACGAGACCGAAGTGCTGAACAACAATCGACATGCAACCTGTGTTGACTGCCATGACGCGCATGCCTCAAACCAGACTAGTACCTTCGCATTGACCACCATTCGCGGTTCGCAAAACGGCGCCCTGGGGATCAGCGCGTCGGACGGCACCACTGTTGTGAGCCCTGCGGCAAATCAATTCGAGACCTGCCTGCGTTGTCATGGTACAAGTGCGGGCAAGAAGGTTCTACCTGTTTTCGGTTACCTGCCGACGCGGATAGTTACAGCCGGAGACCCGCTGAACCTAATCCCGCAGTTCAACCTTACGGCGAGGTCGAGCCATCCCGTGATGCATGACAGTAACAGTCCATACCCGCAGCCCAGTCTGTTGAAGTTTATGTGGAATCTGGACGGACATACTCAAGGGCACGCGGTCAATACACGTATTCTCTGTACCGACTGCCACAACGCCGACGACAACCGCGAATTCGGTGGCAGCGGGCCGAACGGACCGCACGGTTCGAGCTTCCCTCATATCTTAGAGCGGCCCTACTCGTTTAGTCAGGTTGCTCCAGGTTATCCGCCCGCCGCCGGACCGGGAACGACTGTACTAAACCTCCTTCCTCCGATCGTGGATCCGTCCGCAGGCGGCCCGTATTCACTGTGCGCCAAGTGTCACAACCTCTCCAACATCATGGCGAACGCCAGCTTTAGTAAACACGCTCTCCACATCACCGCCGGATTTTCTTGCTCCGTCTGTCACACCGCACATGGAATCGGTGCATCTTCTGGAAGTGTCTCCGGTGAACGCCTCGTGAGTTTCGACCTTGCAGTGGTGGCCGAGAACGATATTTCGAAGGTCCCTGTTTCCTACTCGCGCAGCACGGGCACCTGCACTCTCAAGTGCCACAATGTCGATCACAACGCCGATGGTTCAATTGGAACTCCGGTGAACCTGAAAGGACTTGCGAAGCCCGTACGCTAAGGCAATTCGATATCCGGCGTGGGGAACAAGCTGCGGGTCCTCCTGTAAGGACAGACCGGGAACCGTGAAAAATGGGCATGCCGAACGAAACCATTCAGGAAAATCCTGCAGTGCGGCCGGTTAGCAGCGTCTTCGGCACCATCGTCGGCAGTGCCCCACTGCGCATACTTGTTTTGCTACTGTTACTGACCGTCGCGCCCGTATGCGCAGCTTTCTCCCTTACAGCTCTCTTGAACGGCGACATTTGGTGGCATCTGCGTACTGGGCTTTGGATCCTGCAGAATCACGCCGTCCCCCGCAGTGGTTTGTTTTCGCAGTATATCGATAGGCCATGGGTTGACTCCAGTTGGGGATTCGATGTCTTGACGGCTGGAGCCTACAAGTTGCTGGGCTTGAGAGCTTTCGCCGTGCTGCTAATGGGTTTCAAACTGGCTCTGGCCGCGGTGACCTTTCTCTTGGCGGGTGGTTGGCGCCGATGCTTCTGGTGCGCCATTCTGCTTTCTGCCACTGCCCAATATGTCATCACCGATTTACTGCTCCGCCCCATCCTTTTTTCAATTCTATTCTTTGGGGTTGAATTGTTCCTCTTACTGCAAAGCCGCCGCCGCGGCGACCTGCGCCCTCTATTCTGGATGCCCGTGCTTTTTTTCCTATGGGCCAATCTCGACGGACAGTTCTTGATCGGACTGCTCTTGCTGGGTTTGTATGTGGCGGCCGAGGTCACGGAATTTCTGTTGCGCAAATCCGGTGTAAGCTCGTTCCCGGCACCCGTCCACTCTCTGGCGAAGGTTTCCGCCATTGCCGGGCTTTCGGTAGTCGCAACCTTCCTCACACCCTACCCGTTTCAACTCTTCCCGAGCACGTTCCAGACTACCTACAGCAAAGTGCTCTTCGTGGATTTCCAGGAGATGCAGGCCATGGATTTCCGGCGGCCGCAGCAGTTCGTATTGATGCTGCTGGTCATGGCGGCATTTTTTGCGCTTGGGCGCCAACGCTCGCGGGATCTGTTCAAACTTGGCGCAATGGGCATCTTCCTGGTGCTTGCATTCCGAGTCCAACGAGATGTGTGGTGCGTAGTCTTACCGGCAATTGCAATAATCGCCGACGCGGTGGCGGATTGGCGTCGCGAACCGGAACCCCACAACGGCAGCCAGCCATGGAAATGGGAGAAGCCACTGCTTGCGGTCCTGGTTCTGGTGCTGTCTCTGGCGGCTATCGTCCGCCTCCCCGGCAGCACGGCACTGATGAATCAGGCTAGTCGAGCGTACCCCGTAAAAGCCTGCAATTTCATCCGGACGAATCAGCTTCCCGGCCCTCTGTTCAACACCTATTACTGGGGTGGTTTCCTGATTTGGTATCTGCCGGAATATCCGGTCTCAATTGACAGCCGTTTGAGTCTGTACGGCGAAGAAATTAATGAGAGATATTTCAAAGTGACCGGCGGTACTCAGCGTCTCGAAACGGACCCAAGTTTCACCCATGCCCGCACCATCCTACTTGAGCGAAATTCTGGCATGCTGAAAGCGCTGACCACGCTCCCCGCTTTGCGTGACCAATTCCGTGTGGCATATCAGGACGATGTGGCTACCATTCTGGTACGAGAGTCCCCCCTGCAATGACGACTGAACACTGGCAGCCACGCCTCCCCGAAAAACGACACGCCTAGAACGCAGTTCCTACAGTGACGGCACCGTAGTATTCGCTAGACAGACTGAAGTGGCACTGTTGGCAGAACCGCATGGTGGACGGAACGTGCGTCGGGTCAAAGGGAGCTCCCGGGTTGTACGGGCCGTTCACGAAGAAGATCGACTGGAATTGCCCCGTGCTCAACCCGGCGATCGTGGAGTAGCCGCCGGGTGAGGAATCAAGGGGTACTTTGGACGAGTAGACGTTCATGACATGCTGGTTGTGGCAGGTGGTGCAAACGACATACAGGTCTCCACCTAGCGTATCGCCAGACGTGATGGCCATCGAGGCGACCGCCGGGATGCCGTAATTCGAAACGAACTGGGCATACTGTGAGCCACGGGCGATGGTGAAGGTCGCTACGTTGGCAGCGACGGTCACAGTCAGACCACCGGTCGTGGCGTTGAGTGCGGCGGAGGCAACTTTGCCTAGGTTCGCAAGCGGTCCCACTGGGTGATCGTTGGCATAATCGCCGGCCACACCACTGTCGTTGCCGAGCAGTGTCGGGATCGGCTGGGAGCCGTACAGATTAACCGGCGCAGCCTGGTGATTGGAACCCACGTTGGTGGCGAAGTTCAACAGACCAAACGATTGCTCGTAGGCCTGGCCGCTCATCATGGCGCCCTTGGAAACGTTGCCGTCATGGCAGCTCAAGCAAGTGGCAACGCCCGTGTACAGAGAGCCGCTGGCCCAGGTCAAGGAGGCCAGGGTAACCGGATAAGAACTATCAAAGGTGATTAGACCACCGGCGTATCCAGTCTCGATCGGATTCGTGTCGGTGCCCCACAGGCCGGTGTCGCCTTCTGCCACGCCTGCGGCAGTGTAAGCGGCGCCACCACTGATGATGTTGCCGCCTGAACCGCGTCCGCCGCTGTGCGGAGCGTGGCAACCGGCGCAGCCACGGCCGCCGTTTTCGTGCGCGCCCATGACGTCAACTGTCGGAATGTATGCTGTGTTGCCGCTGATGATCTGGCCCATAGCCAGGCCGCATGCCAGCATACCGAACAGAATTACGAACGCTAGACTTCTCATTGATAAAACCTCCTGTTTAATTTCTTGCACGTCCGAACATTCGGACGAAATCTCACGCATTCAGGACGTAAATGCGGATACTCCTTCTGCCTGAGGTTGGGGAGAAACATCACGTGACACCTCGGTATGACTGCGGAGGGTCATTCTGCCAGTTCCTTCTTCCAGTTCGTGCGTGACCGCGGAATTGAATTCCGACACTGGGCCGTGGGGCGTGACATACTCCGCCTCGCACCCTGTGCAGCGCACGCCCGTGTCGAAGATTTCCCAGGTTTGGCTGCCGCAGCTGCAGGTATACAGATCAGCCATAAAATACCTCCTCCAAGAACGTGACGCCCTTCCCCACCACCAGAGCCAACCCACGACATGTGAGCGGCCTGCTATGCTGCCGCCGGGAGCACGGGGATGCGCTTCCATTCTGCAGACGGTGGATGACGGGCAAACGGTTGGGTACCTGGAGCGCCATACCTCTCCTTTTGAGGTGGAACTCAAGAATAGGCTGAGGGGGGGCCACGGAACATCGCGGCCAATGCAGGAGTTTCTTTTCGCGGCTGCAGGGTTCAGGCGGACAGTGTCTTCTCGCTGCTCGCTGGTCAGAGATTCTACTCATTTCCGGTTCCGATGCAGTGATGCATGTCACTACGCCGTGTGAGAGTCTGCGCCGTAGATCACTTGCGTGTGTGACTACTAATAGTCAATGACGTAGATCACCTGAGGATGTGACCGATGCCCATGCTTGCAGCTGTTGGGGTCCAGCGCTTCCTTCGAACGAACTAAAATCGAGGTTCTCGCCTGGATAGCGGCGGTCGATTCGTGCCGGGAGAGTCTGAGACAGCACAGGCGCACCCGAGGCCGCAGAGGCAGACTCGAAAATTGCGGAGGAACCTTCTGTTGTGGAGAACTACTGGGCAACGCTGCCGATCACTTCTCCCTCATGCAACTCGCGGGAGCAAACCTGCTGCCGGTCCGGCCCGCCGGCATGCTGAAAGCGCTGACCACGCTCCCTGCTTTGCGTGACCAATTCCGCGTGGCGTATCAGGATAATGTGGCTACGGTTCTGGTACGGCAGTCACGCCTGGAATGACGACCGAACACTGGCGGCCACACCCCTCGAGAATCGACACGCCTAGAAAGCGGTTCCTACAGTGACGGCACCGTAGTATTCGCTAGACATATTGAAGTGGCACTGTTGGCAGAAGCGCATGGTGGACGGAACGTGCGTCGGGTCATAGGGAGCTCCCGGATTGTACGGGCCGTTCACGAAGAAGATCGTCTGGAAAGCCCCCGTTGTCAACCCAGCAATCGTGGAGTAGCCGCCGGGTGAGGAATCGAGGGGTACTTTGGACGAGTAGACGTTCATGACGTGCTGGTTGTGGCAGGTGGTGCAAACGATATAAACGTCGCCGCCGAGTGTATCGCCAGACGTGATGGCCATCGAGGCGATCGCCGGTATGCCGTAATTCGAAACGAACGTCGCATACGGTGAGCCAGGGGTGATGATGTAA
>Ga0187890_10003374_pt1 | contig 11046 bp, 6 predicted proteins | sample June2016WEW_21_1_FD_133005 | JGI IMG/M metagenome (GOLD analysis project Ga0187890, IMG submission 133005) | Peatland microbial communities from SPRUCE experiment site at the Marcell Experimental Forest, Minnesota, USA - June2016WEW_21_10 | ecosystem: Environmental > Terrestrial > Soil >...
ACCTACGGACCGATCAATTCGACCTGTCCGAATAGCAGCCCTTGCGCATTTTTGGGCCCCAATGGCTCTACCACGCCTCCACCGGCCTGTGCCGGCGTCGGCCAGGCGCCTGACATTAACGGGATCTGCCAGATCAATCTCGGCAACGGGAAATACGGCTTCAACGTGGCCAGTATCGCGGTCGACAGTAATCACAACTTGTTTTTCACCACCGACGGAAATGCCGGTTCCGTCACCCCCAGCGCTCCGTACTCGGTTTTCGAGTGCAACACGGCCTGCCTCTATCCAACCGGGGGCGCGACGCCTGCGCCGGTCCAGATCTACGTTGAGCCTGCCGGTTCCGGCGGCCAGCTATACACCGGCGCCATTGCCGTCGATCAAAACGACAACGTGTACTTCACCGACACGTTCATTTCGAGTTCGGGGACGTCAGCTGGATACAGCACCTCCTCCCACTTGTACCAAGTGACGTACAACTCCACAAGCAAGACCTGGGCCGCCACCCCCATGCTGCTCGCAACGCTGACGCCGGCTTGTGCAACAACCAGTACTCCGTGCAACGATGCGATCACCACGGTTGCCACCGATGCGACGGGCAACGTCTACTTTGGCACCGAACTCGACGGCGTATTCGAAATCGCGAACAACGGGAGCGCACTGGCAGGCAATCCTCCCGTCATCCCCATCTCCGGAGAGGGCGTGAAGACCATTGCCCCGGATGGCAAGGGCAACTTCTACTTTGTGAGCACCAACCCCACAACCAAAAGTGACACTGCCGGCTTCCTGGCGATCGGCTCGGTTGTGGACACTGCCCAGGCGTGGTCGGCAGAGCCGGCAGGCCAGGGGTCGGTTAGCAATGTTTCGGTGGTCGACGCCGACGCCGGCGGCGCCTGCCCCGCGCTCTCCAATGTGACTTTCGCCCAGAACTCCACCAATTACGGCTTCAGCGGCGCCGTAACCGCCTGCAACCAATTGCCCTTTGCCAGCGGCCTCAGCTTCCCGGCGACCATCACCTTGAAGCCCACCAGCGCCACGGAGACGGGTCTTTTTAACACGACCATGACCGCGACCAACTCCGCCGATGCCCACACCGGAACGTTCTCGGTATCCGGCGAAGGCGCGGCCACGCAGACCATCAGCGTCACCGCGCCCGCAACGCTTACGCCGAAGTGTGGCGTTCCGCCAGTCGCCCTGGAGGCGACCGCGACCTCGGGTCTGCCGGTCGTCTTCACCACGCCGGCGACCACGATCACACCCCCAGTTTGTACGGTCTCCGGAGGTATAGTCACCTTCACCAACAATGGCACCTGCCCCGTCGACGCGAACCAGGCGGGCAACTCTGCCTACGCGCCCGCGCCGCAGAAGGTGATTACCTTCACGGTCGGTGCGCTGACGCAAAGACTCACCACCCTGACGCCGCTCACGACGCCATTCACGACAACCCCGATTCCGCTCCTTGCAGCCAGCTCCAACATGACCTCCACTGCCGCGCAGATTTGCTTCGCTTACGGCTCCGGTAACGGCAAGGTCAGCGGTCAAGCCACTGCCACCGATCCACAATGTGTGCCACCCCAGTCTTTGACGCTTACCGGCACCGGTTCGATCGGTATAACAGTGTCCCAGGCCGCAAGCGCCTGCTACGCGGCAGCTACATCGAATCCGACAATCACGGTCAGCCCGGCGTCACAAAACATCGTCTTCGCCACGCCATCCGGCACGTTGGCAACCGCTCCTGCAACCATTGTCTACGGCTCCACGTTGACTCTGGCTGCAACCGGCGGCGCTTCGGGCAACCCGGTCACCTACACCATTGACCCGTTGAGCACCGGCTACGTTCCCCCGACGCCCGCCAGCGGGAATACAGCCGCCGTCCCCGCATCAAGCACCGCCGGATCGATCAGCAAAAGCGGCGTGCTGACCGCAACCGGTCTGGGTACGGTCGTGATTGACGCCAACCAGGCCGCCTCTGACACCACTACCGATCCCGACTACGCGGCGGCGCCCCCGGTCCAGGCGTTCCTCACCGTCGTTCCGGTTAGCTTGACCACCACCCCGGTGATCGGCCCGGCGAACGGCACCACGATGTACACCAGCGGCAACCTGAACGTCGTAACCATAACGGACACGGTAGCCGGCGCCGCCATCTACTACACCACCGACGGCAGCGCTCCGGTCGTAAATGGGGCGCCCAACCTTCCGCCCACTGGGACCGCCACCCTCTACACGGCGCCCTTTGCCTTGACGGCTACCGGCTCTGCAACCGTCAATGCGATCGCTATCGCGCCCGGGTATGCGCTCAGCGGGGTTGCAACCGCAACCTTCACTGTGTCTGCCACGGCCGCGAGCTTCACCGCTTCGGTCGCTCCGGCGACGGTAACTGTCTCGCCCGGCTCACCCGCCATCGTCGACATTACCGTAACTCCTCAGTACGGGTTTAACTCCGCCACTACGTTCGCTTGCTCGACCGTGCCGTCGAACCTCACTTGCAGCTTCAACCCGGCAACGGTTACGCCGACAAACGGCCAGAGCGCTTCTACCGCTCTGACGTTAACCGAGAGCGGCAGCGCCGCTCTCCAACACCGTTCCAACCCGTTCCTTCCCGAGGGGGCCACGTTGGCGATCGCTGCCTGCTTCCTCCTGGGATGGAAGAAGCGGCGCGGACTTTTCCTGGCCCTGGCGCTGATCGCTGGCGTAATCGGAGTCGCGCAGCTTACCGGCTGCGGCAGCAACAGCAGCGCAGCGTCCACCTCCACCAGTGTGGTGGTCACCGCTTCCGGCGGCAACGTCACCCAAACGATCCAGCTCAAGGTCACCGTGAATCCGTAATCGGTGAATTGTGTCCGGACCTGACGCGGCCTCTCCTTCGGGAGAGGCCGCGGTATCTCCGGGTTCTTTCGAATCGCCCCGCCGCCCGACGGCGGTTCTCCAATTATTGTGGGGTTTCGGGTGAGCGCCATGTCCTTCGGATCGTCGGAAGCGCAGCCAAACTACGAGGAACTGCAGGGGGTAAGAGCGCCATTTATTCGCTAGATCTTCGCCATCCCTGCGCCGGCTTTCACTGCGGCGTTCCGTCGGCCTGCGGATGACCGTGAAGAGTCCCTGAAATCAACACTTTCAGGATTGACGGCAGAGCAATCGCGTCTGTGTTTTACGACAGCGCCGGCGGCGTGCAAACCATAAGCCTCGATCTTCAATGGAGGGCCGCTCCCGGGCCTCATCGAACCCCAGGGCGGGACTCCCGGTGACCCCGGCAACTGACCAGCCGCCGGCTGCAAGGGGCCTGATAAACCCCCAGCGGCCGTTGCCCGGAGCTGAGGAAAAAAAAATCTGTACAAAATCGATTTGTGTGTGTATTCTTTGGTGGCGCTGTATTCGGCGACTCTATTCGTTCCGGAAGTGAACGAGGTTCGCTCGTAGCAGCAATCTGCGAAATCAGGTGAGCATATGAAGATTCGAACCTCTCGGCTATGCGTCCAGACTTCATTCTGGGTGTTGGCGTCGGCATTTTGCGTTGCGGGCCTTTCCGGTTGTGGCGCTACTGGCAACTTAACTCAGGGCCTTGGCCCAGACACCGCTGTGACGGGTCTAAGTGGAAGAGTGCATGGGGGTCCAAACCCGGTTGTGGGTGCGACTGTTTCGCTCTATGCGACAGCGACAGTAACATCTCCTACGGCTGCCAATAGTTATGGCTATGGCCAGCCGGGAACTTTGCTCGGTCAGACCACCACGGGCGCCGGTGGCGCGTTTACGCTTGTCGGCGACGCCTCAAAGTGCCCTGCCGGGCAGCAGGCCTATATCGTCGCTGCCGGTGGAAATGCCGGCGCCGGTTCCAATTCCGCGGCGCTGCTGATGGCCGCACTCGGTCCCTGCGGTTCGATTTCGGACAGCACCGTGGTCGTTATCGATGAGCCGACCACGATTGCCGCGGCCTATGCGCTCAGCGGCTTCATGACCGTTAGCGGCGGGACCACGGTCAACATCAGCGCGCCGGCGAACAACAACGCCGCCACGGCAGCCTGCACGGTAGTCAGCAACGCAACGACTGGTTGCAAGGCCTCCGGTCTGGCGCACGCCTTCCTGAATGCGGCGAATCTGGTCAATACGACCACCGGAGTGGCCAATTCCGCCCCGCCGACCAACTCCGCGGCAACTGTGCCGCAGATGCTCATCAACACGCTGGCCAACTCGGTTGAAGCCTGCGTCAACTCGAGCGGAGACATCGTCACGCCAACCGCGCCCTGCGCCATCCTGATGACCAACACGACGCCCACCCAGCTCGCTTCGCCCACGGCGCCCGCCGACACCTTGGACGCCCTGCTGGACTTGGCCCTGTACCCGTCGGAGGCGAATGCCTGCTCGACGGCGGGTAATACTCCGCCGGTGCTGTGCGCCCCCGGAACGGGCTCAGGGGCTCCGGTCGAAAAGAACGCCAGCGGTGCGGTCCCCTCGGCCGCTACGACGAACCTGTATAACGTTGCATTCAGCAACGCCTACTATGCGCCCGCGCTCACCGCCGCGCCGCTTGACTTTACCATCGCCATCGTCTACCCCGAGACAGGCGCTATGTGGGGGAGTGCAGCGACCATTGACGACAAGATTTATGTGTATGACAACGAGACCCCTGTTACAGTCTTTTCCATCAGTTCCGATGGGGTAGCCGGTTGGTCCACCCCAACCGGCACGACGTCCGGTTGCGGCAGCTATGGCTACCGATGCAGCGTGGCTGCTGACACCCTTGGCAATCTGTGGGTGGTGGACACTTCGGGTGTGACCAAGCTCAGTACTGCGGGCGTGCTGGGTACCACAATCCCTCCCCTTACCGGTTCCAATTTGGAGAGCGGGAGTGTGGATCTGGGCAACAATCTCTGGTTGGCAGTCAAAACTATCGGGACAGAAACCGGCGCCAGCGGCCTTGAGGAGCTCCCTCAGGGCGCATCCGCAATTATCGATGTCAATGTGGGTGGCTTGCCGGAACCGTATGCCTGTAAGCAACCCGTCTTCGACAGCGCGGGCAACCTGTGGGTTGAATCGGATAATACTGCCGGCTCAAGCGGCCCCGGGGCGATTCTGATGCTCAGCGACACGGGCAGCTTGACCTCGCCGGCCTTTACGAACACCGGAAGCGGCAACGGCAATCCCGTTAACTTCCCTGGTGGGGACGCCACACCCGGCAACGCCCCCATGATTGACCCCAGCGGAAACTTCTGGTTCAGCGCTCAGGACGACCTGCTTCAGATCCCGAGCAGCGGCACCGAGGCCGGAGGCGGACTAAACTACGGCTCGCTCACCATCGAATACGGCCCAATTTATGAGGCTGGCGTGGACCGTAATGGGGCCATGGATGGAGACGGCAAAATCATCATCGATGCCACCAGCACCGGCCAGGGATATCTGAGTGTGTACTATCCCAATGCACCATCCGATGGCCTCTTCACCGTCTCGTCAAGCGTCGGGGACACCGGCGCGGACGTCTATCTGAATCCGTGCTACGTAGCGCCCACCACGACGGTTTGTGCAGTCGAAGCTGCTGGCGGCCAATCCACCATAGTGAATAATCCGCGCTCAACGACGATCGATGCCACCGGAGCCATCTGGGCTCCTACCCAAAGTTCCGGCTTTGTGGTTCAGGTGCTTGGCCCCGGCGCACCAACATGGAGCCAGAAGTCCTGGATCCCTGCGGCCCTGGCGCCGAATTTGAGCGGGAATTCGACGAGCTTGCGCCCGTTCTAGTCCAGCCCCCGGATTGCGCCTGGCGGAAAGCATCCCGCCGGGCGGAATCCATAGCCTGAGTTTGCGGTGCGCTCCGAAACCATGTAATATGGTTTCGGAGCGTGGCAGAACGCTAACAGACTGAATTGCCCAAGGGTTTTCGGTCAAAACGAGGATCGCGAGTTCTCACAGCGAAAGGATTACGTGATGAAGAATAAGTTTCGGGCACTGATAGTGCTAATTGCCGTGATGTGCATTCCTGCCTTAGTCCGCGCGCAGACCGGGTGCGACGATTCACCGGAAGATCCGACCCTCGTGCTGGCGCTGGTCGCCTCCGCCGGCGCTCTGATCGCCACAGCGCGCGCCCGCTTCAGAGCGCGCTGAAACTCTGGCAGGTAGAACCGCCAGACCGAATCGAACGCGGCAATTGCCGGCGCAAAATGGCCTGCTGTTGCCGCGCGGCTTTGCGCGGTCCCCAGAGATTGCGCAGCCGTATCTGTAATGCAAAGTACGGTGTCTGGATTATGCAATGGTCTGAACAACGGTGAGGACACGATGTGTCTTCACCGTTTTTCTTGCTGCCTATCGGTCGTGAAAGGGCCGGTGCGGACGAAGGAATCGGCGAGGCTTTAGCCCCCGAGGGACGTTTCCAGCGCACTTGGGCTTTCATCAAGAGCTGCTGGGCTGGGCTTCTTTCAGATTGCCGTGGGCGACGGAAGAGTACTCTTTTCGTGCGTGTTGCCTTGCGCAGACATCTTTCAGCGGACAACTCTTCGAGGTTTTCTTTCATGCAGCTTCGATTTTTAAGCTTAACGTTCAGCGCTGTTCTGGCGATATTGGGAGCTGGAGTGGTGGCCGGCTCTCTGACCGGCTGTGCCGGAGTTGTCAAATCAAACTCCAATAATAACGGCTATCAAGGTCCCGGTTTTAGCGGTAAGGCGCTGGTTGGTCAACAGCCTCTGATCGGAGCTTCGGTCGAGTTGTATGCCGCGGGCACCAGCGGCAACGGTGCAAGCGGTGTTGAGCTTCTCTCGAATGCACTTATTACCGGCAGCGCAGGAACGTTTTCTGTTCCCGCGGGGTACGACTGCCCCTCGGCCGATTCCCAAGTCTACCTCGTGGCGCGCGGCGGCCAGCCGGGATCGGCAGCTTCGGCGGACAATGATTCCATTGCGCTGCTCACGGCCCTGGGAGCCTGCAATGAGGCGGCTTCGGCAAGTCCGGTCGTAATCAACGAGGTCACTACGGCGGCCGCTGTGTATGCGCTGGCACAGTTTCTCTCGGCTGGAGGCAATCTGGGTGCAAGTTCCACCAATACGGTTGGCCTGAAGAATGCCGCTGCCACCGCTCAGGCGCTGGCAAACATCTCTACTGGAAGCAGCCCAGGGCCGGCCTTTGCCGCCAACGGCAGTTCTCCCGCTCCGAAAATCGACGCGCTGGCCAATCTGCTCAACTCCTGCGCCTCTGCGACTGCCGGCGGAAAAGCGTGCAGCGGGCTGTTCTCGGCAACAGCCACATCGAGCGGTGCGCCCGTCAATACTCTGGACGCCGCGCTCAACCTGGCGCGCAACCCGGCCCAGAATGTCGCCACGCTGTACGCCTTGGCGTCAGCCGATTCGGCCTTTGCGCCGGCATTGGCGGCGCAGCCCTCCGACTGGACGCTCTTTATCAACTACACCGGGGGCGGAATGAATCTTCCGACGTCGTTGGGGGTGGACGGCGCGGGCAACGTCTGGGTTGCCAACGACCCGGAAACCCTTTCAGCACAAATTAGCGCGGTCGGCGTAGCGTCTTTGTTTTCACCGCTGGGCGCGCCCTTGTTTGCGCAGGGTGTTACCGGCTCTGGCCTGGGATACTCCTTCGGCTTGGCAGTGGATGCAAACAATAACGCCTGGATCACAAATTGGCCCATTCCCGGGGAGGTGGCGGGAAACACGGTCAGCGTCTTCAATAGCAGTGGCGCGTCCGTGGCCGGAAGCAGCGGCTACGCGACAGGCGCGTACACCTATCCAAACGGCGTGGCGATCGACACCGATGGCTCAGCCTGGGTGGTGGACTGGGGCGATTCGGAACTGACGCACCTGTCCGGTTCGGGCCAGGAACTTTCAGGCTCCCCCTACTCGTCAACGCAGTTGGGGAATCCCTTCGCTGCCGCGATCGACAAGAGTCATAACGTCTGGGTCAGCAACCAGGGCTTTACGACTGTCACCCGTGTTACTCAGGATGGAAGCCAGTTCACCAGCTATGACTGTTGCAATGACCCGGAGGGGTTGGCCATCGATCAAAGCGGCAACGTCTGGGTGTCCAATTTCGACGGCAACAGCATCAGCGAGATTTCCGGCGCCGGCGTGGTGCTTTCCAATGGCGGCATTACCAGCGCGAGCCTCGACCATCCGGATGACATCGCCATCGACGGCGCGGGGACCGTGTGGATCTGTAATTACCGGGGCCCTTCTCTGACCGAACTGGCTGGCTCGACTGCTTCTGTCCCTGGAACAGTCCTTTCACCGGCGGGTGGTTTGGGTTCAGATGCCGGCCTGCTCGAAGCCTACTCCCTTGCTATCGATGCCAGCGGCAATCTTTGGGTCAGCAATAAAGGCAGCAATACCCTGACACAGTTTATCGGACTGGCCGCGCCAGTACGGACTCCCCAGATTGGCCCTTCCGTGGCGCCTTGACAGGGTCAGTTAAGGAAGTTGAGTGGTGCGGAACTTCTTGATCGATGCGAGCCCATAAACCGTAAGCGTCCGAAGCTCCCATCTGGCGTCGTGACGGCAAGTGTGGCAGACTTTTGCGGGAGCAACGAAGTGTCCGCCTGTTTTTCAAGTGGATAATTCAAGCACCGGTGTTTGATGGATTTCAGGCGGCCTGCGCGGCGGGCTGGAGGGTAGCGGTCAGGTTCCAGGGTAGCAGATCGCCGATACGGTTGACGGGGTGATCGGCGATTTGAGCCAGCACCGTGCGCGGGTAGAGTTCCGGATCGAGGCCGCTAAGTTTGGCCGAGCCGATCAGCGAGTACATGGCGGCGCGCTCGCCGTTGCGATAGGCCCGCCGCCAATCGAAAACCTGATGTGAGTTCACTCCCTCGGCTTGCGCAACGTGCGAAACGCTCGCTCCAGGCGAGAGAGTCAACTCCACGATCCGCCGCTTCTCCGCCACCGATCGATATACCCGCGCCCGCCGCACCGCCCGATTCCCGCCCGAATAAACCATGTACTTATCGTTTAGGCATGCACTGCGAACTGTCCAGATGGAATCTCCGAACGCTTACTTCTCTCCAGCCCCCCAACAGCCGCGTTTACGCACGTTACCGCGGGTTTCCCCTAGGAAACCCGCATCGATCGAAAGCTTACAACGAATCACTACAGAAGTCGAGAAAGAGCAGAACCGGCCTGCCAATGTCTGTGCTATCCCAGGTGCCCAAAAGCGAGGCACCTGGGGCACCCATCTTCAGTGGGTAGTGCGCACAACTACCCCGGCACCTGGGCCACCCGCCAACTTCTTCATAGCCGGAGATCATGGAACCGAACCCATTGCCCATGAATCGCAACCCTCAACAAACCAGCCCGCAGAGTGATAGCATCGGGCAAGGAATCTTCATGAGCATGGCCCTGGCACAGTTCGCGCTGCCCCTCAGCTTCGACCGCCTGCAGCAGCTTGTGGTGGTGGACCACGCCATTGCCCGTCTGCTGCTGGCCTGCCTGCTGGGCGCGCTGGTCGGCCTGGAGCGGGAGTTCAATCGCAAGGCCGCGGGGGTGCGCACCAATTTGCTCATCTGCATGGGCAGCGCGTTTTTTACGCTCATGTCGGCGGTGCTGGCCGGCGACGCCAACGCGGACAAGGGCCGCGTGGCATCGAACATTGTGCAAGGCATCGGCTTTCTGGGCGCGGGGCTGATCCTGCACAACCGCAGCCGCATCAGCGGGCTCACGAGCGCGGCCAGCATCTGGGTGGTGGCCTCCATCGGCATGGCCTGCGGCGCGGGACTTTACGGCGCCGCGGCGGTGGGGGCGATCGTTGTCATTCTGGCGCTGGAGGTGGTCGGCTTTGTGGAGCGGCGCGCCAACATCAAGATCTACCCACTGATCTACGAGGCCCGTGGACGCGACCAGACCCTCATGATGGAGTCGATTCTGAAGGCCATGGACGAGGCGGGAGAGCGGCTGACCGGCGTGGAGAACGACGCCATCGGCGAACTCCAGCGGGTGAGCTTCGCAATGACGGTTACAAGAAAGCGGCATGAGCGCCTGCACGGTAAGCTGCTCGCCGAGCCTGGCATCGACGCGCTCCGCACCTTCCGCGATCCGGAGGAAGATTGATCCCCTTTACCAAGGCCCACGCCTGCGGCAACGACTTCCTGATCGTCACGCAAGACGCGGCGGCAGGCTGCGATTGGGCGAATCTGACGCGCCGCCTTTGCGCGCGCAATACCGGCATCGGCGCCGACGGCATCGAGTTCTTTGCCTGGACCGGGCCGAGGGCGGGCCGCATCCGCCTGCGCAATGCCGACGGATCGATGGCCGAGATCAGCGGCAATGGCACGCGCTGCGTAGCCGCCTGGATGGCCGATGCGCTCGGCTCCGTGCCCGGCGACGCGCTGGAGATTGCGACCGACGCCGGGGTGCGCATCTGTCAGGTGAATGCGGTGAGTAGAGCCGGCGGATTCACGGTGGAAGTGACCGCCGGGATGGGTGTTCCAACGTTTGAGCCAAAAACAGTCAATCTCACTGAGGCATCCGCCGCGCCGTTCGTCCAGCCGCGCGGATTAGGCAGGTTCAAGCGAGCCAAGCAGCACGAAGATCCGGTAGTGCAAGGGATGACGGTTTCCACGGGCAATCCACATTTCGTGATTTGCGTGGAAGATGCAACGTTCAAGCTGAATGGACACAGTTGGGGTCACTTCGGTGCGGAGATTTGCTTTCATCCCGACTTCCCCCACCAGACCAATATCGAGTTTGTTCATGTTGCCGGTCCCAATGAGATCGAGATTCGCATCTGGGAGCGCGGCGTGGGGCCAACTTCCTCTTCGGGCACCGGCAGCTCGGCCGCAGCCACCGCTGCTATCGCGCTGGGGCTGGCCAAGTCGCCGCTCACGGTCGTGGCTCCCGGCGGCGCGCAAACCGTGGCCTGGGACGGGCCCGGCACGGAACTCAAGCTCACCGGCCCGGCGGCTTTGATTGCCCGCGGCGAGGCGTGGTAGAGATGAAAGCGCCCATCGATCCCAAGCCGATTCCAGAGCCGCTCCCGCTCCTGAAGCTCGTCCCCGTGGCTCAGGGCGCCGGCGTGAGCGTGGTGGCGCCTGCGGCCTCCGCCAAGCTTGAGATCGCCGAACGGGGC
>Ga0187890_10003377_pt1 | contig 11040 bp, 10 predicted proteins | sample June2016WEW_21_1_FD_133005 | JGI IMG/M metagenome (GOLD analysis project Ga0187890, IMG submission 133005) | Peatland microbial communities from SPRUCE experiment site at the Marcell Experimental Forest, Minnesota, USA - June2016WEW_21_10 | ecosystem: Environmental > Terrestrial > Soil >...
TCATGCCCGCCGTGTACGACCAGCTTCGCGAAATCACCACGAAGCTGGAGAAGCATTACAAAGATATGCAGGATTTTGAGTTCACCATCCAGGATGGAAAGCTCTACATGCTGCAGACGCGCAACGGCAAGCGTACCGGGCGAGCCGCAGTGCGAGTGGCGATTCAGATGGTGGAAGAAGGACTGATCAGCAAGGAAGAAGCGATCTTCCGTGTGGAACCGAACCAGCTCTATGACTTTCTGGTGCCGGGGCTGGATGAGAAGAGTACGAAGGTGGAAGTGCTGGCAACGGGATTGCCGGCGTCACCGGGCGCGGCGGTCGGGCAGATCGTTTTCACCGCGGAAGAAGCCGTGAAAAAGGCCGGACATGGGGCGAAGAAAAATCCTGTGATTCTGGTGCGCGCGGAAACGACTCCGGAAGATATTCAGGGTATGGAAGTTGCCGCCGGCATTTTAACTTCGCGCGGCGGCATGACCAGCCACGCCGCCGTGGTCACGCGCGGTATGGGGAAATGTTGCGTGGCCGGCGCGGGCGATGTTCAGGTCGATGAGCGAGCCCGAGAAATGCGCGCCAAGGGACAGGTGTTCAAGGAGGGCGACTGGATCTCGCTCGATGGCACGAGCGGGCGCGTGATCAAAGGGAAGCTGAACACGCTGGAGCCGTCGGCCGAAGATGCGGACCTGCAGAAACTGATGGGCTGGGCGGAGCCCTTCCGCAAAATCGGCGTGCGCGCGAATGCGGACATTCCGCGTGATGCGATTCAGGCGCGGGCCTTTGGTGCCGAGGGCATCGGTCTGTGCCGCACCGAGCACATGTTCTTCGCGGAAGAGCGTATTCCGCATATGCGCGCCATGATTCTTGCCGACAACGAGAAGGACCGGCGAGCCGCGCTGAAGAAGCTGCTTCCCATGCAGCGTGAGGATTTCATCGGCCTGTTTAAGGCGATGGCAGGGTTGCCGGTGACGATCCGCCTGCTCGACCCGCCGCTGCATGAGTTTCTACCCAAGCGCGAGAAGCTTTTGGTTGACATCGCTGGCCTGCCCGGTGCCGACACGAAGCAGAAGAAAGCTCTGGTGGAGGAGTACAAAGATTACGGCGCGAAAGGGGTCGGCGATCTGAAGAAAATTCTCCCGGAACTGCTGGCCCGGGTGGAAGAATTGCACGAGTTCAATCCGATGCTAGGGCTTCGCGGATGCCGCTTGGGGATCACCTATCCGGAGATTACCGAGATGCAGGCGCGGGCCATCTTTGAAGCGGCCGTGGCCGCGGACAAGGAAGGCATCAAGACCCACGCGGAGGTAATGATCCCGCTGGTCTCGACGGTGAAGGAGACAGCGAACCAGACGGCGATTGTCCGGCGCGTGGCGGAAGAAGTGTTCAAGGAAAAGGGAAGGCACGTGCACTACCTGGTGGGCGTAATGATTGAGTTGCCCCGCGCCTGCCTGGTTGCGGGCGAAATAGCCAAGGAAGCGGAGTTCTTCTCGTTTGGCACGAACGACCTGACCCAGACCACGTTCGGATTCTCACGCGACGACGTGAACAAGATTCTGACGGCGTATCTGGCGGAAGGGATTCTGAAGCAGGACCCTTTTGCCGCGATCGACCAGGAAGGGGTGGGCGAACTGGTGCGGATTGCGATTGAACGAGGTCGGAAGACGCGTCCGAAACTGGAAGTGGGGATCTGCAGCGAGCACGGCGGCGACCCGTCGTCGGTGGAGTTCTGCCATCGGGTGGGAATGGATTATGTGTCTTGCTCGCCGTTCCGCGTGCTGACCGCGCGGTTAGCGGCGGCTCAGGCCGCAGCCGGTGAAAAGCTGCAGATTGACGCTGGACGAACGAAGTGAATTGAGAAAGTGAATTGAGAAGGGCATCGAGGCCATGTCATCGTGGTTTCGATGCCATTTTTCTTTTGAGGAATACAATCGTCTGTCCGACGCCTTTACTGCACTCTCTGCAGCCGTGCAATCAGCTTCTGCGCCAGATTCTCCTCCGACTCCGACCACAGCAGCCGACCCGTTGCTCCGGAGTTTTTTTCCACCTTCGCCGTGAACTCGACCAGTTTGTGTACGTTGCTGCGCACGTTCCGCTCCGCCTCGGACGTAAACTCGACTTCTTCGTGCAGGAAAGAGTTGTCCAAACCGAAATCAATTTGAATGTGTCCCGCCTCTTCCGCTGCGCGCTCTTCAAATTCCACCCCGTGCGCAACCAGACGCACCAGTGACGGCTCCAGTATCCATTTCTCCGCACCCTCGGGAGGAGTCCACAAATCCCAATAGGCCTCGAAAATGTAGGCATAGTCGTCGTGGAGAAGTTCCGCGACCACTTCCGCCGCGTCTTCCGGAGGAACACCAGGCAGGAAGCGGCGCTCGAGAATGGTAGGCTCACTCCACGAGACCGGTTGGATCGCCGCGTAGGTTACCCCGTCCCGCGTCGCCGAAAACGGAAGTTGCCGGAGCACGCTGACCGTTCTCGGTAGAATCTCGGATTCATCAAAGCTGGGAAACCACAGGCTCAAATAAAGCGAATCGCCCATGGATGTATTCTAAATCGCAGGCACGTGCGTTTCGCTAGTCAAGGGGGGTGAGCGCATCCAGTTTTGACGCGGGGAAAGCGCCCTGCTACTATGAACCTCGGCGGCAAACAATCACCTCACCCAGAAATGTCCCCGTCGTCTAGCCTGGCCTAGGACATCGCCCTTTCACGGCGGTAACATGGGTTCAAATCCCATCGGGGACGCCAAATAAATCAAACAGTTACAGAATCGCGGACTGCGTTGTACGTCATGCATACGTCATAGGTCTTCTCTGGCGTCGAGGCAAGAGCGCCAATTTATGCGGCAACAGACAGTGCTCCTCGCTGCGCGGGGCGTCCCGACCGCCCCATACCCCCCACCCCTAAAATCACCGAGGCGTGCGCGTCGCGCGCCCCATATTTCCCCCAAAGAAATGAAAGGATAGCGATTGCCAAACCGGCGCACCGATTCTTCTGAGACGCTTGGCCCTCTGAAAACTCAAACGAGCGCTGAAGAACTGAATAAGAACCTATGTCTGCGCCTACATTTGTTATTGGAGCGTGTGGAACGTACGGGAAGCGCCATCAGGAGATTGGTGAGAAGTCGGCATAGCGTCACAATTCCAAGATCAGATAGATGGGAGATGCGTGGCTCGATGGGCGTTTCCCAGTACCGATCTGGTGAAACCTCCCAGAAGCCGACTTTCCGGGCAGTTCAAACCAGTTTGTGGGAACTTGAAAGAGCTCGCCAACCTAAAGCCCAGAACGCGCGCTATCATGGATGGCTCTAGCCGTACGGGTGACTGCGCCCGAGCACTGGATGACCTCAATGTCGTGTTGCGCGAGGTCTTCGGCCCGCGTGAGTAGAGCCGGAAATCTCCGATGGCTTTCAAGCATCTTCAAGGCGAGGAGGAATGAGCCGTGAAAGCAGCCAGAATTCATAGCTTCGGGCCGCCCGATGTCGTAGTGGTCGAGGATGTGCCGATGCCGTCGCCGGGTCCCGGCGAAGTTCTGGTGCGCGTGATGGCTGCAGGCGTCGCGGCCTGGGACGCGATCATCCGTGAGGGTAAGAGTAAGGTCAGCCCGCAACCTCCGCTTACCCTCGGTTCGGACCTCTCCGGTGTAGTCGAACAGGTCGGTCCCGGCGTTACGGGCTTCGCGCCGGCCGACGAAGTCTATGGCGTCACCAACCCGCAATTCTGTGGCGCCCAGGCCGAGTTCGCCGTAGCCAAGGCCGGGATGATCGCCCGCAAACCGCAGTCGCTGAATTACGTCGAGGCAGCATCGGCTCCCGTCATCGCCGTGACGGCCTGGCAAATGCTCTTACAGTATGGACAGGCGACTCGGGGTCAAACCGTAATGGTCGTCGGAGCTGCCGGGGACGTCGGGGCCTACGCCGTGCAGATGGCCGTGGACGCCGGGATCCACGTCGTTGCTATCGCACACCTCGCAGACCGGGACCTGCTCCATTCCTTGGACGTCAAATCCATCATCGACTCGAGCAAGCCCGCCTTCGAGCACGACCTACCGCAGGTGGATGTCATCCTCGACACGGTCGGCGGCAGTACATTTCAGCGCTGCGTCGCTGCGTTGAAACCCGGAGGCAAACTCGTCACTTCGGTCTCCACGCAGCCGCTGCCAGCCGGGGCCATCTTCTTCTACGCTGAGGTGACCACCGCGCGCCTGCAGACGCTCGCCCCATTGTTTGAGGAGGGCAGAATCACAGCGCGTGTGGGCTCAGTCCTGCCGCTTTCCGAGGCGCGCCAGGCGCAGGGCATGCTTGCGGGCGCACCACACAAGTCCGGCAAGATCGTCCTGCAGATCGGGCACCCGCAGTAGTGCCAATTTGCGCCGCAAAGCCTGTAGTTCCCCTAAACGCGCTTGGGGGAGATTACTCCCCGCAAGTCGGCCAGCGAATACCAATTTCTACGCCTGTTCCTCACGACGGCGCATCCGGCTCCAGGCCGATGTGATCATTAACCGCATCCTGAAAACGTGTTTTCGTACCAGGTTAATTCACATTTGATTCGCGGCTGAATGACTGGTGAACAAACCAATGGAAGACCACCCATGATCAAACCTGAGGACATCGGGTCACATACGGACTTTAGCCGGAACACGAAAGCCGACTTGAAAAGACTAAAGCGGACTGGTGGTCCCGAGCTGCTGACGGTCAATGGCAACGCGGCGGTGGTCGTGCAGAGTGCTGCAGCGTATCAGCAATTGATCGAGTTGGTGGAAAAGCTCGAACGTGATTTGCTGAGGAGAACTGAGTGAGAGCGGATGTGGTGGCGGCAGGGCGGGGATTTCGCACGGCGCTTCCGTGCGTGCTGTTATTTCTGCCAGTAGTCGGGATGAGGCGGTAGTCGTAACGTGCAGCTTGCCCCCGTAGGACGCGCGCCCGGGTCAGCTCTCGTACATCTATGACGCACAGCATCGAATTGATGAGGTAACCAAGATAATCACGGAACGTGATGAAAGAGAAGAGGGAATCATGAAATGGTCACTAAAACAGCCGCTTGCTTTGTGGGCGCTGGTGGTTCTGATCTCGTTGGCTTTGCCGCTGATGGCACAAGATACGCCGGTTGAAGTGACCGGGGCTGAGGTCGCTACCCAGGCAACGCCAGCGGCAGCGACGAATTCAAACGCGTTGAGAAATGCGGCGCAGAATCCGATCGCTAGCCTCGTCAGCGTTCCCGTTCAGGAAAACTGGAATTTCGGCATCGGGCCGGCCGACCGCACCCAGAATGTTCTGAACATCCAGCCCGTGATTCCGTTCAGCATTTCGAAAGACTGGAACCTCGTCACCCGCTGGATTACTCCGGTCATCTTCCAGCCACTTCCCGTGCCGCTGCCAACCGGGCAGCTTGAACAACAGACCGGGGTCTACGGCTTGGGAGACATTAACCCTTCATTCATCTTCTCGCCCAAGAGAAGCAAGGTGATCTGGGGTGTCGGCACAACTTTCGTGTTTCCTACAGCCACCAACACGACTTTTCTCGGCCAGGGAAAACTCAGCGTGGGCCCCACGGTGGTCGCACTGATCCAGCCTCCACATTGGACGATCGGGTTTCTTACCAATAACTACTGGTCAGTAGCCGGTCATTCCAACCTCGATAAACCTGCCGTGAACCAATTCCTTCTCCAGTATTTCGTGAACTACAACATGAAGAAGGGATGGTACCTCACCACATCGCCCATCATCACCGCCAACTGGAGAGCAAGCAGCAATAGCGTGTGGACGGTGCCTTTCGGCGGTGGAGTGGGAAGAATCATGAGGCTTGGATTCCAGCCGGTGAACCTCACTGCGCAGTTTTACGGCAACGCCAAGTATCCCACTGGAGCTTCGCCTTGGGGCTTCCGGATGCAGATTGCGTTCCTGTTCCCCAGGCTGACCAAGCAACAGGAAAAGATGTTGATCGAGCAAAAACTGAAACAGCTGGAGCAGGAGCCAGCGGAGAAGAAGTGAACTTGTTTGGCCGTGCCGCTGCGTAGGCGCGAAGCAATTCAGGAGGCTGAGATGACCGACCGGTCCGCGTCCGGCTTGATCGTGTTTCTGCTGGCGGCTGCCGTGCAGAAACCGATCCGGCGATTGACGGCGGTCTTCTCATTGTTGCTCATGTTGCTATATGGAAATTCAACATCGGCGCAGGGCGGACAACAGAATCTTCAATTCTTGCTGCTCCGGTAGTGCAGTCCTCGGAAACCAAGGCCTATTGGGAGCTTCCGCCTGCACTCTTTGCGCCTCAGAAACCGGAGTGGGCGACTCCATAGGCAGTGTTGAAAGGTAAGGAGACTAAGAAGGTAGCCGATGTTCTCAATAATCCTCAGCGCGTGCGTTCTGGCAGCCGTCACAATGTGGGTGTATGCTGCCCGCATTCGCCGTGCTGCTGTTCGGCTGGATGAGGTCGCACGCCCTGCAGCCAACCGACGTCTGGCCCATCGCGCGGATGCTGCTCCGCATGATCTGGTGGCTGCTCCTGATCCATCTGGCGGAGATTTCAGTCTGGGGGCTCTTCTACTTATGGCGCGGCTGCCTGCCCAACGCAGAATCGGCGTTCTACTTTTCCGGGGCGCCTTGCACCACCGCGGGCTATGGGGATGTGGTGCTGGCGAAACCGCGGCGGCTCGGACCGTTCGAGAGCTTGATGGGCATCCTCATGTGCGGCTGGTCGGCCGGTTACTTCTTTGTAGTCGTGAACCGCATCCATCAATCGCGGCTCGTGAAGGCCACCGGCGTCTGCACCGCGGAAAGAACGCAACCATGAAAACGATGCTGAGTGTAAGGCGTGAGATCGGTTGGTCAATTTTATGAGTTCCCGAGAGAAAGCTTCAACAAGCCGCGTTGTGGACAACGGCCCCGGCCGCCCCGCTCCATCGTCGAGGTGGTTGAGAGTCCTGCAGGCGATTGGAATCACGATTGTGTGGTCTATTCTCGCGCTGCTTACTCTGTGGGCGGTGGCAGCTCTCTACGTCGATTGTCGGATTGCGGCGTTACGCATTCCGGTGACTTTGATCTACGTCGTTGGCATAATCTCAGTTTTATTCAAGCTCAAAGGATCCCGTTGGGCTGCCATCCTGTGTCTCGCGGGCTTTTGTTGTGTGCTCGCATGGTGGCTCACCCTAAGACCCTCGAACGAAGGCAATTGGGAACCCGACAGTGCTCGAACAGCCTGGGCCGAAATGGACGGAGATCGAGTCACAATTCACAATTTGCGCAACTGCGACTATCGCACCGAAACCGACTATACGAATTGCTGGAGTGACCGAACTGTCTATCTTTCCCAGATCCGGGCCGCGGATTTATTCCTGACGAACTGGGGGATACGCTTTGCCAGCCACCCGATTGTCAGCTTTCAGTTTGGGGACAACCAGCACATTGCATTCTCCATTGAGGCACGCTACAAAGCCGGCCAGGCGTACTCGACAGTTCTCGGGTGTTTTCGTCAATACGAGTTGATCTTTGTCACGGCTGATGAGCGCGACTTGATTCGACTGCGCACGAACTACCGTAAAGGCGAAGAAGTGTCCATGTACCGGCTTCAAGCGACTCCAGAAGTCGCACGAGCTATGTTTCTCACCTATGTCGACTACCTGAACAGATTGAAAGATCATCCCGAGTGGTACAACGAAGTGACAAAAAACTGCACCACCACCATCCAGAAACCGCTTGCTGCTGACGTTAACAATCCTCAGCCCTGGAACTACCAATTCCTACTGAACGGCACGCTGGATGAGTTGCTCTACGACCGGGGACGGTTGGTCACGGGTGGGCTTCCATTTCCAGAGTTGAAGCAACGTGAGCATATCAATGCTGCGGCTCGAGCTGCAGACGGCTCTCCTGATTTTTCTGCGCTGGTTCGGGCGGGTCGGGTCGGATTTTGAGTGTTACTAGAAATTGAGGAAAAGCGGAGGTCGCTATGAATTTCATTTGTCCGTTTGCAGACAGTCGTCGGCGTTCTTATTTTCGTGCGTTGAGGATCGCGCTCGTTCTCTTCACGGTGAGCGCGTCTTCGCTCGTCGCTGTGGCGCAGAACGTACCCCCGGCTCCCAAGCGGCTGACGATCGGAGTTGCGCTCGAAGGCGGCGGTGCCCTCGGACTGGCCCACATCGGAGTGCTCAGGTGGTTTGAGCAGCACCACATTCCAATTGACTATCTCTCTGGAAACAGCATGGGCGCGCTGGTAGGGGGCATGTACGCGACCGGCAAGAGCCCGGATGAACTCGAAGTGCTAGTCAAACATATAGACTGGCCGCTTATTATTGGGGGTGGGACCCCCTACGGAGACCTCTCTTTCCGCCGCAAGGAGGATGAGCGTGCGGTTCAAAACGACTTGGTCGTTGGTTTCAAACACGGGGCGTCGCTCCCATCCGGATTGAGTTCGGGACATCAAATCAGCCTCCTCATTGACCGGGAAACACTGGCCTATTCGTCCGTGAAATCGTTCGACGACCTACCCATCCCGTTCCGCTGCGTTTCCACCGAGTTGATTTCGGAAAAGGCGCATGTGTTCTCTACTGGTCCGATTGGTTTCGCTATGCGCTCCTCCATGTCCCTGCCGGGAATCTTCGATCCCATGCGCGACGGAGACCGCGTATACGTGGATGGTGCGTTGGTGGACAACCTGCCTACGGACCTGGTGCGCGAGATGGGGCCCGATGTAGTGATCGCGATTCATCTCCAGGTCGCTCCCGCCACCGCCGATGAAATCCAATCGATGTTTAGTGTCCTCGGCCAGTCGATCACGGTCGGCACCGCAAACACGGAGCTCCGAGGGATGGAAGCTGCGGACATCGTCGTCAAGGTGGATGTTCAGAAATTCACCAGCCTGGAATTCAACAAAGCGGAAGCGCTCATCCAGAAGGGAATGGAAGCGGCAGAGGAGAAATCTAAAATCCTGCTGCCTTATGCTCTCGATCAGGCCGCATGGAACGAATACCTGGCTAAGCGCGATGCGCGCAAGAGAGGAGCGGCGGGCATTCCGCAATTTGTAAAAGTCGAAGGGACCAGCCCCGACTTCGAGCAGAAAATCCAGAAATTTCTCCAGCCTCTGGTGGGCAAGCCGATCGACACGCAGACGCTGGACACCTATCTGACCCGCTTGACTGGGGTGGGCAGATTCGAAAGCGCTTCCTATGGGTTGACCCAGAATGACGGCCAGGTCGGCCTGCTAGTCACTGTCAGCGAAAAGAATTATGCACCGCCAGTTTTGCAACCTGCCTTTGGAGTGGACGGCGCGGAGCCCCAGAACAACGTTACCTTCACGATGGGAGGACGTTTGACGGTTCTCGACATCGCAGGGTACGGTTCGGAATTGCGTACGGACTTTCAGTTCGGAAACGCCTACGGGATTGCGACCGAGTTCTACAAGAGATTTAACCAGACCACCCGCTGGTTCTTCGCGCCACGCGTGAGCGCAAGCGACTCTGCGCAGTGGATCTATTCTCACAACGACCCTCAGGCCGACTACCGCCTCGGGAGAGCAGAATTTGGGATTGACCTTGGCTACGCAGTGAGCCGGTTCAGCGAGGTCCGCGCTGGATACGAAATCGGCTATTTGGATGCAAGCCTGAAGTTAGGTACTCCCCAGTTTTCATCGGTCAAGGGAGAGGTCGAAGCTTCGCGATTTCGCTTCGCCACCGACCACCTGGATGATCCGATCGTTCCACGCCGGGGTTATTCGGGCGAGTTGGATTTCCACTGGGTGGATATGAGCCCGGGAGCAGCCACCGCGTTTCCAAGTCTGGAAGCGAAAACCGAGTTTTTCAAAGCCGTGTCCGCGCCAGCTTCTGTGTTCCTGATAGCGCAGGGAGGGTCGACCATCGGCTACGACCGTACCGGCATTCCTCAATACTTCCTCGGAGGTACGGGAGGGTTGCTTGCTTATGGCCAGAACGAGGTGCGCGGAGATCAGTATTACCTCTTCCGCGTGGGATACCTCCACAGACTACTCACTCTTCCGCCCTTCCTTGGCAGTGGCCTTTACGCCGTCACAATGTATGAGGTCGGAAAAATGTTCAATGCTCCAGGCGTGAGCAAACTTCCCAATGACGGCGCGGCCGGGTTTATTGTGCGGACCGCTCTTGGACCCCTGTTCCTTGGCGGAAGTGTCGGAGACACAGGGCATGCCACGTGGTTCTTTGCTCTGGGCCGCGTGTTCTAGCTCGCCCGTGCACACGATAGCTGCGGGCGACAGATGGGAAATCCACGGGCAAGAAAGCGGTCGCAAAAGAAACCTTTCCGGTCTTCCGGATGCCGTTTTTCGCTTCTCCGTAAACCTTAAGGGCTACCGAGCAATGCCAGAGCAGGTGTTCGTCAAATGGAAGCAGAAGGTCCTGCTGGGCGCCAGTCTCAGGATAGTGGCTCCGACTGACCAGTACGACGTCACGAAGCTGATCAATTGGGAACCCACCGATGGTCCATCCCCCACTCCGTCCGGTTAGAACGCTGCCCCGTCACCGACCTCCAATACAGAATCGATCAGGCAGCCGCTGTTTCCTCGAATAGCACACCTTTAGCGCGAGGCGATAGAGTCGGCTTTCATCTTCTGCATGACCTGCCCCCGCTGTGCTTTCACCGTGATCTCGCTGATGCCGAGCTCGCCACAGAACTGTTTGTTCAACAGGCCGGAAACGACCAACGCCATAACCTGCCGCTCGCGAGGGGTGAGTAATGCGTAACAGTTCCGGAGTTCCCGTATCTCCGCTTCGTGGCTAAGCGCAAGGCGGCTACGTCGGAGCGCTTGCCGAATCGCCTTCAGGAGCTCCTTCGAGGTAAGCGACCGCGGATCGTCAGAGCGCTTGAATGGTTAGCTCGCTCGAAGTGCGGCATTGAGCGCCTCAAGCAGAGCCGTGTCGCAAAACGGCTTAAACAGGCACTCCACTGCGCTGTGCTCGAGTAGCCGCGGGTGAACAATCTTATCTCGATTCGCGGTGATGAAGATGGTCGGAATCGCTTGTCGCCGACGAATCAATTCCTGTTGAAGTTCAGGCCCGGTCATCCCCGGCATGGCAATGTCGAGGATCAGA
>Ga0187890_10003378_pt1 | contig 11035 bp, 7 predicted proteins | sample June2016WEW_21_1_FD_133005 | JGI IMG/M metagenome (GOLD analysis project Ga0187890, IMG submission 133005) | Peatland microbial communities from SPRUCE experiment site at the Marcell Experimental Forest, Minnesota, USA - June2016WEW_21_10 | ecosystem: Environmental > Terrestrial > Soil >...
ACCGAGAACGACGACCGCCATCCGCCGCGCATCGCGTCACGCAGCCTTTTTGACGTATCGGTGGGCGACGACAACCTGTTCAAGGGCGACCATTACAAATGGAGTCTCACGCTTACCGCCATCAACGTAACTAACAAGCTGGCGTTGTACAACTTCCTTTCGACCTTCAGCGGGACGCACTATGTCACGCCGCGGGCGCTGACGGCTCAGCTCGGGTTCCACTTCTGAGGGCAGGCGGTGGAGGCCACGTCCGGAGCGAAAGCGCTAACCGCAGAGTACACAGAGTTCGCAGAGCAAAACTAAGGTCCATGGTTCAGAACCAGATACCCGGAGCGCAGTTCACGTGATACGGCCGGATGCCGCGTTTCTACTGCAGTTTTGCGTACTCCGCTTTGGCTTCGTGCAGGAGCGACACGTCGGGGTCGGCATCTTTCCAGGCGGCAAGAAAGTTTTGATAGGCGATGCGAGCCTTGGGTTTGTCGCCCTGCTTTTGAAACAGCCGGCCCAACTCCAGTTGAGCGGCGACGGGCGCTATGTCGGGGAAGCTGTGGGATTTCATGTCGAGGGCCTTCTGGAGATCCTGCTGGGCTTCGGCGTAACGTCCAGCCTGCCCGTAGGCTAAGCCTCGGGCGTAGAAAACGCCGGCGTTGGCACGAGCATAGAGGGCAGCCGTGTTAAGGAAGTCGATGGCCTTGGCCGGGTCGGCCTTGGCGGGATTTGCCGGCTGCAGGGCGGTGATGGCGCGAATCGTGGGGATGGTCACATTGATCGCGATGGTGTCGTTCGGATGTGTGCGCTGTATCTCGTCCACCAATGCGATCGCTTTCTGATCCTGGCGTAATATCGCGAACGCCGTGGCCGCATTTCCCATCACAGAAACAGTCTGGGATAAACGGAGCGCCTCGGTGGCCTCGCTATTGGCGTCGGCGCGATTTCCCACCAGCGCATCGAAGACGGCGAGCCCCGCCTCGTTGTCGGCTCGGCCTTGCAGGTGCAGGCGATCCAATGCATCTTCGTTCTGGCGCGCAAACTCGCGCGCCTGGCGTACTTGCCCGCGGGTGATGGCAACGCCGGCGCGGAATCCGAAGACGCTGGCTGCTCCCTCGGGGGTTGCGGAGGCACTTTGCAGTTCCTTCTCCATGTCAGCATCTTTGCCTTCACACCAGTCCAACATAGCGAGAAACAGATGGAAGTTCGTGGATCCCTTGTGCTGGAGCGCGGCGTTGATGTTGGCGCGTGCTTCCTCGATCCGGTTTAGTCCGAGGTAAGCCCCGGCGGAATTCTCGTAGCCGCTCACCATATCGGGATCGAGCTCCACGGCGTGCTTGGCGTTCTCCAACGCGTTGTCGAACTGTCCGAGCGCGATATAGATTCCCGCCAGATTGTTGAAGGGAACGGAATCCCGCGGGTAGGTCTGGCGATAGAGTTCGTAGGCGGTAATGCCTTTGTCGAGTTGGCCGCTGTCGGCGTAATAGTGGGACATGATGTAGAGCTTCTCGCGCTCGCTGGCGCGATCGCGAAGCTCGAAAGCCTTCTGGCGGTTTTGCTCCGATAACTGGGTTTGCCCCAGGTTGGAGTAGACCACGCCAAGGCGGGCGTAGGCCATGGCGAAATTGGGATCGATCTCAATGGCATGCTGGTAGTTCGGAATCGCACCCAGTTCGTCTCCCATGTTGTGCTTGGTGTCGCCGAGGGTCAGCGCCTTCAGCGCGTCGAGAGACGAAGTAGTGGCCATAGAGAGAGACATGTCATATTTCTGCACCATGGACAACGATTCGCCGAGCTGACCGCGCAGTTTAGTGGCGGCGCCATGCAGCGCATTCAACACATCTTCTTTTCGATCCGCCTCAGCCTGTTGGCGTCCGAGCGAATCGCCGGAAGAAGCGTTGGTTGCTTCCAGAGTGATAACGTACTGGCCGCCGACGCTGTCAATGCTGCCGTTCAGCATGGCTTTGATGCCGTCGCGCTGGCAGATTTCGCGGCCGACGTCGCTGGTGATGCGGTCGCCCGGGCTGCGGCCCATGAACTGCAATGTCTGGCGGATCCTCTGGTCGGGGAAAACGTTCAGATACGGAGATTGGCCGAGATCGACGGCCAGCGCCTTCTTGAGCGTGCCATCGAAGACGGGGTCGGCGGTGGTGTTTACGAAATCGGCAATCAGGATCGAATCCTTTTCGGTGAGCGCGTGGCCGCGCTTGAGAAACACGAAGGCAATGCCGGCGGCGACCACCGCAACGATCAGAGCCGGGATCAGCCACAGCGGCAGTTTTCTACTTCGAGCTAGCGCCGCTGGTTTGCGGAGGGAAGAACTGGAGGCGGTCGCGGCAGCAATCGTGCCCGATTCGGAGTCGCGTTTGAGGCGCTTCAAGTCGGAGCGCACGTCGGCGGCGCTCTGATAGCGCAGGTCGCGGTCTTTTTCGAGCAGCTTGTTCAGGATTCCTTCGAAATGCGGAGGTAAGTCGGGATTCAGGCGAAGCGGCGGCGTCGGGGGACGATTCAGAATGGCGTCGAAGATGACGGCGGATGTGTCCCCGCGGAAGGGCAGCGCACCGGTGGCCATCTCATAGAGCACAGCGCCGAACGAGAACAGGTCGGTGCGGGCATCGAGATCCTTGCCCCGCGCCTGCTCTGGAGACATGTAGGCGACGGTGCCGACGGTCGATCCGGGGCTGGTCAGGACGGGATCGTCCACGGTCGCGGCGGAACCGATGGTGGCGGCAGACTGGAGGGAAGGATTGGCGGTGCGCTTGGCCAAGCCGAAATCGAGGATCTTGGCCTGATTGCGACTGGTGACGAAAATGTTGGCGGGTTTGACGTCGCGGTGGATGATGCCTTTGGCATGGGCGGCATCGAGAGCGTCGGCGATCTGGGTGCCAAGATCGATTAATTGCTCAAGTTCCATAGTTTGGCCGTGGGGCTGGCCGTGGATGTGGTTCTTGAGGGTTTCGCCTTCGAGCAACTCCATGGCGATAAAGTGGCGTCCGCTGTCTTCGCCAATCTCGTAGATGGTGCAGATGTTCGGGTGGTTCAGCGCGGAAGCCGCGCGCGCTTCGCGCTGAAAACGGTCGAGTGCGAGAGGATCTTTTTCCGTTTCCGGGGGCAGGAACTTGAGCGCGACATGGCGCCCCAAATTGATGTCCTCGGCTTCGTACACCACGCCCATCCCTCCCCCGCCCAATTGAGAGAGGACACGGTAGTGGGAGACGGTCTGGCCGATCATGGTCTGGCCGATCATCCGGGGAACACTCCTGGGAGAGAGAGATTCATGTTAGGCCCGAGGGTTCTGGCAAGTCAAACCTGGCGGACGAAGGCCAGGTTCATGGAAGGACTGGAAATCGGGTCATCGGGCCATCTAAGTCCAAAAGTCTTGGCCTTTGACTTTCAATCACCCGATGACCCGATGATTCGATAACCCGATTGTTTTAGCTGTCTTTTCTATGGCTTAAGAGCCGTATTCCGGCGTTCCGGGGGCGTTGCAACGCCGGAAGGTCACCGCCCTCCATTACGGAAGTTTACGTCCAAATACCCGAATGCTTTCCTGCCCCTCCGGTGCCTGTTATCAATTAGGTATTCGCTTATTTTGCCCCGGGGAAACTGCAACCCGGCCTCCCGGGCAGGAGCTCGCCAGAAATGAAAACTCGCCCTCAATCCTGGAGGGAAATGAGCTGGGCCCCACGCTTTTTTATTGCCGTGGTCGTAGTCTGCGGGACGACCGTCCTGACCTATTCGGTCTTGCACGGCAGGAGCCAGAATCCGCTCAAATTTTTGTGTTATGTGGTGATTGCGCTGGCGGCTTCGCGGCTCAAGGTGAACCTGCCCGGTATTACCGGGACGATGTCGGTGAACTTTCTTTTTGTGCTGCTGGGTGTGCTGGAACTGAGCTTCTCGGAAGCCATGGCGCTGGGCGCCGCGGCGGTGGTAGTGCAGTGCTTCGACCGCGATCGTCCGAGTCCGATTCAAATCGCCTTTAACGTCTGCTCGACGGCGCTGGCCATCGCTGTGACCTTCGCCACGTATCGCTATTCGTTGTTGCATCGAGCGGTGAATAATCCCTCGACATTGCTGTTTCTGGCAGCGTCCGTTTACTTCGTCGCCAATACGCTTCCGGTGGCCGCCGTCATCTCATTGACCGAGCGCAGGTCGCTGCGGAAGATTTGGGCCGACTGCTACTTCTGGAGCTTCCCGTACTACCTGGTGGGCGCGGGCGTAGCCGGGGGAATGAGTTGGCTGCACGACTTTACCGACTGGCAGACGTCATTGCTGACGCTTCCGGTGGTGTACCTCATCTACCGTTCCTACCGCCTTTACCTGGGCAAACTGGAAGACGAGAAGCGGCACGTGGAAGAGATGGCGGACTTGCATATGCGCACCATCGAGGCGCTCGCGCTGGCCATCGAAGCCAAGGATCAGACGACGCACGACCACTTGCAAAGAGTTCGCGTCTACGCGGTTGAGGTTGCGAAGGAGTTGAAAGTTGAGCGGGAGGGAATGGAGGCCTTGCAGGCGGCAGCCTTGCTGCATGACATCGGCAAGCTGGCGATTCCCGAGCACATCATCTCGAAACCGGGGCGCCTGACGCCGGAAGAATTCGAGAAAATGAAGATACATCCGCTGGTGGGAGCGGAAATCCTGGAACGGGTGCGCTTTCCTTATCCGGTCGTGCCCATCGTACGGGCCCATCACGAGAAATACGATGGGACTGGCTATCCGCTGGGGTTGCGCGGGACGCAAATTCCGATCGGGGCCCGCATCCTGGCAGCGGTGGACTTTCTGGACGCGCTGGCTTCGGATCGGCAATATCGGCGAGCGCTGCCTCTGCAGGAAGCGATGGCGCGCCTGGTGGATGAATCGGGAAAGTCGTTTGATCCGCAAGTGGTCAAAGTGCTCGAACGAAGATACGTGGAGCTGGAGCAACTGGTCCACCAACGAACGGACAACCTGAGTAAGCAGAGATTATCCACGGAAGTCAAAGACCAAGATCCGAAGATTGAACCGACCATCAAGCCGGCAGCCGGTTTCGAGGCGCAAGGAAAACAGCAATTACCGGAGCGCAGTTTTCTGGGATCGATCGCGGCGGCGCGCCAGGAAGCGCAGACTCTTTTCGAACTCAGCCAGGATCTGGGGGCTTCGCTCAGTCTGGGCGAAACGCTCTCGGTGTTTGCGGTGAAGCTGCGCCGGGCCATGCCTTATGATGCGATTGCGATCTACGTCCGGCACGGCGATGAACTGGTGCCGGAATATGTGAATGGCGACAACTTCCGGCTGTTTGCTTCGCTGCGCATTCCGATGGGACAAGGGCTCTCGGGGTGGGTGGCGCAAAACCTTAAACCGATTCTGAATGGCAATCCTTCGGTCGAGCCCGGTTATCTGAACGATGCTTCGAAGTACAGCACGCTGAACTCAGCGCTCGCGGTTCCGCTCGAGGGTTTGCAGGGCGTGGTCGGGGTGGTCGCTTTGTATCACGCGGAAAAAGATTTCTTCAGCTCCGACCACCTGCGCATTCTGCTGGCGGTAAGTTCCAAGATGGCGCTGGCCATCGAAAACGCGATGAAGTACGAGCAGGCGGAGAGTTCGGCGGTCACCGATTACCTCACCGGCCTTCCCAATGCGCGCTCCCTGTTCATGCAACTCGACCGGGAAATGGCGCGCTGCAAACGTGACAACCAAACGCTGACGGTGATGGTCGCCGACATGGACGGCTTCAAGCAGATCAACGACCGTTTCGGACACCTGGAAGGGAACCGCGTACTGCGGCTGTTTGCGCAATCACTGAAGGAGACCAGCCGCGAGTACGACTATGTCGCGCGCATGGGCGGCGACGAATTCGTGGTCATCGCTCCCGGTCTCACGCCAGAAGCGGCCGCGCGCAAAGCGGAACAGATGCGCGAACTGGCGCAGCACGCTGGAAAGGAGATCTGCAACGAGGACATGCTATCGCTGAGCGTGGGCAAGGCGGTGTATCCCGAAGACGGGATGGATGCCGAAAAGATCCTTTCGGAAGCCGACAAGCGCATGTATCTGCAGAAACAGAGGCAGTCGAGTCCGAAAAACCTGCGTCTTTATCCCCGGGTACGGGGCCGGGTAACCACGGAAATTTCTGGAAACGGTCAAGAACTCGCGATGCTGGGCATTGTTACGAACCTGAGCCTGGGCGGTTGCTATGTTGAAACCAGCGGCCTGCTGTTGCCCGGAACGCAATTGAAACTCACCTTCTCGCACGAACAAACGAAGGTTTCGATGGACAGCGAAGTCGTGCGCATGGACATGGGCATCGGCGCGGCGCTGAAGTTCAGCGAACCGGCGCACGAAGTCCGCGCCGCCTTGCAGCGCATCTTGGAGCAGTTGGCTGCCGCGGAAGCGGTCGTGGATTTAAAGCGCAGCCACAACGCTGTTGCCGGGGGCAAACTCTAACCGGCACTTCCGCATCACGCGGGAACCGTGCTCGGCCGAATCTCGATTGGCCGAATCTGGATCAACGGAACGCTATTGCCTGACGTGCTGCGTGGTTTCGAGAGCCCTTGCCGCATCATATTAGCCGTCGGCACGCCCGTCCGGTAGAACGACTTCTCGCAATCCGCGGTGGATGGGCCCCGCATATTTCCTTCCACATAGGCCAACCCCGGACAGCGCGTGCAACTCGTGACGTGCGAGCACGACGAGCAGACGGTCAGGTCTTTGGCCTGGATCGAGCGCACCTCTTTCATCTGTGGGGAAAGGTTCCAGATATCCAAAAACTTCTGCTGACGAATATTTCCCGTGGGAAGCGGAAACTGGACGCAGGGAAAGACGTCGCCGTAGGGCGAAATGTAGCAGAAAGAATGGCCCGCACTGCACGAGTAACCCTCCAGGTCTTCTTCCGACGGCGGCTTCGGAGGAGCGCAGAACTCTTCCTGGCTGCCGACCAGCGCAGGATTGCGGAAAATTTCCGGGAGTTCTTCTCCCGGAATGCGCAACGAGAGAACCGACGTGTCGCCGTCCATCATGGGCGTAATCGTGGGATCGAGCGTGTACTGCACGCCGAGTTCGGCGGCAAGTTTCTGCACCCCGCTGTGATCGGAGGAATTGACCGTCATCAGCACATTGGCGATGGTCACTCGCAGCCCTTGTTCGCGCAAGAAGCGAATGGCTTTGATGGTGCGCTCGAACGAGTGCGGCAGCTTGGTGATGGCATCGTGCACTTCGGGACGATGCGAGTAGACGCTGATCTGGACCGTGTCTATGTCCAGGGCGCGGATTCGCCGCGCTTCTTCTTCGTGGATCATGACCGCGTTGGTCTTGATCTTGACGTTGAACATGAGACGCCGGGCGTGTTCGACGATCTCAAAGAAGTCGCGGCGCAGGAAGACTTCGCCGCCGCTGAAAGTGAGAAAGAAAACGCCCGCCTCGGCCAGTTGATCGAGCACGCCCTTGATTTCGGCGGTCGTCATCTCACCGTGGTCGTCGTGATCGAGATAACAGTGCACACACCGCTCATTGCAGCGATACGTGACATCCATGTGTACGGCGAGGGGGACACCCAGGCTAAACGCTTTCTGGCCTACTTCGGTCATCAGGCTCATCAGGGAGCCTCCGTAGCCAGCGGTTGATTCGAAACGATAAGAACTCCGTGGCCGGAAAGCTCGGCGACAAACTGCTCGGCGTCGGCCTGAGCCTGTTCGGGATCGACGTCAAATTGCGCGCAGATCTTCTCGCGGACAATTTCCCGCAGAGGAGTGTGGCCATCGGCAGCCTGAAAGATGGCGGTTGCCACCTCGTTCAGCGTGAAAAACGTGGAGTCGGCCGAGTTCATGACCATCATTTCGCCGGCCAGCGCGCGGGCGGCAATGGCAGAACTGCGCGCAATGTAAATGCAATTTTCAGGCATGCTCGGGCACCCCCGGGGAGTTGCGGTCGAGATTTCGTTCGAAATCGCGGTCGAAATTCCGCACTAGCTCCCACACCCTGGAATCAGGATAGAACGTCAGGCGGCGAATGGGAACCCTGGCGACGAAATCGCAAGCCGTGGCAAGAAGTTTTTCCATCAGGCCATGGTCTTCGGCGAAGAACAGAATATTGCGCATCAGGCGGCGGACGGCTTCTGCAGACGTCAACTCATCCACGCGGTTCTCCGGACCTTGCTCCAGAAAAAAAAGGGCAGAGACCGGAGCCGCGCAGTTCTCGCCTGCCCTGGCCAGCTCTCCCGCGAACGGAGTGCCGTATGCTGCGTACCCGTCGGCGCTCGGCCGCAGGTAGGAAATTTCGTCGGTGAGCAGGGTGATGTCCGCTGGCGCGAGCCGAGTCATCGTGGTTTTGCCCGCGCCGGAAACGCCCGAGAAAAGATAGGCTCGGCCATCGCAAATCGCACTGGCGGCGTGCAGCAGAAATCCGCCGCGCTCGGCCAGGATCAGGCTATGCAGAATGCGCAGCACGGAATCGAGAGAATACGGGTTGGCATTTTGCCGCACACGGCCTTGTCCGGTGCGCGGGTTCCAGCGGGCGCAGAAGTCTCCCCGCTCTAGCAACCACTCATCACCTTCGCGGCGGACACGAACGTCGTCATCGGAAACCGGTCCAGTGTCAGCGAGATCAAACTCCAGCTCAAATTCGTGAGGCGAAGAACTCAGGAATCCGTCATAGCGCTGGCGCAGCAGATCGAGGAAGCGATCGTCACAGGTGGACAAAGCTATCGGAACTCTTCCGATCTCGACACATGCGACTTTTAGGGGCGCGGCCATCAGAACTTTCCTTGCTCTGCGGTAGTGAGATTCGCAGCGTGTTCCGAATTTCGAAATTCGCGCTGTGATGCCTTCCAGCGGCTGCGAAGTTTCAGCGCAAGACGGCGCGCCACGCCGCAATGGCAGAACAGCACTCCCACAGCGCGAGACCACTCCGCGCCAAACCACTCCAGGCCAAACCATGTCACGCCAAACCATGTCACGCCAAACCCCGGGCGAGCAGCAATGGTTCGCCCTTGGTCAGCGCGGCGCACCAACCGGCCGAGCAATGCTTCGGGAGGGAACACGGGATCGGGACCGGGCACGCAATCGCCGCGCAGCAGGAAGCCGTTCGGTGTGCAGGGAGCGACCAGGCGGTGTAGGACAAGGCGGTCATCACGCAGCGCCAGCACGATCTCACCGGGCCGAACGTCTTCGACAGAGCAGCTTTCGATCTCGACCACATCGCCCGGCCAAAGAGTGGGCAGCATGCTTTCCCCTTGAATTTCCCCGCGAACGAGCAGACGTCCCCGCAAACGACCGTTGCCACGCAAGACGTCAGCCACCAAAGCCGAACGCACCGCGCTCCAGTTCGAGCGTGGCGCACTCGCGGTGTTTTCCAGCAGCAGGGAGCGTTGAGCGGGTACGAACATTGAAAGAGAGATGCCGCCTTTCTTGCCGCAAGACAGAGCGAGGTTTCGAAAAACCCCGCTAATAGCGGATCAAGCCAGTTGTCAAACCAGAAAAGCCGGCTTGTCCCCAAGTTTGATAAGAGTAAAGGCAGTGTACTATACGGGTTTGCCGGGTGCCAATAATGACCTCGTTGCAATGCGAAGAATGGGAATCAATATTCTCAATAAAATGAAAGAGTTCCATTCTGGCGCGCGCGCCGCAAACTTAGCGACAGGCCGGCGAGCGCGAGCGGCAGCAGGACCACGCCAAACCCAGCCAGCACAGCCAGTGTGGGAGCCATCGCCATTATGGATTGCCCCTCCAGCAGCGCCCGTCGCATGCCATCGATGGCGTAAGTCAGAGGAACGGCGCGGGCGAGAAGTTCGAGCGGGCGGGGCAAGGTCTGGATCGGGAACATAGTGCCGCTTAGAAACCAGAGCCCGGAACCAAGCAGCCACAGCAGAGCCGAGCCTTTCTGGAATGCAACCTGAAGCGTGGCCGCGGCGATTCCGAGGGCCAGGGCGATCGCCAGAGAAAAAATCAATACGGCCACGCACGAAAAAAAGTTGGCGTGGATCGCTGCCCGGAAGACCGCCACCCCCGCGAAAAGATAAACCAGCAGATTGACCAGGTTTCCGGCAAAGGCAGAAATGGAGCTGAGGATGACGAGTTCGGCAGGAGCGGTGGAGGTCGTCATGAGGACTTCCAGCGTCCCCGTCTGCTGTGCTTCCTGCACTGCGCTCAGGAAGGCTTGCGCGCTCATGACGAAGAAAGTGTAGACCCCGGTTCCGACGAGAAGGAACGGGAAGTATTCGACGCCATTGGGGCGAAAGCCGGGACCAATGGCGCGGGATAGAAAATAAAAAGCCGCCAATTCAGTGAACACTCCGACCAGGGTCACGACGAAGCCGCTGCGGTGGCGGATGGCCGTGAGCAGATCGCGACGCAGAATGGCGTGGAGTTTGTCCAGGGTCGAAATCATAAGAGCATATGTAATTTGCGATTTGTAATTTGTAATTTCAAGCTCGCACGCTGCCGGCACCAAATTCGAAATACGATTACCAATTACAAATTACCAATTACAAATGCCTCATCAATCTCGCCGGTCATGCGGAAGTAGAAAGAGCGCAGGGCATCGGCGCTCTCGCTGTTGCCCACGGGGCGGTCGGCGAGCAATTCTCCGCGATGCAGCAGGAGGAGGCGATCCGCGACGGCGGCCGCTTCCGCGAAGTTGTGGGTAGCGAGCAGAACGGTCGTTTGCTGCCTCGCCAGCGCGCGGATCGTAGCCCAGAAGTGTGCCGTAGTGGCGGCGTCGAGGCTGCGCGTTGGTTCGTCGAGCAAAAGCACGCTGGGCCGCTTGACCAGGCCGCGCGCGATCCCCAGTCGCTGGTACATGCCGCTGGAGAACTTCATGACCAGCGTGTCGGCTTGCTCTTCAAGGCCGGTATCGTGGAGAACCTCTTTGATCCTCTGTGCTCGCTCGCTGCGGGAGACTTCGTCGAGGGCGGCAAAGAACTCAAGGTTCTCACCCGCGGAGAGACGAGGAAAGAACGACCGTTCCGTGGCAACGGCGATGCCGACCTGCCGCCGGACCTTGCCGGCATCGCGCCGTGCATCGAAGCCGCCCACGCGTACCGACCCCGCATCGGGCAGGAGGATGGTCGAGATCA
>Ga0187890_10003380_pt1 | contig 11030 bp, 11 predicted proteins | sample June2016WEW_21_1_FD_133005 | JGI IMG/M metagenome (GOLD analysis project Ga0187890, IMG submission 133005) | Peatland microbial communities from SPRUCE experiment site at the Marcell Experimental Forest, Minnesota, USA - June2016WEW_21_10 | ecosystem: Environmental > Terrestrial > Soil >...
CTCAGAACACCTTCATCCGAATCACCAGATACTTCTTCGGGTCTTCGCGGATGCTCTTCACGAGCTGCTGGGTCTGGTCCAGGGTCTGGTCGGCGTGGTCGTAGAGGGAGCGGTTCTGGACCAACTGGCCGAGCGAGCCCTTGCCCTCGTCCACGCTCTTGAGGATGGAGTCCAGGCGGGTGACCGTGTCGTCCAGCTTCTCGGCGAAGGCGGGATCTTTGGCTATCTTGCCCAGGCTGCCCTTCCCGGCGTTGATCTCGGTCACCAGTTGATTGGCGTTGGAGACGGCGGAGTTCAGGTTGTTGTAGAGCGAGTCGTCCTTGAGCAGCTTTCCGGCGCTGCCCTTGCCCTGATCCAGATCGGTGGTGATCCTGTCCAGCCGGTCGACGGCGGAGTTGGCGCGGGTGTAAAGCGTGTCGTCGGTGATGAACTTGCCCAGCGAGCCGTTGCCCGCGGCCACCGTGCCGGTGATGGTCTGCAGATCGTCCGCTATGCGGGTCAGCTTGTTGTAGAGGGCGGGGTCGTTGATGAACTCGCCCGCCGAGCCCTTCTTGGAGTTGATCGAATCCATCGTGATTTCGACCTTCTTGGTCAGCGTGGTGAGCTGCTGGATGGATTCGTCGCTGGTGCGGATCACGTCTTGAATGCTGGGCGAGCCGGAGGCTTTGAGTTCGGCGTTGTTGGCCGGAGGGGGTCCGCTGGCATGGGCCGAGCTGAGATCGAGGTAGCTGTCGCCCAGGACGCCGGCCTGGTCGATCGAGGCGGTCGAATCGGTGTGCAGATCGCGCTGAAACTCATGGCCCACCTGCATGGTGACCTCAACAGGCGTGGGACTGCGATTGGGGATCACGCGGACATGGATCACATTGCCGATGGTTACGCCTTCCAGCGTGACCGGAGCTCCGTCCTTGAGTCCCGCGGCATTTTCAAAGTAGGAGCGGAGCACGAGCTTGCGCGCAAAGAGGCCGCCCGTGGAGCCGGACATGAGGAAGATGAGCCCGATCAGCACGAGCATGGCCGCCAAGACCAACGCTCCCACTCGCAACTGCGACCACTGAATCTCTTTGCGGCTTGGCACGACAATCCCCTCGATGAGATGAGCCGGTAGACGCCTTGAGGATAGCAGACCGGGCGGGGTTTACCGCCCGTCTTCGAGCACCACGCTGGCCATGGCCAGGGCGGCGGTGTGGGTGATGGAGAGAGCGGCGCGGGCCGCGCCCAGGCCGGCGGCAATCTGGGCAGCGCGCCCGTGGAAGCGGAGGGTTGGCCTCCCGCTCGGTTCGCGGACGACCTCGATCTCCAGCCAGCTTACGCCGTAGCTGATGCCCGTTCCCAGGGCCTTGGCTCCTGCTTCCTTGGCGGCAAAACGGGCGGCAAAGCTCTCGGCGGAGTTGCGCTTGCTCAGGCAATAGGCCTGTTCCGCGGCGGTGTAAACGCGGTCGAGAAAGCGGCTGCCGTGGCGATCCATCGACCGCTGGATGCGCCCGATCTCGACCAGATCGATTCCGGAGCCGACAATCATGCTGCCTCCAAGGCTACATCATTCTGTTTCTGTTGCGCTTGCGGATACCTAGACGCTCCGCTTCCTACCCTGTGCGGAGGCCTCAAGATGAGGGTCCAGCGCGCCTCTTATTACCGGTGCAAGGCACTTCCGAGCATGGCGGGGTACTGATGTACCAAAGCGGGTCAAGCGCCGTGCGCCTAAGGAGCATTCGTGAAACTGCCCCCGCCTTGCGCCGATAAGAGACGGTATGAGACTGATCATGCCGGACCACAACGCGGGGCAGACGATGAGCGTACCGTGGGCGATGCAGATGAAGGCCATCTCCGTCGAAGAGCCGGCGCGCCTGGTCCAGACTCTCACCGGCGCAATCCTGGGCTGTGGCGGCTGGGTTCTGAGCCGCGGAGCAAACGATAACGGGATGGTGACCATGCTGTTCGAGTTCGAGCGCCAGGCCTGCGTGGATATTTACAGCCTGATGATCGCCGCCGGCCTGGAACTTAGCCAGAGCGGGCACATACGCTTTACCGAACTCTGCCAGTGTACCCGCAGCAACCTGGTGGATTGCCGCACGGAGATCGCAAGCATCGACCTGGAGATAGAGACCTTTCCCATGGAGGGTGTGCATCGCTGTCTTGCTCCCGAGGAGGCCTGATCTAAGAACGGCGCAGATCGCTCAGCCGGCTTCCACCAATCCATAGCGGCGCTGCCATGCCTCTTTGAGCCGCGCCCAGACGCGCGCGCGCTCGGCTTCGGTCGCCTCGCCGGCAGTGGCTTTCCCCGCGCCGGGAGGGTTGGCAAAGCGGGCGGCTTCCATCTTGGCCAGCTCCAACAGCTTCCGGTCGCGCAGCAGATTGGCCACGCGAAAGTCGGGCAGCCCGGCCTGGCGCGTGCCGAAGAACTCGCCGGGGCCGCGCATGGTCAGGTCCAGCTCCGCCAACTCAAAGCCATCCTGGGTGCGGACCATGGCGCTCAGCCGCTCCTCGGCAAGCGGAGAGACGCGCTCACCGGTGATCAGAATGCAGAAGCTCTTGCCCTCTCCACGGCCCACCCGGCCGCGCAACTGATGCAACTGCGCCAGGCCGAATCGCTCCGCGTGTTCGACCACCATCACCGTGGCGTTGGGCACATCGACGCCCACCTCGATGACCGTTGTGGCCACCAGCACGTCGATCTCGCCGCGCTGGAAACGGCGCATGACGATCTCCTTCTCGTCGGGGTCCAGGCGTCCATGGAGAAGCGCCAGGCGCAGGCCGGCGAGGGGGCCGGCGCGTAGCTTTTCGTGCATCTCGACGGCGGACTTGAGGCCGGATCTGGCTCCCGGATTGGCTTCCTGGGCGGCCTGCGGAAACAGCTCCGCTGTCTTGCCCTTTCGAACTGTCTTGCGAGCGGGTGCCCCAGGTCTCGCTTTTGAGACCTGGGGCGCGACCGTCGGTTCAAAATCGGCCTCCGCGTCGTCATGGGAGAAATCCAGCTCCGGCTGGTCCTCCTTGGTCCCCTCGATGACCGGGTAGACAATGTAAGCCTGCCGGCCTTTCGCCACCTGCTTGCGGACGAAATCCCACACCTCCTGGGAGCGTTCGGCGGGGACGCGGCGAGTGGCAATGGGGGTGCGGCCGGGCGGCAACTCGTCCAGGACGCTCAAGTCCAGATCGCCGTAAAGCGAAAGGGCAAGGGTGCGCGGAATGGGGGTTGCGGTCATCACCAGCACGTCCGGCTCGGCCTGATTCGCCCCAGTCTGGTCGGGCTTCTTCATCAGTTTGAAGCGTTGCAGGACGCCGAAGCGGTGCTGCTCGTCGACCACGATCAGGCCGAGGCGGTCGAACTCGACCTTCTCCTCGATCAGCGCGTGCGTGCCGATGATCAGTTGCGCCTCGCCGCTGTTGATCAGGCCGCGGATGTAACGCTTGCGATCGTCGTCGAGCGAGCCGGTCAGCAGGACGATTCGATAGCGGCGGCTCGACCGCTCCAGCAGCTTGCGCGCGGCCAGATAGTGCTGCGTGGCCAGAATCTCGGTGGGCGCCATCAGCGCCGCCTGGTAGCCGTTTTCCATGGCCACCAGCATGGCCTGCAGGGCGACGATGGTCTTGCCTGAGCCTACATCGCCTTGCAGCAGGCGGCGCATGGGGCTGGGCGCGCGCATGTCGGCCACAATCTCGCCCAGGGCGCGTTTTTGCGCCGCTGTGGGGTGAAACGGCAGCACCTCGCGGATGGCCTCGCGAACCTTGTCGCCGGTGGCAAAGGCGATGCCCGCCCGCTCCCTCATGCGGCGGCGCTTGAGTTCCAGGCCCAGCTCCAGAAAGAACAGCTCTTCAAAGATCAGCCGCCGGTGCGCGGGAGTCGCCGAGGCCTGCAACAGGGCGAAGGGAGTTCCCTCGGGAGGAAAATGCACCTCGCGCAGCGCGGTCTCGCGATCCGGCGCGTCGAGCCTCGCCAGCATTTCCCTGGGCAGGCACTCCGGCACGGCACCGCGGACGGCTTCCAGGAGGTTGAAGATCGTCTTGCGCTGCCAGCGCGAGGCCAGCCGCGCGCCGCCCAGCGACTCGTAGACCGGCGTGATGCGCCCCACCTCCAGCAGCCGCGTCTCGGCGTCGTCGGTGGCATCGGGAAGCAGCTCGAACTGCGGCTGGATCATCTTCAGGTTGCTGGACGAGCGCGACGGCTCGACCCGTCCGTAGACGGCCACCGTCTGCCCGGCGTGAAACTTGCCCTCCAGATAGCTTCCGTTGAACCAGATGCACTTCAGCGCCAGGCGGCCCTGGCCAACGGTCAGCTCGAAGATGGGCATGCGCTTGGTGCGCAAGAGCGCCGAGCCGCGCACCTCGGCGATCACGCTGGCCATCTCGCCGGCTTGGAGTTCGTCCAGGCCGCGCGGGTTCTGGCGGTCCTCGTAGCGGAAGGGCAAGTGGTAGAGCAGATCCTCGGCGGTCAGGATGCCCTTGACGGCGAGCATTTCCGCCACGCGCGGACCCACGCCGCGCACATACATCACCGGAGTATCGAGGCCGGGCACAGTACGGATGCTAAATGGCTTGCGTCCGGCGGAACAAACCGGGCGCGCAACCTGTGGGGAGCGCCCGCCGGTTTCCTGTGCAAGATGGTGGGAACGAGGGTTGCCCAGCCGACCCATTGCCGCCTGCCGCGTCTAACCGGCAGGCGGTATTCTTTTCTACGATGATGCAAGTCCGAGTTCTCCCCTTTGGCGTGCTGAAAGATTGGCTGGGCTCGTCCGCGGCCACGGTCGATTTGCCGGAGGGCGCCACGGTCGCGGAGCTGCTGGAGCGGCTGAGCGCCGGCCAGGCCGCGCCCCAAACGGCGCAACTGCTGCGCGGCATTGCGGTGAGCGTGAATGATGAGTTCGCCGGTGCAGCCCAGGTGCTGCGCGCGGGCGATGAGGTGGGACTGCTGCCGCCGGTCTCGGGTGGATGCGCGCGCGCGGCGGGGGGGAACGGCCAAAGTGAGGATCGACCGGCGGCTGCTCTCACCCGTGAGCCTATCGACGCGGAAAGGCTGATTGCGGCCGCCAAGTCCCGCGAAGACGGCGCGGTGGTGGTCTTTGACGGCATGGTGCGCAACAACTCGCGCGGGCGGCAGACGCTCTATCTCGACTATGAGGCGCATGACCAACTGGCCGTCAAGCAGATGAAAGCGCTGGTCGAGGAGGCGCTTGACCGCTTCGGCATCCGCGACGCTTTTATCGTTCACCGGTTGGGCCGCCTTCAAGTGGGCGAGACCAGCGTGCTGATCGTGGTGATGGCGGCGCATCGCGGGCCGGCCTTCGACGCCTGCCGCTGGCTCATTGACACCCTCAAGAAGACCGTGCCCATCTGGAAGAAGGAGACCTTTGCGGACGGGACCGTTTGGGCGGCGGGCGAGCCGTTTCCCGCCGGCCTGGCCGTGGCGCCGCCGGAGGCTTCGCATGAGGAATGATCGCAGCGGAGTTTCAGGATTGGGAATGCCGGGTCTCGAAAGCGAGGCCGGGGACACGCGGATTGTGCGGCTTCCCATCCTTGCGCCAGCAAGAAGGCGCAAGGATGGGGCACCCAGCACGCGGGTTGTGCGGTTTCCCACCCTTGCGCCAGAAAGAAGGCGCAAGGATGGGGCACCCAGCACACGGGCTTTGCGGTTTCCCACCCTTGCGCCAGAAAGAAGGCGCAAGGATGGGGCACCCAGCTTGTGTGGAAGGATCGGCCATTGGGCGCTCGCCCTCTTGCCGGCGCTGGCGGCGCTTTTGTCTCTGCCGTTCGCCGCACAGGAGACCACTCTGCGCGTGGAGGTGAAGCTGGTCAGCATCTTTGTGAACGTGACGGACAGGAATGGGGCCATTGTGGGCGGGCTTACGCGCGAGGACTTTGCCGTGACCGAGGACGGGCGGCCGCAGCAGATCGCGGTCTTCGAGCGCCAGTCCGAGCTGCCGCTGAACCTGACGCTGGCCATCGATACCAGCGGCAGCGTGCGCAAGGATATGGCTCAGGAGGCGGAAGCGGCGCGGCGCTTCGCCCATGCCATCCTGCGCCCGCAGGACCAGATGAGCCTGCTCCAGTTTGCCACCGAGGTGCGCGAGCTGACGCCCTTCACCAACAAGGTGGAGCAGATCGATCGCGGGCTTGCCCAGTTGCGCGGCGACTGGGCGACGGCGCTTTATGACGCAATCTATCTGGGATCGCAGCGCCTGGGCGGCAAGCAGGGCCGCAAGGTGCTGATCCTGGTCTCCGACGGCGACGATACCGCCAAGAGCACCACCTACGCCCAGGCTCTGGAGGAGGCTCTGCGCAACGAGGTGATGATCTATAGCATTATCGACGTGCCCATTGAGGCCAGCGCGGGGCGCGACCTGGGCGGCGAGCATGCGCTCATCGCACTGGCCGAGCAGACCGGCGGCAAGAGCTTTTACGAGAGCGACGGCGGCCCGGGCGGTTTGGATAAGGCCTTTCAGCGGGTGAGCGACGACCTGCGCACTCAGTACTTACTCGGTTACTATCCAAAAAACCAAGAGCCTGGAAGGCCCTTCCACCGCGTCCAGGTCACCATCCCCAGAGCCGCGGCCGATGCCTTCAATATCCGCCACAAGGCCGGCTACTACGGGGATTCGCCGGCCAAAGGGAACTGATGGCGATGCGCGGCAAGATTCACGCCAAAGTCTTTTCTGTTTCGGAATCGGCATCGCGCCGTTCCTGAAATGACTTGAAACTCCCCATCGAAGTTCCATTTTTAAATTGGAAACAAAAATCTCCCCGTCTGTTCCCATTCCTTCCCGAGTTTCCCAGGTAACTTGAGAATCAGATTCGCTGCGCCCGGCCGCTTTAACCGGGTCTGCTCCATGTGCATCCTGACCGCGAGGAGGTAATGTGAACGGCAAACTGCTGATCGTCGAAGATGAACCCATCGTCGCTCTGGACCTGCAACAGGAGGTCGAGCAACTGGGTTGTGAGGTGATTGGGCTGGCTGAGAGCGCCGACGAGGCGCTGTTGGCAGTCGAGGAGTGCCGGCCGGATCTGGCTCTGATGGATGTGCGCATCGTGGGAAGCATGGATGGCATTCAAACGGCCCGGCTGCTGCGCGATGCCTACGAGATTCCGGTCATATTCCTCACCTCGTACAGCGACGACGAGACCATCGCCAGGGCGGCGCGGGAGATGCCCTATGGCTATCTGACCAAGCCCTTTCAAGGCCGCGAGCTCAAGGCCACGCTGCAAGTTGCGCTGCATAAGGCCAAAGTGGACGCGGGGCTGCGCGCCGCGCATCGCAAGATCGCCGCAACCTTCCACGGCATGCATGATGGGCTGGTGATGGTCTCGCTCACCGGCGACATTCAGTTCATGAACGTGGCCGCCGAACACCTGACCGGGAGGACGCACGAATTTGCCGCCAATCGCGGTCTCTTTGAGGTGCTCGACCTCAGAGACGACCGCGGCCGTCCCATTCCGGTTCTGGACGCCCGCAGAATCGGATGCATGACCGAGAAGTTTGGCTTGCATCTCAAACCGGCCGGCGGAGGCAGCGTGCTGGTGGACATCGCCGTCTCTCCGCTCTTCGACGATGCCAGCGGGCACAGGGGCTATGTCCTGTCCTTGCGCAAGGCCGACGAGCGCTTGCGTTCCCAGGCCGCCGACGGCGCGCGCGAGGGAGCCGACACCTTTGATCTGGTCTCCATGCCCATGGTGCAGTTGGACGGCAACGGCCATATCGTGCGCGTCAATCAGGCCCTGATGCGGGAGTCGGGCATTGCTGCTGAGAGTCTGATAGGCCGCACGCTCAAAGGGCTGAGCACGGACCCCGATCCGCTCATATCCAAGCAGTTGTTGCGCAGGCTGCTGGAAGGCGATCTCACCGCTTCCACCTCCCCGCCGCAGGTCCGTGTCCAGGGCGTGCTCACGCTATTTGGCGGGGCGCCGGAGATTCCCGGCTCCCATCGCATCGCGTTGTAAAGCAAGCACGTATCTTTGCACGGCAGAGGAGATTTCATTCCTTCGAGGTCGAGATGTCCCAGCCGGAGACCGAGCGCGCAGTCGATAACGGCCTTGCCGGGTGGCTGCCCGAGCCCCTGATGGATCCCAATGGGAATTCGGCCATGCTGCGCGCTCTCTTCGAGGGACATGCGGAGATGGTGCTGGTTGCCGGCGCCGATGGCCGGATTGCCGGAGCCAATTGCCGCGCGCTTGCGGAGTTCGGATACTTTCGCCGCGAGCTCGAAGGTCAGCCCATCGAAATGCTGCTGCCCATGGCCATGCGCGAGCGCCATGCCGGTCATGTGCAGCAGTATTTGCGGCATCCCGCGGATCGCGACATGTGCTCCTTTCTGAATATCAAGGCCTTCGACTCGCGCGGCGCCGAGTTCCCGGTGGACGTGATGCTGAGGCACATCGACACCGGAACGGAGAAATACCTGGTCGCTGTGTGCCGCCGGCTGGATTCCTCCCAGGCGCGTACCCAAATGCAGATGCAAGCCCTGGTAGAGAGCGTACGCGATTATGCCGTGAACCTGATCGATACCGAAGGCCGGATTCTCACCTGGAACGAGGGCGCACAGCGGATCTACAACCTCACCGGCGCGGAGGCGCTGGGACAGAACTATTCCATATTCTTTACGCCCGAGCAGATCGCCGCGGGAGAACCGGAACGGCAGATACAGAAGGCGTCGCAATGCTCGGAGGCCTTGCGCATCGAAGGATGGCGAGCGAGCAACAGCGGCGAGAAGATTTGGGCGGAAATTGAATTCAAGGCTGTCCGCAGCGGCTCAGGCCAGCTCAGTGGGTTCACCAGGGTGCTGCACGATCTGACCGGCCACAAACGTGCGGAAGAGAACCTGCGCGAGGCTAACCGGGTACAGGGAGAGTCGGCCGCCGAACTGGAAAGACGGGTCGCGGAGCGAACCCTGCAACTGGAAGCTACGGTGGAGGAGTTGCGCCGCAAGAACCAGGAGATCGCAACCCATGCCGGTATAGTCTCCCACGACCTGAGGGAAAAGGAAGTGCTTTTGCGTGAGGTCTACCATCGCGTCAAGAACAACATGCAAGTGGTTCAAAGCCTGCTCAAGCTGCGCGCCCGATCCCTCTCCGATGGCGATGCCCGAGAGGCGATCGAGACCTCGGTGCAGCGGGTCCACGTGATGGCCATGGTCCATGAACGCCTATACCGGATGCCGGACCTCGCCAGTCTCTCGCTGATCGCCTATCTCCGCGACGTGGCCCGGGGCGCCATTGCGTCGTACTCGGAGCGGCCGGATCAGGTTGAATTCGAGATGGATGCGGTCGAGATTCCTCTTACCCCGGATCTCGCCGTCCCTTTCGGCCTTCTGACCAACGAGCTTATATCGAATTGCCTCAAGCATGGCCTGCCCAATGGCCGGCCGGGCAAGATCCGTGTCTCAGTCGCTCGCATTCCTGGCGCCGTGCGCTTCATGGTCGAGGACAACGGGGTCGGCCTTGCCAGGAGCTTCGACGCCGGCAGAACCACCTCGATGGGACTCAAGCTGGCCGCCAGCCTGGCCCATCAACTGGGCGGAATCCTTGAATTCAGCTCCAGCAACGGCTGCCGTATCCAGGCGGATCTTACCCGCCTGGGCAAGTACGTTGAAAGCGGGAGTTTTGCGAATGGTGCGCTTGGGCCAGGCACAGGTCAGGCGCGCCAGTTTTCGCTCGCACCCAGCGGAAATCAAGATGCATCTCCCCGCTGCCTTCAAGTTTGAGACGGCCCTCTTCTTGCCGCTGCATCTAAAATGGAAGCATGACCTCGCCACTCTCTTCACGCCGCCGGTCCAAGAAGCCTCCGCCCGGTGAAACCGGCCAGGAGGCGCTCTATCTGCGCTCTCTCAGCGAACGCCAGGTGGTTGTCCAAATCAAGCTGCGCGACGGGGAGACCGTGCGCGGCTGGATCGAATACTTCGACGACGCCATGCTGCGCCTGACCCGCGTTGGGCAGCCTAATCTCTTCATCTACAAGCATCAGATCCGGTCCATCTCCGAAGCCGGCCGAATCCGTCCACCGCGGGCTGCGAGCGGTGCGCAGGGGAACGGTTCAGTGGCGGGCAGTTCGGCTTCTCCAGGAGCGGCCTCTTGAGCGCCGGCGCTGCCGAGCCGGAGTTTACTTGGGTTCCCAAGGCCTCGGCCATTGCCGAGGAGGCGGGCGCGCGGCTGCGCGAGTTTCTGGCGGTTGGCGTTGCAACCGAGTACAAGGGCGACGCCGACCTGGTGACGGTGGCCGACCGGACGGTGGAGAAGCTGATCCGGGGACGGTTGAGCAAGGCCTTTCCGGAACATGGAATCTACGGCGAAGAGGGTACGCGAGAGCGGCTGGAGGGGGAGTTTCGTTGGTATGTGGACCCGCTCGACGGGACCACGAACTTTGCCCACGGCTTCCCGCAGTTCTGCGTCTCGCTGGGCCTCGAGCAAAGACAAGCCCAGAGACCCGCGGAAGGCGAAGCCGGCCAGGACGGAACGCTGCTGGCCGCGGTCATCTACGATCCCATGCGCAACGAGCTGTTTGTCGCCGAGCGGGGACGGGGCGCGCAGTTGAACGGCAAGCCGATGCGGGTTTCGCGGACGCCGGAATTGAGCGAGGCGCTGGTGGCCACGGGCTTTCCCAGCCGCAAGCGGCATGATAGCCCGAATATCCATTTCTACCAGGAGTTCACGCTGCGCTCGCATGGCGTGCGGCGGGCCGGTTCGGCCGCGCTGGACCTGGCCTGGGTCGCCGCCGGCCGCATGGATGCCTTCTGGGAGTTCAACCTGAACCCCTGGGATACGGCGGCTGGGATTCTGCTGGTGGAAGAGGCCGGCGGGCGGGTGACGGACTTTTCCGGCGGCAAGTACAAGCTCGACAGCCGGGAGATTCTGGCCTCGAACGGGCTGATCCACGCCGAATTGCTGGGTCTGTTCAGCGATATGTTTGCCGGGCGCGCTTTGACCCCCATCCTCACGCCGCGGGAGTTTGCCGAGCGCAGGGCCGCGCGAGCGGCGGCTGAGTAGTTTTTTGCCGGGCGCGGGCTGCTTTCCCTTCTCGGTGGCCCGCTTGGCGTTAGCATGTTAGC
>Ga0187890_10003385_pt1 | contig 11024 bp, 10 predicted proteins | sample June2016WEW_21_1_FD_133005 | JGI IMG/M metagenome (GOLD analysis project Ga0187890, IMG submission 133005) | Peatland microbial communities from SPRUCE experiment site at the Marcell Experimental Forest, Minnesota, USA - June2016WEW_21_10 | ecosystem: Environmental > Terrestrial > Soil >...
ACCCGGGGGCGGCGCTGGTCGAGGAAGCCGAACGCGTTCACTCGGACGTCATCTACTGGTCGGCGATCCATGCGCCCGCCGGCGAGCAGCGCATCGGCCCGACCGCGGCCTACCTGCTCAGCAAGCGGCCGTGCCGGGTGATCATCGAGACCGAGAACCGCCCGGCACAGACCTCGGAGCGCGTGCCCGCTACCGCGTGAGCGCGGAGCGCAGCGCCTGCTCCAACTGCGGGTGCTCGAACTCGTAGCCGAGCACGAGCGCCTTGGCGGGCATCACACGGGCGCCGCTCGTCACGATCTCGGCCATCTCGCCGTATAGCGCGCGTAGCGCGAGACCCGGCACGGGCAGCAGCGACGGACGTCCGAGCACCCTGCCGAGAGCCTTTGAGAAGACGCGGTTGGGAACCGGATCGGGCGCGGTGGCGTTGATCGGCCCGCTCCAGCGCTCGTCCTCGAGCGCCGCGAGCATGATCCCGATGACGTCGTGCGCGTGGATCCAGGAGATGTACTGGCGGCCACCGGCGACCGGGCCGCCAATGCCGAGCCTGAAAGGGGGCAGCATCTTGGCGAGCGCTCCCCCGCTGCGGTCGAGCACCACACCCGTGCGCACCTGCACCACGCGCACGCCGAGCTCGCGGGCGCCCGCGGCCGCGGACTCCCACTCGACGCACGCCCGCGCCAGGAAGTCCTCGCCCGGCGGGGCGTCCTCGTCGAGCGGCTCCTCGCCGTGCGCGCCGTAATAGCCCGTCGCCGAGGAGCTGATCAGCGTACGCGGACGCCCGCCCGTGTCCGCCTCGCCCGCACGCGCGAGGCCCTCCACCAGGTTGCGCGTCCCGATCACGCGGCTGTCGTGGATGGCGCGCTTGACCTTCGCGCTCCAGCGCTGCGCGACGGGCTCTCCCGCCAGGTGCAGCACCGCGTCGCGTCCGGCCAGCGCGTCGGCGGGCGCCGGCTCGCTCAGCGGCTGCCAGGCCACGGCCTGCACATCGCCGACCGATCGGAGATCGGTCAGCGCGGTCGCACGCGCGGGGTCGCGCGTCAGCACCGTCACCTGCGCGTCGCGCTCGCGCAGGGCGGCCACGAGCGACGGCCCGATCAGGCCCGTCGCCCCGGTGATGGTCACGCGTAGAGCGCACATGCGCTCAGCCTCTCACAGGCGCCCGTCGACCGCCTGAGCCCCCGTCGAGGTAGCGATAACGGTGTCGCCCTGGGCGAAGCCGACCTCCTGGCCGGCCCGCGCGGTGCCGGCGGCGCGCGCCTGCTCGGCGACGGCGGCCGCCACCGCGGGAGCGACGTCGCGGTTGAACACCGACGGGATGATGTAGTCCTCGCGCAGCTCGCTCTCGTCGACGATCGCCGCGATCGCGTGCGCCGCGGCCATCTTCATCTCCTCGGTGATCGCCGGCGCGCGCACGTCCATCGCGCCGCGGAAGATGCCCGGGAAACACAGCACGTTGTTGATCTGGTTGGGATAGTCCGAGCGCCCGGTCGCCATGATCCGCACGTACGGCGCCGCCTCCTCGGGCTTGACCTCCGGGTTGGGGTTGGCCATCGCGAACACCATCGCGTCCTTGTTCATCCGCGCCAGCGCCTGCGCCGGCAGCGCGCGGGCGCCCGAGACCCCGATCAGCAGATCCGCGCCGTCGATCACGTCCGCCGGCGTGCCCGCGCGGCAATCGGGGTTGGTGACCTCGGCGAACCAGCGCTTGACGTTGTTCATCGAGCCGTCCAGGTAGTCCTCGCGGCGCACGTGCACGACCCCGCGGGAGTCAGCACCGAGGATCTGGCGCACGCCGGCAGAGAGCAGGATCTTCGCGACGGCGATGCCGGCGGCGCCCAGCCCGATGATGAGCACCTTCAGGTCCTCGAGGCGCCGGGCCGTCAGCTTGACGGCGTTCAGCAGCGCGGCCAGCACCACCACTGCGGTCCCGTGCTGGTCGTCATGGAAGACGGGGATGTCGAGCTGCTGCTTGAGCTGCTCCTCGATCTCGAAGCAGCGCGGTGCGGAGATGTCCTCGAGGTTGATGCCTCCGAATCCGGGCGCGATCAGCTTGACCGTGCGCACGATCTCCGCGGTGTCGGTGCTGTCCAGGCAGATCGGGAACGCGTCGACGCCGGCGAACTCCTTGAACAGGCAGCACTTGCCCTCCATCACCGGCATCGCCGCGCGCGGGCCGATGTCGCCCAGGCCGAGCACCGCGGTGCCGTCGGAGATGACCGCGACGGTGTTGCGCTTGATCGTGTACTGGAACGCCTTGTCCGGGTCGTCGGCGATCGCTCGGCACACGCGCGCCACACCTGGTGTGTAGACCATCGACAGGTCATCGCGCGTCTTCAGCGGATGCTTGTTCGCCTGTTCGATCTTGCCGCCGACGTGCAGCAGGAACGTGCGGTCGGTGGTGTCGATCACCTCGGCGCCCGCGATCGCGGCGATCGCCTCGAGAATGCGCGTCCAGTGATCCCGGCTGGAGGCGTCGACGACGATGTCGCGCACGCTGTCGCCGCCATCGACCTCGACGAGGTCCACGGCGTCGACCATCCCTCCGGCCTCGCCGATGGTGCTCGTCAGGCGCCCGAGGATGCCCTGGGAGTCCTCGAGCTTGACGCGGATCGTGAGACGGTACTGGGCGCTAGGAGTCGCGCTCACTGGTGTGGCTCCCTCGGTCGTTGGCGGGAGGTGATGTTAGGAGGTCTCCGATCGCGCGGCTCGGCTCGTAGAGTGCTCGGTCGTGAACGCCGAGCGCCGCTTGTTCCTGATCGACGGCCCCAGCCTGGTCTATCGCGCCTTCTACGCGCTGCCCGAGTCGATCGCGACCTCGACGGGCGTTCCCACCAATGCGATCTTCGGGTTCGCCTCGATGCTCGTGAAGATCGTCACCGAGTACGGCGTCTGCCCGACGGTCGTCGCGTGGGACGCCGGCACCTCCGGGCGGACGGAGATGTTCGCCGAGTACAAGGCCCAGCGACGCTCGCGCCCGGACCTGCTCAAGCAGCAGTGGCCGGCGATGGAACCGCTGGTGGAGGCGTTCGGCTACAGCAACGTGCGCGTGGAGGGCTACGAGGCCGACGACGTGATCGCCTCGCTGACCGAGCGCGCGCTGCGAGCCAGCCCGCCGGTGCCCGTCACGATCGTGACGGGCGACCGCGACGTCTTCCAGCTGATCGACGAGCGCGATCTGGTGCGGGTGATGGCGACCGCGCGCGGGATCACCGAGACCAAGATCTACGATCGCCAGGCCGTGGTCGACCGCTACGGCATCGCACCGGAGCTGATCCCCGACTTCTACGGCCTGAAGGGTGACACCTCCGACAACATCCCCGGTATACCGGGCATCGGTGAGAAGACCGCCAGCGAGCTGATCCAGAGCTTCGGCTCGCTCGAGGAAGTGCTCGAGCACATCGACGAGGTCAAAGGCGCCAAGCGCAAACAGAACCTGCTCGAGCACGCCGAGGACGCGCGCATATCCAAGCGCTTGGCGACGGTGCAGCGGGACGTCGCGGTCGACTTCGACATCGCCGCCGAGGCCACGCGCGAGCCCGACCGCTCACGCCTGCGCGAGGTCTTCCGCGAGTACGAGCTGCGCGACCCGCTGAGGCGTCTGGAGGACGCGCTCGGAGACGCTGATCTCGCGGCGCCGGTGACCGATGCACAGGTCAGCCTGACAGCGCGTGTGCGCGCCGGAGCGCCAGCGGACATCGCTCGCGTCGGCGGCTCAGGCAGCGAGCTGTGCGTGGCCGTGCGCGCCAACGAGCCACCCGAGGGCGAGCTGTTCGCCGAGGGCTCGCCGTGGCGCTTTGCGGTGGCCGCAGACGGGGAAGTGCTGGTCGGGGACTGCGCGAGCCCCGAGGAGGTCGTCGCGGCGTTGGGCGAGCGTCCCGTCGTGGCCCATGACGCCAAGGCGCTCCGCGTCGTGCCGGCGAAGCTCGTGCACGACACGCTGCTGGGCGCCTATCTGCTCGAGCCGGCCAGGCGCGGCTATCCGCTCGTGGAGTTGTGCGAGGAGCGCGGCCTGATCAGCGACATCGAGGACCCGCTCGCCTCCGAGGCGGTGCTGCTGGGCGTGCTCGCCGACTGGCAGCGCGAGCAGATCGCAGAGCGCGAGCTCGAGCAGGTGATGGCAGAGATCGAGCTGCCGCTCGTGCCGGTGCTGCGCGAGATGGAGCTGCTGGGCGTGCGGCTCGACCTCGAGCGCCTGGCGGAGATCACCGAGCGCGTGCGCGCCGAGATCGACGGGCTCGAACGGGAGATATTCACGCTCGCCGGCGATGAGTTCCTGATCGCCTCGCCACAGCAGCTGGGGGAGATCCTGTTCGAGAAGCTCGGGCTCTCGCGCAAGCGCCGCGGCAAGACCGGGTACTCCACCGACGCGCGCGTGCTGCAGGCGATCCGCTCCGAGCACGAGATCGTCCCCAAGATCGAGCGCTGGCGCGAGCTCTCGACGCTGATCAAGACCTATCTCGACGTGCTGCCCGAGCTCGTCGACGAGCGCTCGCGCATCCACACCACGTTCCTGCAGGCGGTCGCGCAGACCGGCCGCCTGTCGAGCACCAACCCGAACATGCAGAACGTCCCGATCCGCACGCCGCTGGGGCGGGAGATCCGCGGCTGCTTCGAGGCCGAGCAGGGCAGCGTGCTGATCTCCTCCGACTACTCCCAGATCGAGCTGCGCGTGCTCGCGCACGCCGCAGAGGAGCCGGTGCTGATGGAGATCTTCGCGCGCGGCGAGGATGTGCACACGGCCACCGCCTCGCGGGTGTTCGGCGTGGAGCCGGACGACATCGATCCAGGCATGCGCTCGAAGGCCAAGATGATTAATTATGGAATCGTTTACGGCCTGTCCGACTTCGGCCTCGCGGACCGACTGAACATCCCGCGCGCCGAGGCCAAGGAGTTCATCGACGCCTACCTCGAGCGCTTCCCCCGCGTCGCGGAGTTCATGGCCGCGACGATCGAGCAGGCCAAGGAGGAGGGCCACGTGAAGACCCTCTGGGGCCGGCGCCGGCAGATCCCCGAGCTGCGTGCGCGCAACTACCAGGTGCGCACGCTCGGCGAGCGCCTCGCGGTCAACACCGTGATTCAGGGAACCGCCGCTGACATCATCAAGCTCGCGATGGTTCGCTGTCACCGTGCGCTCGCGCAGTCGACGCTGCAGACGCGGCTGCTGCTGACGATCCACGACGAGCTGCTGTTCGAAGGGCCGCCCGGCGAGGAGGCTGACGCGCGCGAGCTGATCGAGCGCGAGATGGTGGGGGTGTGGGAAGGGCGCGAGCCGCCGCTGGCGGTCGACATCGGCGCGGGGCGCACGTGGCTGGAGGCGAAGTGACGCTCCGGGTCGATGTCCGAGCACGTACCGGCCGCTTCGCGGCGGGCACGTGCTCGCACACGCCCTGCGCTTGGCTGGAGGGGCTGTTCATCGATCTGGAGGTGTCGGTTTGAGCCGGGGGCTGGCGGTGCTAGTTGGGGTGGGGGCTGGCTGCCTGGTGGGCATGCAGGCGCCGATCAACTCGCGCCTGGGCAAGACCGTCGGCAGCCTGCAGGCGGCGAGCTTCTCGTTCCTCGTCGGTACCGCGGTGCTGCTGCTGATCGCGGCGTTCGTGCGCGGCGGCCTGGGCAGCCTCGGCCAGATCGGCCGCGTTCCCTGGTGGGCGCTCGTCGGCGGCCTGCTGGGGGCCGTGTACGTGACGGTCGCGCTGATCGCCGTGCGCACGCTCGGCGCGAGCGGCCTAACCGCCGTGGTCATCACCGGTCAGCTGGCGATCTCCGTGGCGATCGACCGCTTCGGCCTGTTCGGGATCGCCAAGCAGAACATCGACGCCTCGCGCATCGTCGGGCTGGTGCTGCTGGTGGTGGGAGTGGTGCTGGTGGTGCGGAAGTAGCCCGATGTCAGCCAGGAAGCTGTGCTACACTGGATATGTGGAGCACGGATGACTAACCTCACCCTCACGATCGACGACGAGCTGCTGAAGCGGGCGCGGATTCGCGCCCTCGAACAGGACAAGTCCGTCAACGCGCTCGTCCGCGAGTATCTCGAGGGGCTCGCCGGCCAAGCCAAGACGCAGGACGCGATCAAAGCCGTGCTCGAGCTCGCAAAGCGGAGCGATTCTGGTAGTGGCCCGGATGGACGCACGTGGACACGCGACGAGCTATATGAGCGCTGAGCGGGTGAGCGCTGAGCGGGCGTTTCTGGACACCAACGTCCTCGTCTATCTCTTCGACCACGACGAACCTGCCAAGACACAGGTCGCGAGAGAGCTCCTGGAGCGGGCCAAGCCCGGCGAGCTTGCGCTCAGCGCACAGGTGCTGAGCGAGTTCTACGTCGTCGTGACCCGCAAGCTCAAGCGGCCGCTCGCCGAGACGGTGGCGATGCAGGCGGTCGACTGGCTCAGCCTGCTGCAGGTCGTTGCTCTCGACGCCACGCTCGTCAAAGCCGCGATCCAGACCAGTCGTTCATCGCAGCTCTCCTACTGGGACGCCTTGATCGTTGCCTCGGCGGCTGCCGGACGGTGTGAGCGGCTGCTGACCCAGGATCTGAACGACGGTCAGGTGATCGGCTCGGTGCGCGTCGAGAATCCGTTCCGCGAGGCCGTCGGCTCGGGAACGTGAAGCGGTATCCCTCGCACGTCCTTGTGCGGGCCTGGCGGTCTTGACGACGGTGATGATCTGCCGCGTGATGCACCAAGCCGGTGCCGGTCGACTCAGCTCATTCCTGTGCGAAAGCCCTCGCGCCAGCTCTCGTGCTCGGGCGTCCAGCCGAGCTCGCGCTTGGCGAGCTCGTTCGACGCGCCCTGCGCCTCCGTCATGATCGCCACGCCGTAGGCGCCGGCGAGCGGGCGCGCGAGGAACGCCGGGATCCGCAGCGGGCGGGGCGCCCCGAGCGCTTCGGCGAGCGCCGGCAGCCACTGCGACACGGGCGCGGGATCGTCGTCGACGACGTTGTACGCGCCGGACTGCCCGTGGGCAAGCGCCGCGACGGTCGCCCGTGCGGCGTCGTCGACGTGGATGAACGACCACACGCCCTGCCCTCCACCGACGATCGGCAGCCGTCGGCGGGAGAGGTCGTGCCCCATCGAGCCGCTCCGTGAGATCGCGCTCCCCGGGCCGTAGAAGTAGCCGTAGCGCAGCACGATGCCGGCGGCGTCCAGAACGGCGCCCTCGAGCTCGTGCAGGGCGCGGGCAGAGCGCCTGAACGCCTTGAGCGCGTCGTCGAGCAGCATCGGGTCCGCCTCGCGATGCACGGTCCCGGGCGGCCCGGGCGCGTAGGAGAAGGCGATGCTCTGAGCGACGATGCGCGTGGCGCCCGCCGCTTGGGCGGCGCCTACGAGGATGCGGGTGCCCTCGCCGCGCAGGCGATCGTTCATCGCGAAGTCACGCTCGATCCTGCGCGGATCGATACGGGGCGGGATTGCGGTGAGCTGATGGACGACGGCGTCAGGGCGGGACCCGCGTACGGCCTCGGTGACCCCCGCGGCGTTCAACGCATCTGCAACCACCGGCTCGGCACCGAGCGCGCGCAGCTCGTCCGCCTTGCTCTGCGATCTGGTCATGCCGGTGACCTGGTGGCCGTCGGCGAGCAGCATCGGCACGAGCCTGCGGCCGATCACGCCGGTGGCGCCGGCGAGGAAGACCCTCATGCGAGGACGCGCTCGGGCGGAGCCGACGGCGTCTCGATGCGTGCGCAGACCTGTCCTTCGCTGAAGCCCGCCGCACCGACGCCGAAGGTGGCATTGAAGCGTGAGCGCAGGTTCTCGAGCGCGATCAGGTTGACCAGCTCCACGAGCTGGCGGTCATCGAAGTGCACGCGCAGCGCCGCGAACAGCTCGTCGTCCACCTGCACCGGCGTCGCCGTCATGCCCACGGCCAGGTCCAGCACCAGGCGCTCGGTCTCGTCGAAGCACCCGCTGTCGCTGTAGCGATGCAGGTCGAGCAGCTGCTCGTCGGAGACGCTTGCCCTTCGCGCCTCGTGCGAGCCGATGTCCTGGCAGAACTCACAGCCCTGCATCACTGCCGACTTGAGGACCGCCAGTGCGCGCAGGTGCTCATCGACGCGCGGCTTGGAGGCGACGCTCTGCTCGAAGATCCCGTAGCCGAGCATCAGCCGGGGGGCGTGCGCGTAGATCTCGATCGGCTCGACTCTCAGATCCCTGCTGGCGCCGGCGATCTGCTTGGCCTTGCGCCGCGCCATGCGATAGACGAGGCGCACGAGTGCTCCGGCCTCGCTGCGGGGTACGCCTTCGATACGGGTCATCGAGAGCCTCTTTCGGGTGTCGGGTGTGATGCGCCGGCCTCTGCCACGGCCACGCGCGCAAGCCATGCCAGCAGCAGCGTCGCGGCGGCGAGCGAGAAGAAGTCGAAGTAGCCGAGCCATGCGGGGTGGGCCTTGCCGATGTCGATCAGGTGATTGACGCTGTGCAGGGCGTACTGGGCGGTGGTGATCGCCAGTACCGGCACGCGCCAGCTTGGACGGCGCAGCGCGACCGCCAACCCGAGTCCGAGCGCGCCGTAGAAGGTGGCGACGTCGCGTATGTAGTGCTGGTTGAAGGCCTCGAACGGACCGACGGCGGTGTAGAAGCCGTGAGGGCTGATGGCCATGAACAGGCCCAGGCCGACGTGCAGGACGGCGAACGCGCAGATGCCCACCTCGAGTGTCCCCGGAGGTAGGCCGCGACGCTCGCTGCCCTGCGCGGGTGTGGCGATGGCGCTCATCCAGGATTCCACGATAGGCTGACTGTGGTGCCCCGTAAAGGACCACTTTGAGCGTAGAAAAGGGAGCCAATTCTGGGCCTGAGCTGCTCGTCGAGCTCGACCGCGCCGCCCGCGGGTCACTGCGCTCGCAGCTCGAGGATGGGCTGCGCGAGGCGGTGCGCACCGGGCGCCTGCCCGCGCACGCGCGCCTGCCGGCGACGCGCGCGCTCGCGTCGGATCTCGGGATATCGCGGCGGCTGGTGGTGGACGCCTACGCGCAGTTGCTCGCCGAGGGCTACCTCGTCGCCAGACGGGGCGCGGGGACCTTCGTCGCCGACGGCGCCGGCGCAGCGTCCGCGCCCTCGGTCGAGCCGTCGCGGCGCGCGCCGGCGTTCGACTTCTTCCCCGGCAATCCCGACCTTGCGACGTTCCCGCGCAGAGCCTGGCTGCGCGCGCTGCGCGAGACGCTGCGTGAGGCTCCCGATCGAGCCTTCGGCTACCCGGACCCGCGCGGCGCGGGCGAGCTGCGCCGGGCGCTCTCAGAGCACCTGCGCCGCGTGCGCGGCGTGGTCGCCGATCCCCGCTCGATCGTCGTCTGCGGTGGCGCTGCGCAGGGCTTTGCCCTGCTGGCGCGCGCGATCTCGGGTGCTCGCATCGCCGTCGAGGATCCGGGGCTGCCGCTGCACCGTGCGATTCTCAGCGCTCACGGCGCGCTGCTCGTCGCGCTGCCTGTCGACGGCGATGGCGCACGCGTACAGGAGCTTGCGGGCCTCGGCGGGAGCGGGCGGCCGATCGACGCCGTACTGGTGACGCCCGCGCACCAGTCGCCGACGGGCGTCGGCCTCGCGTCCTCGCGTCGGGCGGCGCTGCTGGCATGGGCTGCAGAGACGGACGGGCTGATCATCGAGGACGACTACGACGCCGAGTACCGCTACGACCGGGCGCCGCTCGGCGCGATGCAGGGCCTGGCTCCCGACCGCGTCGTGTACATGGGCACGGTCAGCAAGACGCTCGCGCCGGCGCTGCGCCTGGGCTGGCTGGTGCTGCCGCCGCGCCTCGTCGAGCCCGTGATCACGCAGAAAGTGCTGCTCGATCATGGCTGTCCGACGATCGAGCAGCTCGCGCTCGCGCGCTTGTTCGAGAGCGGCGCCTACGATCGCCACCTGCGCCGGGCCCGCCGGCGCTATCAAGCGCGGCGAGACGCGCTGGTGCGGTCCGTCGCGCGCCATCTTCCCGATGCTCGCGTGACGGGACTGGCGGCGGGGCTGCACGCGATCGTGCGCCTCGCGGAGCCGGTGGACGGGATCGAGCTCGTCCGCGCCGCCGCGCGCAACTCGGTCGGCGTGTACCCGCTCGGCTATGGCTACATGGAGGTCAAGCCCATTCACGACGGGCTCGTGCTCGGCTACGCCAACCTCGCCGAGCCCGCGATCGAGGAGGGCATCAGGCGGCTGGCTCGGGCGTTGGCCGAGATGATCTGATCCAGGGTGTCGCTCAGGACGTCGCGGCGACGGCGAGGCGGGACGAGGAGGCGGATATCGGCCCTTCGCCCACGAACGACGGCGGTGCGATATCCAGGTAGTGCCCGAACACCCACGAGCTCAGGCGGCGACTCTCGAAGCCGCGGACGATCGCGGTCATGGCGCGACTCGGCGTGATCTGGCCGACCGCCCGCTGCACGTTCAGCAGCCAGCGGTATTTCCGCGCGTGCGAGTCCGAGAACGCGCCGTAGCGGGCGAGCGCCTGCTCGCGCGTGCGCCGACCCTCGAGCACCGCGCGCAGCTCGCGGCCGCATGCCAGGCCGAAGTACAGCGCCGTGCGAATGCCCTCGGCGGTGAGCGGGAGACAGTGCCCGGCGGAGTCGCCGGCGAAGAACACATCGTCCTCGACGGCTCGGCGCAGCTCGTGGGGAATCCAGTTGCCCTGATATCCGTCGGGGGGAAGACCGAGGTCGGCAGCGAGCCGTACGGTCGGCTCCTTGACGTGATGGGCCGGCCAGAACGAGCCGATTCCCACGCGCAGCTCGTCGCGCGCGGGGAAGCTCCAGCCGTAGCCGGCTCGGATGTAGCGGTGGTCGATCCACAGCTCCATCTGCTCGCCGACGCCCTCGGGGTGCACCTCCAGTCCGCGCGAGAGTCGCGCATCGGGCGGCTGGATCGTGGTCGCGTTCGACAGCACGCGCCTCCAGCCGAGCCCGTCGACGACCAGCGGCGCGTGCAGGTCGCCGCGGTCGGTGTGGACCGTGTTGCCCTTGCGGCCCGTCACCGTGGCCATCTCGAGCTCGAGCTCCGAGCAGGCGGCCTGCTCCCAGAGCAGCGCGCACAGCTCTCGGTAGTCGAACG